>Ga0210388_10000283_pt1 | contig 44127 bp, 46 predicted proteins | sample IncBWC19OmetaG_FD_155485 | JGI IMG/M metagenome (GOLD analysis project Ga0210388, IMG submission 155485) | Forest soil microbial communities from Barre Woods Harvard Forest LTER site, Petersham, Massachusetts, United States - Inc-BW-C-19-O ...
TAGGGGAGCTGAGAGGCTGACCCCCACCGATGAAACTGAGACACGGTTCATACCCCTACGGGGGGCTGCAGCCGAGAATATTCGACAATGGGCGAAAGCCTGATCGAGCGATACCGCGTGGTGGATGAAGCGCTTCGGCGCGTAAACACCTTTTATGAGGGAGGAAGTTATTGACGTTACCTCATGAATAAGGGGCTCCTAACTCTGTGCCAGCAGGAGCGGTAATACAGAGGCCCCAAGCGTTACCCGGAATTACTGGGCGTAAAGAGTGCGTAGGTGGTCGTATTAGTCGCGCGTCAAACCCCGAGGCTCAACCTCGGATCCGCGCGCGAAACGGTACGACTCGAGGGCGTGAGAGGTACATGGAACTCTGGGTGTAGGGGTGAAATCCGTTGATATCCAGGGGAACACCGAAAGCGAAGGCAATGTACTGGCGCGTTCCTGACACTCAAGCACGAAAGCGTGGGTAGCGAACGGGATTAGATACCCCGGTAGTCCACGCCCTAAACTATCTCAACTGGCTTTCCGGAGTATCGACCCTCTGGGAGGCGAAGCTAACGCGTTAAGTTGAGCGCCTGGGTAGTACGGCCGCAAGGCTAAAACTCAAAGGAATAGACGGGGGCTTGCACAAGCGGTGGAGCGTGTGGCTTAATTCGTCGCTAAGCGAAGAACCTTACCAGGGCTAGAAATCCTACTGCACGCCTAGCGAAAGCTAGGAAGCCTTCGAGGGTGTAGGACAGGTGATGCATGGCTGTCGTCAGTTCGTGGTTTGAATCGTTCCCTTCAGTGGGGTAACGAACGCAACCCTCGTTGCCAGTTATAAGTGTCTGGCGAGACTGCCCCCTCACGGGGGAGGAAGGTGAGGATGACGCCAAGTCAGCATGTCCCTCTGATGTCCTGGGCTGCACACGCGCTACAATCGCCTTTACAAAGGGACGCAATGCCGCGAGGCGGAGCAAATCCCCAAAAGAGGCGCCAGTTCGGATTGGAGTCTGCAACCCGACTCCATGAAGCCGGAATCGCTAGTAATCGTGGGTCAGCCACACCACGGTGAATACGTTCTCAAGCCTTGTACTCACCGCCCGTCAACTCAGGGAAGTTGGGAGTGCCCGAAGCACATCTTTTCGATGTACCAAGGCAAACTCAATGACAAAGAGTAAGTCGTAACAAGGCACGGGTAGCGGAAGCTGCTCGTGGATTCATTCAAAATTTGACACGTTAGCCTCGGCTAACGGAGTCGAGTCGATTTCTGTGTCTCAGCTGAGCACAGAAGGGAAATGGCATTCATCCCCAAATGATGCCTGACAGGTCGCAAAGACGGCCGTTTGGACGGAACAAAAGACTGTAGATCAAGTTGCTGTGTGAAAACGATCGCAAAGAAACGCCGACTCCTGTATGGAGCACGGCGGTTTTTGCATTGCGCAAAACAGGGGCGATGCTACTGTTTAGCGCAGGTACGGACGACCTTGAATAACAGCGAAGGATGACGGACATGGTACAGCGGATCGGAACGGATCGATATATTCATGGTCTACGGCGCTCGGCGTTGCACGGCGTCGGAATGAGCCTGCTCTTTGTGGGCTCGGCGATCGCCACGGTGGTAGCCTTGGGTTTGGCTTTGCCGCTCATGATCGCAACGCGATCCAAGCGTTTTCAACGCTGGCAAGGAAAGAGGCAGGCAGAACTTCTGCGAACAGTGCGTGATCGCGCCTGAGCGCGCTCGCGGAACAAACCATATGATGAGATCGCGCCAGCATGCTGGCGCTTTCATTTTTCGATAATAAAAATGGATCGCCGGGCCCGCAAAAACGCGAGCCCGGCTTTCGAATTACGTGGTGAACTGTTCGCTGATCGGCCCGGGCAAGTCTCGCCGCCGCGGATAAATGCCGCTTTGACGCTTCTTGCTGCGGTTTTGTCCGCTGCGTTTGCGAGAGCGAAACGTTTTCGGATCTTCGCCGTTGAGATTGGGTTTGGCGTGACGACCACGTGAACGAGTCTTGGGTCCGCACATGCAATAGTCTCCCTGGGTGTGCAATGCGACTCGTAGGAATAAGACCCCTCGAGCCTCGCGGAAAAGTAGCATACTGCCTTCATTTTTGCTACTATCGTTGAGCGAATAGCGCTGTAAGCCTTGTCTTTCAGCAAGGCTTTCGAGCGCGTCGCTTTTTGTCGGCGCTGGTAAGCTTTGTCTTGCAGCAAAGCTTTCGAGCGCGGCGTTCGGAAAAAATGAAAGCTCGCTTTCATTTTCTTCCTCTCTTGCGCTCGTAGTTCAGTGGTAGAACGCTGTCCTGATAAGACAGAGGTCGAAGGTTCGATTCCTTCCGGGCGCACATGTAAACAAAAACAGCACCTGCGTGCCGTTTTTGTTTACATGTGCGGGCCGGAGCGATGTTCCGCCAGCAGGCGGAACCGCGAGGCGGGGTCGCGGAAAATTCGATCCGACGGGATCGAATTTATCTGTGACCACATGTGCGGCTATGTTGGGGTCGCGGAATTTCGCTTTCGACGGAAAGCGAAATATCCGTGACCACAAAGTGCGAGCCAGTCCGACGACGAGAGAATTATCCGTGACCACAAGAACATGAACTTCTTCATGTAGCTTTCACCCCTGAGCGCTACAGTAGCGGGGTATGAGCAAAATGTATTCCGCAGGTATTGCAAGCGGCATTGCGGCTGCCGCGCTTATTATTATCGGTATGGGGGTCGCATCGGCGCAGTCGGTCGCGTTTCCAAGCGAGATCGGCATCGGCGCGCAGGGAACGGAAGTTACTAGTTTACAAACCTGGCTTGAGAACGCCGGCTACTACAGCGGCCCGGTCACCGGCTACTATGGCGTATTGACGAAGGGAGGAGTCGAAAACTTCCAGAGCGCCAACGGTATTTCGGCGACAGGCTATGTCGGACCTTTGACGCTTGCTGCGCTCAACGCGAAAGCATCAGGCACGACCACTGTGAGTTCCAACCCCACGTTACTTGCCCAGCTCGAAACTGAATTGAATTCGCTCCTCGCGCAGATACAGGCGCTCGGAGGCACTACCATTACGACCACAACGTCGGGCGTCCCGACGGCAGCGAACCTCACGTTCCAAACGAACGAGAACGTGGGTGAGAATGGCACGATCACGAATGTTTCCGGCACCGGTCCGTTCACATACACCATCGTGAACAACCCATTGAACGGCACGATAACTTCGTTCAACTCGCAAACAGGTGCGTTCACGTACGCGCCGAACGCGAACTACGTCGGCAACGACACCTTTACGTACAGAGTCTCGAACGCGTATGGTGCGAGTGCGCCGATGACGGTCACGATCAGCGTTGGATCGACCTCGGCCGGGGTTCCGACCGGGCAGGGCTTCTCGTTCTCGACGCAAAACAGTGTCGCGTATAGCGGCAACCTTTCAGCGAGCGGCAGTGGTCCGTACACGTACTCGATCAATAGTGAGCCGTCGCACGGTACGATCTCGAACTTCAACTCATCGACCGGCGCATTCACCTACACCCCGACCGCGAACTACACTGGTTCCGACACCTTCACGTACACCGTATCCAACAACGCGGGCGTAAGTTCGCCGGTAACGGTCACGATCAATGACGGAACAAGTTCAGCGGGGGCACCGACGGGCCGGACGCTCTCCTTCGCAACGGCCAACGGAGCGGCCTTGAACGGCATGCTTAGTGCAAGTGGCACGGGTCCGTACAACTTCGCGATCGCAACAAATCCTTCGTGGGGAACCATCGATAACTTCAGTGCCTCGACCGGTGCCTTCACCTACGTTCCAAACAGCGGATACACGGGCAACGACTCCTTCACCTATGTCGTTGGCAACGCTACCGCGACCAGCTCGCCCTACACCGTGAACATCTCGGACTAAGGCTCGTCTTGGAGACATAAAAAACGTATACCCCGTGAGATAAAAGTCTCATGGGGTATACTGTCGTGGTGAATTACAAGATACAGGGCGGCAAAAAGCTCTCCGGCACCGTACAGACGAATATCTCGAAGAACGCCGCGGTGGCGCTCTTAGCGGCCTCGTTACTGAACAGGGGAACGACCACGCTCAAGAGAATGCCGCGTATCGAAGAGGTGAAACGGCTCATTGAGGTGATGGGATCGATCGGAGTGAAGGTCGAGTGGAATGAGAATGACGATATTGTCATTACGCCGCCAGAGCACTTTGATCTCGCCGGCATCAATCGCGAATCAGCACAGCGGACACGCTCCATCGCCCTCTTTATCGCACCGCTCGCGCACCGGCTCGCTTCGTTCGATCTTCCCGCTCCGCAAGGATGTGACCTGGGCAAACGAAGTCTCGGCGCCCACATCGACGCGCTGCAACGCCTCGGCATCGAGGTAAGCGGCAACGAAGAGGCGCATACGTACCACGTTGAGGTGAAAGAGCTCAAGAGTGCCGAGGTCGTCATGTTCGAGGCAAGCAATACAGGAACGGAAAATGCGCTGATGGCGGCGGCGAAGATCCCCGGCATCACGACCATAAAGTTCGCGAGTGCGGATTACATGGTCCAGGACCTGTGCGTCTTTTTGCGGCACTGCGGCGTGCGGATCGACGGCATCGGGACCTCGACGCTCGTCGTGCACGGCTTGTCCGAGATCGACTCGTCCGTTACCGGGGAGCCGAGCGAGGATCCGATGGAATCGATGTTTTTCTTTTCTCTCGCCGCAACGACCGGTTCGGAGCTGCTCGTCGAACGTTGCCCTTTTGAGATGCTCCAACTCGAACTCCTGACACTCGAACACATGGGCTTGCAGTATTCCTACGGCGAAAAATACGCATCAGAGAACGGACACACGGTGCTGCGCGATGTGACGATCAAGCCGTCCCGTTTCGTTGCGCCTCCCGACAAGATCTCCGAACGTCCGTTCCCCGGCATCAATGCGGACAACCTTCCTTTTTTTGTGCCGATCGCAACGCAAGCCGAAGGTGAGACGCTCTTGCTCGACTGGATGTACGACGGTCGGGCCAAATATTTTACGGAGTTGAATAAGCTCGGCGCAACTACGCAGCTGCTCGACCCGCATCGCGTACTCGTGAAGGGGCCTACGAAACTGCACGGAGCCGACATTACTGCTCCGCCCGCCTTACGTCCTGCCACGATGATCCTCATCGGCATGCTCGCCGCGGAAGGGGAGTCGATGCTCCGCGATGTCTATCCGATCAACCGCGGGTATGCGAACCTCGCAGAGCGTTTGAAAAAGCTCGGTGCTTCGATCGAGGCACTCGATTAACCGTTCACAACACGGATCTTCTTGGCAGCAGCCTGCGCTTTCTTGCGCGCGTCTTTGATATTTTTTCCTATTGCAACGACGACGGCCATGCGTCGGTGGCCGGGAGACATCGGCTTGCCGAAGATGCGCACGTGCGTACCGGGAATTTTGAGCGCTTCCTCGACGCCGATGTAGGCAGGATTTTCCGTCTTTATTTCCGCGAGAATAGGCACCGACGCGCCCGGACGGCAAATAATTTCAGGAATGGGAAGATCAAGAATCGCGCGTACATGCAGCTCCATTTCGCTCATATCCTGCGAGACAATAGTGACCATACCGGTGTCGTGCGGCCTCGGCGAGAGTTCGGAGAACCACACCTTCTCGCCTTTTATGAATAGCTCGACGCCGAAAATGCCGCGTCCTTTTGAGCCGCAAAGCTCGCTCACGATTTTCTTGGCCATTGCCCGCGCCTTCGCGAGCGCGCTCTTGCTCATCGGATGCGGCTGCCATGATTCGCGATAATCGCCGTCGATCTGTATATGGCCGACCGGCGCGCAGAAGCTGATGCCTTTCTTGTGGCGCACCGTGAGCATCGTGATCTCGTACTCGAAATTGATCTTTCCTTCGACGATGACCTTGCCCGTTTTGCCGCGCGCGGCGTCCATTGCGTATTCCCAGGCTTTTTTCAGATCGCTGGGCTTACGCACCATGCTCTGGCCGTGGCCGCTCGAAGACATTGTCGGCTTTATAAAGCAGGGAAACCCGACCGCTTGCGCACCTGCTTCGAGTTCTTTGAGCGACGAAGCGAAACGGTACGGCGAGGTCGGGAGGTTCAATTTCTCCGCCGCGAGTTTGCGGATGCCCTGCCTGTCCATCGTGAGCTGCGCGGTGCGCGCGGTAGGAATGATGCGCCAGCCTTTTTTCTCGAGCTTCACCAATTCGTCCGTTGCGATCGCTTCGATCTCGGGGACGATGTAGTCGGGTTCCTCCTTTTGAATGACTTCGCGCACGATCTTTGCATTGCGCATGTCGAAAACGTAGCTGCGATGCGCCACCTGCATCGCAGGCGCGTTCTCGTAGCGGTCGCACGCGACGGTCTCGATGCCGAGCCGCTGCGCTTCGATCACGACTTCCTTGCCGAGTTCGCCGCTCCCGAGGAGCAAGATCTTTCTGGTGGAAGGCTTGCCCGGCGTCCCGAATTTCATGTGGGCATGATAGCAGGGTATAGCGTGTCGTCCATGGCGACCTGGTCTCGAGAGGAAGCTTATGGGCTCGGTCGTTGCTTGAAATGTTTCGTGTGATGGTAGGTGGTGTAATCTGCGGTCAATTCTTCGCCTGTTTCGATGTCGCGAACGGCAACGAACGTCTCACCGTCTTCGAGAGTAACCATGTTCGGATCGGATGAGTGGTTGAGAAAATACGACTTATCAATCGCGTCGATTCCATAATCGGGAACGAAGTAGACGCCATTTTGTAGTGCGCAAAAATCCCTGACCATTTGTTTCGCCTCTTCCGGAGCATCGGAGCTTTCAAGTTCTGTTTCAGGAATTTCCAGGACGTCGCCGAACGGGTCGCAATGCTTGAAAGGATCGACGCCCATCGGTATCGGTCGGATCGCGACCACACCGACGCCATGCTTCGTGGGCGCAAGACGCGTATACACCTGCGAAAGAGAAGCGAGGAATTGCTTTTTGTTCATGTGCGCAAGTGTACTACAGCCGAAAAACTGTCGCATTGACAGGAGACGTGCCCCGAGAGTAGGGTAAGGGTCGGTATTCGGAATTATTCGAACCGTAGCAACGGAGGAAAGGCATGACGGCCTCTGCAATGATGGTCGAGTCGACAGCCAGGACACTTACAGGCAACCTGTCGCACTTCGATCGCGCGAAGAAGTGTTGGATCATAACTCCCGAAGATCGCGGCGGTCCACTGCGCGTGTTGAAGGAGTCCTGCCTCACACAGTGCGGCTTCGCCGACGCCGCCAAAGGCGACTCGATCATTTTCGAGATCGCACACGAGCGCAGCAGCGAGGTCTCTCGCGTCGTCAGCATCTTGAAGCAAAAAAGGTCCTGAACGCTCGGGCTCGAGGAATGCAAGGAGGGGACATGTGCCCCTCCTGTTTTTTTGATACTATCGTGCGGAAGGGCATGTGGCGGAATTGCTCAGTTGGTCTTTCCCGAATTGAGTGGGCGCGTGGCGGAATTGGTATACGCGTGCGTCTCAGAAGCGCATTCCGAAAGGATTGGGAGTTCGAGTCTCCCCGCGCCCACTCAATTCAGGATGGCGTGCGTCTCAGAAGCGCATTCCGAAAGGATTGGCAGTAAAATTATCAGACGAGTCTCCCCATGCCCACTATGGTCAACGCGAAAGTCGAACGATCCGAATACGGTCCGTCATGGAATTTGGTGTACAAGATTTATCCGAAACTGTTACGTGTGTTCGAGACGTGCGGTTTTCACACAGGTCGTCAGCCGTTCGTCGTAGGACGATTATCCGCGCGGCACGATGCTCAGGCACTTGAAGTGCATCTCAAAGCGAACGGGTTCACTCCCGCTGTTCTCGCATGGAAAGATTCTGGCGAGGTCTTAAGCATGAGGAAAATTGATAAGCACATTTTTCAGTGGCATATACGATTGCACTCAGACGGTGAGATTCGCGGTCATTACGAATACTCTTCGGAAGGGAATCCGTGGGGACACGTCTCCTCAGGCGTATTCGAGCCCGACAAAGATTTTTTCCTCGAACTTCTGCAAGGGTTTCTCGTGTAGTCCCCATTTAGGAAGCTTTCTTTTTGTCTCCACCCGAGTCCACCTCGTAGTTGGTATTTTGCGATTCGAAGAAGTTCACGAGCTCGAAGACGTCGGTCGCGGTGGACATCCATTTCGCAGGATTGGTCGCGTTGTAGTGCTTTTCCAGACCGAGCTCGATCAAACGGCGGTCGGCGACGTACTGCACGTACTGGTTCACATAGTCCGCATTGAGACCGAGGATGCCGCGCGGGAAGAGGTCTTTGTTGAATGTCGTTTCGAGGTCCACGCCTTCGACGACGATGTTTTTTATTTCCTCGGCGAACTCCGGCGTCACGAGATCCGGATTTTCTTCGAGAATGTTGTGGATGAGGTTGATGCCGAATTTGAGGTGCAGCGACTCGTCGCGCAGGACCCAATTGATGAGCGAGCCCAAGTTTCGCAACTGGTTGCGCTGGCGGAACGAGAGCGCGACCATGAAGCCGGAGTAGAACCAGATACCTTCCATCACGATGTTGGTCGCGACGAGGTTGCGGATGAAATCCCGCTTGCCTTCCGGCGTCGAGACGTCGAGCTCGTCCTCGGTCATGCGCTTCATGTACTTGTTGATGAAGTCCTCTTTCGCCGACATCGAGGGTACTTGCGTGTGCAAATTGAATACCTTCTCTCGGTCGAGCGGGAAGGTCTGCAGCACATATTCGAACGCGACACAGTGGTTGGCCTCCTCCCACATCTGCTTTGCAAGATAGAGGTGGCACTCCGCGCTCTTCAAGTAGGGGTAGACGCCGAGGGCGAGCGAGCGGTTGACCACCAATTCGGCTGGATTGAAGAAAGAAACGAGGAATTCGACGGCGTGACGTTCGTCCTCGGTCATTTTCGCCCAGTCCTCAAGGTCTTCTTTGAGGGCAATTTCGTGGGGAAACCACGTGTTGCGGACGGCCTGGTTGTACAGATCGTACGCCCAGGGGTACTGCGAGGGATGCAAATTGTAATCTTCGGGAGAAGCTTTTCCTACCAACATATAGAGTTGCGCACTAACTCTCTGATAATTGTTTTGACACTATACACTACTGACACGCGATACACACATTCGGGCTGTCCGCTCCGTCGTCCGGCATGTCGTCGATGCTTTTTGATTTCTTGAAGCCGGCCGGTTTTGCGATGGTGCCGACGTTGGCCTGAACAGGCTTGGTTTCAAGAGCGGCCGGTTTCGATTCGGCGACAACGGTTTTCATTTCGGCCTGCACGGGTTTCGTTTGGACTTGAGCAAAGACGGGCGTTTCAACGACTTTCATCGGAGAAGGAACGTTAGCTTCGACAGGGGACGGAGTTCCTTCCTCGACCGGTGCTGCTGCTGCTGCGGTTTTGATCGCGGCGAATCCGCGCTTGCCGGTCATTTCCTGCTTGTTGACGGTCGTCGTGGATTGCTCGGCAGTGTGGCGCGGCTTCATGTGCAAGTAGTACGTCGTCTTCAAACCCTTTCTCCACGCGGACATATAGACGCTCTTCATGTTGTCCATGTCGCGGTCTTCGAGGTAGATATTGCGTGACAATGCCTGGTCGACCCACTTCTGTGCGCGCGCGGCGACTTCGATGTATGCGTGCGTCGAGGTGGTGAATGCGGTTTTGTAAATTTCTTTCAGGTGTTGCGGCAGGTCGATGTTCTGAATGTTGCCCTGCTCTTCGATGATGGATTCTTTTACGTCCTCCCACAATCCCATGTTCTTGAGATCTTTCACCAGGTTGTGATTCAGGTCGAGATACTTGCCAGAGATCTTGTTGCGCGAGAAGACCTGCGCGAAACGCGGGTCAATGCCCGGTGTCGTGCCGGCAACGAGACCGATGTTGGCGTTCGGCGCAACGGCCATCAGGGTCGCGTTGCGGATGCCACCTTTCACCTTCGCGCGAAGCTTGTCCCAGTCGAGCGATTTCTGACGTGTGATCTTCGGAAGGTCGATCGTCATGCCGCGGTCCGCCTCCAGCGTCTGGATGGTGTCGAGCGGGACCATGCCCTTGGACCAGCCGGAACCTTTGAAGTGCGTGTAGCTGCCGCGCGTGCGGGCGAGGTTGGCGCTTTCGTCGATCGCCATATAGCTGACGAATTCGAAAATGCGGTCGGCGAAGTCCCAGGCATGCGGCGATTCGTACGACATCGAGAGCTGCTCGAGCGCGTCGGAGAAGCCCATGACACCGACGCCGATCGCGCGGTTCTCCTGGTCGCTCTTCGTCGCCTCGGGAATGGGGAGCGCGTTGATGTCGATCAAGTTGTCGAGGTGACGGACCGTCAAACGCACGGTTTCCTCGAGTTTGTGCCAGTTGACCTGCCTGCTCTCGATGTGGGCGGCCAGGTTGACCGAGGCGAGGTTGCAGACGGCGACGTTGTCTTTGTCCTGCGGGAGGCAGATCTCGGTGCAAAGGTTGGACATGTGGATCGTGCCGGTGTTGTTGTTTAGAGCCCTCAAATTGATCGGGTCTTTCCAGGTCAGCCACGGGTGCGAGGTGGATTGCAGAGAGGTGAGGATCGCGTGCCACTGTTCGCGTGCGGTGGTTTTCTTCCACATGCGCAGCTTGCCGGTTTTCGCCATCTCGACGTATTCGCAGTAGCGCTTGCTGAAGGCCTGTCCGTACAATTCATTGAGGTCGATCGTTTCTTTCGGGTCGAACATGTACCAATCGTCGCCCGCTTCGACACGGCGCATGAATTCGTCGGAGAGAAATACGGCGGTGTTGGCGGTACGCATTCTCAAATAGTCGTCGCCCGCATTGTGCTTCCAGTCGATGAATTCCGGGAAGTCGTAGTGCCAGTTCTCCATGTAGAAACACAGCGCGCCGAGCTTCTTGCCGCCGCGCTGCACCGCGCGGATCGCGGTGTCGATGATCTTCGCGAACGGTGTCGGGCCGGAAGAAACGGTGTTGGACGATTTGAGCGGCGAGCCCGCAGCACGCAACTTCGTGAGAGACACTCCCTGGCCGCCGGTCGCTTTCGCGATCTTCATCACGTCGCCGATCGATTTGGCGATGTGATCCATGTCGTCGTGGATCTCGAGGAGAAAACAATTCGAGAGGGAAGGGCGGATCGTGCCGGCACTGATGTTCGTCGAACCTCCGGCGATGTAACGCAAGTGCGACATCGATTCGTAGAATCCTATCGCGGCTTCGGTCGGGTTCTTTTCGTTGTACGAAAGTCCCATCGCGACGCGCATGAAAAAGTATTGCGGCGTTTCGATGCGCTTCTGATTCTCGTCGCGCATCGAGTAGCGGTCGAGCAAGGTCGAAAGTCCCGCGTACGTGAAGATCTCGTCGCGTTCGGTGTCGAGTGCAGCGGCGAGACGGTCAAGATCAAAAAGCTTTTCCATCTTCTCATCCAAGAGTCCGTTGCTAACGTATGTCTTGATGTGCACGGGGAACTGCTTCTTGTGTTTCGACTTCAATTCCTGGATGTTGTCGTTGAATTCACCGACGACCCTGCGATAGACGGTCTTGAGAAGGAGACGAACCGCGACCTTGTCGTATTCGATGTCTTCCTTGATGTTTTGCACTGCGGCGTTGATGGTCGCGTGGTCCATCTCTTCGGTCGTGATGCCGTCGTAGAGCGTGAGTTGCGTCTCAGTCGCGATCTGCGTCGTCATCCCGATCGGGTCGAGGAGTCCCGCGCATGCACGCTCGATGGAGCGGTTGATCTTGTCCGCGTTGAAAGGTTCTTTCGTGCCGTCGCGTTTCGTTATGGTCAGGGTCATACCATCTCTTTTATAAATAAAATTGTTAAAAATAAGAATTAGATCGCGCACCGATCGACTTTTCTAGGTGGTTATAGGCCCATGAGATGAATCTCATAGTTTTCTAACGCCCCAAGTGAGTCGAACTAATGCGACTGTCATTATGGCACCGGAAGGCGCGCGAGCTCATGATGAAGAGATGTGGATAACATGCGTTTTGGAGTAGAATGAGGCAATGGAAGACGTTTGCGCCCCGTTCAATTCGAAGTACATAACGATTTTGGGCCTTGGTCTACTGGGTCGGGGAGTTGGTGATGCGGAATTTCTCGCGGGGTGCGGCGCGCATGTGATCGTGACCGACAAAAAGAATGAAAACGAACTCGCTGAATCGGTCGCAAGACTTAAAAAATTCCCGAACATCGAATTTCATCTCGGCGGACATCAGGCAGAAGATTTTGAAAAAGCGGATCTTGTCATCAAAGCTGCAGGAGTTTCTTTGGACTCGCCGGAAATAGAAATTGCACGAAAAAATAATATCGAAGTCGCGATGTCGACCGCCCTTTTCGCAAAATATGCGATGGAGACGGGAGCGAAAGTCGTTGGCGTGACAGGAACGCGCGGGAAATCGACGGTCGCGCAGATGATCTACGAAGTTTTGAAAGCAGCAGGGAAAAATGTTCTGCTCGGCGGCAATGTGCGGGGCGTCTCGACGCTCGCGATGCTGCCGGAAGTTTCAAAAGATACGATCGCGGTGCTCGAACTCGACTCGTGGCAGCTGCAAGGATTCGGCGATCTCAAAATTTCTCCTCACATCGCGGTGTTCACGAATCTGATGCCGGACCATTTGAATTATTACAGCGGCGACATGGAGAAATATTTTTCCGATAAAGCGAATATTTTCCGATTCCAAAAAGAAAGCGACTTTTTGTTCATGGGAAAAGAATGTTCGAAACTCATCCTAGAAACGTATGTTGGGAAATTACGCGCGCAATTGCATGTCGTGCATAGTGCGAACTTTTCGTCGGAGTGGGATCTTCGAATACCTGGAGAGCATAATCGTTTGAATGCGGCGTTTGCGTTCCGCGCTTTGCGAGCTCTCGATATCCCCGACGAAGAAATCAAGAACGGGCTCGAATCGTTCGAAGGAGTCGAAGGTCGTTTGCAATTCGTACGTGAACTCAATGGAGTAAAAATTTACAACGACAATAATTCGACGACACCGGAAGCATCGATCGCTGCATTAGATGCGCTCGGAAAAAACATCACGCTCATTATCGGCGGTTCGGAAAAAGATCTGCCGCTCGAAAAACTGATTTCATCTATAAAAGAAAATGTTTCGCATGTTATTCTCCTCACGCACGAGAATTACAAAGGCTCCAAGCGCCTGGCGAATGAATTACGTACCGCGAACATTCCATTTGTGGAAGTTGCTACCTTGCAGCAAGCGGTCGATGTTGCCCTACAACTAAAAGAAAGAACGATACTCTTTTCGCCTGCATTTGCATCCTTCGGCATGTTCAAGAACGAGTACGAGCGTAACGATCAGTTCCTCGCACTTGTGAAAACTTTGCCCGATACGCAACACACCTAAGGGTATACTTATAGGAATATAGAATACATGCGCGAGAGTATATTCACGAAGAAGACCAAAGACATGTTCTCTGGGAAGACCCCAGAGCAGGTCGATGCGCTCCAAGATCCCAACCTCGAATATGACACTGCTCAGCTCGAGAAGATGGCCGGGCCTTTAGAGAGGGCAATGGGGGATTCGGTGCGGGAAATGGTAAAAAAAGGCAAAGATAACCCCGAATGGTACGAACGTACGGCGGTCCATTTCGAACAGCGCACGAATGAACCAATATTATCGCTGGTATATTCCGGATTGGATAATCCCGATACTGTAGACACGACGCCGAGCCAGCGGCCGACGTGGGCGGATGCGTTCGCAGCTGAATCGGTGGCCGGAAAGATTGGAGTCGCCGCAATGAAAGCGATCAGCGGACCGCATCTTCCTGACATGTATCCGACACAGGGTTTGCGGTGTACGTTTCGCGGACCGGCTGCCCGTGCGGCGTTCTCGGCCGAGCAACTCAACAGGGTGCACCAGGCGATGTTGGATCGGACGAAGGAGATAGTCGAAAGTTTCATCGAGCAGCACGGTCCCGATGCAAAAGTGCGGGTGTGGGGTATTTCGGCGGGCACGCTCGGCGCTATAAGTGCGATGAGTATGATCGGCGATCTTCTTGGCCACCCGATCGATAAATGTACGGTTATCTCACCAGGCCTCAGCATGGGACTCGGAACGTTCGCTGCGTGGCCTGTGAGTCCTGCGGCGGACTCTCTTCGTGAGGCAGGATACACGCCGCAGTCATTCCACGAAGCGACGAAAGAAACTTCGCAAGAGTGGGCGCTTCGCAAGGGGAAACATAATGTACGAGGAAGAGATTTTAATATCTTATCCGCTACACACGATACGATCGTTCCCAACGGTCTTCCGGGAGGTTCACGCGACTTCGTCAAACTTGCGCGGGAATTGGGACTCGCTCCGAATGTTGTTGAATACAAAGGCCTCGATCACGTGACAATGCCTGGAGAAATTCTCTGGCAGATCGCGTATGGCAACGATCCTACTTTTGAGCGCGATCGCGCGAGCCTGTGGTCTATTCCCGAAACATACAAAGACGCGAATTGCATCCGCAAGCTCGATGAGATCCTTTCCCGTTTCTCGGAGGAAGAATTACCTTTCTTCGCGGAAGAAGTGAGCAGACGCAACGGGACAACTGGCGAAGCAGACATGGATCCGTACACCCGCGCGCTCGCGCGACGGTTGCTCGACCGCGAGATCTGCATGGTCATGGTGGGTCCGCGGTATTTATACGTGCGCAACAAGGAAAATCTCATCGACAAGGTAGACCCTTCTGAAAAGAAATCCCGCGAACGCGTCGTCCGGACAGAATATCCGCGCATCATCCGGGAATTGAGAGCGCTGGACCACGACGAGAATTTCAAACCGCTCTATGAAATGACCGTTGACGAGAAAAAACTGAAATCTGTCGATGCTCGTGCCTCCTAACGAAGTTACTTCTTCGCAGCTTTTTTAGCACATGTAAGTAGCCTATACTGCGGATATGCGACTTCCGCAACACATCTATATGATCGGCATCGGCGGCATCGGCATGTCCGCCCTCGCGCAGCTCTTGAAACACGAGGGCAAGGACGTGAGCGGGACCGACCGCGACGACTCGCCGGTCGTCGAAATGCTTTCGCAGAAGGGGGTCGAGGTGACCGTTGGTGTTGCCGGTATGCCGGAAGGCACGGAAATGCTCATCTATAGTGATGCGGTACCCGCGTCGAACGCGGTTAGAACGCAGGCGAGAGAAACAGGAATTCCAGAGTTGTCTTATTTTGAGGCTTTAGGTGAGATCTCGAGAGGCAAGCGAACGGTCGCGGTCGCGGGAACGCATGGCAAGACGACCACGACCGGCATGTTAGCCAAAATACTCGCTGATGCCGGTGAAAAACCGACCGCCATTGTCGGCTCAATCGTGCGCGACTTCGGTTCGAATTTTCTCGCCGGTCGTGACGACCTTTTCGTCGTCGAGGCGTGCGAGTATCGCGATCATCTTTTGAAACTCGATCCTGAAATTCTTGTCATTACAAATATTGAGCTTGATCACACGGATTATTTTCCGGACCTTGCTGCGGTGCAGGAGACCTTTCGCAAGGCCGCGGAAAAAGTTCCGGCGCACGGTGCCATCATCACGAATCCGGAAGATGCGCACATCGCGCCGATATTGGAAAATGTTTCTGCGCGAGTCGTTGATTACAAGCGCATGGCCGTCGGCTCGTTGCAACTCGTCGGAGAATTCAACCGCGACAACGCGCGCGCGGCGCTCGCTGCAGCGCATATCGTTGCGCCGAAACTTTCACTCGAAGCGGGAGTTCATTCTTTGTCGCAATTCAAGGGCTCATGGCGTCGGTTCGACTACAAAGGCGAAACGCCGAGTGGCGCGATAGTGTACGACGACTACGCGCACCATCCGACGGCGATCATGAAAACCGTTGCAGCTGCGCGCGAGAAATTTCCCGAAAAGAAAATAGTCGTCACATTCCATCCGCATCTCTACTCGCGAACGAAAAGCTTGCTGCACGAATTCGCTGCCGCACTCGCGAGCGCCGACCAGGCGATCGTCGCACCGATCTACGCGGCGCGCGAAGAAGTCGATCCGGAGATTTCCAATCACGTGCTCGCACGCGAAGCGGCCGACAAAGGCGGCGACGTCATCGCGCTCGATTCCTTCGACGCCATCCGCGACGAACTTTTGAAATTCGATTCGAGCCATTTGATCATCACGATGGGTGCGGGGGACATTTATAAAGTTGCGGAACAAATTGCCGACTAATATGGGAACACTTTCAATAGTCGCAACGCCGATAGGCAACCTGGAAGACATCACGCGGCGCGCGCTGCGTACATTAAAGGAGTGCGATGTCATCTATGCGGAGGACACGCGCGTCATATCGAAGCTGCTCGCACGGTATGAGATCAAAAGACCCTTGCAACGGCTCGACGCGGCGACGGAGGATAAGAAGGCGAAAGAAGTGATCGAACGACTCGAAGCGGGCGAAAAGGTCGTTTTTGTCTCAGACGCCGGCACGCCGGGCATTTCCGATCCAGGTGCACGGCTTGTGGCTCGCGTGCGCGAATTCGCACCTGAGGCCAAGATCGAGGCTATTCCGGGCGCCTCGGCCATCACAGCAGCCATTTCGATCGCAGGCCTGCCCTCGGACGAATTCATGTTCCTCGGCTTTTTGCCACACAAGAAGGGCCGTCAAACTGCGCTCAAGTTCGTCGCCGGCAGTCCTGTCCCTGTCATTCTGTATGAATCGCCCCACCGGGCCGAAAAGCTGCTTGAGGAACTTGCCGCTGCCGGGGTGGAAAAGGTGGGCGTGGGCAGGGAATTGACGAAAATACACGAAGAATTCCTCGTAGGAGAGCCACGTAGCCTTGCGAGCGACCTTTCGCGCCGGAAGGCCTTCCGGGGCGAGTTCGTCGTCATTATCTATAGATAGTAAATAGCAAGGGGAGCCCTTTATTTATCCTTTACAAACTTGCTGAACAGATCGCAGACTGAAATGCATCTGAACTCAAGATGATATGATTTTCACATGGAAAAACCTAAAGAATTGAATCGTCGACAGTTTTTACAAGGCGCACTGGCATCGCTTGCTACACTCGCGGCGTCCGGTTCGGATGTCATTGCGCAAGAACCAACCCCGAAGATGTCTGCGGAAAATTACGTGCCAACAGCCGAAGATATTCGAATTTCAGAAATAATGAAAGCTGAATTTGGCAAGCTCGAAGAACGCGAACATGAAGTAACGACGCTGATCACCGGACTTGAGAATGTAATGAAAGAGATGACCGAAGTATTTTTGCCGGATTCTCAGTCCGAAAGAGACCGCAAAGAGGCTTTGGTTGTTGAATATAAAAATATCCAAGACGCCGAGAAAACGCTTAGGCAAAATCTCGAATCAGGATCGAACGAAACGCAAGCATTACCAGTGCCGTCCGATAGCAGGTCCTTCCTTGAAGGACAATATTCGCGACTACTGAAGAAGCTCGATGGTCTTCGAAGCGCGTACGGCCTGATGAAAACGATGCTATAGAACATCGCAGCACTATCTTCTGCGCGGCGAATTCGTCGTTACCGTCGGGTCTTTCTAGGCAGCCTCTGAAAAGCCCTCATGATCTGGCGATGAGCCACCCCAAAATTTATCCCGGATCGCGCTTATGCGCGGTTCATGCAGGTCGACATGACTAATCTCTACATTGCTATTTAAGATAGCTGCATTATTTGAATGATCTCGCAGTTTAATTACACGATCAATGTGCTCATAGGCCTGCCTGGCATCGCCCTCAGGCAGCGACACTCCATCGAGCGTTACGTGATGCATCCCATCTTTGTCCATGTGGCCTTTGAATTCCACACCGTTCACGGTCCCTTCCATGGCGTCGATGGCTTCACCGTTAGGATCGTTTGGCAGCATTTGAAGCCCATTTAGCTCGTCTACAGATATATGAGCCGCATTGGCAATCTCCTCATTGCGAGCTTTGCGGGTCACTTCTATATCCTCTGTACCCGCGCGTTTAGCGACCTCGCTCCTCGATTTGTGTTTATATTCCTCCATACCTATATAGGCTTGATACTAATGCACCAATAGTATCATTGGTGGTATACTCGTCCATATGACGCTCGACACGGTCATCATGTCATTCGGCGCTTTCGTCGCCGTTTTGCCGTTCCTGCAGTTTCCGCAGGACTGGACGGACTTCTTCGCGTTCCTCGCCGGCATCATCATCATTGGCCTCGGCATCGCGGTACGTCGCCGCGGGCTGGGGCACAGCGCCTTGAGCGATCAGGGGAAACTTTTCGATACGGAAGTTCCTACCAAAGACGAAACAGCTGAATAATTTCTTATAAAAAGTCTGAGCCCGCCGCGATGTGTCGCGGCGGGCTTTTTAGTCGTCGTTTCGAGAGCTAGTCGACAATCCGCGTGAACGTCCGTTCAGCAATTGCCTCCTCGCCATGTTTCCATGATGAGGGCATGAGGTATACGGAGATCTCAACTTGGAATTGTGGTGCGTCGGGGTGTTGTTCGCGCCATTTTTTGACACCGATCACGGCTCGCACAAGCACGTCGTGCTCAATCTCCCGTTCTTCGTGGTCGATCGAGTTGGAAATTTGATGCGCCGTTCGCCAGTGAAATTTCACAACTTCGGCTTTATTATCGATCTGTATTGTCGTTCCGCCTTCTCCGTGGAACCGTGCCGGAAGAGGATAGTCTCGGATGTGTTGTGCGGCGCACGCCACGCTCGACGCATGTTCGATGAAGCTAATACAGGATTCTTGAATCAGTTCAAGCGTCGGGGCTACCTCGTTCGGATGATACCGGCCGAGTGCCGCGAGGCATTTGCCGCCGAAGATGAGTTCTTCAGGCGACGCCTCAGCCCCAACAGTCTGAAAGGCTTTCCGTAAGATTGCGGGGTTATTTTTCGGAGTGGCCCAGCGCAACAGGTCATAGTCAGGCGCTTTCCGCCCCGGGTGACTGGCAAGAGCTTCTCGAAAGGTCGTCTCGAACAAGCCTCGATGCGGTTCTTCACGAGGCACGCATTCGTACAAGGCATTGGCGGCCTTTTTACGAGACGATTCGCTCACGGCATCCAAATACGCCTCGATCAATATTTGCCACAACGACCGGTGCGTTTCGAGAAGATGTGGCGGTACACGATGTTCGTCGGTATTGATCATCGACCGAAGCTCGAGAGCTTTGTCGATGCGAAAATCTCCCTCGGGCACTTCTTTGTGTTCGGTATGCTGTTCGCAGCCGAAGTCGTAAACGATCGTTTGTGCCAAACACGCAAGTGCACGATCTTCATTTTCGGTAGCAACATACGCAAGACCACAAAACCTGAGCACGTCCGCTTCAATCCTATTTCTGGGGCGGTTCAAGAGTAGTGTAGACATGACATTCTCCCTGAGGGTCGAAACCCTCTGCTGGTGTCAATGGGGTCGAAACCCCGAACAATGGACGCAGTCGGGCTCGAAAACCCGATGTCCAATCGCATCCAACCACAAATCGAAAAGCTCTGCAAATTTGATATAATTGAGCGATGCCAAACGACCAACAAGACGACGAACGCCGCGTAACGTACTTCGCCTCGACACACACGCGAGGCAAGCGCGAGATGTTCGGCATTCGGGCCAACGATCGCGGCAAGCACATCTATATCATCGGTAAGACCGGCATGGGCAAATCGACCATGCTCGAGAACATGGCGATCCAGGATATCCAGAACGGCGAAGGCATCGCGTTCATTGACCCGCATGGCAGCACGGCAGAGAAGCTCCTGGACTTCGTTCCGCACGATCGTATCAAGGATGTCGTCTATCTCGCGCCGTTCGACATCGACCACCCGATGGGATTCAACGTCATGGAAGATGTCGGCTACGACAAACGCCACCTCGTCGTTTCCGGATTAATGGGCGCGTTCAAAAGAATTTGGGTCGACGCGTGGTCAGCACGTATGGAATACATTTTGCAAAATACGATGCTCGCGCTCCTCGAGTATCCCGACTCGACGTTGCTCGACGTCAACAGAATGCTCACCAACAAAACGTTCCGCAATGCCGTCGTCGAAAAGGTGACCGACCCGATCGTGCGATCCTTCTGGACGGAAGAGTTCGCGAGCTTCACGGACCGCTACACGCAGGAAGCGACGCCGGCGATCCAGAACAAGATCGGCGCGTTCATTTCCAACCCGCTTATCCGCAACATCGTCGGGCAGGCGAAGTCGTCGTTCGACCTGCGGCAGATCATGGATGAGAAAAAGATCTTCATCGTGAATCTTTCGAAAGGACGAATGGGTGAGACCAACGCATCCTTGCTCGGCTCGATGCTCACGGTCAAGATCTACCTCGCGGCGATGTCGCGCGCCGACGAGCCGGCCGCGCGGATGGCGAAACTGCCGCGCTGCTATTTCTACGTCGACGAATTCCAGTCGATGATGAACGAGGCGTTCGCCGACATCCTTTCCGAATCGCGCAAATACAAGCTCGCGCTCACGCTCGCCAACCAATATATAGAACAAATGGAGGAGAAGGTGCGCGATGCGGTCTTTGGCAACGTGGGAACGCTCATCTGTTTTCGCGTCGGTCCTTTCGACGCGGATGTGCTCAAGATCGTCTTCGAGCCAACGTTCGAAGCGGAGGATCTCGTTGAACTCGGCTTGGGGCAGATTTATTTGACGCTCATGATCGACGGCGTCGGTTCGCATCCGTTCTCGGCGGAAACGATACCGCCCATCGAGACGCCGCGTATTTCTTATCGCAACGATGTCGTGACCTATTCGCGCGAGATGTACGGGAGGCTTCGCGCCGACGTTGAAGCTGCGATCAACAAAAAACAGCTTGAATTCGTGCCGCCGCCCAAAGAAGACAAACGTAAGTATCCACCGAGTTCAGGGAACTCCAGCGGTTTTTCTCCCCGTCCGTACGTGGGGGCGAACACCGGAGGAGGAAGCGGGAATTATCGCCATACAGAAACGACGCGCACGAGCGTGCTCCAGACGACGACCCAAACGCAAAAGCCCGATCCCGAAGTGCATCGGAATTCTTTGCGCGACGCGATACAGGCGGCGCGTCCTGCATCTTCGGCGCCGATACTCTCTCCCGCAGAGATCTTGCGGCAGAAGAATGCCGCGAGGCCTGCTGTCGTACAGCACAATGTGCTGCAAAGGCAGCCACAGCCGGTCCGTCCGGTCGTTGTCCAACAAGTTGTTCAAGTAACGGTTCCCAAGCCGCAATCACAGCCCGTACCCCAACCACAGCCGCAACCGACACCGCATCCTGCGCCCGTTGCTCCGGCTCCATCGCAAGACGACGGAGAGATCACTCCCGAAGTGCTCAGGCGCATGCTCCGAGAGGAACGCGACGGCCCTCTTTAAGTTTTCTTGAACTTCCGTTCAACATAATTTGAACTCGCCGCACTACACTTGGCGAGATGAAATGGGGTGCAATTATCTGGTCGTTCTGTATCGTGCTTTGTGCCTGCGCGTCACCGAGTTTCGCGCTGGCGCAGGTCGTCATCAATGAAGTAATGTACAACCCGCAGGGGAGCGATTCCGGCCGCGAATGGGTCGAGCTCTACAACGAAGGCCAAAGCGATGTGACGATGGTCGGCGGCAGCGGCAAAGGCTCATGGCGTTTGAGCGACGGTTCCAATCATACGCTCACGGATCCCGCAGGAGGGACCGGACGCGGTTCGCTGACCATTCCTGCGGGCGGCTATCTTGTTGTCGCATATGATCCGAACGATTTTATTTCGGGCGAATATGCCGGAGGCGCATACAGTGTCGTGAAGTCTTCGCTCTCGCTCAACAACAACGGCGCGACCATCACGCTGCTCGATGGCACCGGCGCGACCGTCGATACCGTCACGTATTCGCCGTCGCAAGGCGGCAACGACGACGGTTCGAGTTTGCAACGCCAATCGGATGGCTCGTGGATCGCCGCGCTCCCGACGCCCGGCACGGCGAATTCTTCCGTTCCTTATGTTGCACCCGTCGTGCAGCCTTCTGCAGGATCGACACAAGACACAACGCAATCTAATGCGTCTTCCACGGACCAAAGCACCGGAGTGCCCGAAACACCGACGGCGAATACTTCGTACGTGGCCCCGCCCACACCAAGCTTGTATGCCGATGCGGGCGCTGATCGTACGGTCATCGTCGGCGCGGACGTCGAGTTCGACGCAAACGCGTACGACAAGGATCAGGATATGCTCGACCCAAGCTCCGTGCGTTTCCTATGGAATTTTGGCGACGGCTCATCGGCGGAGGGCGACTCGGTCCTGCATCACTTCAGCTATCCCGGTCGCTATGCGGTCGTGCTCGAGATCGCCAACAACAAGAACGCGGCAAGCGACCAGGTCGTCGTCACCGCACAGCCCGCCGCGCTTTCCTTTTCGCTTTTGCCGGACGGAGGCGTCGACATACGGAATGCCGCAGGACACGACCTCGATCTTTCAGGCTGGGTCGTACGCGAAGATGCGGGATCATTCGCGGCGCAGTTCATTCTGCCGGATGATTCCAAGGGGCTTTCCGGCTCCGCAATGGAAATCTCTCCGCAGACACTGACGTTCCGCGCATCGTCTTCAACGATGCTCGAATATCCCAATGGTTCTCTGGCGCTTGCGATGGGGGAAACGTCGGGAGCTTCGACGACTTCGCAGGACCCGCCAACTACGACCGTCGCGTCGATCTCGCCCGCTGTCACAACAAGCACTGCGCCTTCGTCACGGACTGTCGCGAAAAGCGTAACGTCTCAAGTGCAAAATGAATCGAGCGACCCTTATCTCGACGATACAGACTCGAATATAGACGCGTCGGATGACGCAAGTTCATCGCAGCTAGTTCCGACATCGACGATCATCCAAACGGCCTCTGCTGCTTCATCGCAAGCCTCAACATACCTCTGGTGGTTCGGCGTTGGCATGCTCGCTCTCGCCGTCGTCGCGGCACTCGTTGCGGCGAGCCACTTCAAGAAAGGCGAGTGGGATATCGTTGAGGAAAACGAGGAATGAGTGTACGCTTCAGGGAATGCCTGAAAAAGATACTATTCTCGTCACCGGCGGCGCAGGCCTCATCGGCTCTCATTTGATAGAGCTCGCGCTCAAGAAATACCGGGTCATCTCGCTCGACAACTATTTCATCGGCAGCAAGGACAACCACATACCCGGCGCCGAGTACGTCGAGGGACATACGAAAGACATCGAAGAACTTCTCGGCAAAGAAGATCCGAAGATCATCTTTCACTTGGGAGAATATTCACGCGTCGAGCAGAGCTTCGACGACCTGGAGATCGTTTGGCAGACCAACGTGCAGGGAACATTCCGCGTGTTCAATTATTGGAAGAAACGCGGATGCAAGATCGTCTACGCCGGTTCTTCCACCAAATTTTCCGACGGCGGTCTCGGGCGCGATCAGTCACCGTACGCCTGGATGAAAGCAGGCAACACGGAGCTCGTGCGCAACTTCAGCAACTGGTTCGGCATGCCGTATGCGACGACGTATTTCTACAACGCGTACGGCGCACGGGAACTTTCGACGGGCCCGTACGCATCCGTTATGGGCCGGTTCAAGGAACAGTATTGGGCGGGGCAGCCGATCACCGTCGTTTCTCCCGGAACGCAGCAGCGCAATTTCACCTACGCGGGCGACATCGCGCGCGGGCTTCTCATGGTCGGCGAGAACGGACATGGTGACGATTACGGTCTCGGTTCGCCGGAATCATACTCGGTGCTCGACATCGCAAAGATGTTCACCGACAACATCACGATGTTGCCGGAGCGCAAGGGCAACCGCATGGATTCGATCGTGGATATATCGAAAGTACAAAAAGAATTCGGCTGGAAGCCGGAGATGACGGTGAAGGAATATATTGAAGGTTTGAAAAAGCAAAAGCAATGAAACGGGTCCTCATTTTCGCGCTCACGTACCACCCCTTCATCGGTGGCGCGGAGATCGCTATCAAGGAGATCACCGACCGGATCGATCCGAAGGAATATGCCTTCGACATGATCACGTTGCGGTTCGATTCGAATTTGCCGAGCATCGAGAGGTTCGGAAATGTCACCGTGCACCGCATCGGATTTTCTGCTCCTGGCGCGAAGGTTTCAGATCGCGCGATGCCGCTTTCGTGCAAGATCGCCAAAGTGCTTTTTCCGTTCACGTCGTTCTTCAAAGCAGTTTCGCTCAACCGCGCACATCGGTACGACATTGTGTGGGCGTTGATGGCCAACCAGGCTGGCTTTGGCGCACTTTTCTTCAGATGGGCACATCCGCGCATCCCGTACTTTCTCGAGTTGCAGGACGGCCGTGCATTCGCGGATATGAAGACAAGGCAACCGGTTCTCCGTCTCGTGTGGAGCATGTACCGCAACATTTACTTGCGAGCCGATCTTATCAAAACGATTTCGAACTACATCGCGAAAGAAGTTCGTGGCATCGGATATAAAGGAACGATCGAAGTTATTCCCAACGCGGTCGACGTGGCAAGATTCTCCGCCGATATTTCGTACGAACGTTCGCTCGAACTAAAGAGCCGTTTCGACAAACAGCCGGGCGATGTCTTCCTCTTCACCGCATCGCGCCTCGTGCTCTCGCGCGGCGTCGAGGATGCGATCGGCGCGCTCGAATTCCTGCCGGAGCATGTGAAGCTGCTCGTTGCGGGCGACGGCGAAGACCGCGAGAAGCTTGAGCACATCGCGCGCGGGCTCCAGGTGACCGACCGCGTGATATTTGCTGGACATATCGACAACGCGGAACTCCCGGCATATCTGAAGATCTCTGACATTTTCGTGCGTCCCTCGCTTATCGAAGGCCTCGGCATTTCTTTCCTCGAAGCGATGGCCGCAGGCATTCCCATCATCGGTACGCCGGTCGGCGGCATTCCGGATTTTCTTACGGATGGTGAGACAGGGCTTTTTTGCGAAGTGCGCGATCCGCGCTCGATCGCACGAGCAGTGGAGCGCTACCTCAACGACCGCGCGCTTGTTTCGCGCATCGTCGAGAACGCGAAGAAGCTCGTCGCACAAAAATACGACTGGAACAAGATCGCGATGGACATGAAAACAAAGGTATTCGAGCGTCTTTGCGCGTAAACACTCAAGGCACTTGCGTGTTTTCCCGAACGGGTGTTTGCTGAAGATGGCATGGATCCCTATGCCGGATTTCATGGGAGATGGCGATGGCTACGCAAGCTCAGATCGATCAAACGAAACTCGACCTCGAGGCACTCAAGGCAAGGCTTGAGCGTCACGCAATGCATTCGGCTCAAACTGACGGCCCAACGTTGGGCGAGGTGATGGCGGCCCCGTTTGCCTGGTGGGCCACTGTGGGTGTCCTCGCGATGCTCTTCGTGCAATCGTTCGACGTAGAACACGTCCAGACCTCCTGAATAGCGGCGCCGGATTTTGATGAGTGGTGATGGGGACGCGACTCGCTCGCGCCCCCTCGTTCTTTGCTATAGAGTAATTGCAATGCGCGTTATTATCGCAAGCGGGATCTATCCACCGGACATCGGTGGGCCTGCGCTCTACGCAGAGGGCGTCGAACGAGCGCTTCAAACAATGGGGCACGAAACACAGCTCGCGCTCTTCGGGCCTTTTCGAAAATATCCGACCGGCATTCGACATATATTCTATACGTTCGATCTCCTGAAAGCCGCGCGGAACGCGGACGCCATATTGGCATTCGACACTTACAGCGTGGGAGTGCCATCAGTGTTCGTTGGATTGCTGTTGCGAAAAAAGGTCGTCATCAGGATCGGAGGTGATTTTGTGTGGGAACACTATGTTGAGCGCACCAAAAGGCCCGTCCCGCTTCCGCAATTTTATGCACAGGCGCGGGACCTCGCGCTCAAAGAACGCCTCGCACGATCGCTCGTCGGCTGGATGCTCCGACATGCAGAGCTCGCATTCAATACGCGCTGGCTCTTGGAGATCTGGGAACCGGCCTACGGATTTTCGTCTTCGCGCGCACACGTTGTCAAAAACGTGATCGGCACGCGGATACCCGCATCGTCATCCGACAGAACGGTCCTTCTTTTTGGTCGCAAGCTCAGCCTGAAGAACGCAGATGCTCTACGTCGCGCGTTCGCGAAGGCGAAGACCGACCTCAAGCTTGAGGAAGGTACCGTGTCGCACGAGAAATTCCTGGAGCGCCTCGCCCTCTCGCATGCGGTCGCCGTGCCATCGATCTCAGATGTTGCTCCCAACGCGATCATCGACGCCATCCGCTGCGGCAAACCGTTCCTGCTCACCAAGTATTCCGGCTATGCCGAAGAATTCGGACAGTTCGGCGTTCTCGTCGATCCTCTCGACGAAGCCGACATGGCCCGCGGCATCGAGCAGCTCGCGGACAGAAGCCTGTACGACGCACTCTGCAAGAAAATATCCGCATTTCACGACGTTCGCACCTATGATGATGTCGCACGGGATATGCTCGCACTTCTGAACGTATGAGAATATTGCAGATCGGTTCGGACAGATCGAAGCGTGGCGTGTTGTATCCGGGAAGTGTGGGGTATGCGCGACAGGAGGCATACGCGAAGGAATTCGGCACGCTCGATATCATCGCGTTCTCTCGCAGCGCGGATGGCGCAAAGGAAAGTCGTTCAGAACATCTGCACGTCGTTCCGACGGATTCCGCGTCATCGCTTTTCTACGGCCTCGATGCGCTGGCGCTCGCGAAAAGATCTCCAAGGCCAGACGTCGTATCCGTACAAGATCCGTTCGAAACGGGCCTCGTCGGCTGGCTCATCGCAAAGAGGCTCAATGTGCCGCTCCACGTGCAAGTGCATACCGACTTTCTCTCACCGGCATACGCATCGCATTCACTCTTGAATCGCATGCGCGTTCTCATCGCAGCATTTGTCTTGAAACGCGCGACACGGATCAGAGTCGTTTCGGAGCGCATCAAAACCGAGATCGAAAAGAACTATCATCTCAAGGCGCCGGTCACCGTGCTGCCGATCTACGTCGATATCGGGAAATTCAAGCACGCACCAGTTGATCCCGCGCTTGCCGATCGATTCCAAAAGTTCAAGACGAAATTGCTCGTCGTCTCGCGTCTCGAGCCGGAGAAAGATATCGAGCTCGCCATTCGTTCTTTTGCAAAAGTCGCGCCGAGTGATTCGTGTCTTATCATCGTGGGGCAGGGAAGCGAGTATGCCCGCTTGAAAATGATCACTCGCGAACTCGGTGTCGAAGGCCGCATCTTCTTCGAGGGCGAAACCGAAGGGGCAAGATATTATCCGCTCGCCGATCTCGTCCTCGTCACCTCGCGCTACGAAGGCTACGGCCTCGTTATCATTGAGGGTCTTGCAAGCGGCAAGCCTGTCCTCTCGACGGACGTGGGTGTTGCTCGCGAAGCGGACGCGATCGTGTCAAGTGAAAAGAATTTCGCCGACGACCTCAAGGCGTGGTTCGAAAATGGCCCGCGAAACGCTGAACTCAGGAACTATCCATATAAGAATCTCGACGATTATGTGCGTTCGTATTGTGAAGACATCGCTGCATGCGTAAAAAGGTAGAAAGGCCGCGATGTGCAGCCTTTCTCAAGAGACGACATGGCTACCAACCCTTGAATTGATTTGGAAAATAAAAGACAAAGCCGCCCAGAAGGACGGCTTTGATAAGATCTTGTGAGAACCAATGATTCAGGTCGATCTCAGACCTGCCAGCTCTCGTATACCGACGAAGGTCCCGGTGAAATATGCCCGATACCGTCCCTCCTGCAGCTTGTAGTACTCTTGCCGGCGTTTGGCGCCGATCTCGTGCATAGTGCTGTGAAAATCCTGGTCCTCCGCGTCGATGACCCTGAGATCAAGAGGATCGTCGCGGCGAGAAAGTTTCCACGTCCAGCCGCGGCACTTCGCGGCCTGGTTCATTTGTGATTCGATCATGCCGAATCGCCGCATGCGCTTCTCTTCGTCGACGAGGTCCGACGTTTCGATTTCGATCATGTGACGGTCACCGCGCTCCCAGCGTCGGCCGCATTGATCGAGTTCCGAGAATCGTTGCTTAAGGCGATGGAAATCCAGCAATCCGCCATTGCCTTCGAGCGTAAGTAGCGGACCGAGTGATAGGTACGGTTCGCCGTTGAAGTCCTTAACGATCGTCATCGTGCTCTCTCCCTGTAACAGGCGATAGGATCTTTGCCAGTCGATACTATGAACTAACTTACTGAATGAGTCAAGTATGATTTCTTGCGTGAATCTCTACAAAAGCCCATAATGGCCCACTATGAAAGGCAAAAAGCCCCTCATCGGATTCATCGGACAAGGATGGATCGGCAAAGCGTATGCCGACAATTTCGAGGAACGCGACTATGATGTCGTACGTTATTCGCTTGAAAAGCCGTGGGTGAAGAACAAGGAGAAGATCAAGGACTGTGACATCGTCTTCATCGCGGTGTGGACGCCGACGACGCCGAAGGGATTCGATATTTCCGTCGTCGAGAGCGTCTTGCCGCTGGTCGGCAAGGGAAAGATCGCGGTCTTGAAATCCACGATCCTGCCGGGGACCACGGAAATGCTGCAAAAGAAATTCCCGCACGCGATCCTTCTGTACAGCCCGGAATTCCTCAACGTCTCGTCCCACGTGCACGACGCCACACATCCCTTCGCCAACGTGGTCGGCATGTCCGAGGTCGACGCGAAGCATTATCTCGCCGCAGAGCGCGTTATGAAGATACTCCCGAAAGCGCCGTATTCGTCGATCTGCAAAAGTTCCGAAGCCGAGATCTTCAAATACTCACACAACACGGCCGGGTACGCGCAGGTCCTGGTATACAACGCGATGTACGACATGGCGCAGCGATTCGGAGCTGAATGGGACACGATCCAGAAGGCGCTTGAAGCCGACCCCATGATCTCTAAGTGGTATATCAAGCCCGTGCACAAGGGCGGCAGGGGTGCGGGCGGCACCTGCTATATAAAGGACATCGCGGCGCTCCGGAGCCATTTCAAAAAACACCTTCCGCACGACAAGCTCGTTGCCAGGATGTTCGAAGCGATGGAAGCCAAGAACATTGAGCTTCTCACCTCGACCGGCAAAAGCCTCGATCTGCTCAGGGATGTGTACGGAGCCAGTGTCTTACAAGGCACCAAGAAAGCGGAAAAGAAGAAAAAGCGCTAAACTACGAGCTATGAAGCTCCTCATCACGACGCAGGCGGTCGATCTCGACGATCCGGTGCTCGGATTCATGCACCGCTGGATCGCGGAATTCGCGAAGCGCTGTGAGAGCGTGCATGTTGTCTGCCTGAAAGAGGGAAGGCATGAGTTGCCCCTTAATGTGTTCGTCCATTCGCTCGGTAAAGAGCAGTTGGCAGTTGGCAGTTGGCAGTTGGCAGTGCGTGTGAAATACATCGCGCGTTTTTATCGATATATATGGCGTTACCGAAAAGAGTACGACGCAGTATTCGTGCACATGAATTCCGAGTACGTTGTCCTCGGCGGGATATTGTGGCATTCGTGGGGCAAGCGAGTCGTCCTGTGGCGCAATCACAAGCTCGAAGGACTTTCGACCTCGGTCGCCGCGCGCTTGGCAACGATAGTTTGCTATACCTCGCCGGCCGCATTCGTTGCGAAGTTCAGGAATGCGGTGCAAATGCCGATCGGCATCGACACGGACTTTTTCTCGCCTGCAGGCGATGCGAAGCCGCGTTCGATATTGTTCATCGGACGTCTCGACCCGGTGAAGCGCGTGGATGTTTTCATCCGGTCCCTCGAAAAGCTGCAGGAGCAGAACGTGGAATTCACCGCCGACATCGTCGGCGACCCGACCGACGTTGCCTCAACGTACGCGCATGATGTCCGCAATCTCGGCGCAGTGCTGTGCCTCGACGGCCTACTTACGATGCGTCCGGGCGTGACGAATGAGCAGGCGCGCGACCTGTTCCGTTCGCACTCGGTCTATTGCAACCTCACGCCCTCCGGCTCGTTCGACAAAACGATCGGCGAGGCGATGGCATGCGGCGCGATCGCTGTCGTGCAGAACGACGCGTTGCGCGGAGTGTTGCCGGAAAAACTCGTTGTCACATCTGATTCCGCGGAGGACGCGGCCAACTCCATGCGCTCGGCGCTCGAACTTCCGGAGAACGAAAGACGAACGATCGCCGAAACGTCACGTGCCTACGTCGTGCGCGAACACTCGCTTTCATTGCTCGCTGATAAACTTATGCGCGTACTTTCCGCATCATGATCTACAAAAATAAACGCGATCTGATCGCGACTACGGTACGAAAAACCGACCGCGTGCTGGACATAGGTTTTTGGGGTCAGGGGATTACGCTCGATAATCCTCGCTGGCCCCATAATGCGCTCAAAAAAAACGCTAAAGAAGTGTACGGGATCGATCTCGACTTCGATGACAAACAGTTTCCGCCGCCAAATTACAAAAAGGCTTCAGCGGAGAATTTCGATTTTCCTGTGAAGTTCGACGTAATATTCGCGCTCGATCTTATCGAGCATCTTTCGAATCCCGGTCTATTTCTCCAATCTTGCAGGCGCAATCTTGCCCAAGGCGGCAGGATCATCATTACCACTCCGAATGTTTTTAATTTGTTCAACATGGCCTCGAAGATCACGCACTACGAGCCGATCGTGAACAAGGATGAAACTTGCTACTTCAGCATGCGGATGTTGCGACAGCTCGGAGCGAAGAACGGCCTTAAGCCGCTCGCACAGGATTACGTGTACGACCTCGAATATGGATTCAAAGAGAGCTTCAAAAAGAAATTCCTCAATCTTATCTATCGACTCCTTTCCGTTTTCACTGATAAGTACGTCGAAACGCTCGCTATTACGTTCGTTCTCGCCGATGCAACGTAACGTTTGCTAAGAGAGGCTTCCGCAGTCATACTTCCGGCATGCGGGGGCTCAAACGCTTGTTCTACTCACTCGCGCAGGCGACGCAGCCGCGCGACGCTGCCGTCGTCCTTGCGTACCATTCGATCTCGAATGCGCAACACTGGAGTGCGGTTTCGCCGGAGCAGTTCGAGGCGCACATACGCGCGCTCAAGGACGGCGGATTCAATGTCGTTTCGCTCGATCGGCTCCTCGAGTACCGGAAGGCCGGAACCATCCCTCCGAAAACCGTCTGCATCACGTTCGACGACGGCTACCGCGATAATTACACGACGGCGTTTCCGATACTGAAGGAATACGGATTTCCCGCAACGATCTTTGTCATCACCAGCGCGATCGGCGGCACATGGACCGTGCGCAGCGAGACGTTCGACATGCTCTCAGAACCTGAGCTCAAAGAGCTCGCATCATCCGGTCTTGTGTCGATCGAACCGCACACAGTGAGCCATCCAAAATTGCATTCGATCGGCACCGAAGAAGCGCAGCGGGAGATCCGGGACTCAAAGTTGCGTCTCGAATCGATCACCGGAGCAAGCTGCCGGCATTTTGCCTACCCCTTCGGCCGCATGAACGAAGGCGTGCGCGAGGCAGCGCGCCGCGCCGGCATCGAATACGCGTACACGATCGATCCGGGCTTTGTACGTCCGCGCGACAATGATCTTATGCTTCGCCGCAACGCGATCGACCGCATGACAGACGTCGCAGAATTCCTGGGGATCGCGCGCGCAGGACGACTTTCGCGCAAAAGGTTGTTCAGTTCGTAATATGAAATTGCTCTATATCGCTTTCGCAAGAATGCCCACGGAAAAAGCTCACGGGCTCACCATTGCCAAGTCATGCGAAAGTTTCGCGCGCGCCGGAGCACAGGTGACGCTCATGATCCCGAGGCGCACGACCTCTATCGCGGGCGATGTGTTCTCCGCCTATGGTCTCGAACGCACCTTCAAGGTCGTTGAGATCGCCGTCCCCGACCTCGTCGGATACTTCGGCGATTCGAAGCTCGCGTTCTGGCTCCACTATTTTCTCTTTTACGCGGCAGTGAAGATGCGCCTCATCTTCGCGTCGCGACAGACCGTCATTTATACGCGCGAGCCGCTGTTTTGCATGTATACGTTGTGGGGGTATCGGGTCGTGCTCGAAAGTCACCTCATTTCGAAGTGGCGAAAGACATACTTTTTCCTCGCACGCCGCGCAGATCGGATCGTCGTAATTTCAAAGGCGCTCCGTGACGCGTTCGCGTCGGCAGGCTTCAACGAGAAAAGTATCCTGGTGGCGCCGAGCGGCGTTGAACTTTCCGTGTTCGATATCGACGTGTCCAGGGAAGATGCACGCAAAGAGCTGGAATTGCCCCTCGCTGCAACTATCGCTGTTTATACGGGCAATTTCACCACGATGGGGAAGGACAAAGGCTTACGCGACATCGTCGTGGCATTGAAAAGTGCGCCAAGTGTCACGTTCGTCGGCGTTGGCGGAAGCGAGAAAGACATCGAGCACTATCGAAAGCAGGCACAAGAAGCGGGGGTGGCCGATCGCGTGATCCTGCGCGGCTATGCGCCGCAGCGCACGCTCGCTATCTACCAAAAAGCGGCCGACGTTCTTCTCATGCCATTCCCCGACACGCCGCATTACCGCAACCACATGTCGCCCGTAAAAATGTTCGAGTACATGGCAAGCGGCCGACCTATCATCGCGAGCGACCTTCCCACGATCCGGGAGGTTTTGAATGACAGTAATGCATATATCGTTGCGCCGGATGATCCGGCCACTCTCGCACGAACGATGCGACGGGTCTTCGAAAGAACGGCGGAGTCGACAGCTCGTGCCCGGAAAGCATACGAAGAAGTAGGACGATATACATGGAACTCACGTGCACAGATGCTGATCGATCTCATAGAGCGAGCGGACGTCACGTCTCTTTGAGGTGATCGTCGGAGAGACCGTAGGCGCGTAGCGCACCGTGCCTTCTTTTGATAAAATCTGCGGGCTATGGCGCTCCAGAAAAAACTCCTTGTCACCGGCGGGCTCGGGCACATAGGCTCGCGGCTCATACGAGAGGTGACGCAAGACGTAAGCGAAGTGCACATCTTGGACAACCTTTCGTCGGAGCGTTACGTTTCGCTCTTCGATCTGCCGGCTCAGAGGCGCTACCGCTTCACACAGGCTGACATCATGACTGCGGACCTAGAACGGCACCTCGAAGGCGTAGATGCGGTCATACATCTTGCTGCCGTCACGAATGCCGAGGCGACGGTCGGTAAAGAGGAGGAAACGGAACGGATCAATTTCGACGGGCTCGTACGCGTGGCCGAGGCATGTAAGAAGGCCAACGTTGCGTTGCTCTTTCCTTCGACGACGAGCGTGTATGGTTCGCAAGAGGCGGTCGTCGACGAGACGTGCACGGAGCTCAGACCACAAAGCCCCTATGCGACCGCAAAACGTAAAGCGGAAGAATATCTTATGGCGCAGCGCAAGGAGGGTTTGCGTTTTGTCACGTGCCGTTTCGGTACCATCTTCGGCTGGTCGCCGGGCATACGGTTCCACACCGCGGTCAACAAATTCATTTGGCAAGCGATGACCAGCCAGCCGATAACGGTCTGGAAGACCGCATGGGAACAAAAACGCCCCTACCTCGATCTGGGAGATTGTGTACGCGCCGTTAATTTCATCATTGAGCACGAGCTCTTCGATGGCGAGATATACAATGTCGTAACGAAGAACTACACCGTCAAGGACATCGTCGGAACGATCAAGGAATTCGTGCCGACGATCGAGGTCGCGTATGTCGATTCCAAGATAATGAACCAGCTTTCGTACGAAGTGCTCGCGGACAAGATCGCCGCGAAAGGTTTCTTGCCTGCGGGTGACTTGCGGCGGGGGATCGAAGAGACGATAGGGAAACTACAGGGTATTGCGCAAGCCTGATGACTTTTGCATTAAAGGGGCAGCTCGCCCTTGGCAATATCGCGCATGATCTCTTTCCTCAAAAAGGTCCATAGCGGAATATCTTCTTCCACCGTAAGATCTGGATTTTTACTCCGTATAGCGGCGGCCAATTCGCGTTCGATCTCTCCCGTCACGGCGATCTCGGTATCGAATTCTTCCGGCTTGATATTCGGGTACCGAACTCTCGAGGCATTGATGCGCTCCTTCCAGTCGCTGATATCGGCCTCTTGCGTGTGCGCTGTCCGGTCAAACGTCTGTTCGACGCAATTTTCCACATACGCAAGATAGCATTGCAGCTTGAACAGCCGTTCTTCCTCTTTGTTGCGCGGCTGCATCTGCCCGCTTGCGATCTCTTGCTTGAAGTTCGGCCCAACGCCGCGTCCGATCTCAATGGCGCGCGGATCTATGCCGGAGTTGATAAGTCTTTCCGCTCCGCTTTTTTGGATATCGTCGTAAGTAGCGGAGTCCACATTATCTTGGCGGGCATATTGTATGCGCTTCGTTGCGTGATGCGTCATCGCAGCCTCGAGAAAAAGCTTCTTTTCGTTTTCCGGCAGATGCAGTAAGTTCGAGATCTTCAATGCCATCGCCGCTTCGACGACGGCCCGGTAGCCGATGAACCAATTTTCTTGTTTCGCGCTCACCAATTCGCCCTCCGGTCCCGTTCTCGTTCCGAATACTGCGAACTCCGGGTCGGCAAGAGCCTTGAGTTCATTGCGCAGCCGCAGACCAAAGCGCCTGAAATAATCCGTAGTCTCGGCTTTCGTCGGCTCCTCCATAGTGCGCTTTCGCCGAGGGTCAGAGGCTTCCATGCCGCTTTAGTATACTCCGAAAGACAGGGCTTCTCCTTATCATTTCGAAGGTTTATACTCTCCGAACATGTCTATAAAGCTGGATCCGGTCATTGATTTCGGCAAGATGCCGATCGCCAACGCCTTTCTCACGCCTGATCAGTTCGCGCGTGAGTATTTCTACGACATGGTCGTCGGGTACGATCCCGCGACGCACGCTATCGGGCTCGTCAATACCGTGCCGCCGGAGAAAATGTTCCACGACAATTACGCGTTCTTTTCCTCGACATCGAAAGGAATGCAGGACCATTTCGCCGCGACCGCGCAAACATTGCTTCCGTACGCAGGCAAGGGCATCGTCGTCGAGATGGGATCGAACGACGGCATCATGCTCGAGGCGTGGAGAAAACTCGGCGTGCGGGCGATCGGCGTCGAACCTTCGGGCAATGTCGCCGATGTGTCGCGCAAAAAAGGGCACGAGGTCATTTCGGAATTCATGGGCGAGAAGGTCGCGGACGACATCCTTTCGCGCGGCACGGTCTCGCTCGTGTACGGCGCCAACGTCTCGTGCCACATCGAGGACATCGAGGGCTACTTCAAAAGTATCGCGAAGCTTATCGGCAAGAGTGGCGTGTTCGTGTTCGAAGACCCGTACTTCCTCGATATCGTCGAGAAGACCTCGTACGACCAGGTGTACGACGAACACGTCTGGTATTTCACCATCTCGTTTATCAATGCGTTGTTCGAGCCGCGCGGCTACCGGGTTTTTGATTGCGAACACGTTCCCGTGCACGGCGGAGAATTGCGTATGTATGTCGGGCACAAAGATACGTTCCCGGCCCGCCCAGTGGTTTCTAACTGGCTTGCGAAAGAGAACGATCTGCCCGGCAAGCTCGAGATCCTGAAAAAGAACGTGGTCCGCTCCAAGGAGCGCATGCGAGAGCTTTTGCAGGGGCTCAAGCGCGACGGCAAACGGGTGTGCGGCTTCGGCGCTTCGTCAAAAGGAGTGATCGTTTGTAACTATTGCGACATCGGGCCCGACCTCGTGCCGTTCATTACCGACAACACGCCCGCGAAGCAAGGGAAGTACTATCCCGGCGTCCACATCCCCGTCGTACCGCAAGAGCAGTTCAAGGACGTCGACGTCGCGGTCATGTTCGCCTGGAATCACCTGCCGGAAATAGAGAAGCTTCCTTTCATACAGGAATTCCGCGCGCGCGGCGGCAAGTTCCTCACCCACGTTCCGGAGCCGCGCATCATATGAAATTGCTCATGACGGGAGGGTCCGGACTTCTGGGAACGGAACTACGGAAGCTCGATCCCTCGCTCATCGCTCCGGCGCGCGAAGCGCTCGATATCACCGACCGTGCGTCGGTGGAAGCATGCCTCGAACGAGAGCGGCCCGATACGATCCTGCATTGCGCAGCGGCAACGAAACCTCCGGAGCACGAGAGAGATCCGGAGCTCGGTATACGGGTCAATATACTAGGAACAGCGAATATCGCGCGTGCCTGCGCTTCATACGGCATCCGCCTCGTCTATACCTCGACGGATTATGTGTATGCAGGTACGGGACCGCACCGCGAGGACGAACCGGTTTTCGCACCGTCGAATTTCGTGCGCTCGAAGCTTGGCGCAGAGTACGCGGTCGCGCTCGTGCCGCATCATCTCATTCTCAGGCTCTCGTTCGGCCCCGTGCCGTTCCCGTGGGAAAAAGTGTACGAGGGGCAGTACAATTCGAAACTCTATGTGGACGAGATCGCTCCGCTCGTGCTTTCGCTCGCGCGCGGCGGGGAGGAAGGTATCATGAACGTCGGCGGCCCGCGCACATCGCTTTTTGAATATGCGCTCAGGTCGCGTCCGGATATTTCGACCATCCCGAAACCGCAGTGGGTCCCAAAAGACACGAGCCTTGATATTTCCAAGATGAAGCAAGCGCTCGGCATTGCGGACGAGAAGAGCCTTTTGAAACGATGATCACCATGATAGACGGCGTACATATCAAGACCATCACGCGTCACAATGACGAACGCGGTTATTTTGCGGAGCTGACGAAAAAAGGCGAGGCCGGATCCCACGAGGTTGCGCAGACAAGCTACGCCATCACGAAACCCGGCGTCATCAAGGCCTTTCACTACCACGACTATTGGGAAAGCTGGGCGGTCTTGCGCGGCAGGGCGCTGCTTGTGATGCACGATATCCGCGAAGGTTCTCCGACGCACGGGGAAACGCAGACCGTTATCGCGGACGAAGAACACCCGATCCTGCTCTCCATCCCGCCGGGAGTTGCGCACGGCTATAGCGTCCTGGGGAACGAGGACGTCGGCATGCTCTATCACGCGGAGGAAGTATATGACGGGTCGAGAAAAGACCAGATCAGGACGATCCCGTTCGATTCGAAGGATATAGGTTTCGATTGGAAAGCATCGTATGAATAACATCGAGCTGCAGGTGAAGCATTCCGGAACGGTCGATCGCACTCGTGTCGCTGAGGGTGGGCGCGGAACGTTGCTCGCGATCGAGGAAAAGCAGCTCCCGTTCGTCATCCGTCGCGTCTATACCATTTCCGGTGTGTCCGACGCTGGCGCTCTGCGCGGCGAGCATGCGCATAAAAAGACGGATCAGGCCCTGTTCGTCGTACAGGGCGCGCTCACGCTTCATCTGGATGACGGGACGACCGCACAAGCGATCAGGCTTACAAGTGAAGACAGCGGGATACGGCTCGGCCCGTTGCTCTGGCATTCGATGAGCGATCTCACGACGGACTGCGTTGCGCTGATCGCGGCGAGCTTGCCGTATGATGGATCCGATTACATTCGGGAATATGATGCGTTCAAAACATATGTCGGTACCATTCAATGATCTCTCGCGTCGTGCCGCGGTGCACGGAAATGAGTTCCGCGAGGCCGCGGAGCGTGTCATTCGTTCCGGGCAGTATATTTTGGGAACGGAAGTAAAGACCTTCGAAGCTGCGTTCGAGAGATCCACGGGCGTCGCGCATTGTGTCGGCGTGAATTCCGGCACGGACGCGCTCGCGATAGGATTGCGTGCGCTCGGGGTCGCAGAAGGCGATGAAGTGATAACCGTACCGAATACCGCTGTCCCCACGGTCGCGGCGATCCGCATGGCGGGCGGGATACCGGTCTTTTGTGACATTGACGGTACGCACACGATGAACGCGGCCGACCTCGAAAAACGTATCACCCGAAAGACCAAGGTCATTTTGCCGGTCCATTTGTATGGGTTTCCTGCGGACATGTCCGCGATATGCGCCGTCGCAAAAGCACACGGGCTGAAGGTCTTTGAGGACGCGGCACAGGCACATGGCGCGACGATCGCGGGCAAGCAGGTCGGCACGTTCGGCGACGCAGCGGCGTTCAGTTTTTACCCGACGAAGAACCTTGGCGCGCTCGGCGACGGGGGCGCGATCGTCGCCGGCGATCCGGAGATCGCGCACCGCGCGGCTCGTATCCGCGTGTACGGCGAGGCGGCCCACTATGAATCGGTCGAAGAGGGCGTGAACAGCCGGCTCGACGAGATGCAAGCGGCGTTCCTTTCTGTCGCGCTCGGGCATTTGGAGGAATGGAACGCGCGACGCAGGACGATCGCTGCCCGCTACCTCTCGGAGATGAAAAACCCCCTGGTGACATTGCCCGCTGGTTCCGCTGACGGCCGCGAGAGCGTATGGCACCTTTTTGTCGTCCAAGTCGACGATCGTGCCCGCTTCATGTCATACCTGCAAGAAAAAGGTATCGGATGCGCGATCCATTATCCGATACCCGTGTATCGTCAAAAGGCCTATGCGTTCCTCAACGTGGATCCACATGAATATCCGGTGACGGAGCACGTCGTCCCGCGCATCGTCTCTTTGCCGATATTCCCCGAACTCACTGATGCGGAAGCCGATGAAGTGATCGCGGCGGTGAATGCGTACGCCGCTTAGGCGCCGAACTTCTTGCGGTAATAGTCGATCGTCCGCGTAAGGCCCTCCTCGATAGTGATGACCGGCTCCCAGCCGAGTTCTTGTTTCGCCTTTGATGAATCGATGGCATAGCGGAAATCATGTCCCGACCTGTCCGGCACGCGCTCGATGCGGCTCTCGTCGAGTCCGAGACGACCCAATATCTTTTTTGTAAGCTCAAGGTTCGAGAGAGAGACCGACGCACCGAGGTTGTAGATCTCTCCGGCGTGTCCCGCATGGAACGTGAGATCAATGCCTTTCACGAGGTCGTCCACATACAGCCATTCGCGCATGTTGGCGCCGTCGCCGTACAGCGGGACTTTCTTTCCGGTGAGCAGGTTCTTGAGGAAAAGAGGAATGATCTTTTCTTCGTACTGTCTCGGCCCGTACGCATTCGACGAACGAGATATGACGGTATCGAGGCCGAACGTTCTCTGGTAAGCGCGCACCAAAAGATCGCTTGAGGCCTTAGAAGCACTATACGGACTGTTGGGGAGGATCGGCGCACTCTCTTTCACAGGAACATCTTCCTTGCCTAACGAGCCATACACTTCGTCGGTCGAGATGTGGTGAAAGCGCTTGACGCCGGATCCTTTTGCAAGGACAAGAAGGTTGTGCGTGCCGAGCACGTTCGTTTCGATGAAAATATCGGGACTCTTGATACTTGCATCGACATGGCTTTCCGCCGCGAAGTGGATCACGTGGGTCGGCCGGTGTTTCTCGAATAGCGCCGTGAGGGAAGTCTTATCGCGGATATCCGCCTGCTCGAACGCATAATTGCGTGCATCCGAAACCTCAAGGTTGCCGGGATCGGCCGCATACGTGAGCGCATCGACGTTCACGAACTTGTACGTCGGATGTTCTCGAACCGCATAGTTCAGATAGTTGCTGCCGATGAAGCCGGCCCCGCCCGTAACGAGGACGATCCGTTCGTCAGGGTTCGTCATGAGCGGCGTTTTGCGCTTGCGTGGGCTTTGTCGCGCAAGTGCATTGAAGCTTCATGCAAACTTTCGAACGTACCGACGTCCATCCATTTTCCTTTGAGGGTCGCGGCCGTAAGCGTGCCCTCTTTGCAATATTTGTTGTTGATGTAGGTTATTTCGTACTCGCCACGCTCCGAAGGAGTTTGGTCGGCCATTTTGTCGAATACCGTTGCGTCGTAGAGGTAGAGACCGACGACGGCGAGATCGCTTTTCGGCGTCTTCGGTTTTTCTTCGATCTCGATGACCTTGCCGTCCTTGCCAACCGTGGCGACGCCGAATCGCTCCGGATCGGGCACTTCTTTGAGGAAGACCATCGCGCCTCCCTTGAAGCTGCTGACATATTCCGCAATATCGTCTTCAATGTAGTTGTCCGCAAGATAGAGCACGCACGGCTCAGCGCCCACGTAGTCCTTTGCGATGTAGAGACCTTGGGCGATACCGCCGGGTTTGTTCTGAATGCCGTACGTTATCTGTATCTGCGATTCTTTGCCGTCCTTGGGTTTCCAGTGCTCTCCGCTGCCCAGAGCCTGAATGAAACTGTGTATATGCTCCGGAGATGTCACGACCATGATGCGATCGATCCCCGCAGCCACCAGCTTCTCGATCGCGTAATAAATGACGGGCTTGTCGTAGAGCGGCAGCAAGTGCTTGTTGGTGGCGAGCGTCAATGGGCGCAGGCGTGTGCCAGAGCCTCCTGCCAATATGACCGCTTTGCGGATCTCCATATGTTTTGCCATTCTGACACAAGCGAGAGAGGTAGTAAATCCGCCGGTGGAGGCACCGAACGAAAAGTGGTATCATGCTGCGAATGAAAAAGCGCCTTGCGGTCGTCGTCGGAGGATGGCATTTTCCACTCCACTTTTACCGGGCGGTCGCGCAGCAGAGGGTCCCCGAAGGTTGGGAGGTGGAACTCTTCTGCGTATCCCACCGCGATCCGAAATACTCGAAGGAGGAAAAACAAGAAGACCTGGCCAAATTGGGGTGGAGCTATCGGGAGCTTTTCGACAGGATCCTGTATCAGGATTTTGCGACGCCAGAAAAGTTGCGCGACCTCGGTTGGCACTACAAAGAGTATCCCAATACGATAGGTGATTGGGGAATGACCAACCAGTGGCTCGGCGAGCATGAGTATAAGCAGTACGACATGCTGTTCATTTCGCATGACGACAACTTCATTCTCAATGACCGGCTCTTCATCGACCTGCTCGCGGGCGATCCGGAGTGGCTTGTTCTCACCAATTCAAAAGGCAGCCGCATTCCGTGGCGTGACCGCATCCGCCGCATCGGGAAGACGATCGACATCCGCGGCTCGTTCGAATTCATCAAGCGGGAGGCGCTCGATATGATGGGCGGATCCTTCGACCTCTCCACGACGACCTTGAATCGCGAAGGCGAGGTGTATTCAGCGAAGGACGGGGCCGAATTGCGCGGGTGGAATAACATGACCCGCTCGTTCAAGGAGTTCTTCGATACGCGGGGACTCAGCGACAAGGTCGTTGCGCTTTCGCCCTATTACCGCGTGAGCGAATACTGCATCGAAGGTGAGCGAGGATTCATTTCAGCCTCGCAGGAGCGCAATAAACGCAACAAGGTCAGTGAGGACAAAGGCCTGAAGTGGATTAATTCGATCTACGACAAGCGAAGGTTCCCTTGGGCGAACCCGAGCGCTACGCCGAGGGACTAAGCCGAAACGGGGTATGAGAAATCTATTGTGCCAACTGGCCTCCAGCATCCCGACAAAACCTGTCGTTACGAGACATGCGATGATCGACACCTTCCGCAATTTTCTTTTCCGCCGATGTTTTGCAAATCGTCCGAAGAACTTCGTCATAAGGAACGGTACCAGGATCTTCAGCTCACAGAACCTTACGCTTGGAGAGAATTCTGGTATCGGTCCTGACGGGAAACTCTTTTGCAGCGGAGGACTGCGCATAGGAAATAATGTTTTCTCCGGATCAGATCTGATCATCCATACCGCCGAGCACCGATTCGATAGAATGGATATTCCAATGGAAGAACAGGGAAGAACCGCCGCTCCCGTTGTGATAGAGGACGATGTCTATATAGGTTCACGGGTCACTATTTTGGGAGGGGTGACCGTGGGGAAGGGAGCGATCATTGGCGCCGGGGCGGTGGTCACGAAAGATGTCGAGCCGTACACAATAATCGGCGGTGTGCCGGCAAAGGAGATAGGTAGGCGCACGGCGTGACACCTTCTTCCGCGGTGGCCGGGATCGTGAAAAGGTGACCGTACTCGGCGTTGCTACTCTTCGGGGGAGCGGCTCGAAAATTCGTACAAAATATAGGAGGAGCCGATCGAAGCGATACGGGAGAGGATCAGCGCGATGATGAGACCGAAGACCCCCCACCAGACGACACCGACCGCCATAGCGACGATCTTAAAGATCGAGGAACCGATGTTCGAAACATATTGCTCCCATATTTTGCGCTTCACCGTGAGGTAGGAGCTCGCGATGTCGAGCGGGAAGATGAGGAGCGAGAGCGCATAGATCCTGGAATAGAAGATGGCGTCGGCGTAATTCGGGAAGAGGATCGTGAAAATGAAGGGCGCGACAAGAAAGTAGACAACTGTCGCCGCCGTATAGAACATACCGAGCAGGACGAGTTTGTTGGCCATGCCGCTTCGGATCTCGGAGTCACTGCGAACCGCGAACCGCGCCTGCGTCATTGAATCCAGGTATTTCAACGGCCCTTTTATTTGATCGGGTACGGCGATCGCGTAGTTATAAATAGCGAGTTGCACCGGCCCTACGAAATGGAAGACGAGGATCTGGTCGAGATTCCCCGCAAGCGTGGTGAATATGCCCATAACGCTCAAGTGTTTCCCGTACGAGTGCATCGTCGGGTCCTCTCGCGCATCGTCGAGTTTATATATGGTGTATACACGCACATAGAAGTAGAGGTCGACCAACACATTGGAAATGAAATAGACGATGACGAGCGCAAGCGCGGTCTTGAGAAAGAAGATCGCCGCTATGAGCGATAGAACGGGGACGACGTTGCCGATAACGTCAAAATACAGTGCCGTTCGTCGGAAATCCTTTTTTGCGGTGAGGAACGACTGTGCGAGGTTCGCGCTCGCCAGGAACGGCGAAACGCAGCCGCCGATCAAAATACCGGCACCAAGTCCGTAATTGTCCGCATGGAAATAGTAGACGGCGAGTCCGAGCGCGCTGAGAAAAAAGAGCAGGCTCCATTTGACGTTCCTCCAGAACGCTTCCTTGAGAGCCCCATCGAATCCGAGCGCGACCGAACGGAATACGGATCCACCAAGGCCGTTCAACGAGAAAACGCCAAGGAGCGAGACCGCCGCGAGTACATATTTGTAATCTCCGTAGACGTCTTTTGGCAAGTAACGCGCAACGATCATCGCAAGCGCGAGCGATGTCAGCGCTGCGGCACTTTGTCCGACCACTGACCAAAAGCTTCCTGAAGCGATGTAGACCATGTCGGTCTTCGTGTATTTCTCGCTCCAGCGCAGGGCCCGCAAAAGCCGGTCTTTCAGGTACCTGAACATTCCGCTCATCCTAGCGCATGGAATCTCCGCCTGCTAGGACGGTGGCGAAAGGAAAATCCGCGAGAAGGATCTGTTTTGACATCGTGGCGTCTGTGATAGTATGCCCCCAATGGAATTAACGGCGACGCTGGGCTGGATTGCCACGCTCCTTTTCACAGCCTGCTACATCCCGCAGATACTCAAGACCGCACGGACCAATACGGTCGATGGTCTGAGTTTTTGGCTGCTTTTTATCTCGCTTGTCGCGAACGTGATCGCACTGTGGTACGCGACCCGTATCGCTCAGATGCCGCTCATCGTTAAATACATCGCCGGCATCGTGTTCGTTTCGATCTGTCTTTTCTTCTATGTGCGCGCGTTCCGTTCCCAAAGATCTCGCGCGAAGCGATCGGCCCAATCACTATGATCATCGTCTCCAACCACCTGTTCCAGAAAACGCACGTCAAATTCCCCGAGGATATCGTGGTGCGCGTTAACCTCGCATGGATGAAGGACCTCGCGACCGCAAAAAAGACGCTTGCCGGCATCAAACACGATATTTATCTTGACTACCCGCAAGGAAGATCGAAGCCGCCGCGACCGACGCTCACGCTGGATCAGGCGCTCGCGCTCGCGAAAGCGTACAAGAACGTGAAGTATTTCGCCGTTTCAAATGTCGAAGAACCGGCGGAGGTGAAGAAGCTGCGCTCCAGGATCCCAACGAAGATACAGTTCGTGCCGAAGATCGAGACGAAGCGGGGCGTGAAGAACTTGCCGGAGATCATCAAGGCGGGGAAGATCAAATACGCGATGCTCGACAAGGAGGATCTCTACGTCGACGTTGACCGCGACCAGGACGTCTTCGAAATACTCAATAATGCCGCACGCAGCAGTGCGAACGACGCTGGCATTACACTGCTTGAATTACAGGGCGTCGTTTTCGCGTAATATCCGCGCTATGGAGCGCGTAAAGACGGTCTTCATTCTGGGTAGCGGGCATTGCGGCGCGACGCTGCTCGACCTCTTGCTCGATTCCCATTCGCAGATGTGCGGCATCGGCGAGTTCCATGCGGGACGAGCCACCTCGATCTGCACCTGTGGCAAACCCGCGCCCGAGTGCGAAGTCTGGAAGGCGGTCATGGGGCCGTTGGGGTTAAGTAAAATTTCGTGTTGGTATTTTCATAGAGGTATCGAAAAAGGGTCCGGAGAGATCTCGGTTTTGTCGCTCACATACTGCTTTTTGTGAGCA
>Ga0210388_10000284_pt1 | contig 44070 bp, 30 predicted proteins | sample IncBWC19OmetaG_FD_155485 | JGI IMG/M metagenome (GOLD analysis project Ga0210388, IMG submission 155485) | Forest soil microbial communities from Barre Woods Harvard Forest LTER site, Petersham, Massachusetts, United States - Inc-BW-C-19-O ...
GTGTGTTTGAGTTCACCAAGACTGCCGAGCACGTATTGACTGCCGGGGTCGACCTTGTCCGGTTTCCGCATTCTCGATGGAATGAAGTGCGGGCCGACGAACTGTCGGCTTCGGGCCACACGGTGCTGACCCAATCGGCTGAGGGCGGAGTAGATTCGTTTGCAAAAAAGAAAAGACAGAGCCTGTTTGTACATTTCCAGGGACACCCCGAGTACGGCGCGCAAACTCTGCTGAAGGAATATCGAAGAGACATCAGGAGATTCCTGCAGCAGGAGCGAGAAACGTATCCCACAATGCCGAAAGGTTATTTTGACGCCGCCTCGGTCAAGCTCCTTAACCAGTTTCAGCAAGCTGCTCTCGCAGATCCATCCCAAAAGCAACTGGCGTATTTCCCTGAAGCCGTTGCGAAGATGTTAGAGCGTACGTGGTACTGTTCGGCCACACGCATTTACCGAAACTGGTTGCAGTATGTCTTGACGAAAAAGGCTGAGGTGGCATCCTTCGCTGCTGTACCCGGTTCTTACACTCGAGTTCAACCAAAACGATCTGCGGTGCTGTAGCCATAAGTGGGACCAGTTCAATGATGAGTCCAGCATTGACCGCTGAAAGTACGGCCTCCGAGATTCTGAGGACTCTTCCCGACCGCATCAGCGATGTGGTCACGCTGTGGGCAGAGCGGTCGCCTGACAAGCCAGCGCTAGTCGAGGCCTCAGGGGCGTGGACCTACGGGCAACTGGCGTCCGCAATCTCCAAGACACAATCACGTCTGCGTGAATGGGGAATACGTTCGGGCGATCGAGTCATGATCGTGGGTGAGAACTGCCGGGAGTTCGTAGCAATCATGTTTGCCGCGGCAGGCATGGATGCCTGGCCCGTGCTTGTGAATGCAAATCTCTCGGCGCGCGAGGTGGATGAGATTCGGGAACACTGTGGCGCCCGCCGTGTTTCGTACACGACAAGCGGTTCGCTTCCTGCGGCTGAACACGCGAAGCGGCATGGCGCTGCGATCGAAGAGCTAGATGGACTGGGGGCAATCGGCGTCGGTGGCCTGAACGACAAGGTGGAGCAAGAAACGATCGAGCCCAACGTCGCAGACCGTGTTGCCGCGTTAATCTATACTTCCGGGACGACCGGTCTTCCTAAGGGCGTAATGCTGAGCCATCGTAATTTGTTATTTCTGGCGGCCGGTTCAGCGAAAATTCGATCACTCACAACTCAAGATCGGTTTTACGGCGTTCTTCCGATATCTCATGCGGTAGGCCTCTCGGTGGTCCTGCTCGGTTCATTCCTGAGCGGCGCAACCCTTTATTTGTCGGCGCGGTTTGATCCCATGACCGCTCGCCGGACGATCGAGAATGAGCGGCTGACAGTGATCTTAGCCGCTCCGATTTTCTTCAATCAGTTTCTGCAATACGCAAAACTTCGAGGCCTGCAGTCGCTGAAGTTTCCTGCGCTTCGAATTATTGCCTCTTCTGGCGCGCAACTCCACGCTTCCACAAAATCGGCGACGGAGAGCCTGTTCGGCATGCCCCTCCACAACGGCTACGGAGTGACAGAATGCTCCCCAACCATCGCTCAAACCCGGGTCGAGGCTCCTCGCAGCGATACCTCGATCGGTCCACCGTTTCCCGGAGTTGAAGTCAAGCTGGCTGGGCCGGATGGTAAACCTCTACCTGAGGGAGAAGCGGGTGAACTGTGGGTGCGCGGACCGAATGTGATGAAGGGCTATTATCGCGATCTCGAGGCAACAGCCTCCGCTATCGACGGTGAAGGATGGTTTAACACTCGAGACCTCGCCCGCATGGACGACGGAAATCTCTATATCGTGGGACGGACCAAAGACTTGATCGTCCGGCACGGCTTCAACGTTTACCCGGCCGAAGTCGAGGCGGTATTGAACGCTCATCCTGCGGTCGTGCACTCCGGCGTAATTGGTCGTTCAATCGACGGAGATGAGGAAGTGGTCGCCTTTATTCAGCCACTGCCCGGCTCGCAATTGACGGTCTCAGATTTTGCTGAATACGCTGCACGACATCTTGCTTCGTACAAACGGCCGACGCAGATGTTCCTCGTTCCGAACATGCCGCTCACCCCCACAGGAAAGGTCGTCAAGGCTGAGCTTGCGAAACTGCTCGACAACAGCTGCCGCCTGAGAGCACCATATTCTACGGTAGCCGAATGAAAGAGAATCCGTTCCGAGCATCGATTAATAGAATTCTTCAGATGCTTACAATGTTTGTGCCGGGAGGCCATAGCCTGCGGGTCTGGCTCCACCGCGGACGAGGAGTAAAAATCGGAAAGGATGTCTTCATTAGTTACAATGTCGTTCTCGAAACCGGATTTCCGCATCTGATCACGATCGACGACAGCGTTTTCATCGGAATTGGCGCGATTATATTGGCCCACTTCCAAAGCCACTTACCGGAGCACTTACAAGAACCATGCCGCGGCGTGCGGATTTGCAAGAGAGCTTTTATCGGACCGGGTGCCATTGTTCTCCCGGACGTGGAGATTGGTGAGGGTTCCGTGGTTACGGCAGGGAGCGTTGTGACGAAGTCCGTTCCTGCGATGACAATGGTTCAGGGTAATCCAGCAGTTCCTATTGCGACCTGCGGTGTGCCCCTTTGGCCAGACACCCCCCTAAAAGAATTTTCCAGCCGGCTTAAGCCGATTTTGCCAAAGAAATCTTGGACAGCAGTCCCCATCGAAGAGGAGAAGCTGAAGAGCTAGAGGCAGCGCGCAGTTAGCTCGGAGAATTCTTCCTAGCCAGGAACTCTCCATCTAGGACCCGGGCCTAGCCCGTCGTGAAAGAGGCTGTTCGACCGCAAGGTCGATTGCGAACATCACCGATTCCCTTTCATTTCCAAAAGTATTGCGGCCGGTTGGAGCAATCTTTTAGCCCGTTTCCTGCAACTGGCCGCCGATTCGCCGTGTATTCCAGCGTCGACGGAGGTATGAAGGAACCGTGATGGATTCCTTCCGCTGCTGCGACATCAGTGGAATGATAGGGGATAATGACGCTAATCCTTTCGATGTAACGCTAGAGTAACGCAAGACGCGTTACAAAGTCAGGAATGATTGACCGAACCATCTATGTTGATAGCATTTCACACGTGGTGACTGGATTTAAGCGGAAACCATGGCAAAGACTGAGACCTTAAACCTTCGCGTTTCTGCTGATTTCAAACGTCGCCTGGCGGAGGAAAAGCGTTCCGTCACGAACTACCTTGAAGTGATATTCACCGAATTGTGACTGCTAACGTTGTTAGTGCCGGCATATGACAGTTGCTTGTAAAGAGTTACTGACTGAAACGACCTTATGCCTACGCATGTGGACGAAGAAACGGAATCGGAAATGCAAGTAGCGTCAACCCGTAAGATTGAAGCCAACCGTCAAAATGCACTGAAGTCTACCGGCCCCAGGATCCCCCGGGACAGAACTTACAGTCGCGGCAATGCTCTCACGCATGGACTCACAGCAGAACGGGTTATGTTCGGTCCCGACGGAGCGGCGACAAACAAGAACTGCACGATCTGTGGGAAAAGCTGCGCGCAAAGTATGGCGCAAAGGATGTAGTTACGAGCCTACTGGTGGACACTGTCGTGGTGGAATGTTGCGTCAGGGAAAAGCGCTAGACGGAGAGATTACACTCTCCGACCAACCTGTCGGGTTCGGTCAGTCAGAAATCATGAACAACCTTCAGCGCTATCGTAACGCGAGCCAGCGGGCGCTCGTGAAAAGTTTAGAGGTGCTGATTAAGCTGGCGCCGTCTACGTTCAGTGGAGCAGAAGACGAGAACGGGTCCGACGCCATTACGCTAGAAGCTGAGACTCCGCAGACTTCCGAGGAAGCGACCGTGACGGCAGCCGAAGAGCGCTCGTCGCAACCCGGGTCAGTCATCGACGCTGAGTTGGTGAACGCCGGGGCCGCTCGATCGCCAGCAGTCCGTGGAAGAGTCCATTTACATCGAGCTACGACTATCTTGCCGTCGATTCACCACTCGCGGCACCAAGTCAGAAGTCCGACCAGGCGGAGTCGTGCATGGGCCTCAGTTGACCTTGAGCCCGACAGCTCGCGCGATTCTTCGTTGTTGCTGGTCGAAGCTATAGAGATAGTCCGCTGAGAGTTCGAGCGCAGCCGCAACATGTAACAGGTCGGCGGTGCGGGTCCCCAGGCGCGCCGTGGGTTGTCGGGACAATTCGCCGGCCCGTTCAAAGACCTGATCAGGAAGTGGGCGCAGCAGCAGAATGCCGTCGCGCATATCTTTCTCGAAATCAGCCAACGAAGACTTTATCTGAGATTCTGAAAGCTCTTTCCGGAAGACTCGCAGTTGCAGCGCGTTCACCACCTCCAATTCGCCAAAAACTGTGACGTAGCGCTCGCCGTCGGAAGCTCGCATGGTTTGCCCGGCGACAGCGGAATTGGCATCGAGCGTGTACAGGGAGATGAGAAAGCTGGCGTCCGCGTAGATCTTCAATAACGGCTCCGATCTTGGGCGATCAGATCCGCACCGCTGACTTGCAGCAATTTGTCGCCGTAGATGGACCTGAGGCGTTCAAGAAAGTCAGGTATTTGCGCCGCCGCCCGAACATTCTCGGGAATCAGGCGAGCAATCACCCGCCGCCGCTTGGTGATCTGCACCTCTTCACCTTGGTCCAGGAGGCGCTCGATCTTTTTGAAGCCGTACCGAAGGTCGCGCACCGACGCTTTTTTCATGTGATACATTTTAGCCTCACATGGTGGATCTTCGCAAGATCTTCGCAAGCTCCGCCGCGTCAGACGGACTTCATTTTTTACAAAACAAAGCCACCAACTCCAGCATCATCAATCACTTAGTTTTTTACAACGGCACTTCGATCAGTGTCGGTCCTTCCCCATCAAATCCCGCCCGTAGCGCCTTCCCGAATGCATCTAGCGAATTGACCCGGGTGCCGGGCACTCCCATTCCCGTCGCCAGTTGCACCCAATCGAGATCGGGATGTCCGATCTCGAACATATCCAAGGTCCGGGCTCCCGGATTGCCCACTCCCAGATAAGAAAACTCACGTTTGAGAACGGCGTAATCACGGTTGGCGAAAACCACCGTGGTGACGTGGAGGCCTTCGCGCGCCATCGTCCACAAGGCTTGGAGCGTGTACATGCCACTGCCATCCGCACTCAGGCACAGGACTTTCCGATTGGGGCAGGCCACTGCAGCGCCAACCGCCAGAGGCAAAGCGATTCCAATCGAGCCCCCCGTGTTGCCCAGCCAGTCGTGCGGCGGAGTTCCCTTCGTCGCCGCCATCAGTCCGCGGCCTGATGTCATCGACTCGTCGACCACGATAGCGTTTTCGGGCAGGAGCGCTCCGACCGCGGCGGCAAGTCCCGGCAGAGTAATTTCTCCGCTTGGCATTGGGGGACGCCCAGCTTTTTCCGCCGTGAGCTCTTCGTGGCGCGCGGACACTGCCTCAGCAAGCGCATTGAGTGCGCCGACATAATCTTCGCCCGGTTTCGCCAGTGTCAGCGTGTGACATGGCGGGGAAGTGAATTCACTACTCTTTCCCGGATACGCGAAATATGCGACGGGGGGTGGAGCGCCCACAAGGATCAACTGACGGAACTCTTTAAACTGTTCGATGCCTTGCTCGAGCACATACTGAATACGATCGACACCTGGAATCCCCGCGCCGCGCTGCAAACGTGTGAGCGGATAAGGAGCCAGCAATTTGGCCCCGGTAGCGGCCGCGATGCGTCCAGCAGCAACGAGTCCGCTGCCGTACAACCCATTTCCGGCAATCAGAATGGCGGTTCGCAAGCCGGATCGAAGCATGACGGCCGCCTGATCGATCGTTGTCAATGCTGGTAACGGAGGCTTCGGGGGAGAGCCAGGCGCGGCGACAGTTCCGCCTTCGTTCCAGGCCACGTCGGCCGGGACGATCAGCGTCGCGATCTGCCCTGGTGCCGTACGCGACGCCATGATCGCCTCGGCCGCGTCGCGGCCTAATGCTGATGAAGAGGCAGACGTCCGCAACCATTTGGAATTAGTCCGTGCTATAGCTTCGATGTCGGAAACAAGCGGAGTATCGTGCTCCAAGTGATACTTGGGGTGTTGTCCGATGATGTTGACGATCGGAACTTGCGCCCTGCTTGCGTTGTGCAGGTTCGCAAGGCCGTTCCCGATGCCTGGACCGAGATGCAGGAGAGTGCACGCTGGTTTTTCGGCCATGCGTGCATAACCGTCAGCCGCCCCGGTCACGACGCCTTCGAAGAGGCCGAGTACGCAACGTATTTCCGATACGTGGTCCAGTGCAGCGACGAGATGAATTTCCGAAGTACCAGGGTTCGCAAAGCATGCATCAACCCCACCCAACACCAGGGAGCCAACGAGACTTGCTGCACCTTTCATGTGTTTAGATAACTGTATCCTTTCTACCTATGGGAGTCGATGATAGTGCGGCAGTCGTACTCATCCTTCTAGCGCGCAAGCCGGGCCAGACAATCGAGTGGCTTCGGGCGGGCACTGAGAGGACCTAGCCTGTAGTAACTCCTCTGTTATCTTTCGATTACGGCTTCGTGCTAAGGGTTGTTCTGGAGACGTCCCCGCCTACGGTTGTCTCTGAAATCCGATATAATTTTGATTGGGGATGGGTTGATGGGAAATGATGGACGCATGAAGCTGGAGACTCTCGCGATCCACGCAGGTTACGACGGCGACCCCACGACCAAGGCCGTGGCCGTGCCAATCTATCAAACGGTTGCATTCGAGTTTGATAGCGCCGAGCATGGTGCGGCTCTGTTCAATCTGGAAGTTCAAGGAAACATCTATACCCGGATCGGCAATCCTACCAACACTGTGCTGGAAAAGCGTGTGGCGGCTCTCGAGGGCGGAGTCGATGGACTCAGCGTCAGCTCGGGGATGGCCGCGATCGAGTATGCGCTCATTAACATCGCCGAAACGGGGAACAACATCGTTTCAACTCCGCAGCTGTACGGCGCAACTTACACGCTGCTGGCGCATATCTTCCCGAAACGCGGCATCTCCTCACGCTTTGCAGCCACCGATCGCCCCGAAGATGTCGAGAAGTTGATCGACGAGGATACGCGAGCGGTTTACTGCGAGAGTGTTGGCAATCCGGCAGGAAATGTCGCGGACATCGAAGGACTCGCCAAAGTCGCACACAAGCACGGTGTGCCGCTGGTGGTCGATAACACGGTGGCTACGCCTGTTCTGTTGCGCCCCATCGAGTACGGCGCCGATGTCGTCGTGCATTCGATGACTAAGTTCATTGGCGGGGCGGGCAGCAGTATTGGCGGGATGATCGTGGATAGCGGCAAGTTTCCCTGGCGAAAGTATCCGAAGAAGTTTTACATGTTGAATACGCCCGAAGTTGCCTACCACGGTGTCGTATATGTCGATCATTTCGGCGACGCTGCTTTTGTGGCGCGATGTCGAACTGTGTGTCAACGCAACACTGGTGCCACGCTGTCTCCGTTTAACGGCTTCTTGTTTTTGCAGGGGATCCAGACGCTCTCCCTTCGCGTGGAGCGCCACGTGGCCAACGCCCGCAAGGTAGCGGAATTTCTGCGCGATCATCCGATGGTTGAATGGGTGAACTATGTTGGGTTTCCTGACAACCCGCTCTATCCCATGGCGCATCGATATTTGGGCTCCAGCTTTTGCTCGCTGCTGACCTTTGGAGTGAAAGGCGGCTACGAGGGAGGCAGGAAGTGCTTCAACGCCTTCCAGTTGTTTAAACGCATGGTGAACATGGGCGATGCAAAATCGTTGTCGTGTCACCCGGCGTCGACCACCCACCGGCAACTGACGCCAGAGGAACAGGCGAAGGTTGGAGTTACACCAGAGATGATTCGTCTTAGCGTGGGGATCGAGCATATCGACGATATTCTTGAGGATTTGGGTCAGGCGTTGGATAAGGCGAGGGTATAACGGCGAAGGACGAATTGACGGCATGGGGCTACCGCGTTCTGACTCAATCGAGCGAAGGCGGCGTGGATTCGTTTGTGAAAAACAAAAAGCGCAGTCTTTTTGTGCATTTCCAAGTCATCCGGAATATGACGCGCAGACTCTGCTGAAGGAATGCCGGCGAGATATAAAAAGATTTCTCAGAGCGGGAAGAGGAACTTACCCCTCGATGCCGCAGGGCTATTTTGACGCTGCCCCCGCGAAGCTTCTGACTGATTTCGGAGATTTCGCGTTGTCCGATCGAAGAGAAGAGCTCATGGAAAGTTTTTCGGAAGCTGCTCTGGTCGGCGATTTGAAGAGTACCTGGCGCTCCTCGGCCATAAGTATTTACCGGAACTGGCTGCAGTATGTTGTATCGAACAAGGCCGAAGCCACGGCGTTTCCGGCGATAGTGGGTTTGCATGATTCAAGCTCCCGAAAGCGGTCAGCCCTGCGGTGAGGACTCACGCGAAATCACCACGGTCTGTCGCGCCTAGCCGGGCGTACCATTTACGATCCGGGCGCGCAGGAAATGACTCAAAGTAGCGCCCCCGAATTCAGAATGAACCTCCCCACTCTCATCAGCGACGTGATCAACCAATGGGTTGAGAATTCGCCCGATCGGATCGCCCTGGTGGAAACATCTGGAAGCTGGACCTATCGGCAACTCGCCCTCGTAGTCGCCGCGACTCAGACTTGGCTTCGCGATTCCGGCGTGCGCCCGGGTGACCGGGTCATGATTGTCTGCGAGAATTGCCGGGCGTTCGTCGCGATCGTATTGGCTTTGGCCGGGCTCGACGCGTGGCCGGTATTGGTGAATGCACGTCTCTCGGCGCGCGAAGTGGATGAGATTCGCGACAACTGTGGCGCCCGTCGCGTGATCTTCACTACGAGTGTGTCGCCGCAAGCCCGCGAACATTCCAAGAGGCACGGGGCTGTAATCGAAGAGGCGGCGGGTCTGGGGCCGATAGCACTCGGTCCGCTGAACGGCACGGTCACACCGGAACCAGTCGACCCTGAGGCTGCGCAGCGCGTCGCCGCCCTGATTTACACGTCTGGCGCTACTGGGTTGCCTAAGGGCGTGATGCTGACGCACCGGAACTTGCTGTTCGTGGCGGCAGTTTCGGCCAAGATCCGGTCCTTGAGTCCGGAGGACAGGTTGTACGGTGTATTGCCGATGTCGCATGCGGTCGGTCTTTCGGTTGTGCTTCTGGGTTCGTTACTAAGCGGCTCGACATTGTATTTGGCTTCGCGCTTCGACCCAGTAGCAACGCTGGCTACGCTCGAGAAAGAGCGGTTGACGGTGATGCTCGGCGCTCCCGGGATGTTCTCTCTTTTGGCAGACTATGCCAAGTTGAAGGGATTGCGGTCGCTCACGTTTCCCGCTCTTCGCGTCATTTCATCTTCCGGCGCTCCGCTTCAGCCCGCGGTGAAATCGCAGGCGGAGGGCCTATTCGGCATGGTGCTCCACAACGGATATGGGGTTACGGAATGCTCTCCTAATATTTCCCAGGCGATGGTGGGTGAGCGCCGAACTGATACCTCCGTAGGCAAGGTTCTCCCGGGAGTGGAAGTTCAGCTGGTCGGATCTGATCAAAAGCCGGTGGCAGAGGGAGAGGTCGGCGAGCTGTGGGTCCGCGGTCCCAATGTCATGAAAGGTTATTACCACGCGCCCGATGAGACGGCCGCGGCCATCAACGCCGACGGATGGTTCAACACCTGCGACCTTGCCCGACTTGAAAACGGGTATCTGTTTATCGTCGGCCGAACCAATGAACTGATCGTTCGCTTTGGAGAGAATGTCTATCCGGCGGAGGTCGAAGCAGTGCTGAACGCACATCCCGCGGTCATACGATCGGCTGTTATTGGGCGAACGGTTGAGGGAACGGAAGGCGGTGAGGAAGTTGTTGCTTTCGTCCAGCTCACACCTGCCTCGCTAGCTTCGGAAGCCGAACTAGCACAACACGCCGCAAAGCATCTTGCCCCCTACAAGCGGCCGACGCAAATTCTGCTTGTGCCGTCAATGCCGCTTACGCCGACCGGGAAAGTTATCAAGGGCGAACTCGCCAAGACGGCGCAATTCGCTTCCGCCCGCTGACGACGCCGAGCCGCCCGGTTCTACAGCGTCGGTCCTTCTGCTTCCTTTTGCAACTTCTTCTCACTTCGAAGGCAGACTGCGGGCCACTTCTTCTTCTCTCATATCTTCGATCCGCTTCAATCGGGTAGCGGTCTTCTCGGTCAGATCAGGCTTCGCCTCATGTTCAATCATGTAACGTGCCAGCTTCTCTATGGTGGGCGGCCGCAGACTTTCACGCGACACTGGATTCTGCGGCCAGGCCGGATTAGTTCACGCCAATCGTGCCTCTTGCTTCTCCCGGTACCGATCAGGAATTTGCATAAGAAGTCCGGTATCATTTGTCTCTGAAAGAGAACCACCATAAGGATATTGCGGCGATGGTAGAGGATACAGGATTGTCAGAAGGCGGGTTCGGGAGCGCAAACAACAAACTTGTGGGCACGTGGAAGCTGGTGTCTGCCTCAACAACCACATCGACCGGAGGGCGGAGCGAGACTCCCTATGGTCTCAATCCTGTGGGTTTTCTCACCTATACCGATGAGGGAAGAATAGCCGCCATGATCAGCCACAGCGGGCGAAAGGCGCTCTTTTCCGGCGGAGGGTCTCCCGAAGAACAAGCAGAAGCGTTTAAAACATTTTTTGGCTATGCCGGACGGTACACGGTCAGCGGAGACAAGATAACCCATCACGTCGAAATCTCATCAATTGAGAACTACGTGGGCAGGGACCTGGTCCGCCACGTCAAATTCCAGGGCGACCGAATGACGTTGGTTACACCCCCGACGCCGGTGAACGGAAAAACGCAAATCTTCGAATTGATTTGGGAGCGGCTTCGGGAAAGCTCCTGATGCGCCTTTGCACTTCGAGGCGCCCTCTCCCCGGTGTTAAACTCGACCTCAGTAATTTAGCGTTCTCTTCGTTGCTGAAGCTTTGATCTTGCGAATAGGTGCAGGTTGCCCAAGGTTATCGTTCCGACCAAGAAAGTCCTTTTCACCGACGAGATTCTGCAGGATCCCTATCCCGCATATGCCCGCTTGCACGAAGAAGGGCCACTGCATTACCTGGATGTGGACGGCAAATGGGCGTTGTGGTCGATTGTGAGCCATGCCGAGTGCTCTTCGGCCGCGAAGGACCCCAGACTTTCGGCGAAGCGCTCGCAGCAGATGATCTTGTCTCTTCCGCTCAGCAGCCAGTCCGACTTCAGTGAACTGGCTCGCATGCTCGGCTTGTGGCTGATTTTTATGGATCCGCCGGAACACACCCGCCTGCGTAAACTTCTCAATAAGGGATTTTCGCCCGCGGCGATCGAAGGCTTGCGTTCGCAAGTCGAGGCCATTGTTGATGAAATGCTAAAGCCGCTGCAGCATGGCGCCGAAGTCGACCTTATGCGGGAGTTCGCCAACCCCATGCCGGTGCGCATCATTTTGGAAATGCTCGGAATACCGCAGGAACTGCGCGACATATTCGTCAACTGGTCACGGGCCATCGCAGTGTTTCGAGGCAGTCCAGAGCGCACGGTGGCACAGGCACGCGATGCTCAAGATGCCCTGATTGCCTTGACCGATTTTTTCCGAAAGACCGTCGCGGAGCGGAGACGGAATAAAGGCAACGACCTGATTAGCCTTCTGATCGACATCGAGGAAGAAGGAGAAGTGCTGACCGAAGAGGAGCTCTATGCACAGTGCATCGCGCTGCTCTTCGCAGGACACGAGACTACTCGAAATTTGATCGGCAACGGCATGTACACCCTCCTGCGCCATCCGCAAGAGACGGCGGAGTTGCGAGAGAAGCCGGAGATCATCCGCACGGCTGTGGAGGAGATTCTACGTTATGAAAGCCCCGTACAACTCACGGCTCGCGTGCTTAAGGAAGATGTAGAGATTTGCGGTCAGCATATTCCGAGGAAGTGGTCGGTCCTATGCATGCTCGGTGCGGCGAACCGGGATCCAAAGCGGTTTAGAGACCCGAATCAGTTAGACCTGAAGAGGCTGAACAACCAACACCTGGCGTTTAGTGCGGGCCCTCATGCTTGTATTGGAGGCCAACTCGCGCGATTAGAGGGCCAAGTTGCGCTGCTGAATCTAGTGCAGCGCTTTCCGGAAATGAAGCTCGCAGGCCCGCGACCCGAGTGGGCGCCTACATTTGGATTCAGGGGACTGAAAAGCCTTCCGGTGATCTTGTGAAAGCCTCGTACGAACTGTGTCGCCTACTATAGCAATGTAGATACCCGGCGAAGACCGACCATAACGTCGTTGAAACCCCACGCCAAAGTCGACGAGACATGCAATCTCATCCACTCCATTTTCGCCCAGGTGGTGAGCGATCGGAAAGCCATGGCAAGCCATCCGAACTTTCTCTCACCGATCCTACGAGTGGAAACCACAGTCGTTGGCGGAAGAGCACACTTGCAAAACGTGGCCTCTTTGCGCCGAATAGGCAAAACCTTCTTCACAGCAACTTCTATGGCGACTTGTGCTTCGGCGTCTTTGCGTTAAGCGTCGAGATGATCCCCTCAGCTGCGAGCGGAACATGCGTCTCGTGAGCAATCACAATATCTTTGGCTGAGATTTTCTCTCCGTAGATTCTCTTATTCGCGTCGTTGTCCGGTCGGATGGTGGATCCCTCAAGCGAAACGCCTGCAAATAGGCCGCGTGCGCGTGAATAACTCAATATTTCAGCGCGCATCGAGACATCGGTTTCTGCCGATGCGTCACGACCGACCGGTCCGGCTGCTGCCGATGCATCTCCTCCGAGCTTGACTTTGCTGCTCAAGATTCCATTTGCACCGCGGTCGTTCATCACGAGCAGGACGAAGTCAGTCGCTTGGCCGCCGATCTGGAAGCCTACGCTGCCACCCTCAAGGGCCATCATCGAGGGCGCGCCCCAAGGGCCGTTGAAATATTCGCCGGTTCGGCAGGTCATCGCACCGCGGCCGTAACTGCCACCGACCACAAACGCGGCCTTGAGGACCGATGGAAAAACAACCACACAGTCAGCCTTATCGAGAAGATCTTGAGGAATGTCGTCTGGAATATTCAGAATCTCTGTCAGCACCGCGCTGGCATTCTTCAGACGATCCTCGTCTTTTTCTTTGTCGTCTGCCCAACCGGTGGTTACAAGCAACACTGCGCTGATTGCGCACGCGAATATCCTCTTTGTTTTCATGGGGCCTCCTAGAAATGGATATAGTTGCCGCAACGGACGGCCGTAACGCACAGCATAGTTCGACCTAAGCTCCGGACGGTATCGCCACGCAAGAGTTCCTCCTCGCGCTGCGAACGGCAGCGTTTGCGCACGATTATGTATGTTCCCCGATCCACACTGAGCGAGCTATACGTTGAAAATGGTAAACGGGCAAGTGTTTTCCTTTAGATCTCTGCAGAGAGGACCATCGTTGGATTTAGTCTGCATCCAGCTTTTCATCCCTTCACTGCCGAGCGGATTTTTGGGTTACCCGAGACGGCGGTTTTGAGCGCCTCGTCGGTTTCGATCAGATCCAGGACTTTTCTTGTCATCTCCTCATCAATATCCGGCGCCTTGCGGATCTCTACTGGGTAGCGTACCAGCAGTTCCAGGCCCGCATCGGCGAACTGAAGACGTGCTTCTGGGCGTGGCACCTCCACCTGAATATCCACATGGCGCTCGATGGCGTAGTGCTGCCGTTCGATCTCCTCTCGATATTGCGAATAGACAGCGTTTACGGCCGCCACGAGCTTCTCCTCCGCTGACTTATGATTTCCGTCCGGCGCAATCATCACCACGACTTCGTGCCATGCGTACTCGGTTCCTGGAATCTGCTTGAAGAGCGGTGTGCCCGTCTGGAAAAGAACGGAATTTGAGAACACAACGATGCGCCCCGTAGGATAGAAATCCAATCCCGTACCCGCCAGTTCCATCAGGTACAGCCTCACAAGACCGATATCGACAACGTCGCCGGTGATGCCGGCAACGCTGATTCGGTCACCGATCCGGATGCCGTACCGGCCGATGATAAAGAAATATGCGGCAACGGAAAGAAGAACGGCTTGCAACCCTACCGCGATGCCGGCGGTGATGAATCCGGCAAATGTGGCCAGAGAACTGAATTCGCTGACGAAGCCCACGGTCAGGACAATCACAATTAAGAAACCGATTACTACACGGCGCAGTACGAGAAAACTGCCTTCGGCGGCGAGGTTCACTTAGGTTTGTGAAGTCTGTAGCCCAGGAGCTTTCAGCGGCTGGGTCGGCGTAGAGGTTTGTGCCCACGAAACCAACCCGCCAATTAAAGATAGCGCGACCCTTGCACCAATCGACCTAATGACGCGACGCGAGCGAACGGAGGACTCAAATGCACCGTGAGGATTCGGAAAACGCTCAATCGGTTTCATTGTAATTACGATGCGTTCCTGCTTTGACGAGGTTTGTCCCGTATGCGACGCGGACATTTGGTCCGCGGAAAGCTACGATAGAACGTCTAGGGTTTCGTGCATCTGGGTAGATGCCGAACGCAAGGGAGGGACGCTACTGTGAACGCTGTATTTTGGCCGGTTCGCAGTGCAGGCAAGGCAAGAAAGCGGCTTGTGTTTGCAAGCGCCGAGCGAGCGGCTGGTCGTGGTATGGTTTAGCCGCTGCTGGCTGCATCAACGCTCGTCGAAGCGGAAGCCTCGGGAGTTCTCACGTGTTCCGGACGGAAGCCGACCCCGATCAACCGGGCAGGAATTCGCCGTAAAATTGGCCAGCGGCGCAGGAGCTTCAGGATCCACGGAAGGGTCAGAGGTTTAGCGTCGCCAAGAACCCGGCGAATCACGTTGTTTTGTACAACGATTTGCAGCCGCTGCGTCGCTCGAGTCGGGAAAGTCCGGCGCCGCTGGACGGCGTGGAGCTCGTTTTCGGAGGGCGTTTCTTGCAGAAGTCTTGGGCCTAGAATGTTGGCCGTTGCCACCGCGTCCTGAATCGCCAGATTGATTCCTACACCTCCGATCGGCGACATGGCATGCGCCGCGTCGCCGATGCAAAGGAGTCCAGGCCGCGACCATCGCGCGAGTCGGTCGACGGCGACGGTCAAGAGGCTAATATTTTCCCAATCACGCAACTCTTCGAGACGGTCGCGCAGGAACGGTGCGAGCCCGGCAATCTCTTGGCGGAAAGATGCCAGCCCCCTTCGCCGGAGTTCGTCGGCCGTGCCTTTGGCGATGACGAAGGCACACTGCCAATACTCTTCCCGATTCAGCAGCACCAGAATCTTACCCCTATCGACATGGCCAAAGGTCTGTGCCGGGTCGCTCGGGCGGCGGCTTAGTCGCATCCACATCACGTCCATGGGAGCACCCAGATTGATTACATCGAGACCTGCCCGCTGGCGAACCAGTGAGTGACGGCCGTCAGCGCCAATCGTCAGACCGGCACGAATTTCGAGAGGTCCCTCTAGTGTCTCTGCGTGCACGCCCGCCACCGTGTCATTTTCTCTGATCAGATCGGTGACCTCCGCCTGCATCTTCAAATGAAATGAGGGATAGCGCCTCGCTTGGTCCCTGATGAAGTTCAGGAAGTCCCACTGCGGCATCAACGCGAGGAAGCGGCAGTGGGTCGGAAGATGCGTGAAATCCCCAATCGTGACGATGTCCTTGCCAACCTGGCCGACGAGCTCGCGTATCTCCTGATGGGGGCGTTTAAGGAACTCGTCGAGGAGGCCAAGCTCATGCATGATCTCGAGCGTTGATGGGTGAATCGTGTCGCCACGGAAATCACGCAGGAAGTCGGCGTGTTTTTCAAGCACGAACACATCCACGCCCATGCGCGCAAGAAGTAAAGCCAACATCATGCCGGCGGGACCGCCTCCGGCGATGCAGCAGCGAGTGTGTATGACGTGGTTCACGCAGAAGATATTATTATCTCGTTGGGCAGAAATCCCAACGGGTGGCATGTCCGCTAACCCAGTAAGCAAAGTGCTGCCGGGAACTCTGCCAACGCCTCCGAGACACTAATCTCAGCGCTTGAATCCAAGAGCTTGCCGGTAAGCATACTGCGATACCTTGTATGGCAGTCGCCGGCCGGAAGCACAACACGCGTGTCCTTCCAGATTCCGGATCCGATTGGCGGGAGGTCAGTGTTATTGAGCAAGCCAGCCACGAGACGGGGTGCAATAACCAGCAACGTGGTGGCCCCAGATTTTCTGGCAAACGCGACAATGTGATCGGCTTTCGCGCCGGCGACTGCCAAGGGCAGGTACTCGCCCTCGCGAAAAAGGCTTGGTTTTTGTTGACGCAAACACAGAGTCTTCCAGGTCAAATACAATTTCACCCGACCGTCCTCGGGAGTCTGCAGCAAGCTCGCCATTGAAGACGCATCCGGGAAGTTACCCGATCCGCAGATACTCTCGAACACCTGCTGGCGGCGAATGTAGTCGACGGGACGACGGTTGTCTGGATCCACCAGGCTGAAGTCCCACAGTTCATTGCCCTGATAAATATCGGGAACACCAGGGCATGTAAGTTTGAGGAGCGTCTGCGACAGGCTATTCCACATGCCGATGCGAGCCACTCGCCGTTGAAAGGGTAAAAAGTCGTTAAGGAACCGGTTCTTGGGATCGGGATTCAGCAGTGCCCTCACGAACGACAAAACTGCAGTTTCGTACTCCGCATTTCTATTGATCCAACTGGTGTTCTGCTTGGCTTCACGGATGGCTTTCAACATGTAGTTCTCTATCCGCTTAGAGAAAGCTTTCCAGCCGTTCGCGTCGTTTTTATCGGTCAAGCTCAACGGCCAGGTGCCCACCAACGTCTGATAGAGCAAGTATTCATCGTTTGGAGACGGGGCGGTCTGGTCATTGACCAGACGACGCTTGTGGCTGCGATTGAAGCGTCGCCACTCTCGCACCCGAAGCGCCCACAATGCAGATATCTCCGAGAGCACGTTAAGACGCGCGCGAACGTCCTCCGAGCGCTTCGAGTCATGCGTGCTGGTAGCCAGCATGGTGTGCGGCGAACATCGGAGTCGTTCCTGGTTCGCTGCGTGAAACTCAGTAGTGGTAATTCCGAAGCGGTGAAGATTGCTTCCAACGTCATTCAACGAAACCAGCCGGTTGTAACGATAAAAAGCGGTGTCTTCCAGACCTTTGGCCATCACTGGACTCGTGAACTGCTGAAACTTCATGGCGAAGGTTGTGACTGCAGCTCGGTATGCGGAATCTTGTCCGTCGGCGATGCGAGTCAGGAGCACATCGCTAATGAAATCGAAAATGCTGGTGTCAGCAGCCGGACTTCTCCACTTGGAGGAGGCGATGGCGAGGCGGATGTACCGTGCATCCTCTTCCGAAACGCCCGAAGGGCTCACGTAGGTGCGATACACGGGAAAACTGGCGACCACTTCCGTTAGTGCATCGCGCAGGCTATTGAGAGTGAAGTCGCAGGTTCGACGCTTTGAAAGAGCGATGCGAGTAAGGTGGTTGGCAAGTAAATTCAGTTCACTGGCCAGGGCAACCCGCATAATTAGTTTTCGGCAGCGGTATGCAAGATCCTCAAAGTAGATCTGCTCATTGGTGAAATTTCGGTAGATGCGCTCCAACGGCATGAGGCCTGCGGGTTCCACAAACAGACCATTGACGAGATTCGCGAAGTCGTAGCCGGTGGTGCCGCACACGGCCCACCCGGCGGGCAGCCGTTCCGAGCCGATAAGAATTTTCTCGATGACTACGTAATGCACGCCGTTATCGGATTTGGTGGCGAGTGCGATGCTGCGCTTAAGCCGTTCGAAGTACTGCGCTGGATCGTACAAGCCGTCAGGATGGTCGAGGCGCAAACCGTCCACTTTACTTTCTGCCATCAGCCTGAGAACGAGACGATGGGTTGCCTCGAATACGGTCTCGCTTTCCATGCGAATACCCGCCAGGTCGTTGATATCGAAGAAACGCCGATAATTGATGTCATCAGCGGCCACCCGCCAATTGGCGAGGCGGAACGCCTGTGCTTTGATCAGTTCATGAAGATTTTCGAAGCTGGCGGGGTCGGCGGGATTCCCGTTGATCCGTTCGACGGCGGGTATGATGCACTCGTCAATCTCAGGACAGCGCGCACATAGTTCCGCCAGCCGGTGCTTATGAATCTCCTTGTCACGATTGCGCTCAACGATGAGATTGCTACTCGTCTCCTGCCGTCCCGGCAAGTGGCCGAAAGCGGTGATCAGGCTCTGAAATTCCAACAAATCCGCGTTCCGCTCGCCGAGTTTTCCTGCCAGGGAATCCGCGCAGCGGAGCAAAATGCGCGGGTACTCTCGGGGGTTGACCGGGAAACGATGCTCACGATACTGAATGCTGAATTCGCCACGCGCAGAATCGAAAACAAGTTTCAGCTCACCACTCTCCAGAACCGCGCCATAATGATCGTGAAGCACCGGCACCAAGACTTTTCCATTGAGTTCCTCTTTCAGGGGGTGCCAGTCGATGTCGAAAAAACTGGCGTAAATTGAAGCTTCACCATTCTCCAAAACATCGAGCCACCAGGCATTGTCGCTGCCCATCACTCCCATGTGATTGGGAACAATATCCATGATTAATTCCATATCGTGCCGATGCAGAGCTTCCACAAAGCGGTCAAACTCCTCGGCGGTGCCGATCTCGGGGTTGAAGGAGTTGTGATCAACGATATCGTATCCGTGCATGCTGCCCGGACGCGCTTTAAGGCAAGGAGATATGTAGCAGTGACTGATGCCGAGCGCAGCGAGGTAGGGAATTATCGCCGTAGCTCGCGTGAAAGTGAAGTCGTGGTTGAGCTGCAGGCGATAGGTTGCGCGCGGGATGTGCGAATGTGCCGTCATGATTCCTGAAACCACACCACGGACCAGGCTGGCAATATTCCTTGTTGCAGCGCGTCAACACTGACGTGCTTGCTGGCATAGATAATCGGCTTGTCGGGAAGATCAAGAACCGACAAAGATTGTGACCCAAGATTCGCCACAAGAATGATTTGCGTGTCTGAAAACTTCCAACGCGCGGTCAAGCCGCGATCTCCACGAACTTCGTAGTCCGCCTTGATACGGCATGCAGTCGAAAGAAGCGGGAGTATGCGATCGCGCCGCAGTTTCAGAAGTTGGCGATAGAGGCCGAGCCACTCGCTATGACGCGGTTGCGTGATGACGTTCCAGTTGAGCCGCGAGGACTCGAAGGTTGTGGCAGCGTTCGGGTCTGGGATTCGCTCGCGGTCAGCTGGGTCATTGAACCGGGAAAAACGGGCAAACTCATCTCGCCGGCCGGCGGTAACCGCCGCAGCCAGATCTCCCTTGAAATCGCAGAAGAAGAGAAACGGTGTTTCCGCACCGAACTCTTCGCCCATGAAGAGCATCGGCGGGGAGGGGGCAAGCAGAAGTATCGCTGCCGCGGCGCGAACGGCAGAGGGATCCGCAATCTTCGTGATCCGCTCACCGGTCGCGCGGTTTCCGATCTGATCATGATTCTGCAGGAAAGAGATAAACGCAGTGAGTGGAAGACCATCCGTGGACTCACCGCGAGGTTGGCTATCCCTATGGAGGGAAACCTCGCCTTGGAAAGCGAATCCATTGATTAGGCAACGTCCCAGTTGATCGACGGGCTGTTCGGAGTAATCACAGTAATAGCCGTCCTGTTCACCGGTGATCAGCACATGCAATGCGTGATGGATGTCATCATTCCACTGAGCGGTGTAAGCCTGAGGCTGGCAGCGCTCATTACGTCGAAGGTAACGTGACTGGTTGCTGTCGTTCTCCAAAACGAGATGGATATGGCGATCCTGGCCCAGGGATTTCCGGACTGCATCGGCCAATTCCGTGAGGATGTGAGGCTCGGAATCGTCGGTGATCGCGTGAACGGCATCAAGACGTAGTCCATCAAAGTGATATTCGTCCAGCCAATACAGTGCATTGTGGATGAAAAAGTCACGGACGACCCGGCTTTCGGGTCCATCGAAGTTAATGCCTTTCCCCCAGGGCGTCCGGTGGCGATCGGTAAAGAATTGCGGGGCGTAAGAACCCAGGTAGTTTCCTTCGGGGCCAAAATGGTTGTACACGACATCGAGTAAGACCATGATGCCGCGGCTATGGGCGCTCTGAATAAGCTCTTTGAGACCTTCTGGGCGGCCGTAGGCGCTGTCGGGCGCGAACGGGAAGACGCCGTCGTAACCCCAATTGCGGCGGCCCGGGAAATCGCCAACTGGCATCAACTCCAAAGCGGTGATTCCGAGATCTGAAAGATAGTCGAGATGCTCGCCTATCGCAGCGAATGTGCCGCGCGGGGTAAAGGCTCCGACGTGGAGTTCATAGATAACCGCTTCTTCCCATGGGCGCCCACGCCAGGCAAGATCCTGCCAGTCGAAAACATCAGGATCGATTACTTCACTCGGTCCATGCACGTCCTGCGGCTGAAAGCGAGAGGCGGGGTCAGGAACGTCCTGCTCATTATCGATTCTGAACTTGTATTTAGTCCCGGCGCCAGCCGCATTGGTTACGAGCTCAAACCAACCGTTCTCGCGGCGGTCAAGAGGAAACCTCATGGGGCCTTTCGCACTATCCAGGCAGAGCTCTACCCCACGCGCAGCAGGAGCCCAAAGGCGAAAGCGCACGCTTCCATCGGAACGACACTCGGCGCCGAACGGCATGTCATGACGGCGCTTCATTCGACTCTTCCCTCTTGCCGTTGGTTCGGCGCTCCATCAGAACGGCCACGGAGCGCGCCTGCAGTGGATAGGTTGCTCCGGAGTCATAGGTATCGGCGGGACGCAAACCACCGTCTCGAGATGTATCCATCCAAGCGCTCCAGCGTGCACCTGGACGATATGCCGGTAATGCGAATTCTACATCCTCATGATGAGCGTTCAGCAGGACGAGGAAGTTCTCATCCGAGAGTCTCCGGCCGCGTTCATCGGTCTCGTCCAGTCCCTGGCCGGAGAGAAACATTCCCAGGCAACGAACCGATGAATCGCGCCATTCGTCTTCGTTCATCTCACGGCCGGCAGGATTGAGCCACAACACGTCCTTTATGTTTGCGCCTTTGATCGGGCGCCCCTGAAAGAAATGCCGCCGCCGGAAAATGGGGTGACGCTTGCGCAGATTGATCATGCGTTGAACGAAAGCGAGCAAGTCCCGATCTTGCGGCTGCAAATCCCAGTTCAACCAGCTGATGGAATTATCCTGGCAGTAGGCATTGTTGTTTCCCATTTGCGTGTGACCGATGGCATCTCCCTGATACAACATCGGTACACCCTGGGAGAGCAGCAGCGTCGCCAGCAGATTCCGCTTTTGTTTGGCGCGGAGGGCGAGGATGTTTGGATCGTCCGTGGGGCCTTCTACTCCACAATTCCAGCTGAGATTGTTGTTGTTGCCATCCTGATTGTTCTCCTCATTGGCCTCGTTGTGCTTCTCGTTATAGCTGACAAGATCCTGAAGAGTGAAGCCGTCGTGTGCGGTGATAAAATTGATGCTGGCGTAGGGACGGCGTCCACTCTGAGCGTAGAGATCGCTGGAGCCGGTAATACGGTAGGCGAGATCTCCCGCGAGTCCGCCATCGCCTTTCCAATAAGCGCGCAGGGTGTCACGATAGCGATCGTTCCATTCTGCCCAGCCCACGGGAAAGTTTCCTACCTGATAGCCTCCTTCTCCGACGTCCCATGGTTCGGCAATCAGCTTTACCTGCGATAACACCGGGTCCTGATGGATGATGTCGAGAAACGCCCCCAGGCGATCAACTTCGTGCAGCTCGCGGGCAAGAGTGGCAGCCAGATCAAAGCGGAATCCGTCGACGTGCATCTCGAGAACCCAGTAGCGCAGACTATCCATGATCAGCTGCAGAACGCGCGGATGCCGCATGTTCAGAGTGTTTCCGGTTCCCGTGTAGTCCTTGTAATAGCGAGGATTGTCAGGTTCCAGTCGATAGTACGAGCTGTTATCTATGCCTTTGAGGGAGAGCGTGGGGCCCAGATGATTGCCCTCCGCTGTGTGGTTGTAGACGACGTCAAGAATCACTTCCAATCCCGCCGAGTGAAGGGTCTTGACCATGGTCTTGAATTCATGGATCGAATCAGTCGCCAGGTAGCGAGACTCGGGAGCGAGAAAGCAGATGGAATTGTAACCCCAGTAGTTGCGCAGACCGCGCTCCACAAGTCGGCGGTCGTCCACGAAGCTGTGCACGGGCATGAGTTCGATTGAGGTCACCCCCAATCGAGTGAGGTATTCGATTACCGGAGCCGTTGCGAGACCCGCATACGTCCCCCGCAAGTTCTCCGGAACGTCGGGATGGGATTTGGTGAATCCCTTTACGTGGAGCTCATAAATCAGCGTCTCGTGCCAGGAAATGCGAGGTGGGGTATCAGCCCCCCAAGTAAAGGCTGAGTCGATGACTCGGTTCTTCGGCATTCCGGCGGCGTCGTCACGCCGATCAAAAGACAAGTCTTCGTTTTTGTGCCCGACCCTGTATCCAAAGTTGGAGTCGCTCCAACGGATAGCTCCCTGAACTTGCTTGCCGTAGGGGTCAAGAAGAAGTTTGTAGTGATTAAAACGATGGCCTTGCTTCGGTGCATAAGGGCCGTACACCCGGTATCCGTACAATTGGCCCGGACGGATTTCTGGAAGGTAACCATGCCAGACCATGTCAGTTTGCTCGGGAAGCCGGATACGATGCATCTCACGTTTTCCTGAAATGTCGAACAGACAAAGTTCCACTTTCTCCGCATGCTCTGAGTAAAGTGCGAAGTTAACGCCTTCTCCGTCCCATGTTGATCCCAAGGGATACGGTCGGCCCGGCCAGACGATGGGTTGAGTTTGATCGGACATCCACCTTGAAATCGTGTGAGCTGCCTGGTGCCCCTCTCGTAACCTGGAATACACCCGTACCTATTCAGGTTGGCACGATACTGACTGAACCGATTGCCCGTACATACAGGGATGCCTGTAACGATTGGGTTGCCAAATCTCAAAACTTCGCGCCCGATCTCGTAGGCGCGACAGGAGCTTATCCCGTTCACGCCGACCGAAGTCGATCTGTGCCAGAACTGTGATGGGCTCGTGGCACATTACCATTACCACTGATACCCGCAAACTGAAATCGACGAAGAGACAATGGATGCGGCCCAGCCGTTCGAAAAAACCTTGCCCTGAGCACGGAGCTTGCATCAAACTCAGGTCAGGTTTGTACAGGATACTCAGTGCCCCATAGGAGTGAAAGGCTTGTACGAATGAAAGAGACAGTGAAGCCGGCCGATGGACAACGTCGTGTAGTGATTGAGAAGATTTCGCCAGAAATTGACTGCGGCCGATTCCCGATTAAACGTGTGGTTGGCGAAGCAGTAGTTGTCGAGGCCGACGTGTTTGCTGACGGTCATGACCAGGTTGGCTGTCAGGTGCTTTATTCATACGGAGACGACAAAGAATGGCAATCGTCACCGATGACGCGGCTGGGTAACGATCGCTGGCGAGGCGTGTTCCCGGTTGTAAAAACAGGGCGTTACAAATACACCATTGAGGGATGGATTGATCGTTTTCAAACCTGGCGCGACGGTCTCGCCAAACGAATCGCCGTCGGACAAGATGTTCGCGTCGATTTGCTGATTGGAGCCAAGTTGATCGAAGCTGCCGCGGGGCGCGCCTCAGGGGAAGATGCTCGCCTCCTCAGACAATGGGCACGCAGCATAAGCGAAGAAGAGAACATGCAATCCGCCACCTCCCTCGCCCTCGAAGAAGAACTGTTCACGGCGATCCGGCGCTATCCCGAACGCGAGTCCGCTACCAGGTACGAGAAACCTTTGGCCGTCGTGGTGGACAGAGAAAGAGCCAGCTTTTCAACCTGGTATGAGGTTTTTCCCCGATCATGCTCGCCCGAGGCTGGACGTCACGGAACCTTCCGAGATTGCGAGGCTTGGCTTCCTTATATCGCATCCATGGGTTTTGACGTAGTCTACCTACCGCCGGTCCATCCCATAGGCCGCGCTTTTCGAAAAGGAAAAAACAACTCAGTGTCGGCCGAGCCGGAAGATGTTGGTAGTCCGTGGGCAATCGGATCGGAGGAGGGCGGCCATACATCAGTCAGTCCCGAGTTGGGTACTCTTGAAGACTTTCGGCATTTTGTGTCCCAGGCTACGGAGCAGGGCCTCGAAGTTGCTCTCGATATCGCGTTTCAATGCACTCCCGATCACCCTTACGTGAAGAAGCATCCGGAGTGGTTCCGGAAGCGCCCGGACGGCACCATACAATACGCGGAGAATCCACCGAAGAAATACCAGGACATTTACCCGCTGGACTTCGAGAGCCAGGATTGGCAGGCTTTATGGGAGGAGCTAAAAGACGTTTTTCAATTCTGGATCGATCAGGGAGTTCGCATCTTTCGTGTCGACAATCCTCACACGAAACCATTTGCCTTCTGGGAGTGGGTGATCGGAGAGATTAAGAAGGAGCATGGGGACGTGCTCTTTTTGGCGGAGGCATTTACCCGGCCGCATGTAATGTACCGGCTGGCCAAACTCGGCTTTTCTCAGTCCTACACCTACTTCACCTGGCGCAACACGAAACAGGAGTTAACGGACTATTTTACTGAGCTTACGCAAACCGAAGTACGAGAGTACTTCCGCCCGAATCTCTGGCCAAACACGCCCGACATCCTTCCGGAGTTTCTTCAGGTCGGTGGTCGTCCAGCGTTCATGATTCGATTGATTCTGGCGGCTACCTTGGGGGCCAGCTACGGCATTTATGGGCCGGCGTTTGAGTTGTGCGAAAACACCCCGGTGCAGCCTGGCAGTGAAGAATATTTGAATTCCGAGAAATACGAACTTAAGCATCGCGATCTGGATTCCGCGTGGAGTTTGAAGAACATCATTTCTGGCATCAACCGTATCCGCAAGGAGAACGCGGCACTGCAAAGCATCCGCAACCTGCGCTTTCATGGCACCGACAATCCGATGGTGATTTGCTACAGCAAGACAACCGACGACCTGAGCAACGTGATCTTGGTGATCGTGAATCTCGATTCATTCCACCGGCAAACGGGTTGGGTCGATCTCGATCTTACTGCTCTGGGGCTCGAGGCGAATCGTGGATATCAAGCGCACGATCTGCTCGGCGGAGGCCGGTATTATTGGCAGGGTTCGCGGAACTATGTGGAACTAACGCCGGAAAGTCTTCCAGCACATATCTTGCGGGTCCAATCCGCGATGTAATGGAAGGATGAGAACCATGGTGCAAACCTTGCAATCGTTAACCGACTTCGACGTATATTTGCTTGCCGAGGGAACATTTGACCGTGCCTACGAGAAACTCGGCGCCCACCTCACGGAACGGGATGGACGTCAGGGCGTGCAGTTTGCTGTGTGGGCGCCGAATGCCAAGCTGGTTTCGGTTGTGGGCGGTTTTAATCAATGGAATCCCGCTGCCAACGTAATGCGCTCCAGCCCTGCCGGGGTCTGGGAGAGCTTTGTGCCAGCTCTCGGTCAAGGCGCAATATACAAGTATCACGTGGTGTCCAACTACCGAGGCTTTACAGTCGACAAAACCGATCCGTACGGTTTCGCTGCGGAAGTTCGCCCCCATATGGCTTCCCGGGTGTGGAATCTAGAAAACTATTCCTGGAATGACGGTTCGTGGATGACGAGCCGGGCAAAGAACAATTCGCTGGACTCTCCGATTTCGGTTTACGAAGTGCACTTAGGTTCGTGGCGGCGTGTGCCCGAAGAAGGAAATCGCTGGCTGACTTATCGGGAGATGGCGCCGGTCCTGGCGGATTATGTCCGCGAGACCGGTTTTACCCATGTCGAATTGCTGCCAGTTATGGAGCATCCTTTCGATGGCTCCTGGGGATACCAGACCACTGGCTACTTTGCTCCTACCAGCAGATTCGGTACGCCAGACGATTTCAGATATCTTGTGGACCACCTTCATCAAAACGGAATCGGCGTTATCCTTGATTGGGTCCCGGCCCACTTTCCGAAAGATGAGAGCGGTCTCGGCTATTTCGATGGATCTCATCTCTACGAACACGGCGACCCGAGGCAGGGAGAACACCCGGACTGGAACACTTTTGTGTTCAACTACGGTCGGAACGAAGTCCAAACTTTTCTCATCAGCAACGCCCTGTTCTGGTTCGACAAATATCATGTGGACGGTCTGCGAGTCGATGCCGTGGCCTCAATGCTCTATCTCGATTATGGACGGCGCGAAGGAGAGTGGATACCAAACCGCTACGGCGGAAGAGAAAACATAGAAGCGATTCACTTTCTGAGATTGCTGAACGAGCATGTTTATGCCGCATTTCCCGATGTGATGATGATCGCCGAGGAATCGACCGCCTGGCCGCAGGTCTCACGTCCCACTTACGTTGGAGGACTTGGATTCGGTCTCAAGTGGAATATGGGCTGGATGCATGACGTGCTGGACTACATGTCGAAAGACCCATTATTCCGCAGCTATGACCATAACAAGATCACGTTTAGTTTGGTTTATGCCTTCACTGAAAACTTCCTTTTGCCTTTTTCCCATGATGAGGTCGTCTACGGTAAGGGTTCCATGCTGCGGAAGATGTCAGGCGATGAGTGGCAGAAGTTCGCGAATCTGCGCCTTCTGTACGGGTTTATGTTCGGCCATCCTGGCAAGAAGCTCCTGTTCATGGGGGATGAGTTCGGCCAGTGGTCGGAGTGGAATCACGATGCGAGCCTGGAGTGGCACTTGCTGGGAAATCGACTTCACGCTGGATTGAGGCATTGGCTGGGCGATCTCAACGCTCTGTACCGCAGCGATCCGGCGCTACACCAACTTGACTACGATGCTGCCGGCTTTGAATGGGTCGATTGCAATGACGCGCAGAGGAGCGTCATCAGCTTCCTTCGCCGAGGGCGGAATCCTAATGAGCGGCTGCTTTTTGTCTGCAATTTCACGCCGGTCGTTTGTCAGAACTACCGCGTGGGTGTGCCTTTGGAAGGTCTTTGGAAAGAGATCCTGAACAGCGACGCAGCCATGTACGGCGGCAGCGGCCAGGGAAACTTCGGCGGCGTGTCGGCTATGCCATTCCCGATTCATGGACGGTCTTTCTCCTTGAACATGACTCTTCCTCCTCTTGGGATCGTCGTTTTTCGGCCGGAATCTTCCGGCGGCTTTTAAGGAGAGGGAAAAGGCATCATGGCAAAGCGGCCGGGCAGCGCGGGAGATCCACTCTGGTACAAGGATGCAATCATCTACGAGCTGCACGTCCGCGCATTTAAAGACAGTAATGGCGATGGTATCGGTGATTTTCCTGGCCTGATTCAGAAACTGGATTATCTTCAGGAGTTGGGAGTCACCTGTCTCTGGTTGCTTCCCTTCTTCCCATCCCCGCTTAAAGACGATGGGTATGACATTTCCGACTACATGAACGTCCACTCGATGTATGGGACGATGGACGATTTCAAGGCTTTTCTAGCAGGGGCTCACGAGCGCGACTTGCAGGTGATGATCGAACTGGTGGTGAATCACACCTCCGATCAGCATCCCTGGTTTCAGGCGGCGCGACAGTCTCCCGACGCGCCGGAACGCGATTTTTATGTGTGGAGCGACACTGACCAGAAATACAAAGACGCGCGAATCATCTTTACCGACACGGAGCGTTCCAACTGGACCTGGGATCCCGTGGCCCAGCAATATTATTGGCATCGCTTCTTTTCCCACCAGCCTGACTTGAACTATGACAACCCAAAAGTGGTCGAAGAAGTTCTGAAGGTGATGCGCTACTGGCTCGATATGGGGGTTGACGCATTACGCGTAGACGCGATCCCCTACCTAGTGGAGCGCGAGGGGACCAGTTGTGAAAATCTTCCGGAAACTCATGCCGTCGTCAGAAAACTGCGAAAGGAGATTGATGCAGACTATTCCGGCCGGGTGCTCCTGGCCGAAGCGAACCAGTGGCCGACCGACGTACGTCCTTATTTTGGCGACGGCGATGAATTCCACATGGCATTTCATTTTCCGCTCATGCCGCGCATCTACATGGCTCTTCGCCAGGAAGACCGGCTGCCCATTACCGACATCATCGCGCAAACTCCCGGGATTCCTGACTCATGCCAGTGGGGACTGTTTCTACGAAATCACGATGAATTAACTCTGGAGATGGTCACGAACGATGAGCGCGACTACATGTACCTGGCCTACAGTGCAGACCCTCGGATGCGCATCAACCTTGGCATCCGCCGCCGTCTCGCGCCCCTGGTTGACAACAACCGCCGCCGCATCGAACTGCTGAACAGCTTGCTTCTCTCTCTCCCCGGTACGCCGATTCTTTACTACGGGGACGAAATCGGAATGGGAGATAACATTTATCTGGGCGACCGTAACGGCGTCCGTACACCAATGCAATGGAACGGGGATCGCAACGCTGGTTTCTCCACCGCAACACCGGCCCGGCTGTACAGCCCGGTCATCATGGATCCGGTCTTGGGATATGAAGCGATCAATGTGGAAGCTCAGCAGAGCGACCCGTCTTCGCTGTTGAGCTGGATGCGTAACATGATTGCCCTGCGCAAGCTCTTTCGCGTGTTTGGGCGCGGCAGCATCGAGTTTCTTGATCCATCGAACCGCAAGATATTGGCGTACCTCCGACAATATGAAGGCGAACAAGTCTTGTGCGTCGCCAATCTCTCTCGTTTCGCGCAGCCCGTCGATCTGGATTTATCGAAGGTGGATGGCATGACTCCCGTGGAAATGCTCGGATATGTGGAATTCCCGCCAATCGCGCGTCAACCTTATCGACTTACCTTGGCACCGTACAGTTTCCTTTGGCTAGAGCTTCAACGGAGGGAGACTCCTGCTGAGGTCAATGTGGATCTGACAGAACGTGCGCCGTTGAACGTAACCGCGGGATGGGAGAGCATTCTCGAGGGAGGCCGCCTGCGCCTTGAAACGGTGGAACTCCTCGAGTTTCTGCCGAAGCAGCGCTGGTTTGCGGGAAAATCCCGAGGGATCAAGTCCGTTCGAATTGCGGACTGGATTCCTTTAAATGCTGCGTTGAATACCCCATCGGACGCGTCGCAATCCGCGCTAGTGCTGGTCGAAGTAGAGTTCGAGAGTGGACCTCCTGACTTATACTTCCTGCCGCTGGCGATGAGTTTTGGAGACGCCGAAAACGAATTCCAGCGGACAGTCCCGAATGCCGTCATCGCCCGGGTTCTATCGCAGAGAGGAGCGGGTTTGCTCTACGATGGAGCCTTCGACGATCAGACTTGCGCGTTGTTGTTCTCGCTGATCGAGAATGCGAGCAGGATAAACGGGCGTCACGGGTGCCTTCGCGGTATACGTGGAAAGGCGTTTTCGGATCTCATGCCTCCAGCCGAGGCAACATTGCAGGTGCGGCGCAGTTCAGCGGAACAGAGCAACACTTCAATTCTCTTCGGTGATCGATTCATACTCAAGCTATTCCGCCGCCAAGAGCCCGGATTGAATCCGGACGCCGAGATTGGGCAGTACCTGACGGAGAAAACCAACTTCAACCAGATTCCTCCTTTTGCAGGCTCGCTTGAAGTCGACGGGCTGGCGGCTATCGATGGCAAACTTGCGAGCCTGGCAATGTTGCAGGGTTTGGTAGCAAATGAAGGCGACGGCTGGAAGTGGACCCTGGAAGAGCTTGACCGCTACTACGAGACCGGTGCCCCGTTGTCATTTCCAGAAAGACTTGAGAGTGACGAGTTCCAAGGTCCACTGGAGCTCTCTGACAATCCCCCAACTCAGATGGCCCGTGACCACCTCGGCCTGTACCTCGAAGCTGGAGCAACCTTGGGACGCAGGACCGCGGAACTTCATCTGGCGCTGGCTGCACCCACCGACGATCCCGCATTTGCGCCGGAGGCATTGACTGATGTGGATCTTCGGGCGCAACTTGCTGGCATCCGACAGCACGCCTCCAGCGTCCTGGACGTACTGAAAGAGCGGCTGTCGCACTTGCCCGACGAAGTGGTCGAGGTTGCGGCTTCAGTGCTCAGCCGTCGCCGTCAGATTCTCGATCACTTCGGCTCCTTAAACGGTGATTTCCAGCGGACACAAAAAATCCGAATTCACGGGGACTACCATCTCGGGCAGGTACTCCGCGTAAAAACCGATTTCGTGATCCTGGATTTTGAGGGCGAACCGGCCCGACCGCTGGCTGTTAGGCGCGCCAAGCAGTGTGCACTCAAAGACGTCGCTGGCATGTTGCGGTCCTTCGGTTACGCCGCTTATGCGGGTCTGATGAACTATACCGCCCGGCATCCCGAGGATGTGACTCGCCTCGAACCCTGGGCGCAGCTTTGGGAACGGTCGGCCGGTGCGGAATTCCTACGCGCGTACCGTGGAGCCGCGCAAGGTGCCGACTTTCTGCCGCCCAAGGATGCTGATTTTCGCAAGCTCCTCAATGTCTTCCTGCTTGACAAGGCGCTCTACGAAGTGCTCTATGAGTTAAACAGTCGCCCTGCGTGGGTACGCATCCCCTTGATGGGGATTATTTCGCTTTTGCCATAGCTGTAAATGCCTCATGCTCGAGACTATCCGGTCCTGAAGGCGGAGAGGAGGTCAAGACCGAAGAGTGGAAGGTGACCTCATCCCGCAGCAAGCGCTGCAAAAGACCGAACAAATAGACACGGCCGATGTGGTAGTGGGCATTCTGGCTGATCTCGATCAAGAAGCGGTGGCGACGGTGCATGAGGCGCTGCGAACGCTTCACGCAGATCTGCGAATCGTGATTCTGTCGAGTAATGCGAGTGCCGTCCAGGCTGACGCTGATTCGGCGAGTTCCGGGAAACGGCCGCAGTTGTCCGTCGTCCCGTGGCCTTTAATCGGGCCGGATGCCTCGGGCGCTCCTTTGCAGAGCATTTCCACTGCCTATCAGTCGATTTTCTCTGCCGGCGAAAGACTGGGAGCTCGAGCCGGCTGCATCATAGCCTCGAAGCTGGAAGCCGTAACCCCACAATGGGTCTGCCAACTCATGCAACCAGTGCTGGAAGCAGAATTTGACCTGGCGGCTCCGTACTATGCTCGCCGCAAATTCGAGGGATTGTTGAATAGCGCCGTTATCTCTCCCCTCATCCGATGTCTCTACGGAAAGCAGATCCAAAACCCGCTGGGACCGGACTTGGGATTTTCGCGAGCATTGTTCGGAATGCTCCGCGGGAACGATCGCAGTGCCAATCGGATTCATCCGCTTGCATCACTCGCGCCAGTTGCTATCTGCGACAACCTTCGCGTCTGCCAGGTGCACGTTGGCCCCCGTATCCTCCCACCCACGGATTGGACGAACATCAGCTCTCTTTTGGTCCAAGCCCTGGGTCCGGTCTTTCTGGCTATGGAAAGGAATGCGGCTTGCTGGCAAAAAGCGCGCGGATCGGTTCCGGTAGCTGGATTTGGTCAGCCGTTGGCAGCATCCCATAACACCACGACCGTGGATGTAGACCGCCTGCTCAATTCGTTCCAACTGGGAACTCGAGATCTGCAAGAGATCTGGGGGTTCGTTCTCCCGCCGGCGACCTTGCTGGAGATCAGAAGGCTGGCGCGTTCGACGCCAGAGCAATTTCAGATACCCGATGAATTGTGGGCGCGAATCGTGTACGACTTTGCGCTCGCGCACCGTCTTCGAACCATCAACCGTGAGCATCTACTGCGGTCGATGACTCCTCTGTATCTGGGATGGGTGGCCGGCTACGCGAGGGAAGTGGAGGCCGCGGACGGAGCCGCGGTGGAGCGGCGGCTTGAGCGTCTCTCGACCGCTTACGAAGTCTCCAAACCATACCTCGTGTCCCGGTGGCGATGGCCCGACCGGTTCAACCCATAGTCGACGAGAGAGGGAGGTTTTTATGAGGGAACATGTCAAGCAAGCATTGGATCAGTCAACGGCGCGGTTCCTAACCGCGGTAACCCAGCTCTTACCCGGTTTGGTGGCTCTCATTGTGGCACTGCTGATCTCGGTCGTATTGGCCTGGATCCTGGCCATTGTAGTGCGCCGGTTGCTCGTCAGCCTTCGGTTTGATGAGCGGCTCGTCCGGTGGGGCTTCCCTTCACCGGCAGAATGGTCACCGATGAAGAGCCCCTCCATTCTGGTGTCACGATTCGTCGCTGCTTTGGTCATCATGACTGGACTCCTCATCGGCGTGTCGGCCTTTGATGCCGAACTGACATCCTTGTTCGTGCATAGCGTCTTTGCCTATCTACCGAACATTGTAGGCGCCATGCTGGTCTTGTTACTGGGAAACATTATTGCGCGCTTTCTTGCGAGAAGCGTACTGATTGGCGCTGTAAATATGAACTTCCAGTACGGTCGCCTGTTGAGCGTCGGCGTGAAGTGGCTGGTGATTGTGTTGGCGGTGGCAATGGCTCTGGAGCACCTTAGAATTGGTTCGGGCATTGTCGAGCTTGCGTTCGGCATTCTCTTCGGGGGGATTGTTCTAGCCCTGGCCTTGGCGGTGGCTTTTAACTCAAAGGAACTCGTCGCGAAATCACTCGAACGAGATCCGGCCAAGACACCTGCCGAGACCATCGAAGACCCTCTCCGCCACTTATAGGACAGGCCGCTCTCGACTTGCATCCTTTTGGGGCATGACGCCCGTCCCAACTTGCGATGGCCCATTCAAAAGATGGTGACGGCGCAGACGGAAGTTCGCTATCGAGATCCCGAGGTCGAGCGTGCCAACCCTATCTGGTTCGTTTGTCCGGGGTTTCGCCGGTTGGATTCAATGAAAGCGCCAACACTCTTCGCCGGCATGGGTTCAGCAAACAAGTATCCCTGCGCTGACCCACAACCGGCCAATGCCAACAGTTGGTGTTGGTCAGTTGTCTCCACACCTTCGGCGACAACTTTAAGATCTAGATTCCGTGCCAGCCCGACAATGGTCTTAACGATGGCATAGTTTTCGGCATCCATCGTCTTAACGAACGACTGATCGATTTTCAAGGTGTCGACCGGAAAACGACGGAGATAGCTCAAGGAGGAATATCCGGTGCCAAAATCGTCGATACTCAGCTTCACTCCTAAAGTCCGGAGCTGCGCCATTGTTTGGGCAGTTGCCGCCACGTCGTCCATGGCCAAGCTCTCTGTGAGCTCGATGGTGATGCACTGAGGATCGACCGCACTCTCTTCAAGCGCATCTTTGACGTGCCCAATAAAGCCGGCGTGCGAGAAATGCTTTGAACTGATGTTGATGCTTGCATATAACGGGGGCTCAGAGGGATAGCGGTATCGCCAACTCGCCGCTTCCAAACACGCCATTTTTAGAACCCAGGCACTAATGGGAACAATCAGGCCGCACTGTTCCGCTACCGGGACAAAAGTGCTTGGTGGTATCGAATTCGATCCCGAGGTCCACCGCAACAGCGCCTCGAAACCCTGCACCACCAAGGTATCTACCGCGACGATCGGCTGGTAGTGAAGTGTCAGCTCTTCATTCTGGAGAGCATGTCTCAGCTTAGCTTCTAGAAGAAGTCGACTCATGACTTGCTCGTGCATCGTTCGGTCAAAGAGCTCAAAGCAAGCTTTACCTTGGTCTTTCGCGCGATACATAGCGATATCGGCATTCTGAAGTACCGCTTCCGCAGATGTCTCGGGTGATGTCAGCGCGATGCCAATGGACGCGCTCTTGAAGACCTCAAGCCCTTCCAGCAGAAACGCCCGTGTAAATGAAGCCTGGATCCTCTCGGCTACCCGGATGGGGTCGCTCGGGTCGGTAACGTCTTCCACTAAAACCGTAAATTCGTCTCCACCCATCCTAGCTATTGTGCCGTCGCTGCGCATGCAGGCTCGTAATCTGTTGCTCACTTCCTTGATTAGAACGTCCCCAATTGCGTGGCCATAGCAGTCATTGACGACCTTGAAATCGTCAATATCAATGAAAAGCACGGCAGCCGCCTGGTGTGGGTGCCTTTTCCTCCGGTCTACGACGCTTTGCAAGCGTCCCAGAAACAAGGCCCGGTTCGGAAGGCCGGTGAGCGCATCGTGTGTGGCGCTAAAAAGCAATTTTTCCTGAGCATGTTTTCGTTCGGTTATGTCTCGAGCATTGTAGACAATTCCGCCGATATTCTTGTGTTGGACCAGGTTTCGAATGACGCACTCGAAATACAGCCACCTTCCGTCTGCGTGTCGTAGCCGGAACTCGTCTATCGGATTCTGGGCGTGCGCGACCGATCGCAGCCCCGTGCTCACGGTCTTCGCGAAATCGTCCGGATGTATCAGATCGGCCACGTTCGTTCCCATGAGACCATCTCCATGCAACGCTAGAACTGTATGGACGGAAGGACTCGCGTATTTGATTTGGCCAGAGGGATCGGCGATGAGAATGATGTCTGTTGACTGCTCCGTTAGAGCTCGGAAGCGCTCTTCGCTCTGGCGGAGAGCGTTGCGTTCGGTTTCTTCCAACTGGCTGATGTGCTCTCTTCTCTGGAGGCGGAGAAAAAGCATCAGGATGGCGGTCGCCGCCAGTATTGCAGCTGCCAGCAATTCATTTCTAGCTCTCAGCGAGACGGTTTGGACCCATTTGTCCTCGCCATCAATGGCAATCTGCATTTGACGCTGCATCAAGTCGAGCTGCGGTCTCACCTCCTGGAAATCGACCTGCTTTGCTCCGTCAAAGTCCCCGACTTGAATCAGGATCCATTGCCGACCGGCAGACATGATGTAGTTGTCTAATACGGGCCAGACTTTCTCCATGGCGGAAGTACGATATGCATGAAGGTGCGCCGCCAGCACTGCTTGAGACAGTGCCTGTCTTGCCCCCCGCATCTCCGTTTCCGCTTCGGGGGTCAGGTTCTGTTCTTGCAAAGCTGTCAACGTTAGAGTGTTGATCTTTCGCGTAAGAACTACAATTTGTTTGAGAGTTACTTGGGCAGAGCGGGCTTCACTGACCTGATTTCTTTGAAACCAAGAGAGAACGGCTAGGACGGCGATTGTCGTCGCGAGAAAGCTAAATACAAAGGCCAATTTCGGGCGTCCCAGTAGACTGCCGTATCGTGAGTCGAGGATTCTCTGGGTAGCCCGGACACTTTTGATCATGAAGACGACCAAATTCCTTCACAAGCAGATCTAATGGGTTGTCGGGAGGATCGGCTGATCCGTCTTACAACAACTGTCACATATCTACTATCGAGGATCAGGTCTGGTTTTGACACATCCGGATGAGAGCGCGACATTACGAAAGTGCTTCGCCTTTCAGACCAGAACTAACGCCACGGCTGTCAGTGGCTGACAAGATCGTCTATCTCAGGAAGCCGAAGTGCAGTTCGCTTCTCCACTTATCAGGCTCCCGCCCTATTGACAAAGATGGCGAAGGGACGGAGGACGCGGCGAAAGGCAGCCACATTTGTGGTGTGCGCGATCTTTTGCTCCCCAATCGTCATGTAATCATGATCGCAGTGGGTGATCGAAGAGATGGCTGGGTCGGACTGAGTTCCTGACCCCAACGATGAACAGCGAGCCCAGGTTGGAAACGCGCAAACCACCTACGAGAGCGAAATGGCGCTCTTCAACGAGTGCATGCCTCAGTGCGCTCAAAAAGTGTTTGACACTGCCGACATTGTTAGAGATCGGGATTTATCACCAATTGAGGGGTCGTCTATGCTCGGTTAACTTGCTGTTTGCCGACAATTCCGGAGTTGCTCTACATCGCACAGGCTGACGCAAAATCCGAGAGTCTCGGGAAGTTCGCTCTGTAGACAAACCGAATGTCGTATCCGAGCATCTGCGCTCACTTGATTCATGCCGATATAGCAGCAGCCCTGACGCTTCGGTTCTCTCGCCGGTCAATTGCCTGTAGGATCAGGGCCGCCACGAGCATTCCGATCGCAATCTGTGTCATGCCGTGAATTTGGTGCGCCTCGATCACGTATAGCGACAGCGCAACCGCCAACACCGTGCAAGCCACCACCCTCGTATTTCTAAAGACCCTGCCTGACAGCTCTTACCCCTCCGCGCCATACGAAGAACGCACCAATAGCGAACACGACCAGCAGCGCACCCTGCCAGAACGGCGTCATCGGAACATTAATAATGGCATGAGCGAGTATTGATGGAATTAGTGACCGCGTCCAGGCGAACACAACTCCCAACCCAATTGCCAGACATAGCAGGCTCGCGATCATCGTTAAGTTGTACGCGTTTGCGATTAGATACTGCCTGTGCGCGAAAGTAAAAAAGCAGGCGGTTCCAATAATTGCCGGCCCGTCTCCCCAATCCTCGGCCAGTCGGCGCTGATAATATCCGCGAAAAATGAGTTCCTCAACCACAGGAATGAGCGCATAACTCATGATCGCCGCAAGCAGCCAGAACTGCCATCTCCGCCAGGACATTTCGAAGAATGCCTGCCGCCAGGGTGCCATAGCGCTCAGAGGATGAATCGCGTCAACCAGGGTGTGAAGCAAAACCGGCCATTGCGTCAGGGCGGCGGTTGCGAACCCCAGCCAGGATCAGCGTTATCCACGGACGGCCCGCCCGCGTCAGCCCATAGGCCGTGCGTCCTTGTCGCCGGTACCACCAGTTGATCGGCACGATAAGCACAAAGTAAGAACCGTAAAGCAACATTATCGCCAGAAACAGCTGACGCGATGCCACGAGCAAATCGGCGTTAGTCGCACGGGCAGTGAATAACCCAAATGGGTTCACGGTCGAGATTAAGTGCCAATGAGCGAGCAACGTCACAACCTGATCGCTCAGAAAAGCTCCGGTGAGATATATCCCGAGCACTTCGAGTAGCGCCGCGGTCCGTCGTCGCGTCTTCGCGCTCATCGCGGAGAGTATATAGGAAAGTCCCGATGACACTTGCCACTGATCACACTTCGCTTGAGCGCAAGACAGGCCGTGCGGTGCCTCGTGATCGATTACTGATTTGCGACCGACTCTGGAGCGGAAGCAGGAGCAACTGACGGGGAGGCTGAAGCAGGATTCGGAGTCGGCTTCTGCGTACTCGAAGTGGCGGCTTTATCTAGCATCGCTTGAAATGCTGCAATCTCATCTCGCTGGCTCCATAGCAGCTCCTGAGTTTGCGTTTTGCAGTAATCGTCTGGATATTCCCAGACAGGCTCCACAGTCACCTTTGTACTGCCATTGAGTTCTGTCAGCGTGTATGACCAGACTTTTTTTGTGGTCATGCCAGTGCACGCACCTGAAGCAACGAAGAGCGCACTAACGATAGGCATCTGCGCTAGCTTCGAGAAGCGAAATTGCAACTGGTTGTCGGAGTCAAGGACATATCCTTCGTTTAGATTCGCTTGGACGATTAGGGCCTTTAGAGTCTGAGCGGGAGCCTTGCTGAGGAATATGTACGGCCCCGGCTGAGCTTTCGGTTTTCTATCCCGAGCCGCCGCCAGAGTCGTTAGTGCAAGAATTACAATCAGAACTCGTTTCATTACCTTTACCCCGACTTTGACTTTAGCCAGATCGCCATTCGAACCGCTAATTACCGGGGTAATCTCGAGGAGGGAGTCCGCGTTGAGTCGACAAAGCCTTCATTATGTTTTTGCGGGCATGCTGATCGTTCCTCAGTCACGGGCAACACGGAGCAACTGTTGCAACCAGGCGCCTGCACTCATCAGAACTGGCCGACCGGCGTCAATGAGTGTAATGGTGTTTATCGCCAACTACGAGAGACTGTATCGCTCCACGTCCCATAAGTCCGTTTCTGGACAGCTTCCGAGTCTCGAATTCGTTTGGGCCAACAAGTGAAATGGTGATTTTGCAACAGTTGATGGAAGGCTGCCCGGCAGGAAGCCACTCGGGTGTCACAATTGCAGATAAAATTACACCGATTCGGATACAGATGCTCGGCGATTCGTGGTGCAGTCTCCACTTTGGGCAAAAGGCGAATTCCCAGAGAGAGACAGGAGTAATCACCAAAGGTACTCCAGGGTAATTCCTCAAACACCACCAAATCTTGAGCAGGGTCCAGTGTAGCGTTATGCTTGAGTTACAGGATTCATCCCCGGGCTCCGGGTCCCCCATGAGTGTACGTGGAAACATCTTCGCCCACCTTCCCGTTACCAAAAAGCTCTTCGCGATTGTCGGCGTCTTCGTTGCGATCGTGATTTGTGTTTTCTACCTTGGTGTGGTTCGATCCGACATTCTCAGTGGCATACGCGCCTATGTTGGCGGGGAAGGATTGTGGTCGAAAGCGCAAAAGAAAGCCGTCCTCACCCTTATCCGGTACGGGGAGACTGGTTCTGAAAGCGACTACCAAGAATATCTCACCGATATCGCGGTTCCGGTGGGGGACAAGGTGGCGCGCCTGGAGCTCGAACGTCAAAGACCCGACATGGCTGTGGTCCAACGGGGTTTTGTCCAGGGACGTAACAGCCCTGAAGATGTTGAGAGCATGGCGAGATTATTCCGCCGGTTTCGTCATGTCGGGTACATGGCGCAGGCGATCGCGATTTGGACAGAGGCCGACCACTACATCGACCAGCTTCGTCAACTGGCCGCCGACCTGAACCAGGAAGAGGATTCCGGCCATCCTGATCCGAACAAGGTCCGGCAAATCAAGGGCCAGATTGCTACGATCGATGCCCGTCTTACCCCACTTGAAGATCAATTTTCCGCGACTCTCGGCCAAGGCGCTCGCTGGATCAACGGGGTGCTGGCAGCCGTAACATTCGTCGCAAGCGCATTGCTTCTGTTCATAGGCATCGGCCTGTCGGTGGCCGTGTTGAGACAGATTCGCAATTCCGATGAAAGATACCGCAATCTCATCGAAACGGCGAATGATGCCATCCTTGTGATCGATGACGAGACCCGTCTGATTCTCGAAGCAAACAACAAAGCGTGCGAACTACTCGGGATTCCGCACCGGTCGCTCGTTGGCATGCGCGATGATCAGCTCTATCCTATCGCCCGGCGGGAACAGTACCGCCGCCATCTGACCCCGCCACCCGGCGGCACCGCCCGTGGAGGCGAATTGGAGCTGCGCAGAGCGGATGACTCGACGGTACCTGTCGAAGTGAGCGCGGGCACCGCCGAGATCGGAGGACGGCGGGCGATAATTGCAATTTTCCGCGATATCCGTGATCGCCTCGAAGCTGCTGCTGTGCTGCGGCGGAGTGAGGAGCGCTTCGGACATCTTATTCAGAATCTGTCCGACGTGATCACGGTCGTGGCCGTTGACGGCACCATGCTTTACCACAGTCCATCGGTGGAGCGAATAGGCGGCTATCGCCCCTCAGAGCTGTTAGGCAAGAGCCTTCTCGACTTTATCCATCCCGAAGATCTTGCATCGGTTCGAGCCGTGCTACAGTGCCTGATTTTGGATGGAGGAACCGCAGTGCCTCCCGATTTTCGTTTTCAGCGTAAAGATGGATCGTGGGTGTGGCTTGAAGCCTTCGCTAACAATCTGCAGAACGATGCGGCGGTCGGCGGGGTCGTCGTGACCTCTCGCGACGTAAGTGCCCGCCGGGCGCTCGAAGAACAGGTTCGTCAAGCCCAGAAAATGGAAGCGGTCGGACGCTTGGCGGGTGGGATTGCGCACGACTTTAACAATCTGCTCATGGTCATTCGAGGATACGCAGAGATTGTGATGGAACACACGGCGGCCGTGCCCGGTGTCCGCCAAAACGCGGAAACCATCGTCCGAACGGCGGAACGAGCTGCCAACCTCACACGGCAGTTGCTCACTTTCACTCGCAAACACGTTTTCACCTCGCAGGCCATCGATCTCAACGCGCTGGTCGGCGGATTGGGCGACGTGCTGAGCGGCCTTGTCGGCGAAGAGATAGAACTCGGCGTAAAGCTCGATTCCCGCTTGAGCGCAATCAGTGGGGACCCTGGACAGATTGAGCAAGTCATCATGAATCTAGTGGTCAACGGTCGAGATGCGATGCCGCGGGGCGGAAGGCTCGAATTGGAAACGGCAAATGTGGACGTGCAGGAAGTTCCCACTCGCACCGGTGTCGCGGTTCCACCCGGCAAATACGTGAGGCTTACAGTTTCGGATACGGGAGTCGGCATGGATTCCGATACGCAGAGCCACATCTTCGAACCTTTCTTCACCACGAAAAGCAAAGAGAAAGGCACTGGGCTTGGTCTCTCGGTCGTGTACAACATCGTGCGCGGGAGTGGCGGCCACGTGTGGGTCAACAGCGAACCCGGACGCGGTTCTTCGTTTCACGTGTATTTTCCGCGAGTGGATAGCATCCCCGAGCAGCCTCTGGTTCCGGCCTCGAATGATTCGGCACGCATCGGGACGGAGACGATACTCGTAGCCGAAGACCGGCCGGACCTGCTCTGGATGATCTGTCAGTACCTGCAAAGCCTCGGCTATTCCGTGTTAGAGGCAAAGGATGGCATTGAAGCGGCAACTCTGGCTGAGCAATATAAGGGCACAATCGATGTTCTCCTCACCGATGTCGTCATGCCCGGTATGCGCGGACCTGAGGTCGCAAAGAGACTCAACTCCACCCGCCCCGACATGAAGGTGATTTACATGTCTGGATACACCGAAGGTGGCTTTGACTCTTGCAGAGAGGAAGGGTTCAGGCCAGCAGCTTCACTGCTGCAGAAACCTTTCAAGCTCGATCACTTGGCGGCGACTATCCGAGAGGTCCTTGGCGCGGCCAGCCGCCGCAGCTGAACCTTGCTAAATGAGCACCCTTCCAACACTCCTTCGTGACAACAAGTTTCCGGCGAACGCCGTCAACCCCCGCGCAACGTAAATTAGCCGTCTCTGTCAATGAGTGTGTAATTGAGCGTCAACAATCCCGATCAGCTGCTGCGCACGAATGCTCCGCTTATGCTGAACACGCCCCCGCAGAAAACCTCGGGAATAAAGACTCCGGAGAAGCAACCTAAACCCGACCGGTAGCCAACCAACTGACGAAATGACGCCGGAGCCGACAATTCAGGAGGTAAGAAAAACGCAAGAGGCACGACTGGAGCGGCTGCGGACCCTTCAGCGTGATAAACCACTGGCGCCTCTAGAACAGCGAGAGCACATTCAAAGGGAAATCGACGTCGTCACTCAGGAGATTCGGAACTTGGACACCATCATCCAGGGCTTGATCAAGGCTTCGATGCGATGAGTGCGTCGAACGTGAGTGGCGGGAACTGCACGGTACGGCACACGGTTTCGATGAAGGCGTTCGGATCACTGCGTTGATTGAACCTGTAGGAATACTTTTGGGTCGAAGCGGTTTGGGTCCGGGCTGCTGCCATGGCATGTGAGATCGGCCGCGCCAGGCCGATTGGTTGTTTTCCTTCTGGCCATCCGAAGCCCTCCTCCGGGAAATCTGCCACTGACAATTAGTAAGATTCCTCTCGATCGACGGGCAAACCGTAAGTAACTGTTATTTAACCGGCGATTACACTCATTGGGAAATTCGCAATGCACCTAGCGCTATCCCCCAAAAGCAGAAAATGGAGTAAGATTTTGTTCATGGCACTGTGGAAGAAGATCGCGATTGTCGTAGTGGCATGGGCCGGGTCTGTCTTGGTCTACGTCGAGTTCTTTAAAGCCCGATGAGACGCTCTTTCAGCGCTCTCGACGTATAGGTATACGTCCTCTGAGTGGCGCACTCTGAATTGGCTCCAACTTGTCACTCGGCTCGCAGCTAGTAAGCCCAGTAGGGTGGCGTTCCGCCAGGCGCGTTCTGGCCCTGGATCGCAACGAACACGTTGCGGCCGAAGAAGAAGGGAAGCCCCCAATCGAAGAAGTACGGCGCCGACATCGAAGAAGGACCACCCAGATCGGCGAGTGCAGAATCGTTCGAACCGAACAAGGTGTCAGCATTTGCGATGCTGAAATTGACAGTACGGCTGGTACCGTTAGTCCCTTGATTCGTCGCCGAGATATTGGCCGTGCTTGAAGGGCAATAAAAGCCTGACGCATCGCCGCCGCAGGCAGGCACTCCGGAGACGCTGCTGCTCAAGAAGTAGAAGCCGTTCGAGCCGCTGTCAATGAAGCTTTCGGGGTAGGCCGTGCCATTATAGGTAGTGGTGAAGTTTCCACTGGTGGGGTTTGCCGTGTAGACGGTTGCCCCGCCCAGCGCATTATTGGACTGGGTTGCAATGCCGAATACCAGCGAGCCGCTTACGCTCGGCTGTTCTCCTCCGGAAACCGCCTGCAGTTCTATGATTACTCCGTTGTTGTCTGTGGCGAACAACGATACCGGGTTCGCCACCTGTTGCGCCAAGCTCTCACTGATGCCCTGGCAGTTTGATGAAGGACATTCATAGTAAATGGTCGTAGGGCAGTCCGCGCCGCAGTCCTGTGCGAACAGGCCGACACCGAGAATACCGTTCGCCCCCAAGGCGTCGAGTGTGCCCGATGAGGGCAACCCGAAATCCAGGCAACCGCTCGGAACGGGCGTATTGGTGCCAATTACTTCAACTGCCGCGGAGCTCGCTTTCTCGCCGGCGATCTCCACGTCTGCCGTTTGCACCGGTCCCCACGTATAACCACTTATGAACGGAAAGCATTCAAACACCGGATTTCCATTGGAGGCATTCTGCTGGGGCAGCGCAACCGTTAACGCAGAGGACAGGATCCTTAGCCCCGAACTTCCCGTGTCGACTAATACGTTGTCGACCGTCTGACATGTGGAGGTCCCGGGAACGCAAACCGTCACGCTGGCGAATGCGGCATCGTCGTAATTGCCAAGTGGCCCGCCGTTTACCGAGATCGATGCCACGTTCGTCCCGGAAGTTGTGATGGTTTGGGAGGGGGAAATACTACTGCTACTGCGGCTACTGCCTCCGCCGCAGCTACACAAAAACATGAATGCCGGTAAAATCGCAAAAATAAAAAGTATCCGCAAAGCTCTCATTGGATCTCCTCAGCGCGAACCCCAGGCGGCAGTATCCCAGGAACATAAGCCATTCCGGCAAATGCCCGGGGGTGTCCCGAAAGGTGCACAACGAATGCGGGATGATCAATCATGAGCGGCCTGCGTCCCATCCGAGATACGCTTTGTGCCTTTGCCGCTTGAACGTACTGCTCGAAATAACTTCCCAGGAGTTGACGCATGTCCGGCGGCCACGGTCCGTGCCAGGCCAACCCAAACACCTTTCCATCGCGCGAAATGTATTCCCTCACCACTACTCCCGTAGCCGCTTGAATCTCGTGGACAGTGTAGGATTCCGCAGGGATAGTTTGCCGGGTCCCTCGCATTTGAAGCTGGTCCGCCTGAATCGAGGCGCTGTCTCCACCCAAGGAAGCCCAGGCCGGGAACGCGATTACGAAGATCATGAGACCAGTTCCGGCTACCGGGAGCCACGAACTGATTGAGCGAGACTGTCGTTTACACATGGCTCAACCTCTGTAAGTGCTGTGGATTCGTGGCGACTAGCAGTTAGATTAAGCTCGGCTTAGGTGGGGTTGCTCCGAACCTAGCCTGTTGATAACAGTCGATTACACTCACCGAGGGTTGGAGGAGTCCGTCCGGCCTCCGGAAGCCCAAGCGGGTTCCCTTCTCTTCATTTATGGAGAGATACGAAATGATAAAGGATGATGACGATGACGAGGATGCTTGTGGCGGATGCATTAAGGTGAGGTAAGAAGACCATTGCATCGTAACAAGAAGCCACGTCCTCCGCTGCATCCTGCGACCTCGATCCGGGAAAGAGAAACTCACTCGGCGTTGACCACAGTTTCTCCAGGGGGTAAGATTCCGGCCTAATGGCGCCGGAAACCCCAATTATCGGGCAGGTTCTTGGCCATTACCGCGTACTCGAGCAAATCGGAGCCGGCGGAATGGGGCTGGTTTTCCGAGCGTCCGACCAGCAACTTGAACGTGACGTAGCCATCAAGGTGCTCCCACCCGGCATGCTTGCCGACGAAGCGGCCCGAAAGCGCTTCCGTCGCGAGGCACTGGCCCTCGCCAAGTTGAATCATCCCAACATCGGAACAGTTTACGAATTCGGCAGCCAGGAGGGGCTCGACTTTTTGGTAATGGAATATGTCGGTGGCGTGGCCGTCGATGCTCGCCTGGCTTCCGGTCCGCTGACGCAAAAAGAAGTCTTGCGTTTGGGATTCCAATTGGCCGACGGTCTAGCCAGCGCGCATGAGCATGGAGTCATTCATCGCGATCTGAAACCGGCCAACATGCGTTTAACCGAGGACAACCGCCTGAAGATTCTCGATTTCGGGCTGGCGCAGTTTGTGCGGCGGGAAA
>Ga0210388_10000285_pt1 | contig 44058 bp, 37 predicted proteins | sample IncBWC19OmetaG_FD_155485 | JGI IMG/M metagenome (GOLD analysis project Ga0210388, IMG submission 155485) | Forest soil microbial communities from Barre Woods Harvard Forest LTER site, Petersham, Massachusetts, United States - Inc-BW-C-19-O ...
AGAACAGCGCACGCATTTCCTGGACCCGTGAAGAAGTGGATGACAAGCTCCACAAAATCATGATCGCCATCCACCGCAACTGCTACGAGACGGCCGAAAAATACGGCACGCCCGGCAATCTGGTCAATGGTGCCAACATTGCCGGCTTCCTCAAGGTAGCCGACGCGATGCTGGATCAGGGACTCGTCTAGAAGGAACATGTGGGGACAGCCGCCCTCGGCTGTCCGGCCGGGCAAAGCCCGGCGATTGCATGCAGTATCAGAAAAGCGGGGTGGGCTCACGTCCGCCCCGTCCTTTTTATGAGGCGATGGAAGTGGAGAATCGTGCTGGCGGCCGTCAATCTTCTTTTGGCGATTGGCATGTCCGCTGTCGGCATGCGCGAATACGCTGCGGATCATCAGTTGCATCCTGGGTACTTCTACCACGGGAACCGTTACTATGTCCCCACCGCCCAGTGGATAAGCTACTGCCTGAACGCCCCCGCCCATCTAGTCGCAAATATGTTTGATGATTTTGCTATGCGCTACCACTTGATGCCGTCACGATGGTTCGGCGTGTGGTGCTTCTATTTCGTCCATTACGAATTCTACGCCGCAGTTTTCCTCTTCTGGTGGTGGATGGGGGGGAAGGTCGACGCAAAGATGGTTTCCCAAAACTGCAGTGCATCTTGGGGAATAGCTGAATCTTTGGTCGGCCTCTGCGTGGCCGTGCTGCTGTTGTTCTATGGGAGCGTCTATGTTTGGCGCACCGATACAATACGCTCTGTCGCAGGTGCGACTGTTGTATGGGGCGGCGTCCTAATGTGGTATTTTCTGCTGCGTATCTGGGTAATTCTGCCGCTTCCCGCAGAAGGCCTGGCAAGATAGAAGTCATTCAATGTCCCTCCGCCCCATCACCGAGCCCCTCCTCGACGCCGAGGCGCGTCTCGAAGGCTTCGACAACCTGATGCCCTTCAAGGTCCAGAACATTCTCCTGGTCTCCAGCCTTTATGATTCTTTCATTCTCCGCGAAGACGGCCGCCTCAATGAACTGTTGATCGACGAATCGCTCGAACTGAACCTGCAGCAAATTCCCGGCATCACCCATGTCTCAAGCTGCGCGGAAGCGCTCGAACTGGCACGTTCGCAGCCGCGCTTCAACCTAATCGTCACCAACCTGGCCGTAGGAGAGATGACCGCGGCACAGTTGGCGAGCGACGTGAAGCGCGCTGGCCTCGATGTCCCCGTGGTCGTGCTGGCCTACGACTACCGCGAAGTGAAGAATTTCATCAGCCGAAATCCAGTCACCGATATCGAACGAATCTTCCTCTGGCAGGGCAATGCGCGAATTCTCATCGCCATCGTCAAGTACATCGAAGACAAGCGCAACGTCTTGCACGACACGCGAGCTATGGGCGTGCCGGTGTTGCTGGTTGTGGAAGACAACATCCGCTACTACTCATCGTTCCTGCCGGTGATTTACACCGAGCTGATCAAGCAGTCGCGGCGCGTCATTCAGGAAGGCATTAACGTCGCGCATAAGCTCGTCCGGATGCAGGCCCGCCCGAAAATTCTGCTCAGCTCGAACTTCGAAGACGCGGCCCAGTTGGTGCAGGAGTATCGCGACTACCTGATCGGCTTGGTCTCGGACGTGGAATTTCCCTGGGAGGGCAAACTCAGCCCTGAGACTGGCTTTGAACTCGCCCGCTTGATGAAGGCGATGGTGCCCGACGTGCCCGTAGTCCTGCAGACCAGCCGGACCGAGTTTCGTCCACGCGCGCTAGCTGCAGGATATTCGTTTCTCAGAAAACGCTCTCCGACCCTGCTCAAAGACCTGCGCCGGATTCTCACTGAGCAATTTGGTTTTGGCGATTTTGTGTTTCGTCTACCCGACATGACGGAAGTAGGCCGCGCCAAAGACTTGAATCAACTTGAAGAGCAGTTGCAAACCGTTCCCCCCGAAAGCCTCACCTACCATGCCCAGAGCAATCACTTTTCTCACTGGCTCATGGCGCGAACCGAGTTTGCTCTAGCCGCCAAACTGCGACCGCGCAAAGTCTCGGACTTTACCGGTCCCGAACATCTGCGTCGCGATTTGATCGAATCGATCATCGACTACCGCCGCGAGCAGAGTGAACTTCTCATCGGTGACTTCAATGCCGACACCTTTAAGCCTTCGGAAACAGGTTTTCTGCGGATCGGCGCCGGATCGTTGGGAGGAAAAGCTCGTGGCCTCGCTTTTGTTCGCCATCTCCTGCGCAAGAATCGCATCACGCGCCGCTTTCCCGGCATCCGCATCGCGGTGCCGCCGGCTCTGGTGCTGGCCACGGATGCGTTCGATCAATTCATGGTTGAGAACAACCTGCTCGATTTCGCCTTGCAATGCGAGAACGATGCCGAGATTCTGGAAAAATTTCTGGCCGCTTCGCTCTCCACTCCGTTGCAGCAAAACTTGAAGGTCTTCCTGGCCGAAGTTACTTATCCGCTCGCCGTGCGCTCGTCCAGCCTCCTCGAAGATTCCCAGTACCAGCCTTTCACCGGAGTCTATGAAACCTTCATGCTGGGCAATCAGTCGGCGGATCCTGATATGCGTCTGGCAGAGCTGGTCGACGCGATCAAGCGGGTTTATGCCTCCACGTTCAGCCGCCATGCCAAGGCCTACGTCAGGGCCACTCCGTACCGTCTGGAAGAAGAAAAGATGGCGGTGATCGTCCAGCAACTGGTCGGCACTGTGCACGGACAGCGTTTTTATCCTGACTTCTCGGGCGTGGTGCGTTCGCACAATTTCTATCCCGTGCCGCCGATGATGTTTGCCGATGGAATTGCCGCGGTTGCTTTGGGACTGGGCCGGGCCGTAGTCGACGGCGGCAAGTGCCTGACCTTCTGTCCGCGGTATCCGCAGAATCTGCTGCAGTTCTCATCCGTCGACGACATGCTCGCCAACTCGCAGACTGAATTCTGGGCACTCGAATTAGATGGCGCTTCCCAGGGCCGCCCTGGGCATCTCCACGAGTTGCGCTTCGGATTGGAAGCAGCCGAGGCCGACGGCACGCTGCCTGCCGTCGCGTCAACCTACTCTGTCGATAACCAGGCGGTTTACGACGGCGTCAGCCGAGCGGGAGCCCGCATCGTGAGCTTCGCGCCCGTGCTCAAACACGGAATGTTTCCGCTGGCCGCCATTCTCGAGATGCTGGTAAAAGCCGGAGAAGACGCTCTGGGCATTCCTGTCGAGATCGAGTTTGCGGTTCGTCTCCCGCAGCGCTCGGGCGAGAGCGCGGATTTTGGCTTCCTGCAAATCCGCCCGCTCACTCTTTCGCGCGATCACCAGGATCTATCGCTTGACCACGTCGAACCGTCCCAGTTGCTATGTCAAAGCAGCAAAGTTCTGGGCAACGGACGCATCGAGAATCTGAATGACGTGGTGGTTGTCGATTCACAGCGCTTCGAGCGCAGCCGCAGCCAGGAAGTAGCGAAGGCGGTCGCCCACTTCAACAGCTTGCTCAGCGCCGAGAATCGGCCCTATCTGCTGATCGGAGTGGGCCGTTGGGGATCGAATGATCCCTGGCTGGGTATTCCCGTGGAGTGGGACGAAATTTCCGGCGCGCGTGTCATTGTCGAGGCCGGATTCCACGATTTTCGCGTAACGCCCTCCCAGGGCAGTCATTTTTTTCAAAATCTCACCGCATTCCAGATCGGTTACTTCACCGTGAATCCCGATGCCGGCGAAGGCTCGGTGGATTGGGAGTGGCTGAACGACCAACCTTCTGTGGACGAAGACGGATGCGTCCGTCACTTACACTTTGATACGCCGATGCGAGTGGTCATGAACAGCCGGCAAAGTCAGGGCATCATCTTCAAACCGCAAGCGCTGTCGTAAGACCGCAAGCGGTTTAATCAGTTATGGGTTGGGGCCGCCAGCCTGCGCCGCGTTACCGTTGTGTTTGTGGTCCATCTTGCGATGGACATCAGGCCAGAACTCCTTGATCACGATCGTGATCGTGTCGTATAGCACTTGTGTCCCCCAAACGCTGGCAGTGTTAGGAAGCGTGCGAGAGGATGCGTTGTGAACATAGATCAAGGTGTCGGTCGTGGGGTCGAAACGAGTCGTAATGAAGGCCCGGGGATGGTAAGTGTTGGTGGAGATTGTGGCCGATACGGCGCTGCCCAGAATCTCAGAATAGTTGAATTGGGAGTGGCCGGAATCGGTCCGGGTCACGAAGATTCGGCTCATCGCATAACCTGCCCGGCGTCCGAATCCACCGTCGCTTTTCTGAAAAAATCGTGGATCCTGGCGCAAGATCGTGGGAAAAACCGCGCTCGTCATGAAATTTTCGATGGTCCCGTCCGCAAAGGCCGACGCATAGCGCTTCCCATAGCCTTCCCAGCCCTGGCCGTAACCGGGCTCGCTGTTTTCCGCCTGGCTGATCGCTGACAGAATTCCGTACCACGGAAATTCGATCTTATCGAACGAACCCCGGGCCACGACTTTGAATTTTTGCGCGGTAGTAAGCGGCGGCACGTTGCCGGCATTCTCCAGGGTCAGGAAGTTAGGCAGCGCCAGGAAGAGCCGATCGTTCGACGTCCCCGCATTGCTTCCCTGAGCGCTTGTACTTTGTCCGCTCTTGTCTTTGTCCTTGTCCTTGTCCGGCGGGGCCTGAGTTGAAGCCGCTGGCGACGGCGCGGGGTTCGATGGCGGCGGAGTCTGCTGCGCCGGCGACGTAAGGGGAAGAAAAGTTGCAAGCACGATGGTACTCAAAAACTGGGCGGCGAACTTGATCGACAAGCATTTCTCCCCAAAAACAGAATCCCACGCCAACGCAAAACTTTATGAGCTTAATTCTAACAGGCCGTCTCAGTTTGCCCCCAGGATTGCAGCGGCTTTACATTGATTTACAGACCGCATATTGGTGCGCCCGAGCCTCAAGCCCAAGAAAAAGGCGGCCGCGACGCGGCCGCCTGTCGGTTAGCCAAGTTCCTTGCTAGAAGTGGAACCCGATCTCCGCCGTGAGTGAGCGTGGGGTTACATAGTGCGTCCCACTGAAGGTTGAAAGGAAGTTGTAGAGGGCGTAATTGTTCGCCACATTAATGACGGTCAGTTGCGCACTCACTTTGTATTTGTCGCCATGGAAATGGAACAGATTGTCTTGGCCGACCGAGATGTCGAACAGATTCCGCGAGGCGATGCGCGGCGGATTGTGGTCGTCGTCCTCGGTGTTGGGTGCAGGTACTTTGATGAGACTGGATCCGAACTCGTGTGCTGGGCAGTTGTAAGGTAAAGGGGTTGTCGGGGTTGCGCGCACGCCGTTGCAGGTGAACCCGGCTTCGAACTCCTGATCAGCGGAAAGCGGCACCCCGCCAACATTGGCAGCGACCATGCTGACGTTATTTATGCCGCCGATGATAACCGTTCCCGGGCAGTCATTAGCCGGGTTCACCCCGAAACAGGGCGTCGCGCCCGCGACGAGCCCGCTGTCATACCGCCAGTTGAAACCCATCCACGGGCCGCGCTTCCAGGGCTGGTATTGCAGGTGAGTGGTTTGGTTGAATTTTTCGTCGTGGTCGATGCGGAAGGGAAGTCCGGCGGCGGTCGCGACGGTCGCGCCGGCTCCGCCAATCTGGGGCTGGAAGAACCTCGCCGCCACACTGGAGAAAACCATCAGCGCCGAAAAGCCATGGATTTCAGGTATGCTCACCCGCCCCGCATATCCCGGAATCTTGGAGTTGTGCCATTCGATCGGGAACGTGATCGGCGTGTTGCCCAGCACGCTGAAGTCGTAGCCATTGTGCGTGTACTTGGTGATCCACTCGCCGGAAAAGACCAGGTACTTGCCGAACGCCTGCTCGAGCCCGGCGTGGAATTCGTTGCGGAATCCCGGACTCAAGGCCCCACTCGCTCCCGGCGCACAAAGCAGAAGCGGGTTCAGGACAGCGTTTTCGCATCCGATGCTGGAAAGAATCAGATTCTCGTTAAACGGAGATTCCAGCGTCCGCGCATAGGAGATACGAACAATTGTGTTGGTCTTCTTGATGTTGTAGGCGACTCCAACTCGCGGCTCAGCCTGTCGTGCGATGGAAAGGCCGTTGTACAAATCACCGCGCAAGCCCAGGTTCATCGACCAGTTTCCCTTAGTGATCACATCCCGGATGTAGAGCGCAAGCTCCTTCACGTCAGTGTGGCCGTTGAAGGAGTACAGGCTTCCGCCGCGAGTCAAATCGTACGGAGCCAGAATGGGATTGAAAAGCGGGTAAAGAGAGGGGTTGGCGTAAGGGTCAGTCGAGACCGGGGAGCCGGGCGCATTGACGTTGGTAGCAATGTTTGCCTGCAGCAGGCCGGTGCATCCAGTGGGATTCACGATCCCGGGAGCGGGTGCCGCAACCCAGCGCTGCTGGTCGTTTGAGAAAGCTATACACGGCGCATTGTAGGTTGGGTCAACAATACCCAGCGTATCGTTTTCATTGAGAAAAGTCTGTTCGTAAGTCACTCCAGCCTTGATGTCGTTTATGCCTTTAACGTAGGAGAGATCAGACCGGATCCCCGCGTTGGTGAGCGTCCGGTTCTGGCCCACCGACTGTCTCTGCAGGCTTGGAGGCCCCAGGTCGGCAAATAAATCGCTGCTGGGATAGTAATTGTAATCGTCGTGACGTACGAACGTGCCCAGAGTAAACACCGAGTGCGCGTTCAGCAGACGCGTCCACGAGGGCGCGATGTTGAAGGTTCCAATCTTCGATCGTTGGTCCGTGGCTCCGACAATCACGCCGTTCGGAGCTACGCCGCCATAGTTGTTCACATCCTGCGCGTCCACCCCATTCAGTCCACTCCACGCCGTCGCGTTCTCGGCATCTAGAGAGTTGGGCGTCTGGAACCAGCTCCGGCTGTAACCCAAATTCAGATGAATCGAGTCGCCGGTCGTGATTTGATAATCCACGCGGTCGAACAGGTTCTCTTCGTTGCCCTTGTCGTGGAGCACGGTGAATTCCGGAGGATCGAGGAACCGGCCCGTATTCAGCCCGCTCGCCGAGATAAAGTTTCCCCAGTTTTTGCCGCCGTAAGCCAGTTCCGCCGCCAGATTCGAACTGCCAAACGATCCGTACGAAGCGGTCACGCTACCGTGAGGAGGATTCACACCCTGGCCAGACCGTGTGGTCGCCACAATCACCACGCTGGTCTTGCCTCCGTATTCCGCCGGCGGCGCGCCCGAGATCACTTCCAGCGATTGCACCGAGTCGAGCGGGATCTGGTTCGAGAACACCTTGCTTTGCTGATCCGTAATCGGCTGGCCGTCGACCGAGAACGAATTCTCCGCGTGGTCGCCCAGCCCATGGAACAGTCCATTGGAGTCGGCGGCGATCCCCGGAGTCGATTCGGTAACCAGGGCGCTTACGCCAGAGGTGGAGCTTTCCAGAGGAATCTTTTCAAACGAGTTCCGGTCGATGTCCTGATGGAACGTCGAATCGTTCTCCACCAGGTCCCCCGCATCCGTGACCGTCACCGACGTGGTCGAACCCAATACCTGCAGACTGATGTTCACGCTGACCGGCACCACCGATCGCACTGTGACGTCTTTCGCGGTCGTAGCGAATCCCTCCGCTTTTACCGTCATGTGATAAGGATTGAAAGGCACATTCGGGAGACTGAAACTCCCGGACTTATCGGTAGTGGTTGATTGGTCAAAGTGGCTGACCGGATCCTGAATTTCAACCGTCGCGTTCGCCACGACGGCGCCGTCGGGGTCAAGTACTGTCCCGCTGATTGAGCCGGAGCTTCCACCGGACTGCGCGTTTACTACCGCACCCGCCAAACCGAATGAAAAGATAAGAATGGCGGTGAGCAACCGCCTGAATGAAATGTGCATGAGTCCTCCTGGGACGAAGTCAAGAAATAAGGATCGACCGGCGTGCATGCCGGAGCTTCTATCTTGAGGAATCCCTAAACCGCAGGAGGACCACGAATGCCCAGATCGAACACACTGAGCCGGGCAACCGCGATAACTTTTTCTTCTTGCAGCAGGCCGACCGCGGCAAAGACCGGCTGGATATGATTGGAGCTCGGTGTGGGCGTGGTCGTATGGGCCGCCACGCAGATTGAGCAGGAGTTCGATTCGGTCTGGTTCGGATGGTTGTGAGTAGACTCCGCTACCGCCGTCCACAACATCAGGGACAAGCAGAGCCAAGTCAACCACCGAAAAGTAAACCGCTTTCGTTCCTGCATTGGGCTAATTTGTTTAGCTTATATCGGTTCTGCTGCGCAAGGCAATCCCAGTCAAGTTACTATGGGGATGATTGTTATGTTTTGAGCGCGCGCGAGTAAGGCGTGCCTTGCAATCATCACACACCACAAGCGAGGAAACCCATGTCGGAACCAAGCTACGAAGAACTCAAAGCCCGGTTATCCCAATTGGAAAAAGAAGTCGAGACCAAGAAGCGGAGCGGCGACCTGATCTTCAAGGTCGGCGAAAAAGGCGGCGTCAGTGTCTACGGACTCGGCCGCTTCCCGGTCACGCTTTACTACGAGCAATGGAACCGCCTGCTGGGGGCGGCAGACGATATAAAGACGTTTATGGAGGAGAATAAATCCCGCCTAAAGCTCAAGGAATAAGGCTGACAGGCGAGTTCTCACTACCCAGTTTCCAGTTCTCAGTTGGTTACCCTTGGGGGTTTATTGAAGGCCGAGAACTGGGAATTGAGAACTCGTTTCGGGATATAATAAAAAGACTGTGCCTAAGTACTCCATCGTCGTCCCTCTGCATAACGAGCAGGAGAACGTCACCGACCTCTATGACCGCCTGAAGGCGGTGATGGAGGCCTCGGGCGAGACCTTCGAAATCGTGCTGGTCGATGATGGTTCGAAAGATCACACATTCGCCATGCTGCGCGAGATCGCCGCCGTCGATAGCCGCGTCACGGTAGTCAAGCTCCGCCGCAACTTCGGCCAGACGGCCGGACTGGCCGCCGGTTTTGACCATGCCCGCGGCGAGTACATCATCGCCATGGATGGCGATCTGCAGCACGATCCCGGCGATATTCCGTTGTTCCTGGAGAAGATTGCAGCCGGCTACGATATCGTCAGCGGCTGGCGCAAGGTTCGCGTCGATAATTTCTGGATGCGACGCATCCCCTCCCGCATGGCGAACTGGCTCATGGCCAAGCTGAGCGGCGTCGACATTCACGACTTCGGCACCACCTTCAAGGCCTATCGCCGCGAGATCCTCGAACAGGTCCCGCTCTACGGCGAACTGCACCGCTTCATCCCGGCACTGGCATCGTGGTATGGCGCGTCCATCTGCGAAGTGCCCATCCGAAATGTAAACCGCGAGCGCGGCACCTCGCACTATGGCATCACCCGCACCTTCCGCGTATTCTTTGATCTCATCACCATTCGCTTCTTGCTCCGCTATCTATCCCGGCCACTGCATTTCTTCGGAACCTTCGGTCTGCTCAGCCTGTTCGGCGGCAGCGCGGTCGTAGCCTGGTTGGGAGTAGAAAAATTCCTGCACCACGTTCCCGTAATGGCCTCTCACGGCCCGCTGATGATGCTGGCTCTCGGCCTGCTGTTAGGCGGATTGAACCTGTTAGCCATAGGACTGCTGGGCGAGATGCAGGTCCGCCATTACCACGAACCCCGCCACCGCGCTCCCTACTCTGTCGACCGCGTCCTCCGTTCCCAGAACGAAGAACACAGCGTCTCGGAGTAGAGCTCGTCCGGCTCCTATTCCTCAAGAGTGAAGTTCACCGTGACCTGGCTTTCGACCTCGAGCGGGACGCCGTCGAGCAAGAAAGGTTTGTACTTCCATTGCTTGACGGCTTCGATCGCGGCCGGGGCCAGCAGCGGGTGCCCTTGGATAAGCCGAATGTTGCTTACGTTGCCTTCCTTATCGAGGGTCACCTTGAGCACGACCGCGCCCTCAACCCGCTGGTCCCTGGCATCCGCCGGATATTCCGGCTGCACTCGGCTGATCAGAAGTCCTTGCATCACGCCTTGGGAAACTCGAATGCGCTGGGGTATTGCGGGATCCGTTGGGTCCTCAGGGTTGGAAGAGGTGGTCCCGCCAGGAGCATCGCCCACCACGCCTTCGGCCGGAGGTTTCCCGGAGAGCGTGAAGTTCACGGTAACAGTGGTCGCCACTTCGACGGGGTCGCCGTTGACCAGATACGGTTTGTACTTCCATTGCTTGACCGCCTCAATGGCGGCTGGTGCCAGCATGGGATGCCCGCTGACCAGTTGCAGATCCTCCACGTCTCCCGATTTGCTGATCAGCACCTTCAGGACTACCGGCGCCTGTATACGTGCTTGCCGCGCCAGCGGAGGGTAAATGGGAGCGACCTTCTTGACGATTTGACCTGCCATGACACTCTGGCCAACGGGCACGCCCTGTGGACTTGCTTCCTGGGACGCGGCCAGGCAAGTGAAAGCGCTGAGACTGAGAAGCAGAAGCGGTACTACCGATCGCCGTGTCATCGTGACCTCCGTGCGGACTAGAAACTTCGAGCAATTTTGGATGCCGGACTACGCAGCAGGGTGCGCTCCGCAGTTGTGGCTGACAACTAGTTAGACAGCCGCACTCCCTGACTTGTTCCCCCGCTGCACCCCTCCGGCACCGATGCGGAAGATCTCCTGTTCATTCCCACCGCGCAACCGGCAGCCCGAGGCGTAGCCACTCAATAAAATCCGTGCCCGGAGGCACGCCTCCCAGTTCGCGCAGCCGGGTCGCGTTTTGTCCGCGGTGGTAGTGGCTGTGCATGGCCGCCTGGGTCAGAGCATGCCGCACGCTGATCTCTAGGCGTGGCTGGAACCACGGCACCTCAATCACCTTTGCTAAGCGGGCCTCGTCTAGTTCCGCCAGCATCGCCGACATTTCGGAGTGATACTTCCGCGCCGAGGCCTTCAAGTTGGCTAGGTTCGGATAATCCTCGACTTTGGTGATTACGAATTTCGCGGTTGGATCCCTCGTCACCCATAGAAATGCCGACTGCACCAGATGAATGTGATGCAGTCGCTCACGAATCTTCTGGTCAGCCAACGCAGCGGGGTAGGCCTCGAACGCGCGCCAGTGCTCGACGTCCGGCCATTCCTGATGTAGATATAGTTCGCGAAGGTATGTAGTCATCGCGTCCCCACTTCATTATAGGGAGTAAGGTCCCGTGTGCGCAGAGATGCGCGTTCTCCGGCGTATAATCTGCTGTTTGGCTTTCTAGGAGTCCGGTCATCATGCCCCAAACCACACAACACGAATTACAACTGGCCCGCCGCATGTCACGCCTCGGCACCGAAACTGCCTTCGAGGTTCTGAATAAAGCGCGGGCGCTCGAGCGCCAAGGCAAGAGCATCATTCACCTGGAGATCGGCGAGCCCGATTTTGACACTCCCGCCAACGTGATCGAGGCTGGCGTCGATGCCTTGCACAAGGGTTGGACCCACTACGGTCCCTCCGCCGGTTTACCCGAGCTGCGCCAGACCATCGCCGATTACGTGAGCCGCACCCGCAGCGTAAAAATCTCTCCCGAGGAAGTGGTCGTTGTGCCCGGAGGCAAGCCCATCATTTTCTTCACGATCCTGGCGCTAATCGATGAAGGCGATGAGGTAATCTATCCCAACCCCGGCTTCCCGATATATGAGTCAATGATCCACTACGTCGGCGGCAAGGCGGTTCCCATCCACCTGCGCGAGGAACGAGATTTCTCACTCGACGTGGACGAGCTCGCCGCTCTCATCACCGACCGCACGAAACTCATCATCCTGAATTCGCCCGAGAACCCAACCGGTGGGGTGATGCAACGCAAAGATGTTGAACAGGTTGCCCAGATTATCGGCGACCGCAACATCCTCGTGCTGTCTGACGAAATCTACAGCCGGCTGCTTTTTGAAGGCGACCATTTCTCCATCATGTCGGTGCCTGGCATGCAGGAGCGCACCATCCTGCTCGACGGCTTCTCGAAAACCTACGCTATGACCGGATGGCGCATGGGCTACGGCGTGATGCGCCCCGACCTGGCCGCCCAGATCACCCGCCTCGCGACCAACTCCACTTCGTGCACTGCGAGTTTCACCCAGATCGCAGGCATCGAAGCCCTCCGCGGCGACCAGAGTTCAGTCGACCAAATGTGCGCCGAGTTCAAGCGCCGACGCGACGTGTTCGTCGCCGGCCTGAATAAGATCAAGGGTTTTTCCTGCCGCATGCCCAAAGGCGCCTTCTACGTTTTCCCTAACATTACGAAGACTGGATGGAAGTCAAAACCGCTCGCCGATGCTCTGCTGGAGCAGGCGGGAATCGCCGCGCTCTCGGGTACAGCTTTCGGAGAATTCGGCGAAGGCTACCTGCGCTTCAGCGTAGCCAATTCGTTAGAAAACCTGCAGCAGGCACTCGACCGCCTCGACCAGTGGACCCGCAAGAACCTCTGAGGCCGACGTATTGACTTGACCAAATTTCATGCCAGCAAAAAAGAAAGCAGCGCGATCAGGAAAACCCAAGTCCAGCCGCCCCTTCATGCCCGGCTACGGCCTGCCCGAAGGCAGCAAGGGCCTGCTCCCGTGGACTTGGGCCGAGCAGCGCCTCAAGAAATCGCACAACTACTGGCTCACCACTCTGAAGCCCGCAACCTCACCGGACAAAGCTTCGCCGGGCAAAGCTTCGCCCCACACCATGGTGGTCTGGGGCCTGTGGCAGGACGGCCGCTTCCTGTTCAGCACCGGCAGCAACTCGCGCAAAGCGCGCAATCTGGCGCAAAACACCAACTGCGTCGTGTGTACTGAGCACGCCCACGAAGCAATCATCATTGAAGGCACAGCGGAGATCGCCGATCTACCCGCGCGCCGCAAGTTTCTGCTCAAGTGTGAGCGCAAGTACAACTTCGACATGTCGAAAATGAAGCCGGACATCCTCTCCATGAAGGAACCGATCTTCACCGTGCGTCCCCGCGTGGTGTTTGGCTTGTGGGAGAAGGAATTCGTCGAGAAGTCCACGCGCTGGACCTTCGAAAGGCAATGATTCTGCCACAGGCAAAACCTACCGGCAGAGAGCCTGACCAGGCTCTCCGCCGTTCTCGTTTCAACACTTAAGCTCCACTTACAACGAGCGCAGGAAATTCAAAAGGTCCTGAACCTGCGATGGTTTAAGCGAATTGTATTTGCGGATTACCAGATTAGCTTCTGATCCGCTACTGCTGTGCGCCTCGATGGCCTGAATCAGATCTGTGGTGCGGCCATCATGAAGAAAGAACAGGCGCTGTCCCAGTCCCCACAATGGCGCCGTGCGGAATTGATTAGGCCCAGCCGAGCCCTGATGGATGCCGTCCGCCAGCCCGGTACCCATATCGTGCAAAGCAAAGTCGGAATAAGGGTGGTAAGCGACGTTCGACATGCCGGTGAAAATTGAATTCCCGGTGGTGAGCGTCGGCGAGTGGCAAAGATTGCAGCCGATGGCATTGAAATCAGCAGCTCCGTTTATCGTCGATTGGGTCGAAGCCGCGGGTGTCGGTGGCGCTGACAGGCGACTGAACGCAGCAAAGTTCACAATGTCCGACGACATTTCCGATTCCGTGCCCAGGCTGGTACCAAAGTTAGGACTGCTCGCGTTTTGGTTCAGCAAGTTGGTGGAGTCTTCCGGAGATCCGTTAAACACGCATCCCGGCACCGCGCTGCGCTCGTTAGGGAAATTCTCGTTCGACACTCCCTGCTCCACGTTGTACGCCTCGCCCACAAAAATCAGCAGCGACTTGTTCTGCGCTTTCCACCCAAAGCGGGTGATCGTGCCGTCGTTGCCGCTGGTGTTGAACACGCCGCCAATTTTCAGCGTCGCCCGAGCCGATTGCGTGGCCCCCAGGTTGGCTTGCAGATTGGCGTCAGGCGTGGCTTCCACCAGGCCCAGACCAAACAGGGGCGTGGGCGTCCGGAAAATTACGTTGTTGGTAGAAAGCGCGCTGGCAAAGTCGGGCTGTGCCAGCGTGCATCCCGAAGCGTCAGACCGTCCTGCGATGGTGTAGAGGTCGTGCACTCCGCCATCCAACGCGCCGCTGGAAGTCTTGACGAATCGGGCTTCGAGCACCGGACCGTTCGCCGTAATAAACGAAGGAACCGAATTAGTCGCGCCATCTAGCGCGGCCAGTGCTACCTGCGGATTCGGAATCGCATTCTGGGGACTGAGAAGGCCAGGACTGGCACCCCCAATTGTGGGCTGAGCGTGGCACTGCGCACAGCTGTTCCCGTTGAAGGTTGGACCGAGACCCGATCCCGTTTCGCCGGCAATGCCGCCGGAAACCGAATCGATTTCCTGAAAACGAAGCTGCGCCTGGTTGAAAAAAGCCTGCTCATTTGCGTTGAGGGTTGAATAAAAACTTCCCGCCGCCGCCGGACCAGGGCGAGGACCAGGATCGTTTTGCGCGTGAACAGGCGCAACCGCGATAGCTGCTAGCGCGAGACACACAACCGCTACATCCAGATTTCGACACGTCATTTTGCACCTCCATACAGGGTGAGAGACACACTTCTAGCTCGGTTTTGTTTCTTGGCGATACGCGGCGCTGAGTTGGGTGTGAGCTGTTCAGCTTGAGGCTACGCGCCAGCGCAGAAAGCTGGCCCAGTCCTCACCGCGAACGGAACAGCACTGTGGGAGCGGAATCCCACCAGAGAATCTTTCCTCAGGCCAGGAAAGAGGATCGAACGTTGCTGAGACTCTAGGCTGGATGCGGAATCTGGTCAACGGCCCGGAAGTACATTTGTGCTCTCCGTGGAGATGTCAGCGGTGATACGTGCTCCACCGATAGACCATCTCCATGTCGCGTATGATATTTTCGATGTTCCGCATTGCAAGGTGCGGTGTAGCATTTCGTTTCAACCGCAGTCACACTGATTAAGAACATGGACAAAAAATTCCGCGTCTTTGCCACCTGCGACATTGGAGAAGCCATCGAACTCCTGCGCCACCGCGGCTACGAGGTTGAAGTCTATCCCCAGCCGGAGGCGCCGCCGAAACGTCTGATCATCGAGAAAGTCAAGTCCGGCATCGACGGCCTCATCACCACGCTGCGCGATCCCATCGACGCCGAGGTCTTCGAGGCCGGTAAGAATGAAGGCGGCAAGAACACGCTAAAAGTCGTGGCGCAGTATGCCGTCGGCTTCGACAACATCAACCGCGCCGATGCCAATCGCTACAAAATTCCTTTCACCAACACGCCAGATGTCTTGACCGAGGCTACGGCGGAGTTCGCTTTCTTCATGCTGGGCATGCTGGCCCGCAAAATGTGGCCCGCCGAGCACCTCACCCGAGACAACCAGTGGGGATACTGGCATCCGTACCTGCCGTTCCTTGGCGACGAAGTGACCGGCAAGACCATCGCCATCATCGGCACCGGACGCATCGGCCTCGCCATGATCAAAAAGTGCGCCGGCTTCGACATGAACATGCTGTGCTACGACCCAGCCTACGAGAATCACGACTACATCAAGGCCATTCAAGAGACGATGGACCTGCGCCACGCCCGCGGCATTTCCCGGGAAAAGAACTGGATCAAGTACGTCGGTTTCGAACCAGCGCTGCGCGAAGCCGATTTTGTCAGCGTGCACGTGCCCCTGCTGCGTCCCGGCGAAAGCGCCACCCCCACCTATCATCTGTTCAACGAAAGAACCCTCCGGCTGATGAAGCCGACCGCGTTCCTGGTAAACGACTCCCGCGGCCCGGTCATCGATGAACTTGCTCTCGCAAGAGCGCTGCGCGAGAACTGGATCGCGGGAGCCGCACTCGATGTCTATGAAAAGGAGCCGCTGCCCGCCGACTCGCCGCTCCGCGATCCCACGATTGCCGACCGCTGCCGTCTGATGCCGCACTTCGCCAGCGCCGCGCGCATTACGCGCCTCTCGACCGATCCCGACAAAGGCATGGCGGGCCGCTGCATCCAGGGATTGATCGACGTACTCGAAGCCAACTATGGCGGCGACATCACGAAAATGCCTTATGTAGTAAACAAGGAAGCATTCGGAAAATAGCTGCCGGCTGCCATTAGAATAGAGTCTTGTTCGGCTTGCCAAGGATACGAATGAAAAAACGATTCCTTCTTCCCGTCGTTCTGCTGCTTCTGGTGCCGGCAGCGTTTGCCCAAGCTCCTGCCACGGAGACTCAGCTCAACAACACCCAACCGAACCGGATTCAACCGAGCCCCGATCAACTCAAGTTGATTCCCGCGCCCAAGGAAGTGCGCCTTCAGCAAGGCGGTTTCCGCGTGAAGCCAACCACCAGAATCCTCGTGGAGTTCGGCCATCAGGAAGAAGACCGCATCGCCGCCGAAACGCTGGCGGAAGAAATCCAGGATCAATCTGGATTGAAAGTAAGCATCACCGGCTCCAGAGAGAAAGCAAGAGAAGTACGAAGTGCCATCGTGCTGGCCCGGCTGCAAGACCGCAGCGTCAGAGATTTTCTCGCATCGAAGGGCCTCACGGCAGATTCAATCGGTGACCAGGGGTACCTCCTCTTTTCCGACAAGACCCACCTGATCGTCGCCGCCAACACCGGACAAGGATTGTTCTATGGCGTGCAGACCCTGCGGCAACTGCTTCGCCAGGACGATGGAAAACTAATCTGTCCCGCGGTTTCCATTCGCGACTGGCCCAGCATGGAGTGGCGCGGCGTGCAGGATGACATCAGCCGCGGTCCCATTCCCACCGAAGACTACATGAAGCGCCAGATCCGCACTCTGGCGGCCTACAAGGTGAATCTGTTCGGGCTTTATATGGAGCACGTGTTCGATTTCGCCAGCCAGCCGTTGCTCGCCCCCACCGGCGCCGCGCTCACTCCGAAGGAAGTCAACGCTCTCGTCGACTACGCCAGAAAGCTCTACGTCACCATTCTTCCCGAACAGCAAACCTTCGGACATCTCCACCATATGTTGAAGTACGAAATTTATTCCGAAGTCGCTGAACGCCCGCACGGCCACGTGCTCACCCCGACCAACCAGCAGTCCTACGAAATCATCAAGGGCATGTATGCCGATCTGGTGCCGCTTTTCCCCGGCCCATTTCTGCATGTCGGCGGCGACGAAACTTTCGAACTGGGGCAGGGACAAACCGCAACGCGCGTCGCACAAGTCGGCCTGGGCCGGGTTTATCTCGATCACATGCAAAAGGTGTTCAGCATTCTCGAGCCCTATCACAAGCAACTCATGTTCTGGGGTGATATCGCGTTGAAATATCCGCAACTGCTCGGCATCCTGCCCAAGGACATGATCGCCGTCCCCTGGGATTACGATCCGAAACCAAGCTATGACAGCATCATCAAACCCTACCGCGATGCTGGCCTGCGGGTGGTCGTCGCACCAGGCGCGCAAACCTGGAATCAACTCTGGCCGGACTTGGATGCGGGTTACGTCAACATTCGCAACTTTGTTCGCGACGGCCAACATCTAGGTGCGATGGGCATGCTCAACACCACGTGGAATGACGACGGTGAGGCCATCTACGGCATGGCGTGGCCGACGCTGGTCTATGGAGCAGCCGCGGGATGGCAGTCGGGCGAGTCGAGCATCGATCAATTCAAGAACGCGTACGACTGGGCGTTCTACCGCAACGGAAACGACGCCACTTTCCGCGACGCGCTCGAGAATCTCGATCACGGCCATCAGGCGCTAGCCAAAGCAAAGATCGAAAACGAGACTGACGACTTGTTCTGGATCGATCCCTTCACCCCAGAAGGAGCCAAGATCATGCAGAAGCTGACCGCGGCGGCCCCCGAGATGCGGCTGGGCGCAGAGCACGCGCTGGAATCGCTCCACCGCAATCGCGCCAAAGCTCACGCCAATCAGGACACTCTGGCCGATATGACCCTGGCCGCCTGGCGCTGGGACGCTCTCGGCATGAAGGCCGAGTTCACGCAAGAGATCAACAAATTTTACTGGGACGCATTTCTGAACCCGGCCGATGAAGAACGCGTAGGCGGCGATCTGGAAGAAATCACATCCATCAACGCGCGCCTCGAGGACTTGCGCGATGCGACCACGCGCCTCAGCGAGATGTACCGCGAAGCCTACCTGCGGGAATATGGCCCTTACTGGCTCGACAACGTCTTGGTCCGCTACGACGATCTCGCTCGCGAATTCCAGAAAAAAATAATAGCCGTTCGCCAGGCGCGCCGCCAATACGATGCAACGAAAACTCTGACCCAGCCGCAAGAGTTGGGATTCTACCTGCAGCCGTGAAAGCAGGGATCAGTGATCCGTGGCCAGTGATCAGTGGCCAGTGATCAGTGACCGAAACGTCACGGGTGAGTTCGCCGGTTCTACTGACCCCTGGCCCCTGACCCCTGAATTTAGAATGTTCTCCGACCGCACCAACTGGAAGCTCACGCAAAATCGCCTGACCGAAGCGCTCGAACAGGTGCGATCGAGCGGCGCGCCTGTGCTCGATCTCACTATCTCAAATCCAACGCGCGTGGGCCTGCGCTACGACGAGCCCCAAATTCTTCAATCGTTAGCCTCGCCGCTGGCGATGGATTACGATCCTCAGCCCAAAGGCTTGCTCAGCGCCCGCGCAGCGGTGGCCGATTATTACCGAGCCGAGCACGGAGTCAACCTGGACTCCGATCGCCTGCTTCTCACCACCAGCACCAGCGAAGGTTATTCCTTCGTGCTCCGCCTGCTCTGCAATCCCGGAGACGAGCTGCTCGTTCCCAAGCCAAGCTATCCGTTATTCGAATTTCTCGCCGACCTGCAGGATGTCAAGCTCGTACCCTATCCCCTGATCTACGATCACGGCTGGCAAATGGATTTCCCCTCGCTGCATAGTGCAGTGACCAAGCGCACGCGAGGCGTAGTCGTCGTCCATCCCAATAACCCGACTGGTTCGTACGTGCACCCGGAGGAACAGAAATCTCTAAATCGCTTTTGCCGCGAACATCGACTAGCGCTGATCGCCGACGAAGTTTTTCTCGACTACGCCCACGACGGAGAAAAGCGCCAAAGCTTCGCTGTGAATCAGGAAGTGCTCACCTTCACGCTGAGCGGAGTTTCAAAGATCTCGGCGTTGCCCCAAATGAAAGTAGCGTGGATTGCCGGCAGCGGTCCCGCGGCTGATCTGAAAGTAGCGCAAGCTCGTCTCGAAGTAATCGCCGACACGTATCTTTCGATGAACGCGCCCATCCAGTGGGCGACTCCAGCACTGCTCGATCAACGCAAAATCGCTCAGCCACAATTACTCGACCGCGTGCGCGGCAACTTGGCAGAACTCGACCGCCAACTCGCAGCTCAGAAGAATTGTCAGCGCTTAAACGTCGACGGCGGATGGTACGCCGTACTCCGCGTCCCGGTGACACAGACCGACGAAGAGCTCGCAATCGACCTGCTGCGCCGCAATTCGGTACTGGTGCACCCCGGCCACTTCTATGATTTCGCGAGCGATGGATATCTGGTCTTGAGCCTGATCACGCCAAGGCCTGAATTCGCCGAAGGTATGAAGAGGTTGTTAGAGCTCGTGACCACCTGAAGGGCGAACGCCTTGTATCAGGGCATGGCTTTAGCCGTGCCGGCAAATCCCGGAAAAAGAATGGCTCGGAGGAATGCGTCGGCGTCAAGAAGCCGCGTTTCCGAGAAACCTTTTTGCCAGATCGGAGCCGTGAACCCGAGTTCCCGCCCCACGCGGAAAGCGAAACCTCCCTTGATGAGTTGCACGGGGCGCTCGATCGTCATATCGGATTCGACTGTGAGCAGAGTATGAAAATCGTCGAGCATGACCACGAATTCATGCAGGCGGAACCTTCTTAGGTCGCGGTAGTGGCAGAGTACGCCGACGAATAATGCGGCAGATCGGTCTGATTGAAGAAGATATCGCTTGCCGCAGATCGACGATGTGACGAAGAATGTGCGAGCACCGGCAATGACGTGACCCGGATCGGCACGACGAGATAGGATCGCCATAGAGCAGCGGCAAAAGCCGGCTCCTCCTTACCTTTGCTGTGGCACGGCTGAAGCCGTGCCCTGATACGAATCTCTATGTCAAGAGAAGGGGAACGTGATGTGACGGATATCACAACAAAGGAATGGGTAGTTCACCTGTGTGCCAAACTCGGAACAGAATCGAACTCCGGATGATCCGCTTCACGGACCAGCTTCGCAGGGCGCGATGCCTCACCGCTTCACCAGAAACGGATTGCTCTTCCGCTCTTCGCCAATAGTAGTCGACGGCCCATGCCCCGGCACAACCACGGTCTCGTCGGGTAAAGCCATCACAGTGCCACGCAGCGACTGCATAATCTTCTGCATCGATCCGCCGGGCAAATCAGTGCGACCAATCGACCCGGCAAACAAAGTATCACCTGCGATCAGAAGTTTCTCAGCAGGGAAGTAAAGGCAGACGCTGCCTTCCGTGTGTCCCGGCGTATGCAGAATATTGGCCGCGTGCGCCCCGGCCTTCACCGTATCGCCCGTGCTCACGCTCTGGTCAATCTTGACCTCGCCGGGCGCGGCCACGCCGATCCATGTGGCCTGCACGTCGAGCATCTTGAGCAGGGTATAGTCGTTCTGGTTAAGCAGGATCGGCGCCCCCGTGGCCGCGCGCAGCTTCATCGCGCCTCCCACGTGATCAATGTGAGCGTGCGTGACCACGATTTGCTTAACCTGCAGCTTATGCTTGCGAATGAGCGCGAGCACATCCTCAATATCGTCGCCAGGGTCGATGACCATCGCTTCGCGAGTGGTCTCGTCGCCAATGATTGAGCAGTTGCATCGCAGCGGCCCGACGGGAAAGATTTCATGAATCATGCTCCTATTGTAACGAGTCTCGATGTGGGGACAGCCGCCCTCGGCTGTCCAGTCGAGCGAAGCTCGACTTCTTCCTCCATCGGCGCGTCAACCGCACCACTACCGAACTAAGTTCACACTTGTCTTGAAGCGCCGCAGGCGAGACAATACGCCGACGTGCTCGGAGGTTCCGTGGCCAAATATCGTCAGCATGGATATCAGGACCGCGACCGCGAAGACAAGCTGCGTCCGGAGTTCCAGGAAAAGCCGAGGGAAAAGCCCGGCCCCGTCCCGCCCGCCAGACGCGACTACAGCATGGGGCCCAAGCCCGTGAACATGCCCGGCACCCGCGCGGTTTCCCGCTGCGCCCAGTGCGGCACCGTGTTGCAGGCAATTCCGCCAACCGGACTCTGCCCCAAGTGCGGCTTCGAATTGCACTCGTGCAAGCAGTGCATGTATTTCGATCCCGGCAGCCGCTTCGAGTGCATGCAGCCCATCAAAGAGCGCATCGCCAAAAAAGATGCCCGCAACGATTGCACCTTCTTCGAAATCCGCGTGACCCGCGAAAAAGAGACCTCCACGCCCGCCAGCCTGCGCCCCAACGATGCCCGCCAGGCGTTCGAAAACCTGTTCAAAAAGTAACCCCCAACCGATCATGTGGGGACAGCCGCCTCGGCTCAAGGTTTCCGCGTAGGTCTCATCAAAATCTCACTCACAAACGACTGCGGACTCTGCGTCACCAGCATCGCCACAGCATGCGCCACATCTTCCGGTTGCAGCATCTTCGCCGAATCCTTGCCCGCATGCGGGCTAAGCTCAGTGTTAGTCGATCCCGGACAAATCACGGCCACCCGGATGTTGTAGCCGCGTAGTTCCTCCGCCACGGAATAGCTGAGTCCATTCAAACCCCATTTCGAAGCCGCATAAGCCGCACCGTTCGGCAGCGCATTCTTTCCCGCGAGCGAAGAAATGTTGATGATGTGCCCGGATCGCGCACGAATCATCAGCGGCGCAAACGCTCTCACCGCGTAGTAAACGCCACGCAGGTTCGTGTTCAAAATCTGCTCCCAGGCGTCTGGGGCAAGTTGGTGCAGCGGCCCACCAAACCCGCCGATGCCTGCGTTGTTCACCAGAATGTCGACGCGTCCAAACAAGCGTTCGACGCGTCCGGCGGCAGCCTCAACCGACTGCAGACTGGTCACATCACAAGGCACGACTTCGGCCGTCCCACCCGCCCGCGTGATGGCTTGCGCCGCCGATTCGAGGCCAGCCTTCGTGCGCCCGCACAGCACGGCAGTTGCGCCCAGGCTCGACAACTCCTTTGCAATGGCCAGGCCAATACCCCGGCCCGCCCCGGTAACCACGGCTACCTGCGCAGCCAGCGGGTGCGCTGCATCCGTTCGAGCATCCTGGTTTCGAGCCGTATCCATGGAAAGAGCCTTCCTGCCTGGTTTCGCCCGCGCAGCATAATCGGAGCCTATGCGCGAGCCTCGATTTCTGCATCTTATACAATAGCTTCCGGCGGCAAACTAGGAAGTTGCTTGCCTTCGGAAGAAGACGTACTTATAATCCGGCGAAACCCGAATGATGGGTCGGTCGCCATACGTCTCACGCAGATACAAAATTGTCGATCCCGTAAATTCCAAGGAGCCACACTGATGAAAAAGATTCTGGTCACGGTTGTGCTTGGCGCTGCCGCGCTGGCGGCCGCCCAAACCGCCACTCAGCCGGCACAATCGCAACCGTCCGCGGCGCCCGCGCCGGCCGCCGCCCAGCCCGCGCAGACGCAGCCCTCCGCGGCGCCCGCAGCCGCGCCCACCGCAGCGCCCGTTATTAAAGACCCAGCCGAGTACAACGCCTACGTCGGCGCAATCGGCCAGAAGGACGCCGCACAGATCAGCGGCCTCGAAGCATTTCTCACCCAGTATCCGAACAGCATCATGAAGACTGCCGCCCTGCAGACTCTCATGCAGGACTACCAGCAGGCGGGCAATCAGGCGAAAACCCTCGACGCCGCCACCAGACTCCTGGCCGCCGATCCCACCAACGAGCGCGCCATGTTTTTGCTGGCTTATTTCGATCGCCTGAAGGCGCAAAGTGGCGATCCCAATGCCGCGCAGGATCTCGCGGACGCGAAAAAGTTCGGACAGATGGGGCTCGATGGCTTGCCAAAATTCACTAAGCCCGATGGCATGTCAGACGCCGACTTCCAGAAAATGAAAGATCAGATGACCGGGGTTTTCAACGCCGCCCTCGGACTGGCTGCCCTCACCGACAAGGACTATGACACCGCGAGAAAGGACTTACGCGCCGCCGTTGACAGCAGCCCTGATTTCCAAAAGGATTTCAGCGTGGTCTATCCCCTGGCGCTCGCCTACGCCGGACCCACTCCTCCTGACCCGAAACTTACTCCCGATCCTATCAATGCGATCTGGTTTGCCGGGCGCGCTTCCGTAGTCGCACCCAACCCGCAGTATCAGCAGCAGATCGAGAAGTACGCCAAAGGTCTGTACAAGAAATACCACGCCGGAGACGACGGCTGGGACGATGTGCTCGCCCAAATCAAAGCCAACCCGGTGCAGCCCTCCGGTTTCACCATCAAACCCGCTCCCACTCCCGCAGAACAGGCTCACAACATGGTCGCAGCGACCCCGCCCGACAAAATGGACTTTGCCACCTGGGAGTTCGTGCTCTCCAACGGCAGCCAGGAAGATCAGGACGCCGTCTGGAATGCCATCAAAGGCAAGCCGGTGTACATGAACGGCACCGTCATCAGCGCTACGGCAACAGAGTTCGATATCGCTGCCAGCTCCGATGACATCGACGCCAAGAAAGCCGACATCACGCTGACCTTTGAAGAGAAAGTTCCTCTGCGACTTATTCCTAAAGCAGGCGCCAGCCTGGACTTTCAGGGCAACCCCGCCTCCTACACTCCGAACCCATTCATGATGACCATGGAAAAGGGCCTGCTGCCGAAACCGAAGGTTGCGGCTCCGGTGCATCACAAGCCGGCTTCGAACTAATGCTCGTCCACTGAATCATTCAATTCGGAGGCAGCCCGCAAGGGCTGCCTTCGATCGTTTAGCAGAACCTCTGCGAGCGAACCTCTGCCTCCATCGCCGCTCCGCAACATCCCCGCTTCCAGCAGGCAGAACTTCTCAAGTCCCTGGCGCCAGGTGAAGGATTTTGCATCTTGACAGCCCTTTGCCCCGGGAGGAGAATCGCGCTGCCCGGCCCCAGCCGCATCGTCTCCCCGCCTAGCGGCTCGCAGGCGCGCGCGATCTCTCGAAATTGCGGCGCGATTCCCTGATCTCGCACGACGGAGGATTCCGATGACGAAACTACCGATAGCGAAGATGGGCTGCCTCCTTTTTGTGTTTTGCGTCTCAGCAGCGATTGCTGCGCCCGCGCAGGCTGTGTCCATAGGAGCCTGCGCGTATGGACAGATGAAGGAGAGTGTTTTCCCCCCTTTCACAAGTTGCACCCTCAGCGCCAACCCAGGCGACGTCATCGACGTTACCATGGCCAGCGCGGACCCAAATTTCGTCGCGTACGTCGGTATTGCTGACTTCAATGGAAACGAAATAGCCGCGGGATGCGGGCCCGAGTTGGATGGCATCGTGATACCGGACACGCCCTTGACAGCGGTTTTTAGCTCCTGCGGAGGTGCCGGGGCGGATTACTTCTGGATTTACATACAGTCGACGAACCACCCGTCAGGTGCCGTGAGCCTGCCCTTCGGCCAGACGCAGAGCGGAACGATCAGTCTCCCCGCCCAGAGCAACACCTACACCATTAGCACAAACGCCAAGGACGAAGTCGTCAACTTTACCATGACGGCTACAAGCGGCGCTCTCAGCCCGAGAATACGGGTGTACAACTCGGCTGGCGGGCTGCTCGTTGAGGCCGCCAACCGTAGTGCAGAGAGTGGAAACTGCACAGGTGGCTCTGTCCTTCAGCTGAACTCTGTCGCGCTTCCGTCGGCTGGCACCTACACAGTGCTCGTCGGCGACTGCTACAGTGATGGCGGCGGTGCGGGGGGAGACGACAGCGGCGATTTAAACACCGGCAACTACAACATTTACATGCAGCGAACGGAGACCCTAACCCCGCTGTTGAGTTTCGACGGGAGCGATGGCTCTAACCCTCAATGGGGCGCACTTGTCCAAGGCGTCGACGGCAATTTCTACGGGACCACGACCGGAGGCGGTGCTAACAGCGGCGGCTGCTCTAGAAGCCCCGGGTGTGGCACGGTCTTCAAAATCACCCCAGGTGGCGCGCTGACCACCCTGCACAACTTCAACGATGACGCCAACGGGTGGGGCCCTATGCCAGGGCTGGCTCTAGCCACCAACGGCGACTTCTACGGAGTCAACTCCAATGGAGGAAACTTTGGCGTTTGCTTCGGTTTGGGTTGCGGAGTGGCCTTCAAAATCTCTCCAGGGGGCACGCTGAACACACTGCTCGAGTTCAATCGCGGGGCTGAAGGGGGCAACCCTAACTCTGTGCTCGTTCAAGCCACGAACGGAAACTTCTACGGGACAACCGTCAACGGGGGGACCAACGGCGACGGCGCGATCTTCGAAATGACCCCGGCGGGCGCGCTGACCACGCTGCACGACTTCGACTTCACGGACGGATGGGATCCTCAAAACGCACTGATGGTTCAAGGCGCTGACGGAGATCTCTACGGGGAAACTGCTGGCGGAGGAAGCTTCAGCTGCCCCTCCCCCGCCGTTGGCTGCGGCACGGTATTCAGGATCACTCCAGGCGGCGGGTTCACTTCACTGCACAGCTTCAAGGGGAGTGATGGGTCCGTCCCTTTCGGAGGGCTGGTTCAGGGCAGCGACGGAAACTTTTATGGGACAACCTACGCCGGCGGGACCAACGGCGACGGAACAGTCTTCAAGATCACTCCAGGTGGCCGAGTGACAACACTGCACAGCTTCGACGGGACTGACGGTTCCAACCCTGACGGCGGGTTGGTTCAAGCCAACGATGGGAACTTCTATGGGACAACATTTGCAGGCGGGGCAAACGGCGATGGCACGATTTTCGAAATCACTGCGGGGGGCGCGCTAACCACGTTGCACAACTTCAACGGCGCTGACGGAGCCAACCCTAATGCAGCTCTGCTTCAGGGCACCGGCGGGACGTTCTACGGCACAACCTACGCGGGCGGCACCAGTGGCGACGGCACAGTCTTTAGCTTGTCTACGGGCCTCGGCGCGTTCGTAAGTTTCGTGCCTGCGGCTCGTCCCGTCGGAGGCGTGGTGGGGATTTTCGGACAAGGCTTCACGGACACCACCGCCGTTTATTTCGGAGCTGCCGCATCCTTCCACGTCGAATCCGATACCTATCTGACCGCAACCGTTCCCGCCGGAGCGGACACGGGCCCCATCATTGTGGTCGAGGGGCCCGCCGTCGGAGCAGTTATCCTCACAAGCAACAAAATCTTCCGCGTAACGCCGCAAATCTCAAGCTTCTCACCCCCGAGCGGTTCAGCCGGCGCCACCGTGGTCATCACCGGCGACAGTCTCGCGGGAGCTACCGAGGTTGTCTTCGAATGCGGGAAACAAGCGACCTTCACCGTGGACTCCGACACCCAGATCACGGCCACAGTACCAGCAGGCGCGATGACCGGATCGATCAACGTCGTGACCCCGGGCGGGCACGTCAGCAGTCCCACCGTCTTCACCGTGACACCCTGATATTTTGGGAAGCACTCGAAGCAGGAATAACAAAGCCGCCCCCAAACGGCGGCTTTTTATCTTGCGGCAGAGCCCGGGAAAACACAAATAGGCAGTAGCCGGCCAGGTACTCTAGCGCACCGCCTTCTTTTCCCGGTCCAAAGACGCCGGCCGCGCGCTGCGTGGTGGCCGCTTCGCCCCATCCCGAAGCTGGCGCACGTCGATCTTCAACTCATCGATCGTCCGGCTCAGAGTGTTGCGGTGCATCCCCAACTCGCGTGCCGCGCGGCATTGGTTGCCCTTGTTTTCCTGGAGAACAGTGAGGATAAATCGTTTTTTGAATTCGCGCACACCCTCCGAATACAGGATGTTGCTCTTATACATTTGCAGAATGAGTGCTTCCAGTTGATCTTTCACGGAGGTCTCTCTCTTTTTCTGAATGTCTTTTTTTAACTTTCTACTCGCCCCGCACTTATTTCGGCTTCACAGCCGGAGCCCCGGTCAAATCCTGCGGCGCCCGATGCAGAAACTCCAACCCATCATTGAACCGCGCCCGCAACTCCGCCGGCGCCACCCACATCGCAGCCCGGCCCACCACCAGGAAATACGGTGCCAACACCGACCTCTTCAGCATGGTTGAGGTAGGCGTGAACGCGGTTATACCCATCAGCACCACGGTCACAACCAAAACCCCCTTCACCACGCCTAGTAACGCTCCCATAAAACGGTCAAATCCGCTCAGCCCGGCTGCCTTCATCAACTTCCGCGCGACCCTGGCCGCCACGTTGAACACCAGCAGGATCACAAAAAAGATGATGAGAAAACTAAAAATATCCGCCAGCCAAGCGTTCTTCAAAAACGTCATGAACCAATCCGACAACCCCGGATACTTCCACGCCGCAACAATGTAACCCACCACCAGCCCAGCCATGCTCAGGGCTTCAGCAAAGAAGCCCTGCACCGCAGCCGAAAAAATGCTCAGCAGGATAACCGCGACAATCAGCCAGTCCGCCGCGGTCATGCTGTTCTCCTGTCTGCCGCTTTCCCCCGGGACCCACTCCTATACATCCAGCTTGTGTCCCGTAATCTGGAAATAGGCATCGAGATACTTTTCGCTGGTCCGGCGCGCCACCTCATCCGGCAATGCCGGCGCAGGAGGCTGCTTGTTCCAGTGAATTTCTTCCAGGTAATCGCGAACGTACTGTTTGTCGTACGATTCCTGCCCGCGGCCAGGCGCGTACTTGTCGGCCGGCCAGAAGCGTGATGAGTCCGGCGTGAGCACCTCATCGGCCAGCGTAATGCCCTTCGCCGTTCGTCCAAACTCAAACTTTGTGTCGGCGATGATGATACCCCTCTGCCGGGCATACGCGGCAGCTTTCTTGTAGACCCGCAACGTCAGGTCGCGCAGCGTGCTGGAAGTCTCTGATCCCAAAATTTCGCACATCCGGGCAAATGAAATGTTTTCGTCATGCCCGCTCACTTCCTTCGTCGCCGGAGTAAAGATCGGCTCCGGAAACGCCTCCGACTCGCGCAACCCCGCCGGCAGCTCGATCCCGCACACCTTGCCGCTAGCCTTATATTCCTTCCACGCCGATCCTGAAATGTATCCCCGCACCACACACTCCACTGGAAACATCTCAGCCCGCTGCACAATCATCGACCGCCCGCGTAGCACCTCGGCATACTTCTGCAACGCCTCCGGATACTGCCCAACGTCCGCGGTAATTAAATGGTTCGGAACGATGTCAGAAAGAAAGTCAAACCAGAACAAAGAAATCTGAGTCAGCACCCGCCCTTTTTGAGGGATGCCGGTCGCCAGCACGTAGTCGAATGCCGAGATGCGGTCGGTAGCAACGAACAGCAGGCGCTCATTATCCAACTGATAGACATCGCGCACCTTGCCGCTGGCGTGAAGTTTAAGGTCCGGGAAACCGGTCTGCAGCACTACGGGATCAAGAAGTTTAGGAGTCATGTTTTAAATTTAACAGGGCAGCGAGCGAGGCGTATTTTAGCCCCTCAGAAATTTTTGTCAACGGCAGAGATCGCATCGAGGAAGGAAGTCTCTATCCTATTGAGTAGGGAAGCGTTCCACGCCGGCCATGTTAGATGTTTCTACAGCAACAGTTGTGGAAAAGCTGAGGATGAAAGTGGATAACGCACCCGCACCGCGGCCGCCCCCCGTCCTCGTCCCTAGGTACTGGCTCAGCTCGAGATTATTCCACGGCGTCATCCCGAAACGCGGCGCACTTCAGCCGCGTGAGGGATCTCCCCCTAGAAAACGGCCGGCGGGAGGCCCTTCGCTCCGCCTGAAAAACGTGCACCCAGGACGAGCCGAAGCACAGGCCAAAAATTAAGAAGCCCCTATTTAATATGCCTTGACAAGTATATGCTCCGTGGAGTATATCAGAGGAATGGAATCTATCTTCGAAGTCATTGCGGAGCCCAACCGCCGCGCGATCCTAAGCCTACTGGTCTTGTCCCAACAGTCGGTGGGAGAGATCGAGCGCCAACTTCGCATGTCGCAGCCGACCGTGTCCAAGCACCTCCGAGTGCTGCGCGACGCTGGTTTTGTAGAATCCACAGTGGACGCACAGCGCCGTCTCTACCGGCTCAATCCCGAACCACTTCAGCAGGTGGATGCCTGGCTGGCTCAGTTCCGTCGGTTCTGGTCCGCTCACGTAGATGCTCTCGAGCGTCACCTCGATAGAATGAGTCACGATCGCATGGGGCAAACTAAACCGCCGCAAACTAAAGCGAGGCAACCCAGACCGGATCAATCAACACCAACGAAAAGGAAGACTAAGGAAAAAACCACGCTCTCCAAACCCCGAACCTGATTAAGGAGAAACGAAATGAAAATCAAAGTGACTAGCGTATACGTGGACGAACAGGACAAGGCCCTGCGCTTCTACACCGAAGTCCTGGGTTTTGCCAAGAAGACTGATTTCAGCCAGGGGCCATATCGCTGGCTCACGGTGGCCTCGCCCGAGGAACCCGACGGCACTGAGCTGCAGCTCGCACTGAACAACAATCCTGCCGCCAAAACCTATCAGCAGGCGATCTTTCAACAGCGCCAGCCCGCGGCCAATTTTTTTACCGACGATGTCAAGGGCGACTACGAGCGCATCAAGGCCCGCGGCGCCGAGTTCACCATGCCGCCCACCGATGTGACTGGCTCGACTATTGCCATGTTGAACGACACTTGCGGCAACCTCATCCAGCTCACCCAGCTCGCACGCTGGTCCCACTAAGGGGAACGTTAAGGAGAACAAGATGCTCGATCCCACACACTACACACCGGGTCCAGCCAGCGGAGCACGGATACAAAAGCACCAGGGACCAAGCGGTAACAATGAAGAGAAGTGGATGCTCATCCTCGTCCGCGAACTCCGCCACTCGCCGGAAAAAGTCTGGCAGGCCCTCACCGACCCGAAGCAGCTGCGCGAGTGGGCTCCCTTCGACGCTGATGGCAGCCTGGGCACGGTCGGAAACACGGTGAAGCTCACCACGGTCGCGGCACCCAGGCTGAACATCTCTGAAGCCAGAGTCACGCGAGCCGATGCTCCCAACGTCCTCGAGTACAACTGGGGCGACCACGATATGCGATGGGAACTCGAATCCTCTGGTAACGGCACCCGCCTGACGCTCTGGACCAACATCGGTCACCGCTTCATCGCCATGGGCGCTGCGGGATGGCACATTTGTTTCGACGTTCTCGATCACCTGCTCAGCGGAACTCCACTCGGCCGCATCGTCGGCCCAGAGGCCATGAAGTTCGGCTGGCAGCGTCTGCACGCAGAGTACGCCAAGCAGTTCGGGATCGAACCACCCAACTGGCCACCTAAGGCGGCCCAAAACTCATGAATCGAAATGGCGGTTATCGCCGAGAAATGGAGGACAAATAATCATGAAAGAAGCCACCAAACGTTCGATTTTTCGCTGGATTCACATCCTTTTTGGCATTCCGATCGTCGGATATATCTATGATTCACCCACCAACACCCCACACTACGCCCCCACGATTCGCTATGTCTTTCTTCCCGTGCTTGTCCTTTCAGGATTGTGGATGTGGAAAGGCCACGTCGTTCGACGACTGATAAGCTCACCCAATAAAACCTCTCGCACCAACACTCGACACGAATTGGAGGCATAAAGATCCAATGAATCCATCAGAACGTATCGACCAACTGATCGCAGGACTCACAGACTGGCGCAGCAAAACGCTCGCCACCGTCCGCAAGAGCATCCTCGACGCCGACCCGGAGATCATCGAAGAATGGAAGTGGATGGGAAGCCCCGTATGGTCTCGCGATGGAATGATCGCCGTCGGCAACGCCCACAAAGATAAGGTGAAGCTCACCTTCTCCCACGGCGCGAACCTCCCCGATCCCGACAAGCTCTTCAACGCGGGCCTGGGAGGCAACGCCTGGCGAGCCATCGATCTTTTCGAGGGCGACAAGATTAATCAGCGCGCTCTAAAAAATCTTGTCCGTGCGGCCATTCTTTACAATCAAGTCAAATTGAAGAGCAAAGCGCCTGCGCGTCGACCAAAAGTAAGGTGAACATAAATGTGGGGACAGCCGCCACCGGCCGTCCACCGGGCAAAGCCAGTCCGGCTCTGCTTCGAGATCAATATTGACAACACCCACTCGCGGGATTAGCTTGTTTACGGGCTCGGCTTACGGGTCCGGGCTTACCGGTCTGGGTTTTACTGTCAGGATGTAGCGACGCGATGCGACTTCGTTTGACATTAGTTCTGTTCCTGTTGGCGGCTGCAGTCTGCGTATCCGTCATACCCCGGCCTGACTTGCCCGAGACTGCCTTCAATGAAGCCGACACTCCCGTAAATCTGGCTCCTCCCGTACGTCCCCGTATCCAGGTGATTTCTCCGGCGGTCAATCCCATCGCGGTTTTGCCTGCCCCGTCAAACCACTGCTCAGGATGTTTCGTCAGCGGCGTGGTGCTCCAACCCGCAGTTACGCTGAGACAGCGCCATCCCCGCTCTTTCCAGGACCTCCTCTGTACGTTTCTGATCTGAAGTCACTCCTCGATCCGACTGAATAGCGCGCTGTGCCCGCGGAACTGGCGCCGTCTGCCGTCGCGTGTACGCAGCAGCGGACGATTTCCCGGAACTCTGAATTCCGCGCAATCGCCCGGAAGTCCCGAGCGCAATTCCGTCCCAGCCGAACCCCGTCAGCTAGCCCGACCAGGGCAACCGTCGGCGCTCGGCCACAGTTGAAGACTGAAATTTCAATCACCGAAGCAGAGGAGAATTTCCATGAAAAAGATTATTTCCGCCGGTGTTCAGCGACCGCGATCGCTGGATGCCACCGTCGTCAGCGCGGAATTTTTCGATAGCATTCCGCGCTCGCCCTCAAAGTCCCGTTCCAGTGCATCCTCCCCAGCCAACCGCTCCGCCCCGGAACCGGCCGACCCTCAACCCAAACCGTTCTTTCACCGCTGGCTCGATACCTGGAGAGCGAAAAACGGAGGCGACCATGGACAAAGCAGGTAAGCCATTTTTCCCGTCCTACACCGAACGGATTCGCCTGCGCACCGCCGTCGGCAACGCCTATTCCGATTCGTCCCTCTATCTCAAGGATAAGAGAGTGGCTCAGTTGCTACTGCTACTGCGACTGCTCCAGCAGGACGTTGGAGGATTTGCCGCACTGCCCGAACCCGAACTCAGCGAAATCATCTCCAGCGCCGTCGGAGTGTGTGGTTTTCGGAACCCCGCCGAGGCCCAGGATGTGATCGACGTTGTTCTGGAGGTGATCCAAACCGAACTTCCAATCCAGGAGAGTCCGTGATTCCTACAGGGCTTGTCTGAAGCAATGGACAAGCCTAGGTCTTGCGCGTCAAGTTTGCTCTCGCCACATTCGTGAACTCGATTCGTGGCGCAGGGCGCGGCTAAGTGTCCGACTGCGGTTGATTGAACTGGTCTTTGGGGGAACGGTGCCTTCAACCCAGTCGGACGCAAGCTGCCCGTCCCGTAGAAATAAGCTCTGTCATCCTGAGCGAAGCATGACCCCCACGAAGTGGACGTCATGCGCCGTCGAAGGATCCCTAACCCCGCACACCACTGTCAGCCTGACAAGGCATTTCCACTACCGGCTCGTGTAGGACGGACACTCCCGTGCGTTGATTTTGATGTTGATCTTGCCCTTGACCTTGAACTGAGAAGACCTCCACAGCCGCAAGCACAACCGTGGAAGAGCGGCGCTTAAGCGCCGCGTAAAGCGTCAGGGTGGCGCTGTGCTTCAGCGCCGCGATAAGAAGCAAAATGAATGAGGGCTTCAGCCCCGAGGTACCTAAGTCCGTTTGGGGCGAGCCCGAACAACCGCAAAGAAAAAAGGGCAGGCGTAAGGGTCAAATGCAGCCAACGGCCAGCGCTAACCCATGCCTGCCCCGAAAGAAGCCGTCCCCCTCACTGGAGCCTAGCCTCTTCGAAGTAGCCCGATAATACCCTTCGCGAAACGGCAAAGCTGTCCCAAATTGCTCACAGCTCCAAAAAAGAGACAGGGGAAGGGCACGACTTCCAGTCGTGTCGCAAAGCTCAGCAGAAGGGAACCTCACGTCGACCCTCTTCCCGAGCCGAATAGTCCATGTCCTCCTGAGCGAAGCATGACGCCCACGAAGTGGACGTCACGCGCAGTCGAAGGATCCCATACCAGCCGGCACCGTCAAGGCACCAGCAAGGAATTTCAACACCGACCGTGTGGGAAGGACAGTCCTGTCCGCCGCCTTCGACTTCGATTTGTCATCCTGAAGAAGCGGAGTCGCGCGCGAAGCGAGCGACTCCCGACGAAGGACCTATGCATTTTTTCTCAGGCATCATTTGTTCGAAAACCAAGGTTAAAGCCGGCTCTTCAACGCCACGATGACGATTAATTCAGGATCGTCACAAAGTAAACAACGGAGAAGGGAAAGCGCTGCACGACGAGCCGGCGCGTTCCGTGCATGTATACCGGCCATCGTTGCGGCGCTTGCAAGATAGTTTCGATCCCCGCCAACAAATTGCTGAGAAACTCCACCCCGACATCGTAGCTGTGGGACAAATACCAACCATCGGCTTCCTCCACTTCCCGCCATGCCAGCGGATGAAGCCGGTAATCTTTAACCCCGGCCATTCCGCAGCCGAGCCTTCAGGCGCTCCCTCACCTGCTCGCCGGGGATGATCTCGACCCGACCAGACCGAATGTCACCCATCCGGCGCTCGACCTCTTTGGCCCAGGCCTCTTCCACGCCTTCGTCGGCGGGCTCGTCATCAAGGATTTCGATCAAGCGATCGATTAGAAGCCCGCGTTCCTGAGCCGAAAGGGCGAGCGCCTTCTCCAGCAACTCCGGGACCTGCGGTGTCATCTGCGCCATAAGCACCCCGCTATCGATTCATCTTACCCTCGCCCCACAAGAGGCGAACCCAGAAAGCCCCGTTTCCTTTCAACAACTTACCCCCGCCCAATCCCCCAATCAACCGCTAAACCCCATTTTTCCCCCATTCGTTGGGATAAAGATGCGTAACCCCTTCCCCTCCAATAGCATCACAACAGACCAATACCCAGGGAAAAGTGTAAGAACCAGGTTCAACTCCAGGGGAGAACCATAAGCAGTAGGGTTTGTGGTCAAGGTTTTGTGGTAAGGATCGAAGGCGAAGCTGAGGCAAGTGTCCGCCCGGGTTTTTTCCTAAGACCGAACGCCCAAGACCTGAACACCAGAAAAGCTAGGAGCCGCTAACGCATGCGCAAGCCGATCAAATACGTAGAGAAAGCAGTAACCGTCGCCGCCAAAGGCGCTTGGGTAGTCTTCGACCGGATGAATCGCATCAAGCCCAACCCATCGCCCACGCCCAAGTGGTCCGACAAGCCTCTGCTCAAGTCCTACGAGAAGTCGAAGCCGCCCCTCGGCTGGCCCCGCTCCACCGATTCTCTTTGCCCGAAGTGTGTCCCGGAAATCCGCCAGCAGATTCTCGACGGCAAACTGCCGCACGAAGTTCTGATGAACGAAAAAGTCGGCGAGATCAAAGCCACCATCATCGAACGCGACGGCAAGATTTTGATGGTGAAAGATTGCCCGAAACACGGCCACTTCGAAGACGTGATGTCCATCGACACCGAATTCTCTAAGCACCTCGAAGATGTTTTCCCCGGCCGCGACATCGCCGCGCACAACGACGAAAAGCTCCACCATCACGGATCTTCAACCGTGAAATACGGACGCGGCTCGGTTCTGACAATTGATCTGACCAACCGCTGCAACATGATGTGCGATCCCTGCTTCATGGACGCCAACCAGGTAGGCTTCGTCCACGAACTCACGTGGGAAGAAATCAAGACCATGCTCGACAACGCCATCACCATCAAACCTCGCCGGCAGATGAGCGTGCAGTTCTCCGGCGGCGAGCCAACGTTGAGCCCGTACTTCCTCGACGCAGTTCGCTACGCCAGAAAAGTCGGATACAACTCCGTGCAGGCGGCAACCAACGGAATCGAATTCGCAAAAAGTTTTGAATTCTGTCAGCAGGCGGTAGAAGCAGGCATGCGCTACGCGTACCTGCAATTCGACGGAATCGGAAACGCCGCCAACGCCCACCGCATGGTAGGCAACCTATTCGACGTAAAACTGAAGGCGATCGAAAACCTCCACAAGGCCGGAGTAGAAATCGTCCCGGTAGTAACCATCGTAAACGGCATCAACAACGAACAGGTAGGAAGAATCATCAAGTTCGCATTGGACAATCCAAAAACAATCAGCTTCCTGAGCTTCCAACCAGTAAGCTTCACCGGCCGCGACGAAGCCGTAACCGACGACCGCCGCCAAGCCCAGCGCTACACCCTCTCTCACTTGGCCCACGACGTAAAAAATCAAACCGGTCTAGGCGAACCATCCCGCGACTGGTTCCCAATAAGTTTCATGGGAACATTCTCAGACTGGGCCGACCTGATGCACGCCAACGACGTGAAAAACGACTGGGGCCAACTAAGTTGTGGCTGTCACCCTAATTGCGGGACTGGGATGGCGGTGATGATTGATAAGGAGACTAAGGAGGCTGTTCCGGTTACTGCTTTTCTGGCGGGGGATCAGCTGGCTAAGGATATTGCCAAGGTTAATGATGCGGCGCGGGGGAAGTTTCTTACTGCGTTTGGCATGGGGTTGTGTTTGATGAAGAATTACGATCCGTATCAGGCGCCTACGCATTTCAAGATGATGGATCTGTTGAGGAAGTTTGACAAGAATTACAACGTCACGGGGAAGAACTACGGCAAGGTCGGTCCGGACCGGACGGTTGACGACGTGATGAAACGGCGGACGAACGACCGCTGGAACTTCCTGTTCATCGCGGGGATGTGGTTCCAGGATCTGTTCAACTACGACTTCCGGCGCACGGAGCAGTGCATTATTCCTTACGCCACGCAGGAAGGGGAGATCTCGTTCTGCGCTTACAACACGGGTGTGGGATGGCGGAACATCATCGAGAAGATGCACATGACGGCCACGCTCACCAAGTGGTATGAAGAGCATGGGCGGCACGAGATTTTCGCCGGCGGCAAAAAAGTGAAGATGGAAGACGAGCACGCCGACTATCTCAAGCTGCGCGAAGAGATCGTTACCACGGAACTGCAGCACGATCTGGACAACCTCGGGATCGCGAAGAACGCGCGCGAGGAGAAGAAGCGGGCGCGAGATGCGAAGGCGGCTTTGGCTGTCGACCATTCGGAGACTCCGGTTGCGGGGCATCGTGGGCCGCAGAAGAATGATGAGGCCTACAACGCGCGCATGGCTTCGCTGTATCGGGAAGTTGTGTTGAAAGAGAAGCCCGCGGTGGCGGAGAATGGATTCATTCCGCTGGGCGCGCTGGGCAAGGCGAACGGGAGTGAAGCGCCTGCGGCGAAGCCGGAAGTGGCCGAGCCTGTGGCTGGGGACTAGCTCTCAGCTGTCAGTCAAAACAAACGGGCTGCCTTCGGGCGGCCCGTTTTGTTTTTGATTTGATGTGGGGAACGAAAGCCGGAGCGTGCCGGTCAAAATCACGACGCCTCTTGCGGCGCCGTATCCCACCCTCGCAGGGAACGCGAGGATGGGGCACCCATTTTCGTGGTGCTGCATGGATGGGCCAGCCCTCCGAAGCTCTTTTTCGACGCGCTGGTTCTAGATTGATTGTCGTTGTCAAATATTTCACTTTACGAAGACACCGCAACCGGCGTAGTTCGCCGCTCATCCTAACCTCAAGTTGTCTTGTGTTTGAGGTCGGTTACGGCCATTCGCTTGGTAGACTAAGCCTTGCGCACCGCTGACCTCGCAACAATAATGCAGTGAGGGCAAACACAGAAAGGGGAATACGATGCAATTTCAGAGTGACTACTTCAATGCTTATCACAACCTAAAGCTGACACGAGATGACAAAGGCGTGCTGGTTGCCGAAGTCCACACCAACGGCGGGCCGTGCATTATGACCGCGCAATCTCACACGGAATTTGTCGATGGGTTCTACCGGATTTCGCAAGACCGCGCGAACAAGATCGTAATCCTAACGGGCGCGGGTGGGCAGTTCATTACGGATGTCGATTGGTCCTCCTTCGGCAACGCCGCCGATCCCGGCGTCTGGAGCCAGGTTCACGATGAGGGTGTTCAGGTTTTGGAGAACATTGCCAACATACGTGTCCCGGTCATCGCGGCAATCGAGGGGCGTGCTCACGTGCATTCAGATTACGCGCTACTTGCCAGTGTAATTGTGGCGGCAGAGGGCGCGACTTTCGAGGATGTGGCCCATTTCTCCCAGGGCGTTGCGCCCGGCGACGGAATTTTCACCACCTGGAGTTATCGCGCGGGAGCGGGACGAGCGGAGGCATTCCTGCTGAATCCACAGCCGCTAACGGCGCGTACCGCATATGAATGGGGAGTGGTTGCAGAAGTTGTGCCGAATGGCAAGGCGCTGAGCCGGGCACGGGAATTGGCGCAATTGTATTTGAAGGCTCCTGAAGTGACGCGCCGCAATACGCGCATACATTTCATCCAACCGTTAAAAGAGCGCATTGTACGAGAAGTCGGGTATGGATTGTCACTCGAGGGGGCGTCAGCGGCTGACCTGGTGAAGTCAATGAGAGCACAGAATGAACCTGTCGCTCAGAAAGAAAAAGTCGCATGAAGACCGTCGAAAGCAATCGGAGTGTGGATTTCTAGGGGAGCATGTTGCCGATGCGGCGGATTTGGGCGCCTACGGCTTTTAGTTTTTCTTCTATTTTTTCGTAGCCGCGGTCGATGTGGTAGACGCGGTCGATTATGGTTTCGCCGTCGGCTACTAAGGCGGCCAGGACTAGACTCGCGCTGGCGCGGAGGTCGGAGGCCAGGACTGCGGCGGCGCTTAGCGGAGTTTTGCCTCGGACTACGGCGCGGTGGCCTTCGATTTTTATGTTGGCGCCCATGCGAACTAATTCCTGGGCGTGCATGAAGCGGTTCTCGAAAATGTTTTCGGTGATGATGCTGGTGCCTTCGGCTTGCGTGGCCAGGGCCATGAATTGGGCCTGCATGTCGGTGGGGAAGCCCGGATACTCTTCGGTGTTGAGGTCGGAGGCGGTGAAGGGGTTGTCTCCCATTACGCGGACGGAGTCTTTGGTGGATTTGGTTTTGACTCCCGACTCTTTTAGTTTGCTGAGGATTGCGTCGAGGTGAGCGGGATCACAGGAGGAGATGTTTAGATCGCCGCCGGTTAGGGCTCCGGCGATCAAGAAGGTGCCAGCTTCGATGCGGTCGGGGATGATGCGATGGCGGGCGCCTTTTAGTTTGGTCACTCCTTTTATTTTTATGGTGGGTGTGCCTGCACCGTGAATCTTGGCTCCCATTTTGTTTAGGAGCGCGGCGAGGTCGGCCACTTCGGGTTCGCGGGCGGCGTTTTGCAGAATGGTTTCGCCTTCGGCTAGCGTTGCGGCCATTAGAAGGTCTTCGGTTCCCGTGACGGTGATTTTGTCGAAAACAATTTCGGTGCCGCGGAGGCGGTCGGCTGTCGCTTCTACGTAGCCGTGCTCTTGTTTTATTTTTGCGCCTAAGAGTTCGAGGCCTTTGATGTGAAGGTCGATGGGGCGCTGGCCTATGGCGCAGCCGCCGGGGAGGGATACGCGGGCGCGGCCGCAGCGTGCTACGAGCGGGCCTAGAACCAGCGTGGAGGCGCGCATGGTTTTGACTAGCTCGTAAGAGGCTTCGGGGCTGGCCAGATTTTTGCAGTGGATGGTGGTGCGGTGCTGGGCGCGTCCATAGCCTAGTTCGACTTCGGCTCCCATGGCGGCCAAGAGGTTGCGCGTGGTTTGGATGTCGCGGACTTGGGGGATGTTTTCCAGGATTACCGGCTCATCGGTCAGGAGAGCTGCGGCCATGCAGGGGAGGGCGGCGTTTTTTGCTCCGCTTACGCGGACGGTGCCTAGGAGTGGGGAGCCGCCGCGGATTACTAGTTTATCCATTGGGTTAAGGGTACGGGGTAACGGGTTATTTTAGCGGGGAATTGCGGTGGGGATGGTAATCGAGAGGGCACGGGGCTGGTTGGGTGCATCCCAAGTTTGACCGGTGTAAAACAAAACGGCATACCAACGGTCCTCAAGACGACTTACACGAAGGACCTTGCCGGATATCCCGTCGAACTTGCCGGGCTCGTGCTTCTTAGCCGCCGCCGCGAGCGAATCGGTGGGATCGAAAACAAGGTATACGTAAGTGTTTCCCGCTCCTGGGAACCCCCAGCCGTCCCACTCGACGCGCTTTAATTCTCCGTTCGGCGGCGCGGATTGGGCCAGGACCTCGGCTTTATAGCGCCGCGACCCCAAGAGCCATCTCATATTGTTGCGAATCGCGTAATGATTGGTGAAAAGAGCGAACGAAAAAATCCAGAACACCGCCAGCATGGACAGTATCGCTGAGCAAAGGCTGGATTTCCTTCCGATCGCCGCAAACAGCAAGAAAAGGAGCAAGAAGAGGCTGACGAGGACAACTGGGAGGAGGTAGAGCAAGCTGTCGGATTTCCCGAATGTATCGAGAAGACCAAGGGCAATCGCGGCTAACGCGGTATAAACCGGCAGCCGCCAGTTGAAGCGTTCTCTTGCGCTTTAGTCCTTCACGATCCGACGTTTCCTGTCGCGCGAGGTGTTCTGAGTCTAACATCCTTACGCGGTCTGCGACCCCTATCCCAAAAGCACAAACTCCTCAGCGGCTAAAGCCGGGTCTGTTTTTGATGTTTTACGGCACGATTGAAGTCGTGCCCTTCCCGTGCTTGTGCGACCACGACTTTGATCGCGAGCGATTAGCCGGGCCCTCCGCCAGCAACATCGTGGAAACGCCTTGAGTCGGCGCTGGTTGCGCTGGCGTTACCGGGGTCCTTCGACTGCGCTGCCGTCCGTTTCGCGGACGGCAACTTCGCTCAGGATGACAGGTTGGATGGAGGCCCAAGAACCCCACTTCTCGCGCAAAGGACGCGTGAGAAATGGGGCGCCCGGCTTCGTCGTGAGGACGCCTTGACGCGCCTCTGGTTATGCGAGCATTGCAGGGGTCCTTCGACTGCGTTGCCCTCCGCTTCGCGCAGGGCAACTTCGCTCAGGATGACACGCAAAAAAGGATCTGAAAATCGGTTAGCTAGCTGCGGCACATAGGCTCTATTTTGCTAGCGCTATGGCCTCGCGGACGTGGCCTTTTGCTTTCTTCAGAGCGGCTTGGGCTAGGGGGCGGGTTGCTCCGGCGGCTAGCATTACGAGGGCTACTGGCGTCTTGTTGCCGGAGGCTTTCAGGGCTTGGGTTGCGGATTCGCGAGTGGCTCCGGTGGCGCATTCGAGGATTCTTATGGCGCGATCGAGCAGCTTGGAATTTTTGGGGGCTACGTTGACCATGAGGTTGCCGTAGACGTAGCCGAGGCGCGTCATGGCTGCGGTGGAGATGATGTTGAGAACCATTTTGTGGGCGGTGCCGGCCTTCATGCGGGAAGAGCCGGCGAGGACTTCGGGACCAACTTGGGTGACGATGGCGAAATGGGCGGCGCGTTCTAGCGGGGAATTCGGATTGCAGGTCAGGGCGATGGTGTGGGCGCCGCGCCGGCGGGCTTCGGTGATGGCAGCTACGGTGAAGGGAGTGCGTCCGCTGGAGGCGATGCCCAGGACTACGTCTTTCTTGGTGGGCTTGCGGCGGGACATTTCTTGGCGGCCAGCTGCGGAGTCGTCCTCGCTGGTCTCGGATTCGGAGGCTAGAGCTTTGTTGCCGCCGGCGAGGATGAACTGGACGGAGCGGGGGTCGGTGTTGAATGTGGGTGGGCACTCGACGGCGTCGAGGGCGGCGATGCGGCCGCTGGTTCCGGCGCCTACGTAGATGAGGCGTCCGCCTTGGCGGAGGGCGGCGGCTACTTGATCGATGGCACGGGCAATTTGCGGGAGAGCGCGGTTTACGGCCAGGGCGACGGTGGCGTCTTCGGCGTTGATGAGGCGGGCAATCTCGAGGGAGGATTTGCGGTCGAGGTCGCTCGCGGACTGGTTCGGTTGCTCGGTGCTTAGGCGGCGGAGAGTGGATGGCTTGCGATTCAAGTTAGCCTTTCGGGATCGGAGCGTGTTCATTCTAACCGCTTTTCATGGAACTGCCCGGCTTAGTTGAGGAAAGCGGGAGCAAGAGCAAGAACAAGAACAAGAGCAACATCAAAAGCAGCGGGCAGGGGTGCCCGCTCCACGCGAAGAGAGCCTCACTCCTTCAGGGCTTCGATTATGGCGTCGTGGAATTTGGGGCGGATTTGTTTGATGGCCTGGTTGGAGGAGTCGGGCCAGGTGCGGTTGGTCAGCAGAGTTATTGAAAGCTGGCGGGCGGGATCGATCCAGAGAGAGGTTCCGGTGTAGCCGAGGTGGCCGAAAGATTGTGGAGAGAAATATTTTCCGGATTGTGATGGGGCAGAGGGAGTGTCCCAGCCGAGGGCTCGAGACGTGCCTGGGGGCGTGGATTCGCGGCGGGTGAAGAGCGCTACGGTTTCTGGGCGGAGGATGGGGCTTCCGTGGTTCAGCATGGCTTGGGCGAATTTTGCGAGGTCTTCGGCGGTGGAGAAAAGTCCGGCGTGGGGAGCGACGCCGCCGAGGACGCTGGCGTTTTCGTCCTGGACTTCGCCTTGGATGATTCTTCTTCTGAAAGTTTGATCGTCGGCGGTGGGAGGAATCTTTGCGCGGATTTCGAGCGGCGGATTGAAAGTGGTGTGGGTCATGGCAAGCGGGGCGAAGATTTCGCGCTGCGAGAAGCGGTCGAGGGATTCGTCGGCCAGGCGTTCCAGAGCGGTGCCGAGGATGATGAATCCGATGTCGCTGTATTCGGTACGGGTGGCAGGGTCGACGGCTAGTGGTGTGGTGAAGGCGGCTTCGAGGAGTTCGGCGCGGGTGCGGGCTTTCAGGAAAAACTTTTCGTGGGCGGGCAGGCCGGAGGAGTGGGTTAGCAACATGCGGAGGGTTACTTCCTGGCGGCGGGGATCTCTTGCGGCGTCGGTTGTGAATTCGGGGACTATCGCTGAGACTGGGGCTTCGAGATCGAGCAGGCCACGCTCGTAGAGGAGCATGGCTATCGTTGTGGTGGCTACTGCTTTGGTTAGGGAGGCTAGGTCGAAGAGTGTGGTGGGGTGGAGTGCGTCTTGCCCACCCTCTCGCAAAGAACGCGAGGAGGATGGGGCACCCGCTTCAGATGTGAAACTTCCGAGGGCTTTGAGGGCTACTAGACTTCCGCTGTGAGTTACGGCTACGGAGGCTGCCGGGAAAGCTTTCTGGTTGATTGCTTCATGCAGAATGGCGAAGGCCGGGGCGAAGATTTTGTCTTGATGCTTGAAGGCTTCGAGCAGAGTGGATGAGGGGTGCGGTGCGGGCATCGAGAGATCCGTGTTATGGCAGATCATGATACGGCAGATCATGATATGGCATAAGTGGCACTCCCTTACTTGAGTTTCTTGAGTCATACCGCCTGAGTTGTGTAGAGTCAGAGCATCCTTCCTCTTGAATCAAACTCGCGGGATAAAACGCGCGGAGTGGCGTTCGCTCTGGGCGTGTTGCTGGCTTGCGTTCTCAGCGCTACTGGGCAGGGCGCGGCCGGTGCCGGTGGCGAGAAGTCCGGGCTTCGCCCGGACGGGCAGCCGAAGGCGGCTGTCCCCACACGTGCGGTTGCGCTGCCGGCTGTGGATGCTGCTATTGAGCAGGCTGTTGGCGAGGCGCAGATTCCGGGAGCGGTGCTGATTGTCGGTCATCACGGGCAGGTCATCTACCGGAAGGCTTATGGGTCGCGGGCTTTGGAGCCGCGGCGCGAGGCGATGACTCTGGATACGGTGTTTGATCTGGCTTCGCTGACCAAGGTGATTGCTACTACTACGGCCGTGATGCAACTAGTGGAGCAGGGGAGGGTGCGGCTGAATGATCCGGTGGCGAAGTATTTGCCGGAGTTTGCGCAGAATGGGAAGGACGACATTACGGTGCGGCAGTTGCTGATCCACTTCTCTGGCCTAGAGCCGGATCTGGATTTAAAGGCTACGTGGGAAGGGAAGCAGACGGCCTATGGGATGGCGTTTGCGGATGCGCCGCAGGAGGCTCCGGGGTCGAGGTTCACCTATAGCGATGTTAATTTTATTGTGCTGGGGGCGCTGGTCGAGCGCGTGTCGGGAGAGACGCTGGATGAATATGTGCAGCGGCATATTTTTGTGCCGCTGAAGATGACGCGGACGCGGTATGCGCCTCCGGCGGCGTGGCTACCTAAGATTGCGCCGACGCAGTATGACGAGAATGAGCACATGCTGTGGGGCGTGGTGCATGATCCTACGGCGCGGCGGATGGGTGGCGTGGCGGGGCATGCCGGGCTGTTTTCTACTGGAGATGATCTGGCGAAGTTTGCGCAGACTTTGCTGGATGGGGGCGACGGGATTTTGTCAGAGCTGACGGTGGAGAAGATGACGCGGCCGGAGCAGCCGCCCGCGGCTCCGGTGCTGCGGGGGTTTGGGTGGGACATTGATTCTCCGCTTTCGTCGAACCGGGGGGATTTGCTGCCGGTGGGTAGTTATGGGCATACGGGATGGACTGGAACATCGATCTGGGTCGATCCAACGACCGAGACTTACATTATTCTGCTGACGAATGCGGTGCATCCGCGAGGCGGGAATGCGATTGCTTTGCGGACCAAGGTGGCGACAGCGGTGACGGCGGCCTTGCATTTGACTACGAGCGAGAAAGAGGCGCTGCGCTGGCAGAGCATTACCGGGTACAACGAGGCGCTGAGCGCGGCGCGGCATGTGAGCACGCGCAACGGCAGCGTGAAGAATGGGATTGATGTGCTGGAGGAGCATGGGTTCGATGTGCTCCAGGTTGCCGGAGGCAAGAAAAAGATTGGAGTAGTGACCAACCAGACAGGCGTGGATTTGGAGGGGCGGCGGACGATTGATGTGCTGGCTGCGGCTTCGGGGGTGACGCTCGGGGCGATTTTCAGTCCGGAGCATGGGGTGACGGGATCGCTGGATACTACTGATGTGAGTAATTCCAAGGATGCGGCTACCGGGGTTACGGTTTACAGCGTTTATGGAGCTAAAGATGCGGATCGGCGGCCGGCGCCCGAAGTGATGAAGTCGCTCGATGCGGTGGTGATCGATATTCAGGATGCGGGGGTGCCGTTTTATACCTACGAGACGACGATGGGATATTTTCTGGAGGCGGCGGCTGCGG
>Ga0210388_10000286_pt1 | contig 44029 bp, 40 predicted proteins | sample IncBWC19OmetaG_FD_155485 | JGI IMG/M metagenome (GOLD analysis project Ga0210388, IMG submission 155485) | Forest soil microbial communities from Barre Woods Harvard Forest LTER site, Petersham, Massachusetts, United States - Inc-BW-C-19-O ...
GTCTGCCGAGGTGCCGTCGCCACGCCGAGACGGAATGGAGCCTCAACGGACGCCACACCGGGCGCACGGACCTTCCCCTCACCGACCACGGCCGCGAGGTCGCCGCCGCGCTGCGCGAGCCGCTGCGGGCGTGGCAGTTCGCGCTCGTGCTCGTCAGCCCGGCCCGCCGCGCGCGGGAAACGTGTGAGCTGTGCGGGCTCGGCGCCGAGGCGCAGGTGCGCGACGATCTGCACGAGTGGGACTACGGCGACTACGAGGGGCTGACGACGCCCGAGATCTGGAAACGCCGCCCCGGCTGGGTGCTGTGGCGCGACGGCTGCCCGGGCGGCGAGAGCCCCGCCGACGTGGGCGCACGTGCCGACCGTGTGATCGCCGAGATCGCCGCCGCCGAAGGAGATGTGGCGGTGTTCTCGCACGGACACATGCTGCGTGTGCTCGGTGCCCGCTGGATCGCGCTCGAGCCCGAGGGCGGCGGGCGCCTGGGGCTCTCGACGGCCGCCATCTGCGTGCTCGGTCACGAGCGCGACACGGCCGTGATCGCGCGCTGGAACGACACCGGTCTGTAACACTCTCGCCGCTGGGCGGACTTTCGTTCTAGAGTGAGCCAGCACGGTCGCTCCGGAGTGACGCAGCAACGTCGGCCATGGCAACTCCCGCGCTCAAGAACTCCCCTCTTCCCCGTGACGCCGCGCAGGCGCTGCGCGCGCTGGGCGCGGCGCGCGAGTGCACCCTGGCGCTGGTCGCGGAGCTCGACGACGAGCAGCTCGAGCGCGTCCACTCGCCGATCATGAGCCCGCTGGTGTGGGATCTCGCTCACATCGCCGCCTACGAGGATCTGTGGCTCGGCCATCGCCACGGTCGTCTCGAGCTGCTGCGCCCCGAGCTCGCGAACCTCTATGACGCCTTCGAGACGCCGCGCGCCGTACGCGGGCAGATCGAGGCGCTCGGCCCCGACGACGCGCGGGCATACATGGGTGCCGTCAGGGCTCGAAGCGCGCAGGTGATCGCCGAGCGCGGCGTCGGCGACGGCGTGCTGTGCGAGCTGGTTCTGCGCCACGAGCTCCAGCATGCCGAGACGATGCGCCAGACGATGGCGATCGCCGAGCTGCTGCCGCGCGCGGAGGCGGCTCGCGCAAGCGCTCCGCTGGCGGCCGATGATCCTCCCGCAGGGTGGCTCGAGGTTCCGGCCGGCGCGTTTGCGATGGGCGCCGGCGCCCATGGGTTCGCCTATGACAACGAGCGTCCGCGCCACACCGTCGAGCTGTCGGCGTTCGCCCTCGCGCGGCGCCCCGTGAGCAACCAGAGCTGGATGAGCTTCAGCGAAGGTGGCGGCTACGAGCGCCGCGAGTGGTGGTCGCGCGAGGGCTGGGCATGGAAGGAGGAGCACGACATCACCCATCATCCCGCCGTGGCGAAAGGCCACCCGGAGGCGCCCGTGTGCCACGTCTCCTGGTTCGAGGCCGACGCCTTCGCGCGTGCTCACGACGCGCGGCTGCCCACCGAGGCCGAGTGGGAGAAGGCAGCGACCTGGACCCAGCAGCGCTCCGCACAGGAGCTCGCGGGTGTCGGCCGCGTGTGGGAGTGGACAGGCTCGCAGTTCGTTGGCTACAGCGGCTTCGAGCCGTACCCCTACCGCGAGTACTCGCAGGTGTTCTTCGGGCAGGACTATCGCGTGCTGCGCGGGGGCTCGTGGGCGAGCGACCCACGCGTCGCGACCGTCACCTTCCGCAACTGGGATCTGCCGCAGCGGCGTCAGATCTTCGCAGGCGTGCGCCTTGCGAGGGAGCTGTGATGGAGTCCTCCGCGCCGCAGCAGCCGCTCGCCGAGGACCTCGTGGACGCGGTCCAGATCGACTCTCACCTCGACGCCGGCAGCGAGCGCTCGCTCGCCGACGATGTGCTCGACGGGCTCACCCGCCCGTTCAAGGAGCTGCCGCCGAAGCACTTCTACGACGCACGCGGCGCCGAGCTGTTCGACCAGATCTGCGAGCAGCCCGAGTACTACCCCACGCGCACCGAGCGCTCAATCCTCGAGGAGCAGGCGGAGCTGCTGGCGGAGCTGACCGGCGCGGTCGAGCTCGTGGAGCTCGGTTCCGGCACCGCCGCCAAGACGCGCGTGCTGCTCGACGCGCTGTTCGCCGCGGGCACGCTCGAGCGCTACGTGCCGGTGGACGTCACCGAGAGCATGGTGCGCGACTGCGCCCGGGAGCTCACGAGCGAGTATCCCGGCCTGCGCGTCCACGGCGTGATCGGCGACTTCGAGCGTCACCTCGACCGCGTCCCGCCCGCTACCGGCCCGCGGATCGTGGCCTTCCTCGGGGGCACGATCGGCAATTTCCCGCCAGGCAGCCGTCGCCGCTTCCTACGCCAGATCGCGCGCCTGCTCGGACCCTCCGATCACCTGCTGATGGGGACCGACCTGGTCAAGGACCCGCGCGTGCTGGAGGCGGCCTACGACGACGCCCAGGGGGTCACCGCGGCGTTCAACCGCAACGTGCTGCACGTGCTCAACCGCGAGCTGCAGGCAGACTTCGACCCCGACGACTTCGAGCACGTGGCGCTGTTCGACCCGGACAACGAGTGGATCGAGATGCGGCTGCGCGCGCGCCGCGAGCACACAACGCTCGTGCGCGACCTCGATCTGCCGGTGCACTTCGACGCCGGCGAGGAGCTGCGCACGGAGATCAGCGCGAAGTTCACGCCCGGGCGCCTCGAAGGCGACCTGTCCGCCGCCGGCTTGGAGCTTGTGCGCTGGCTGACCGATCCTGAGGCGTTGTTCGCCCTGTCGCTGTCACGCGCGCGCTCGGATCAATAGGCTGCGGGCGATGAACATCGAAGGCAGCTCAGCGCTTGTCTCCGGCGGCGCCTCCGGTCTCGGCGAGGCGACGGTTCGCGCGCTGCACGCACGCGGTGCGCAAGTCACGATCGCCGACGTCAACGCTGAGAAGGGTCAGGCGCTCGGCGCTGAGCTGGGCCTCGAGTTCGTCGCCTGCGATGTGCGCGAGGAGGACCAGGTGCAGGCTGCCGTCGAGCAGGCCGCCGGCGCCGAGGGCGGGCTGCGCATTGCCGTCAGCTGCGCCGGCACCGGGTGGGCGCAGAAGGTCGCCGGCTCAAAGGGCCCCCACCCGCTGATGCCGTTCGAGACGATCATCTCGATCAACCTGATCGGCACGTTCAACCTGCTGCGGCTGGCCGCCACTGCGATGATCGCGAACGAGCCCGGTGAGGACGGCGAACGCGGGGTATGCGTGCACACGGCCTCGGTCGCGGCGTTCGACGGCCAGGTCGGCCAGATCGCCTACTCGGCGTCGAAGGGCGGCGTCGTCGCGATGACGCTGCCGGCCGCACGCGACCTCGCCCAGTACGGGATCCGCGTCAACACGATCGCACCCGGACTGTTCGACACGCCGCTGCTCGCGGCGCTGCCCGAGGAGGCTCGCGCCAAGCTCGGCGCCGGCGTCCCGTTCCCGCAGCGACTGGGCGAGCCCGCCGAGTACGCGCAGCTGGCCTGTCAGATCGTCGAGAACCGGATGCTCAACGGAGAGACGATCCGCCTCGACGGCGCCTTGCGAATGCCGCCGCGCTGAGCGGCGCCACTTAGGTTCTAAGCCACCGGCGAGCCCTCGAGCCGTCCGGCGCTGGGGATCGCAAGCAGCCGCAGGCGTGTGTCGGCGTCCGCCTCGACGTCGAGAAACGCAAGCAGAGCATCGAGTTCGGCCTCGGGGTCGGCGCAGAGCCGGTCGACGTTCAGCTCGTGATAGCGCACGCCCAGACGCTCGCGTCCGATGCGTGCACTGCGACTGCTGAGAAGCTCACAGAAGCGAAGCGAGCACTCGGCGAGGTCCGCGCCCGGACCAGGCGGCTCGAGGCCGAGCTGCTGGCTCCAGTTGCGGACCATCGCGATCGTCGTGTCTTTGCTGGCGCGCGCGATCCGCTCCGTGTCACCGATAACGTGCAGGAAGCGCATCTCGGGAAGGGCCGTGATCAGCTCCGGCAGCAGTACGAGCGCGCTTGGCTCCTTCCAGCCCCAGCCGGGCGTGTGCGCGGGGTCGTGGCCGCGGCTCGCTCGTAGCCGGCGCACCGCGCCCGGCGCCCAGCGCCGTCCGCGCCTGCGCCCCAGCCGGTCGTTGCCGCGGGGCATCGTCCCGAGCATCGCGCCGAGCAGCGTCAGGCGCTCGCGCGGCGTGGGCGCGCTCGCGTCCGTCAGGCTCCTGACGAGCGGCCGCGCGGCCGCGCTGACCCGGCGCTGGCGGGTCGAGAAGCGGCAGTACCAGCGTGGGCGCTTGAGCAGCAGCGTATGGCTGAGATTGTCGAGGGCGTCGTTGAGGTCTTCGCCGAGGTAGAAGTCCAGCTCGAGGAGCAGCCGCGCCGCCACACGCGTGCCGCCCCCCGCGATTCCCCCAATCACGATCGGCGAGGTGTAGCCGGCGGGGATCCGCACCCGTGAGCTCATCGCGCGCATTATGACAGCGGCAAACCCTCAGATATCGTCGTAGCCCCACAGGGTGAGGAGGTCGCGATCGAGAAACTCGCTCAGCGCCTGCACTTCCGGCTTGAAACGGTGACGGAGCTCCAGCATCAAGCTCTCATCGGCTGGCTTCGGCGACGCGAGCACGACGCTGCGCTGAAGCGCTTTGAAGCCGCCTCGACGCAGCGACCTGGGGGTGAGCAGCACGAGCATCCTCTTGAGTGCGCGCGCGAACGAGCCACGTCCGTAGGTGACGGAGAACATGGCCTCGTCGAGAGCCACTCGGCGCTGCACCGTTTCGTTCGCCCGCACCACCTCGAGTGCGAGCGTGTCGTCCACGCCGAGGAAGCGCTGCACCTCACGCACGGTGCTCTCGTTGTCCGCAAGGAAATCCTCGTAGATCAGCACCAATATCTGATCAGGTGGAAACACCGCGTGATAGCGGCGAAGCTGATCGAGGTAACGCGCGCGCTCGGTGTACAAAAGCAATCGTGGTTGTGAGACGGCAAGCTCGGTGAGCTCCCGCCCCTGACGTCGCTCCTCCTCGAGCGCGATCGCCCGGCGCAGGCTCGGCTCGCGCTCGGAGCGATTCTGCAGCAGCTGGAGGTGAAGCGAGCGCAGGAAAGAGCTTGGCTCGCGTAGAAGCGCGATGATGCGAGCGGCGGGCTGAGCCTCGGCGATCCGCGCCGCCGCCGTCGGAGACCAGATGTGACGGGTCGACGCGTCACCAATGAGCTGATCGGGCGTCGCGCCGGCAAACAGTGCCAGGTACTGCTCATATGTGAGCCCACCGGCATCCGCGCTCCCCGGCTTTGAGATTCGCAGATCGCTTGCGAAGAACTGCGGCTCCTTGATGTCCGGCATGTAGATCTGCGGGTGGCGTTTCAACATCGCGTGCAGCGCCGTGGTACCGCACTTGGGGTGACCGATGATGAAGAAATCGGGGACGCGCCCCGCGGACGCAGCCCCGGCTGGCGACCTGGCGCCGGCGAAGCCGGAAGAGCTGTCGTTATTCACACTACCGGCGCTTTGCTGTATCTATGGTCGCAGCGTCGATAGGTCACGGGCTGCGCTCGCCACGTCCTGCCCGCTGACGCTCGCGCGCCACTGTGGATCATCGCTGAGAATGCGTTTGTAGATCTCCTCGGAGAGCTGCGCATTCGCCTTCTGCGTTTCCCGCTTCCAAGCCCTCATCCGGCGCCGATTGATTCGACGTCGCACGGGCCCGAGACCTGGCAGCGAGGGCCCGGTTACGAGCGCAGGTCCCGACTGGCGGTCCGATCTGAGGATCACACCGTGGTCGCGAAACGCAGCGCCGTGGTGATAGACGACGCCACCGTAGACGCTGAACAGAGTGGGGTGCAGCGCGGTTTCGTTGGAGCGGTGCAGCTGCGACCAGGGAGTGTTGGTGAGCGTCAGCGCGCGAAGCAGATTGGCACCAGGCCCGGTGGAAACCGTCCCGTCCGCGTCCACCCACGTGTACCCCTGTGACCAGTCTCCCGGAAGCTCGCGCCAAAAGCCGACGGTCGTCACACAGAAGCACGGGTGGGGGTGCGGCTCGTTCGCCTGCTCGATGCGACGCACTGCGAGCAACGGCGCCTCAGCCAGCGCGGTGTCGAGCAGCGGCGTCAGATCGGCAATCGGGAAGGCGTCGCCATCTATGAACACGAGTAGATCCTCGTCGGCTGCCTCATTCGATATCTCGAGCGCGAGGTGATTGAGCTTTTCAGGGTGCGAAGGGCTTGCCGTGTGCCTGATCACCCGGTCGAAGTGCTCCTCGTAACGCGCGTCAATACGCTGAAACGAACCCCACAGTTGCAGCGGAGAGTGAATGTGACGGCGTAGATGCTTCGTCTGGATCTCGATCCAGCGCGGCGAGCGGTAGTGAACCGTTGCAACGTGCACCGTCATGGCTGGGGCTCATCATAGCCCCACAGGCTCACCAGGTCACGCCCCAGATACTCGCTCGCGGCGATCACCTCGCTCCTGAAACGCTCGCGCAGCTCGCCCATGAACAGATCGTCGGCGGGCGGCGGCTTGCGCCTGACGAGCGTCCGCGTGAGCGTCCTCACCGCCCCATGACGCAGGCGTCGGGGCGTGACGATCTTGACGGCCGCCTTTGCGGCACGCGATTGCGGCCCGCGGCCGAGTGTCACCGCCTGCACGATCCCGCTCGCCCGTGAAGCGCGAACGCGCACGGTGGGATTGGCGTCGGTGCGCTCGAGCCCGACCTGCTCGTCAACCTCGAGGAAGCTCAGTACGCGGCGGACCATCCGCTCGTTGTCGCTGCGGAAGTCCTCATAGATCAGCACGAGTACGCGATCTTCTCCGAAGTGCTCGTGGTAGCGACGCAACTGCTCGACGTAGCGAACGTGCTCGGAGTAGAGCAGCGCCTGCTGCCAGAACGAGCCGCGATCATCGGCGACTTCGCCGCGTCGCTGCGGCTCGAGCTCGAGTGCGGCGGCGAGGTCCGGCTCGGTCTCGATACCGGACTGCAGGAGCTGCAGGTGCAGCGATCGCAGAAAGCTGGCAGGCTCACGCAGGATCGCGATGATGCGCGCGTCGGGCCGCAGCTCGGCGATGCGCCCGGCGGCCGCCGGGGATCGCAGATACGTGGTCGACGCCTCGCCGACGAGCTGGCTCGGCGCCGCCGCCGCGAACAGCGCGAGATACTGCTCGAGCGTGTTCGGAATACGCCTCGACGGCCCCGCACGTTCCGCACGTTCGTTTGACCCGCGCGCGAAGAAGTGCGGCTCCTTCAGGTCGGGCATGAAGATCTGAGGGTGGGCTCTGAGCATCTGGTACAGCGCGGTCGTGCCGCACTTGGCGTGTCCGACTATGAAAAAATCGGGCGCTGAAACCGGATTCACTCGATGCAACCCTATCGCGCGACTGCGTTTGTGAGCCCACAGCCTCGCACCGGGAGTGTGCGGGTAGCATGATATGCGGTGAGTGGCTCCAGGCAAGACGCGTCGGAGACGACCCGAGGGGTCGAGCTGAGCACGGCCGAGGAGGCTGTCACGGAGGAACTGCGACGCGCGCGGGCGACGGAGACGAGGCGGCCTGACTTCTTCATCGTGGGTCACGCGAAGTGCGGCACGACCGCCTTGTACAGCATGCTCAAGGCCCATCCGCAGGTGTACATGCCGTCCGTGAAGGAGCCCGAGTTCCTCTCCCGCGCGCCCGAGCATTACGCCCACCGCGCCAGCCTCCCGCCGAAACGGCTTCCCGACACCCTCGAGCGCTACCTCGCGCTGTTCGAGGGGGCCGCGCCGGGCCAACTCGCGGGCGAGGCCTCGACGGAGTACCTGCGCACGCTCTCGACCGCGCGGCGCATCGCCGAGTTGCAACCCGATGCGCGCATAATCGCAATGTTCCGCGAGCCGACCAGCTTTCTGCGCTCGCTGCATCTGCAGCTCCTGCAGGTCGGCGTCGAGACCGAGCCTGATTTCGAGCGAGCGATCGCGCTGGAGGACGAAAGACGCCAGGGGCGGCGAATCCCCCGCGACTGCGCGTGGCCGCCGGCGCTCCTCTACTCCGAGCACATTCGCTACCGCGACCAGCTCCGCCAATACCACGAGTACTTCGGGCGCGAGCGGGTTCTCGCGTTGATCTACGACGACTTCCTCGCCGACAACACCGCCGTCGTGCGCCAGGTCCTGCGCTTTCTCGACGTCGACGACTCGTTTGAGATCGAGGCCACCAAAGCCAACCCCACGCTCCGGGTCCGCTCGCAGCGCGGCGAACGGCTCCTCAACGCGGTGTCGGTCGGAAAGGGTCCGGTCTCGCGATCCGTCAAGCGCACCTTGAAGACCGTGCTGCCCGAGCGTGCGCGCCGCCACGCCAAACGAGCGGCCATACACATGGTGATCGAAACCGAGCCGAAGCCGCCCGCGGAGGAGTTCATGGCCACGCTGCGCCGGCGTTATGAGGCCGAGGTGGTTGCGGCGAGCGAGGACCTCGGCCGCAACCTCGTCAGCCTATGGGGCTACGACGACCTTCCCTGAAGCTCGCGGCGCCGGACGGCGCCTCACGACAGCCGTTCGACGAGCATCGCCATACCCATACCCCCGGCGACGCACATCGACTCGATCCCGTAGGTCCCGTCGAGTGTCTCCAGGTCGTTGAGCAGCGTTGTCATGATGCGCGCGCCCGTCATCCCGAACGGGTGCCCGAGCGCGATCGCACCGCCGAACGGGTTGAGCTTCTCGTCGGGTATTCCGAGCTCGTCTTTGCACGGCACGATCTGCGCCGCGAATGCCTCGTTGATCTCGACCACGTCGATTTCCTCGATCGTCATGCCGGTGTTCTTCAGCAGTTGCTGGATCGCCGGGATCGGGCCGAGGCCCATCACCTCGGGGCGGATCGCCGCGACGGTCGAGGCCACGATTCGCGCGCGCGGCGTGAAGCCCGCGCTGCTGGCCTTCTCATCGCTCATGATCAGCAGCGCAGCGGCACCGTCGTTGAGCGGGCACGCGTTGCCGGCGGTCACCGTCCCGTCCTCTTTGAAGACCGGCCGCAATGAGGCCAGTGCCTCGAGCGTGGTCCCCGGACGCGGGCCATCGTCCTTGGTGACGACGGTCTCGGGCACGTCGATCTCGTTGCCCTCCTTGTCGACGTCCTTGTGCGCCGGCACCGTCACCGGGATGATCTCCTTGTCGAAGTGCCCAGATTCCTGCGCCGCCACGGCGCGCGTCTGGGAGATCAGCGCCCACGCATCCTGGGCCTCGCGGCTGACGTTGCGTTCCTCGGCGACGTTCTCGGCGGTCATGCCCATCGTGATGTAGGCGTTGTACAGCGAGCCCTCCGAGCCGTCGAGCTTCGGGTGAAACTCAAACGGCGCCCCCGGCGCCGTGCGTGAGACCGCCTCGACTCCGGCGGCGATGTAGGTGTCACCCTCGCCGGCCTTGATCGCGTGGAACGCCATCCGCGTCGTCTGCAGCGAGGACGCGCAGAAGCGGTTGACCGTGCAGCCCGGTACTCGATAGTCGATGCCCGCCAGCAGCGTTGCCATGCGACCGATGTTGTAGCCGGACTCGCGCTCGCCGTAGCCACAACCCATCATCACGTCACCGATCGAGCCCTGATCGAGCTGTGGGTTGCGCTCGATCAGCGCCTTCAGCGGCAGCGCCGCGAGGTCATCCGCGCGGACGGACTTGAGCGACCCCTTGGCGGCCCGCCCGATGGGCGTGCGAACAGCGTCGACGATTACGGCTTCGGGCATGCGTGACTCTCCTTGATCAGTTGACGGCCCTCTTGACAGCGGCGGTGGACGCCTCCGGCGAGCTCAGTCTATGCGCTCATAGCCCCACTCGCGCACCAGGTCGCGTCCGAGATACTCGCTCAGGGCAACGACCTCCGGCTTGAAGCGGCCACGCAGCTCCAAGAGCAGCTGCTCATCCGGAGGACGCGGCACGGAGAAGACGAGACGACGCACCAGGTTCTCGACTGCGTCGTTGCGCAGCACGCCGGGCGTGAGTGCCTCGACGGTACGTGACAGCCGGCCCGCCTGGGCGGGCCGGCGACGCGCGCGCTGCAGCGCCAGCACAGCGCGGTGGAGCCTGGGAGAGCGCACCGCTTTGCGGTCCCTGCTCGTATGGGGCAGCTCGAACGCATGTGTGTCGTCGATCTCGAGGAAGCGAAGGACACGACGCGCCGTGCCATCGTTGTCACGACGAAAATCGTCGTACAGGATCACCATGATCTGCTCAGCCGGGAAGTGTGACTGCAGGCGCTGCAGCTGCTCGCCATAACGCACGTGATCGCAGTAGAAAAGCCGATCCGGAGCGCGCGAGCCGGGTGGAATGTGCAGACCTTCTCGCCGCTGCCCTTCGAGCGCGATCGCCTTGCGCAGGTCGCGCTCGTCCTCGACCAGTGTGAGCAGATTGTTGAGGTGAAAGTTCTGCACGAGGCTCGTGGGCTCGCGTAGCACGGCGATGATGCGCGCGCCGGGCTGCACCTGCGCGATCAGCCGTGCGGCGTCTGGTGAGCGGATGTACTGCGGCGATGCCTCCCCGGCACGTTGCTCGGTCCCCGCGTCCGCGAACAGCGACAGATAGGCGTCGAGCGTGCCCGGACGAAGGTCGGCGCCTGCGCCGATCCACTCCTTGGTGGAGTCCGACTGCGGGCGATCACGGAAGAAGAACCGCGGCTCCTTCAGGTCGGGCATGAAGATCTGGGGATGCTGGCGCAGGATGTTGAAAAGCGCCGTGGTGCCACACTTTTCGTGACCGACGATGAAGAAGTCGGGGACCCTCGTCTCAGCCGACACCGGTGGCCTGGCCGACGTCGCCATGGGTGCAAATTATACGCGACGCTTACAGGTCCAAGCGGCTGACGCCGAGCTCGTCGAAGCCGACGTGGTGGGCGAGCTCGTGACGTACGGTGCGAGTCACCTGGTCGCGCAGGAGATCCGGGTCGTGGCCGAAGTCGCGGCGCAACGTGTCGCGGAAGATCACGATGCGGTCGTGCGTGTTGTCGCGGGACGCCCCATCCCCCTGGTAGAGCCCGTAGGCGCCGCGGCGCCGACCGCCGTCAGAGATCACGACCGCGACGTGCGCGAGCGCGTTTCTCAGCAGATCCGGAAGATCGTCGAGCGCATCGCGGACCAGCTCCTCGAAGTCCGTGTCGTTGAGCGGGTCGAGCTCCATGAACTCGGCTTCTTCGGGCGCCACCACCAAGCCTTCGCGGGCGAGCCGCTCGGAATAGCGGACGATCTCTTCGAACTCGCTCTCGGACTCCGGGTTGCGCCAGCCGGCGAGGCGCACCGCGACGAACGCCACGCTGCCCATCAGGACGATCGCCACGATCACGCCCAGAGCGACGTCCTCGAGCGCCCGCACTACCCCGATCGAGCTGAAGCCCTGACCCACCACCAGCACCACCAATCCGACGGACATCGCCACCAACGCTGCCACACCGGCGCGCCGAAGCGATCTCGGATCTTCGGGAGGGGTGGACGCGCGCATCGCCTGATGGTCGTCCTATTTCAGCGTGCGGGCGATCACGAGACGCTGGATCTCGTTGGTGCCCTCGTATATCTGGGTGATCTTGGCGTCTCGCATCATGCGCTCCACCGGGTACTCCTTGACGTAACCGTACCCGCCCAGGACCTGCACGGCCTCGACCGTCACCGCCATCGCGGTGTCCGAGCAGAAGACCTTGGCCATCGAGGAGTACTTTGCGCGCTGTGGATGGTGCTGGTCGGCCATCGCGCATGCCTTGTACAGCAGCTCGCGGGCGGCCGCTGTGCGAGTTTCCATGTCGGCGAGCTTGAACTGGATCGCCTGGAATTCGTTGATCGCCTTGCCGAATTGGCGACGCTCGCGCGCGTAGGCCACCGCGTAGTCGGTCGCGCCCTGAGCGATGCCGACAGCCTGTGCGGCGGCTCCGAGGCGGGTTCGCTCGAGCGTGCCGAGCGCAACGGACAGGCCCTTGCCGACCTCGCCGATCACGTTCGCGTGCGGGACGCGCACGTCCTCGAAGATCGGCTGGCCCGTGGGTGAGGCGCGGATGCCGAGCTTGTGCTCGAGCTTGCCCACGCTGAATCCGGGCCGGTCGGCCTCCACGACGAACGCGGTCAGCCGACGACTGTCCCGGTCGGTGACGGCAAAGGTGATGTAGAAGTCTGCGACGCCCAGGTTCGATATCCAGTTCTTGGTTCCGTTGATCACCCACTCATCGCCGTCGCTGACGGCGATGGTCTTCATCCCCGCCGGGTCCGATCCGGCCTCCGGCTCGGACAGCGCGAACGCCGGCGACCACTCTCCGGTGGCGCACCTGGGCAGCAAGCGCTCCTTGAGCTCGTCTGATCCGAACAGCTGGATCGGCAGCGTGCCGAGCTCCTGCACCATCAGGATCAGCGCACAGGCCGCATCGACCTTCGCGATCTCCTCGACGGCCATGTTCAGCATCAGCGTGCCCGTGCCCGTACCCCCGTACTCGGTGGGGAAGGGCAAGCCGAGGATGTCCTGCTCGGCGAGCAGCTTGCGCACGTCCCACGGATATTCGGCGCGCTCGTCGATCTCAGCCGAGCGCGGCGCGATCCGCTCGCGCGCGATCTGGCCGATCGTCTCACAGAAGTCGAGGTGCTCCTGGGGCACCGTGTAGACCTCGCTTACCGCCTCCATTCCCCCATACTAGTCGCGGCTGGTCAACCGACGCGCACCACCCCGATTCAGCGGGCGAGCTGCTCGCGGCGGGGATCGCGCCCGCCAGGTCGGGCCCGCTACGCTCACTCCAATGAGCCCAGCAGACGCTTCGGCCACGATCGAGATCGAGCCCGCGCGACTCGCGGCATTGATCGAGCAGGACGACGCCGTTCAGGTGATCGACGTGCGCGAGCCCTACGAGCGCGAGGCAGGGCACATCGAGGGCACGCGCCACATCGAGCTCGTCCAGCTCACATCCGCCGCGGATAGCGTCGACCGCGGGCGGCCGGTGGTGTTCTACTGTCGCGTCGGGGCGCGCTCGGAGATGGCCGCGCAGGCGTTCCGCGCATCGGGCTTTGAGGCATACTCGCTGAGCGGCGGCCTCCTCCGCTGGGCCCAGGAGGAACGTCCGCTGGCTCCCGACGGCGGCTTCGTCGCCGATCACTAGCCTTCCACTACTTTCTGACAGCGAATCGGGTCCCACCACAGGAGGGGATGACACCTATGGAGGCTTCCAGCGAGTACCCGAACGTGAGCGTCGGCGAGGGCTATGCGGTCGCGCATCTGGAGGACCTGGGCGACGGCCCCGGCTTCCGCAAGGCGCGCAAGGGACTGGGCGTCACGGCGTTTGGTGTCAACGCGGTGGTGATCCCTCCGGGCATCGAATCAGGTTTTCACTACCACGAGCGCCAGGAGGAGCTGTACTTCGTCCATCGCGGCTCGCTCGAGATGGAATTCGGGGATGGAAGCGTCGAGCACCTGCGTGAGGGCGGCATGGCGCGGGTGGACGCCGCTACCGTGCGCCGCGTCCGCAACGTCGGTGACGTCGACGCCATCTATCTGTGCGTGGGCGGCAAGGACGGCTATGTCGGGCGCGACGGTCGCGTGCGCCCCGGCGAGGAGAGTCGTGTAAGCCCGATCCGCCCCGCGGATGAGCGAGGCTGACGGACCCCAGCGGACCCTGCGGGTCGGCGACGGGCTCGAGATCCCGCTCGCCGAGATCACGCTGCGCACGAGCCGCTCCTCGGGGCCCGGCGGGCAGCATGCGAACGTAACTTCCTCGCGCGTGGAAGCGAGCTTCGACGTGCTCGCCTCGCGAACCCTGAGCGAGGCGCAACGCGCGCGCGTGCTGGCGCGCGCCGGTCCGCGCCTGGTCGCCGTCGCACAGGACGAGCGCTCGCAGACGCGCAATCGCGAGCTTGCGCTGCGGCGCCTGGCCGAGCGCCTGTCGTTGGCGCTCGCCGTCCCGCGCACCAGGCACGCGACACGCCCCTCTGCCGCCTCGCGTGCGCGCCGCCTCGAGCATAAGCGCCGTGCCGGTGCTCGCAAGCTGTCTCGTCGCCGGCCACGTCCCAGCGTGGATGAGGACTAGCTCCAGCAACCAGCTACGGGTTCAGCAGCTCCTTGACGTAGCGGTGGTGCAGGCGGCCGAGCGCGGTGTTTTCGGGATGGAAATCGAGGGCATCCCACAAGACGGGCGAAGCGGGTGCCCAGGTGATGATCATGTACGCGCCGAGTACGAGCACGACGGCGCGCAGCCGGCGGGAGCTCGAGAGCGCCGCCAGCGGCAGTGTCCACAGCACGTACCAGGGCAACACCCAGCTCAGCGTCACGAGCAGCGCGACGCTCGCCCATCCGGACGCTGTGATCGTGTCGCGCCGGCGCCAGGCAAACCAGCTGCACCACGCCACCGAGGCCACCAGGGCGGCTGACGCGACGCCGCGCACGAATTCGGTCTCGCCACCCGCGCCGAACAGCAGCCCGATCAGGTTCGGGATGCTCTCGCTCGTCACCAGCTCGCTCTGCGTGCTGAGGTCGGGGATGTGCAGGCCGAATGCCAGCAGGCTTACGGCCGCCACGAGGACACCTGTCACGAGCATCCCGAGCACGAACTGCACGAGCGCCCGTGGCACCCGCAGCAGCGACGCGAGCACAACCGGGACCAGCACCGCCGCCGAGGCCTTGAGGCCGATCGCGATCACGAACGCGCCACCTGCGCCTGCGTCGAGTATCGACAGCGGCAGCACCCATCCGCGCAAACTGCGCACGGCGCCGGCGCCGGCGCGCGGATTCGTGCCAGGCCCACCTACCTGCGCCGCCACAGGCGTGCCCGCGGAGGTCCCGTCCGGGGCGCCGGCGGCGTCGCTCGGGCCCTGCGCACGCGCCCGCGCGAGCAGCAGCAGATAGAAGCCGAGCATGATGAAGAACAGCATCAGGAAGTCGTTGTGATCGCCGCCGAGTCCCCAGACCAGGACGATCGGGTTGAGGCCGACGAGCGCCACGGCGGCGCGCGGATCGCGCTTCAGCAGCAGCGCGGACTTCCACACGAGCAGGATCGTCGCGAGGCTTGTCAGTATCAGCAGCGCCTTGAGCGCCCAGAACGACCCGCCGATGCCGAGCGGGACGACGGCGAACGTCACCAGCGTGAACAGGGGCCCGTATGGGCTCAACAGCTCGTGCCAGTTGCTCAGCAGGAAGCTCGGGTCGTTGTGCGGCTCGAGGATCGGGATCGTCGTGTACGGGTTGAGGTTGTGCACGACCTCCATGCGCCCGTAGTTGATGTAGTTGAAGAGGTCGGTCAACGCGAGCGGCGGCGAGAGCAGATAGATCGCGTGCGCGGCGAGGATCGTCGCGATCAGCCATCGCGCCGGCAGTCGCGGCACGTACTTGAGCACGAGCAGGTAACTGACGTACATGGCGACGATCGCGCCTGTGAACAGGTACTTGAGGGTGGTGGCGCTGTTGGTGAAGCCCGGCAGCATCCCGCCGAGCGGGCCGGCCATCCAGCCGGGGAAGAAGCCCGTGTGGGTCGTCGGCGCGATCACGCTCGGCCGGTTCGCCGCCACGAGCACGACGAAGATGCTGATCGCGAGGATCGCCGTCAGCGACAGCGCGCCGACCAGCACGCCGGTGTCGAGGCGCGCCTGCGTCGCGTCGCGTCGGCGCCACGGCCACTTCGAGGCGCCCGCTGACGGCGCGTCGCCGGCAGCGCGGCCGAGGGGAATGGTTGTCGCGTCGCCCGGCATGCTCAGCCGTCGGCACGATATCCGGTCCGGACATGCCGAGGGCCCGCGTGTGCGGGCCCTCGAACGGTGGTTCCAGAAGACCCGGCGCGATCGCCGAGCCTGAGACTAGATCGCCTGGACGTTTACGGCCTTGGGACCCTTCTCGCCCTGCTCGGGGTCGTAGGAGACCTTCGCCCCCTCCTGCAGAGAGCGGTAACCCTCGCCGTTGATGCCGGTGTGATGGACGAACAGGTCCTTGTCACCGTCATCCGGGGTGATGAAGCCGAACCCCTTGTCGTCGCTGAACCACTTGACTGTGCCAGTAGGCATGGTGTGAATTTCCTCCACGGTATGTGCGTGCTGCACGCGGAGGATGCTTCTCAAAGCTTCGACCTGCGAGCGCTTGCACTACTTTCGCCGGTCTTTAGCGCCGGCCATACAGGACGACCGTAGCACGTCGCAGCGGCGTCGTGTTGTCGACTTGTTGCGAGCCTGCAGCCGCGCGACGCCGCTGCCCGACTGCGCCGTGGGTAGTCTGGGGCGATGGAGGTCGATGCGGGCGAGGTTTCCGATGCCGCCGGAGCCGGATCGCCGCGCTTCAGCCGCCTGCTGCCGGCCGGCGCTCCCGCCTCGGTGAGCGAGATCATCGAGGACCTCGGGCTGTGGGACAGGACCGCCGAAACGCGGGCGCGCCCGCAGGTGATGCTGAACATGATCAGCACGGCCGACGGCCGCGCCACGCTCGACGGGCGTTCCGGAGCGCTCAGCAACAGCGCGGATCGTGCGCTGTTCCATGGTCTGCGCTGCGCGGTCGACGCGGTGCTCGTGGGGGCCGGCACCGTCCGTGTAGAGCGCTATGGGCGGATCATCCCCGACGCCCCGGCCCGGGAGCTGCGGCGCCGGCGCGGCCTCAGCGACGAGCCGCTCGCGTGCATCGTCTCGGGACGCGTAGAGCTCGAGGGGGATATCCCGCTGCTGTGCGAGCCCTCGGCGCGGGTCGTGATCCTGACCGGCTCGGAGGCGAGCCTGCCGGCCAGCGCCGCTCGCGTCGAGTACATCCGCACCGGACACGCCGGCCGTTGCGAGCTTCCAGACGCGATCGCCGAGCTGGGCCAACGCTACGGCGTGCAGCGCGTACTGTGCGAGGGCGGACCGCACCTCGCGTGGCAGCTGCTGGCCGCCGGGCTGCTCGACGAGCTGTTCCTGACGCTCGCGCCGATGCTCGCAGGCGGCGAGCCGTCGAGCGGCGAGGCGCTGCGGATCCTCGCCGGCGGTGAGCTGGTGCCGCCGCGTGAGCTCGAGCTGCTGGGCGTGCTGAGCAGCGGCCCCGAGCTGTTCCTGCGCTACGGCGTGCTCGCCGCTTGAGAGTGCGTCTCGCGAGAGACGATCGAGAGCAGTTCGCTCGCCAGGTGACGGCCCTGCGCGCCAACGAGCGGCGTCGCCGAGATCCGCACCACGACTTCATCGCCGTCGAGCTCCTCCAGGGTGATCCGCGGCGGCCCGCGCAGCGGCGTCTGCAGCGCACCCTCGAGGATCTCCTGCAGGTCGCCCGGCGTCATACCGGCCCGCAGGCGCGCGCGCAGGTTGACCGCGTCGGGTTCGTTCAGCGGCATCACGGCGACGTTCAGCACGACGCTGTTCGGAACGAGGATCGCGTCCTCGCCGGATGCGAACGTCGTGTACAGCAGCCCGAGCGCGCTGACGGTGCCCTCGAGCTGGCCCGCGAGGGGACCGCCCTGCAGGCGCACGCGCTCGCCGACGCGAAAGGGACGGGCACTCAGCAGGACCAATCCCGCGATCAGGTTGCCCAGCGTCTGCTGGGCGGCGAGGCCAAAGATGACGGCGGTGAACGCGGTCCCCAGCGCCAGTTCGCGCGCTTCGAAACCCGCGATGCGCAGCGCCACGAGCAGCGCCAGCCCGATCGCGACGAGACGGATCAGAAACCCGACGGTGCCAGCGGTCGCCGGGTCCAGGCGGCGAAACAGGGGAGGCCCGAGGCCGCGCCCGATGTCACGCGCGATTGCCCAGCCGAGGATCACGAGCGCCACGACCGTCACCACGCGCAGCGGCGTCTCGAGTCCTGGTTCGAGCCGCAATGGTGCGTGTTGCGAGGTGCGGGTGCCGAACAGGCTGACGCGGTTGTCGTAGATGATCACGATGCCCACGAACAGGGGCACCAGCACGAGCGCCTCGAGGCGCGCGCGCTTGACCACGCGCGGGCTGATCTGGCGCAGCAGCCCGACCTCCTTCCAGGCCTGGCTGCGCGTCTCGAACATCTTCGGCGGGGTCCTAGGGACGGGCATCGCCGCCAGACGGCCGGGAGTGGGCCGCTTTGCGTATCCGCCGCATGACTTTCTGCTGCAGCGTCAGCTGCGGCGGCCAGGATCGTGGCAGCTCCGTCTCGTTTATGCGGGCAGCGAGCGTCTCGTAGTCGGGGTGACGGCCGTGAATGACCCGCACGCGCTCCTGCACGGTCGTGGGATAGCCGAGGCGAAAGTTGTACTCGGGCGCGAGCACGAACAGGCGGACGCCGTGCTCCCACGCGCAGCGGCGAAAGGCGAGCTGATCGGCTCTGCCGCTGCGGCTGCCCTTGCCAGGGGTGGGGAATGGATCCCCGTGTTGGCTCCACTCGAGGTACGTCTCTTCCCAGCTGCGCATGAACCCAGCCATCCGATCGTTGGCGCGCCACGCGAGCAGGCCGGTGTTGAACTCGTAGAACGCGGGCGGCACGCCGGGGTCGTGGGGTCCACGACCTTCTGCCGTATAGGCCGCTGCCATGTCGTAATGATCCAGGAGCCGCAGCAGGTGAGCGATCTCGTCGACGACGAAGGTATCGCTGTCGAGGTACAGCGTGCGCTCGAACGGGGAGCGTCGCATGTTCGCGATCTTGTCCGCGTAGGGATTCGCAGAGGGCTCGAACCGCGCGGTCGACACGCCCTCCGCGCCTGCGGGCTCATCCGAGACGAACAGCAGATGCGGCAGCGGGTTGTGTCGCAGCGACGAGCGCGCCGAGCGCAGCGCCTCGGCGATGTAGCGCTCGCCGGAGCACGAATACAGGACGCCCTCGGGGGCCGCTGCTGGTTTGGAGGAGGAATCAGGCACTGGCGTGACTCTGTGTTGACGGTCCACTCAGCGCCGGGGCCGAGAGCCGGCGGCCAGTCTATGCGCTCCCCGCCGCGTTCACCGCGGCTCTGCGACGATACATCGCCATGAAGCTGAGCAAGCGCGCGTGGAGACTCGCAAAGCCCATGTTGGAGAGCCGGGGGTTCGAACTTCGTCGAACGAGCATGAATCGCGACGACTGGAATCTCTACCCCCTGCTCATCCGTTTGATGCGCGAACGTCAGGCGACCGTCGTGCTCGACGTCGGCGCCAACCGTGGCGGCTTCGTCGACCAGCTCCGCGGCTCGGGCTACGAGGGCCGCGTGATCTCCTTCGAGCCGCTGCCCGAGCCGTATCGGGTGCTCGCGCAACGCGCCGCCGGCGACCCTCGGTGGGATGCCGCGGAGACTGCCTTGAGCGACACCGCCGGCCCCGCGCCGATGCGCAGGTCGGGCTCTGGCGACGTCACCTCCTCACTGCTGCCCACCACCGCCGCGATGGTGCAGGCGCTCCCCGAGGCGGCGCCCGGCGAGCGCGTGGAGGTGAGTGTGTCCACCGTCGACGCAGAGGTCGCCAGCCGGTGCTCGGAGAGCGATCGCCCGTTCCTGAAGATCGATACCCAGGGCAACGAGCTGGCCGTCCTGCAGGGCGGGCGAACATCGCTGGCCCGCACCATCGGCGTCCTCGCTGAGCTCTCGCTGGTCGAGCTCTACGACGGACAGGCGTTGTTCGCCGAGCTCGTCGACTGGCTCGCCGAGCGCGGCTTCCTGCTGCTCGCGATGGCGCCGGCCTTTCACGACCCGCGCACCGGCCGGCTGTTGCAGGTCGACGCGCTGTTCGGCGAGCTGAGCCAGTCCTCCGCGTGAGCTGAGTCGATCAGTTCGCACCGAGCGCGCGAGGCGGCGGCTCAGGTTGCCGTGTAGACGACCATCGCGCCCCCGAACACCAGGCAGTAGAGCGCGAAGGGGATCAGCGTCCGGGTCTTGAACCAGCGCACCAGGAAGGCGACCGTGAACACGGCGGTCACCGCCGCCACCGCGCAGGCGACGATCGCCTGACCGCGGATGCCGTCGCCGAGATGGCCGAGCAGGTCGGGCAGCTTGACGAGACCAGCAGCAAGGATGATCGGCGTGGCCAGCAGGAAGGCGAAACGCGCCGAGTCGCTGTGGTCGAGCCCCCGCACGAGACCCGCTCCCATCGTCACACCGTCGCGGCTGATGCCCGCGACGAGCGCCGTCGACTGGGCCGCGCCGATGACCAGCGCCTCGCGGTACTCGAGCGTGTCCAGCCTGCGGGCACCGTCGGGCTTGGCTCCCTCGCGGATCGCCAGTTCGCGCACCTCGGCGCGCCGACGGTAGCGCTCGAACCCGAGCAGCAGGCAGCCGTTGACCATCAGGAAGATCGCCGCGAGCTCCGGCTTGGCCGTGATCGTGCGCAGCTGGTGCTCGAGCGCCAGGCCGATGATCCCGGCGGGGATGCTCGCCACGATGATCAACCAGGCGAGCCGCTCAGTCGAGGTCTCGATCCGCCTGCTGCTCAGCGTTCGAAAGAAGGCGCGGACGATCTGCACCCAGTCGCGCCGATAGTAGAAGAGCAGGCCGAGCGCGCTGCCGACGTGGAGCATCACCACGAACGCAAGCCAGAAGGACTCCGATTCGGACTGGGCTTTCACCAGCGAGTTCCAGCCGAACAGGGTCGGCAACAGCACCGTGTGGCCGAGGCTCGAGATCGGGAACAGCTCGGTCACTCCCTGCAGGAACCCGAGCACCACTGCCTGGAAGTACGTCAGCGCTGACGCGAGCGGAATCGCCAGATGGGCGGACATCGGCGCGGGAGCTTAGTGGCTCGGCGCGACTTCCATCGCCGACACGCGTTCCTGCATGCGAAAGACCCGGACGGCCGAGCAGCGACGCTCGCTCGACATCGCAGCGGCGCCGGCGCGGCCCTGGGACGCATACCACCCCCGGACCAAGGAGGCCCAATGCAGCTGCCCAGACATCGCGCGCACCCCGCCAACCCCCGATGCGCCGGCACCGCGCCAGAACGGCGCCGGCGGCGAGCGAGGACGCTCGTCGGCGCCGTCGCGCTGCTGTGCGTCCTGTCCGCGACGCTCGGCGGAGCCCTCGCCTACGCCAACGGCCAACCCGTGCGCGGCGGCGTCAAGAACCCCACGTTTGGCGGGTTCTTCGGGACCACGCAGATCTGGGCCAACAACTCGACGTGGGGCACGCGCCAATCGAATCTCGGCAGCGGCGGGTCGGCCATCTACGGCTGCCGCAGCCTCAAGGGCGGGCTGCCGTGCCTGGATGCCGACAACCTCAAAGGCGGTCCGGCGTTCGAGTTCATCACCACCGGCGCGATTGGCGGGTCGATTCTCGTGGCGAACTCGAGCGCGGCCCCGTTCACGACCAATGGCCACGGCGTCGCCACGGGCCTGAACGCGAACTACCTGCAGGGCAAGCAGGCAAGCGAATTCCAGCTCGCCAACCAGCCCGCCGCCAACGCCAACGAGCTCGGCGGCCAGCCGCCGAGCTCCTACGTCAGCACCGGGCAGCTGCTGTTCGCCGACGTCGGCCCCGGGCCGGTCATCCAAAACACGCGCGGCGCAACCACGGTCGGCCAACTCGAAACCACCTACACGGTGGTGTTCGGCACGACCAACGTCAGCAAATGTTCCTTCACCGCCTCTCCCCAGGGGGCGGCGCTGACCGCCGGCCAGCTCGGCGTCGCGCCCAGCGCGAGCAACGTGAGTGCGGTCGTCGTCACCGCGCCCGGCGGCTTCGCCGGCGGCTTTGACCTGCAGGTCGCCTGCTGAGTGGCGACGCAGCGCGATCGTGGCGTACCGGCGCCTGTCTCGCGCCGGTACGCCACGTGGCCGCGATCAGCCGCGGTGCTCGGCCGGCTCACTTCACCACCGCTTCACACGATCGTTGCGGCTTGGTCACAAAAAACCGCTGTTTGCGGGGAAAACTGTTTGCTATGAATGGTCATGGAACGAGCCCCCGCGACGTTGGCGCCGGCGACCCGCACGCGACCGGCGCGGCGTGCAAGGTCGACATGCACTGCCACTCGACCGCCTCACAGGAGTCGAGACTCGGCGTGCAGCGCGCGGTTGGGCTGCCGGAGTGCGCGACCCCGCCGCACGAGGTCTACGAGCTGGCCAAGCGCCGCGGCATGGATCTGGTGACGATCACCGACCACGACACGATCGCCGGGGTGCTGGAGATCGCCGATCGACCGGACGTCTTCATCTCCGAGGAGCTGACGGCGCACTTTCGCGGCGAGCCCCAGGCTGTGCACGTGCTCTGCTACGGGATCACGTGCGAGGACCACGAGTGGCTGCAGGCGCACAGCGGCGACCTCGAGCTGTGCGCGGGCTACATGTACGAACAGGAGATCGTGTGCGCGCTCGCTCATCCGTACTACACCGTCGCCGCCCCGTTGGCCGCGCGTCATCGCCGTCGTTTGGCCGAGCTGTTCGGTATCTGGGAGATCCGCAATGGCGCGCGCGCTCGCGAGCTCAACCGGCCCGCAGCCACATACGTCGCCACGCGCGAGGGGATCGGCATCGGCGGCAGCGACGATCACGCCGGGGTTGACATCGGGCGCACATACAGCGAAACCCCGCCCGCGCGGACGCCGGGCGACTTTCTCGAGCACGTGCGCCGCGGCGACGTGGTCGCTCACGGCGTGCAGGGGAGCGCCGCCAAGTGGGCGCACGCCGCGATCGCGCTCGCCGCCCGTTCGTTCGCGAGCGGGCGTGCCGGTGAAGAGCACCGCGAACGGCCTGACCCGGCGCGCGTGATGAGGATGGTCAGTCGACTGCTGCGCGAGGGCGACGCTCGCCGAGGAGCCATCGGCAGCGACGTCACGCCCGACGACGCGCGCTGCCTGCTGCGTGCGTGGCTCAGCGCGGTCGAGCTTGACCATCTGGATGAGCACCAGCTTGTGGCGTTCATGCAGGAGGAGAGCTTCAGCCACGCCGACCTTTACCGGCGCGCGTGCCGCCTGCACGAGCGCAAGCTGCGACGTGCGGTGGATGCCGCGGTCAGCGCCGCCGCAGGTCAAACCGACGCGCTCGGCGCCGCGGAGGGCCTGTTCGAGGCGTGCATCGCGGCGATCCCGTACGCGCCCGCGACCGCGTTCCTCGCCAACGAGCAGGAGAAGCTCGCGGCGATTCCGTACTCGGCACCGCGCACGCCCGGCCAGCGGGAGGGTGTGCGGCGGCGGGACGAAGGCGAGCGCCCACGCGTCGCGATCCTCGCCGACGGCATCGGCTCGACGCACGGCGTCACACGGACGATCGAGGAGATTCGCGAGCGCGGCGTGCCCGGCTTCGAGATCGAGGTGGTCGGGACCGACCCGGAGGTCGACCGGCGTTTGTCCGCCGTTGCCGCGATCGACGTGCCGTTTTACCCGGGCCTGCGCATCGGCGTTCCGAGCCTGCCGGTTGCCGTGGAGACGCTTGCCGGCCTGGGCGGCGGCGGCTACGACGTGATCCACGTCTGCTCACCGGGCCCGGCCGGCATCTGCGGCGCGTTGGTCGCGCGCGCGTTGGGGTTGCCGCTGGTGGGCAGCTACCACACCGAGCTGACCGCGTATGCCGGGCTGCGCTCCGGCGAGCAGCGCCTCACGGACGCGATGGCACTCGCCGTCAGCGCCTTCTACCACGCGTGCGACGTCGTGCTCTCCCCCAGCCCAGCCTCCGACGGCGCACTCGCGGCGCTCGGGATGCCCGCTGAGCGGGTGCTGCGGTGGGATCGCGGGGTCGACACGGCGCGCTTCGACCCGACGCTGCGCGATGAGTCGCTGTTGCCCGGCGCCATCAACGTGCTGTACTCGGGACGGATCACACGCGAGAAGGGCGCCGAGCTGCTGGCCGACGCGTTCCTGCTGGCGCGCGAGCGCGAGCCGCGCCTGCACCTGGTGCTCGCGGGCGGCGGCCCCGAGGAGGATTACGTGCGTGCGCGCCTCGGTGAGCACGCGAGCTTCCTCGGCTGGCTGCAGGGCGACGAGCTCGCGCGCACGTACGCGAGCGCCGACATGTTCGTGTTCGCGAGTGCGACCGACACCTTTGGGCAGGTGATCCTCGAGGCGCAGGCGAGCGGCCTGCCGACCGTTGCGCTGGCCCGCGGCGGGCCGCTGTCGCTGATCGAGAACCGCATCAGCGGGCTGCTGTGCGAGCCCGACCCGCACGTGATCGCCGGCGCGCTGCTAGAGCTCGCGGCCTCGCCGCTGCTGCGCGAACAGCTCACGCTGGGCGGGCTCGCGGCGGCCAGGCGGCGCACGTGGGAGCAAACGCTCGAGCGTCTGGCGGCCGGCTATCGACATGTGCTGCGCGCTGACGCGATGCCGGAGCTCGCGCGTGCTGCGTAGCTCCGCCCCGACCCGGCGCGCGAGGATCGCGGTGGCACTGCATGACATCGAGCCCGCGACCTTCGAGCGCTGCGCGCTGATCCGCGACTGGCTCGACGACCACGGCGTCGATCGCATCACGCTGCTCGTGATCCCCGCCCGCGATCTGCATCCGCTCGGCGAGCGCTGCCCCGAGATGATCGGCTGGTTGAGCGAACGTCACCTCGCGGGCGACTCGATCGCTCAGCACGGCTTCCAGCACGAGCAACTGCGCCGTGGGTCATTCACGCGACAGGGCCTGAACCCCGCGCGCGGGTGGCGCTCAGCGGAGTTCGTGGGGCTCGACGAGGAGGAGACGCGCCGCGCCGTCGACGCGGGCTGGCGGGTGCTCAAGCTCGCGGGCATCGAGCCGGACGGCTTCGTCGCTCCGGCTTACGCTTACACCCCCGCCCTGCGTCGGGTGCTGCCGCGGAAGTTCCGCTGGTGGGCGAGCCTGCTGCATCTGCATCGCGCACGTGGCGGCGACGACGGAACCCGCACGCAATGGCTCGCGCCTGCGTGGGGCATGGGCGCCGACAGCCGCGTTCGACGCCTGCTCGCGCCACCGCTGATCCGCGCCGGAAGTGTGCTCTGTGGTGACACGCTGCGCTTGGATCTGCACCCGGCCCATCTGCAGAATCCGCGCCACATGCTCGCCCTCGAGTGGGCGCTCACACGATCCGCGCCCCGCCGCGAGGCGATCACGTTCGAGGAAATGATCTCCGACGCGGGACTCGAAACCGGACCGTGCGCTCGTGGCGCGAGCGTGGCTGCACGATGGCGGTGAGCGCTCAGCGCTTGCGCGCGGTGAACATCGACGGTTCGAAGGACTTGACCGCCGCGAGCCCGGCGTAGCCGAGGTGCTTCAGGCCGAAGAGGTCCTCGACCGTGCGCAGCAGCGAGAAGTGGTTGAACGGTTCCTGGCTGGTCGTTCCCCCCTTCACGTATGGCGAGAGCAGCAGCGCGCCGACCGCGCCACCGCCGCGGGGTGTGCCGGTGATCGACTTGAGCGGATCGTTCGGGAACAGCGGCTCGCCGCAGCATGAGCTCGAGTCTGCGAATTCCCCCGTGGACGGCGCCTCATCGACGGTGATCACCAGCAGCCCGTTTTGCTTGTAGGCCTTCGACGCGAGGATCTCGGGCACCACCTGTGCCAGCAGCGTCCCGGCGGGCGCGAGGCCGGCCGGGGCACCGGCGGTGCACGGCGTCGGGTTGCCGTCGTCGCAGCGGTCGGGGACGATGTAGGAGAAATTCGGCGTCCGCGCCGGGTCTGCGAGGTCGGCCTTGAGGCCTTCAAGGCCGACGTCATCGGCCGCGCAGGCGGGCGAACCCACGATCGAGTCGAAGTACACGAACGGGTTGCGGAACGTCGCGTAGGTTCCCGTGCCCGCGCTCTGCGTCGCTGTCGGGTCGGCCTGCCCGAGCGTCGGGTGCGCGCACGCGCCCTGCGGCGTGCCGGCTTCGTCGATGCCCTGTACGTACGCGCGCCAGCTCAGTTGCTTGGCTTGCAGCTGTCCGGGGAGCGTCTGCGTGGATGCCGGGTACACGCAGCCGGCGCCGAGCACCTGTTCGTCGGCGCCGGTGCCTGTCGGCGTGATGGCGCTGTAGTTGGGGCAGTTGGCGGCCGTTTCGACGGTGGGGCCCTGACCGCTGAGCAGCGCGACCTCGTTGGCGAGCTCCTCGTGCGCGACGCCGTCGTAGCGCACCATCAGCTGTCCCTGACGCTCGAGCGTCTGCGACAGGTACGGCGAGCTTGAGCCGGGGCCGAACACAGACGCGTAGGACTCGTCGGAGAGCATGATCACGAACACGTGCTTGATCGCCGGGAGCTTGCTCGCCGGTGACCCGGCGGCTGGCTTGCCCGATCCGCCCTTGCCGGTGTTCGCGCTGGGCGGTGCCGTCGGCGTCGCAGCTGGGCTCGTTTTGGTCGGCGCCGCTGCGGGAGTCGGCGTCGCCGCCGGTTCGGCTTCGGGCGCGGGTGTCGAGCCTTCGCCACCAGCTTCGGAGCCGGCCGCTTCGGAGCCGGATTCAGCTGTGGGGGCCGGGCCGGCACTCGCGTTGGTGGCAGGGAGTACCACTTTCAGCGGGGAACGGGCGGAGGCCAGCGTGCCACCGACCGGCGAGCTCGCGACGTTCCCCAGCAGCACGCCGAAGCCGAGGAACACGAGCACGAGGAGCGCTGAGATCCGTGGCGCGGGAAGCCGCAGGCCGGCGCCGAGTGGCGCCGCAGCGCGCGCGTCGGGAGCGGTCCCGGCAGGCGCAGACCCTGAAGGAGCGCAGGCCGCAGCGGCAGGCGCAGCCTCCTCTAGGGGTGCCACTTGGTCAGCGCCAGAGCGCCCACCGGCGCGCGCCAGCAGCACCTCCAGCTGCGGGCTGCGCGACGCCGCGCGAGCGCCGCAGCTCAGGCAATAGCACTGGCCGTCGGCCAGCGGCGAGCCGCAGTCCGCGCACAGCTGGGGGCGCTCGATGCTGATGGCTGGCGCCTCCTAAGCGTCCGGGTCAGCCGCCGGCGCGGAGGCCGGGCCGCCCTGGTGAGCAAGCAGCGCATCCATCATCGACGTGGCGCCGTCCCGGGCGATCGCGGCGCCGGCGTCGCGACGCTCCATCAGTGTGGTCCCGCACTGCCAGCAGTAGAGCGCGCCGCGACTGTGTGGCGCACCGCAGCTCGGGCAGTCACCGGCGACGCCGTCCTGCTCCATGCGCAGCAGGCGCTCGAGCTCTGCCAGCTCCGCGTCGCGTTCCTGCAGCACCGCCGCGCGACGTACCAGCACGTCGAGGCGGAAGTGGTCGCGGATCGCCATCTCATAAGCCAGCCCTCCCAGGTCCCAGTGCAGCTCGGTGACCTGTTCGGCAAGTGCGTCGCGCCTGCGCTGCAGCGCAGAACCGGCTTCATCACGCGGCGCCGCCGCGGGCGGGGCGGGTGCGGGCGACGTGGCAGCGGCCGGCACGCCCGGGGCCGGCAGCGGCGACTTCGCCGTGCTCGCCTGCCCGTCTGCGCCCGGTCGGTCGTCGAGGATGCCCATGCGCGTGCTCCGGCCTAGAATTCGACTTCGTTGGGGACGTTCTTGGATTTTTCCTCATACGTCTTGCCCTTGACGCCCTTGAGGCCGGGCGCGACTTTCGCGGGCTTCCCCGGGCTCGAGCTCGAACCGGAGCCTTTGGTGGAGGAGCTGGTGCTCGCGCCGGAGGCGCCGCCGTTGGACACTGCGATGACCTTCGCTGCGGGGAAGCTCTTCTTCAGGGCAGACAGCGCCTTGTCGGCTTCGGCCTTCTTGTGATAAATGCCGGAATAGATCACGTAGCTGCCCGCGCTGAGGCTCGCGAATTCTTCGGACTTGAGCGCGCCCACCGACTTTGCACCTTTGGCGCTTGCCGCCGCCTTGGCCGCTTCTCGCGCTGGCCGCGTCGTGCCCGATTCCGGCAGTGTCTGCAGCTGCACCGTGTAGCCGTTGGTCCCCGACGGCCAGTCACCGGTGAACGCCGCTTCGCCTCCGCTCGTGGCCCCCGCCGATGACGCCGGCGAAGAGACGCTGATCACCTGCGCGGGCGCGGCGCGCTGCTTCGGCGACCCCGCCCGTCCGATCAGCACGCCGACGCCCAGCGCGAGCAACAGCACGCCGACGCCGGCGATCACGGTCAGCGTGTTGTTTCGCTCGGGCGCAGCGGACGCCGGCGGCACGGCGCCGGGCGGAAACGGCGCCGTGGGTGGCGTCGCGGCCCGGGGGGCTTGACCCGGCGGGGGATCTCCGCTCAGCACGCTGCTCATCGGCACCAGACGCTCGCCACACTCCAGGCAGTAGCGCTGATCGCGCGCCAATGGCGCGCCGCAGCTCGCGCACTGTGCGGGCGCCTGTGTATGCGACGAAGCTGAGCTTGCGATCGATTCGGTGGACAGAGCTGGGACCTTCGTATCTACGTCGCCGGCGAGGAAAAGGCGCACCGGACCCCCGGCTGCGCCGCTCTCGGTACTGCCCATCTATGGTCGAGGCGCCGAGCCCGCTCGGCGTGACGATTTTGTGAAGGCAGCGGCCGGCGAGCGCCGGCGCCCCAACCCCGTGCCGGGCGCCGGTCGCCTACGCAGCGACGCCGTCGCGGTCGAGCAGCGCGCGGCGTGGCTCGGAAGTGCGAAGGCTCGAGGGCACGGGGATCTGCAGCGGCTGCTCCCCGAGCGCGCTCCGCTGGCCCTGGCTCACGAGCTGGGCTCGGTCACCCATCTGCGCCGCCAAGCACAGGCCCACGACGATCGAGAGGAGCCCTATCCAGGCAAAGACGACGAACAGCAAGATCATTGGGAGCTCCCGAGTCGGCGCGGACAGTTCCTCATCAAGTATATCAGCTTACTTGGCATCTGGGTACATCGCCTGATTTGGCCGCGAGCGCAGCCCGACTACGCGACAATGCGTCGCGCGCGCCAGCGCATCGTTCGTGCCTGCGACGGGTTCTGATGGTGCAGGCCACGCGCGGCTGGCGGCGTTGCGTGGCCGAAAAGAGGCGCAAACCAGAGACCAGGAGGGACTCGAACATGAGGGGCTACAAGATCAAGCAGGCGTGGAGCCTCCCGGCCCTGGCGCTCATCGGCCTCGTCCTGGCGCTGCCGCTCACCGCTTGGGCCGCGGGCACTCACGTCAGCGGACCGGCGGCTCCTAGTGCAGCGACCCGACCCGCGCGGGTGAGCGGCACCTCGGTGCTGCTCGAGGGAACCGTCGACCCGCATACGCTCGCCACCACCTACTACTTCAAGTATGGCGCCACGACCGCCTACGGCGAGCAGACGGCCGTCGGCACGTTGGCGGCCTCTGCGACGGCGACCGCGTCGGTCAAGGTGAGCGAGCTCGCTCCGGCGATCAAAGAAGGCTTCCACTACCGCCTGGTGGCCACCAACGCGCTCGGCGCCGACGAAGGCCGTGACCTCGTGTTCACGAACAAGACGAAGTCGAAGAAACCCACCTTCGTGTTGCCGAAGACGTTCGCCGCGGTCCCGCTCGGGAGTGAGTTCGTGCTCAGCGGCACGCTCACCGGAGCCAAAAACGGCGGCCGCGAGATCGTCTTGCAGGCAAGCGCCTACCCCTACAAGACCGCATACGTGAACGTCGGGGCGCCCCTGCTCACGACCGCCACCGGGGCCTTCTCCTTCCACGTGGCGGACATGCGCACGAGCACGAAGTTCCGCGTGGCCACCGTCGGCACGCTGCCCGCGTTGACGAGTTTGATCGCACCCGCGCAGGTCGAGGCGCACGTGGTGCTGAAAGTGCGTTCGAGCAGCCACAAGGGCCTGTTCCGGCTTTACGGCACGGTCACGCCTGCCGAGGTCGGAGCGCACGTGCTGGTGCAGCTCGAAAAGCCGCCGGCAGAAGAAAAGCCCGAAAACGGCGAAAAGCCCAGCAAGCTGGAAAAGCCCGGCAAGGGCAGCTCCGAAAAAGAAGAAAAGGGACCGACGTTCGCGACCAAGTTCAAAACTGTCGTGAAGCCCGGGACCAACGCGCTCTCGCGCTTCAGCGTCATCGTCGACGTCGCCACGACCGGCCACTACCGGGTGCTGGTGCAGATCCCGCCCGGGCCACTCGTCTCCGGACACAGCACGACGGTGCTACTGCACGCCCCCGCCACGGCAAAGGGCAACAAGAAGAAAAAGGCATGAGCGGCCGCGGCGAGCGCGCCGGGACCGTGCCGGCCTAGCGATCGCCGGCGATCAGTCCGCGCGCGAGCAGGAGCTCCATCACGCGCTCGACCTCTTCCTCGACGGTTTCCTGGCGGCTGCCGAGCACCAGATCGGGTTCGGCAGGCGCCTCGTAGGGAGCGCCGACGCCGGTCAGCCCGGCGAGCTCTCCCGAGCGCGCCCGTGCGTAGAGGCCCTTCGGGTCGCGTTGCTCGCAGAGCTCGAGCGGGGCGTCGACGAAGATCTCGAGGAAGCCGAGCTCGTCCGTGGCGTGCAGCGCTGCCGCGGCGTCGCGGTCGGCCGCATAGGGGCTGACGAGGCTGACCAGCGCGACGGTTCCCGACTCCGCCAGCAGGCGCGCCACGTGCGCGGTTCGACGCACGTTCTCGCGGCGCGCATCCTCGTCGAAGCCGAGGTCGCCGTTGAGGCCGTGGCGCAGGTTGTCGCCGTCGAGTAGGAAAGCCGGCTGACCGGCCGCCAGCAGGCGCTCCTCGACGGCTGCGGCGACGGTCGACTTGCCCGCGCCGGGGAGGCCGGTGAACCACAGCGTCGCGCCGCCGTGGCCAAGTGACTGCCAGCGTCGCTCACGTGTGGTGCGCGTCCCCTGCCAGCGGACGTTCGGGCTGCGCTCGCTCTTGGGCTCCTCCGATACGGCCTCCTCCACCTCGGTGTCGAGGATCACGCCGGCCGCGACGGTGTCGTTGGTCGCCTCGTCGATCACGATCAGGCTGCCGGTGATGCGGTTGCGCCTGTAGGAATCAAACACGAGCGGTGTGCTCAGCTCCATGTGCACGCGCGCGAGGTCGTTCAGCTCGAGCGTCGTGACGCTCTCGTCGCGGCGCAGCGTCTCGACGTCGATCCGGTAGCGGACGTCGACCTTGCCGACCATCGCGGTGCGCGTGGTGTGCTTGACGAGGTAGCGCCTGTCTGCGCTCAGCGGCTGCTCGGACATCCAACACAGCTGGCACTCGAAGCGGCTCGAGACCGTCGGCTGGTTCTGCGCGCGAACGATCGTGCTGCCGCGCCCCACGTCGATGTCATCGCTCAATCTAAGCGCGACCGACATCGGCGCGAAGGCCTCCCGAACGCTCCCCTCGTAGGTGTCGATCCCGGCGACCTTCGTGCGCTGGCCGCCCGGCAGCACCACCACCTCGTCGCCCTCGCGGATGATCCCGCCGGCGAGCTGCCCCGCGTAGGCACGGTAGTCGGCGAGGTCCGATCTGCTGTCCCGCCCACCCGGGCGAATCACCCACTGCACCGGAAAGCGCACGTCGATCAGGTTGCGGTCAGAGGCGATGTGGACGTGCTCGAGGTGATAGAGCAGCGGCGGACCCTGATACCACGGCATCGCCTCCGAGCGGTCGACGACGTTGTCGCCCAGCAGCGCCGAGATCGGGATGAACGTCACGTCGGGGAGCTCCAGGCGCGCGGCGAACGCGTCGAACTCCTCGACGATCGTGTCGAACACGCCCTCGTCGAAGTCGACCAGGTCCATCTTGTTGACACACACGACCACGTGCGGGATCCCCAGCAGCGAGCTGATGAACGCGTGGCGCTTGGACTGCGCGAGCACCCCCTTGCGCGCGTCTACGAGGACGATCGCGAGGTCCGCCGTGGAGGCGCCGGTGACCATGTTGCGCGTGTACTGCTCGTGTCCGGGCGTGTCAGCGATGATGAAGCGGCGCTGCGCGGTGGCGAAGTAGCGGTAGGCGACGTCGATCGTGATGCCCTGCTCGCGCTCGGCGCGCAAGCCGTCGGTCAGCAGCGAAAGGTCGAGCACCTGACCCTTGCGCTGGCTGGCCTGCTCCACGTGTTCGAGCTGGTCTGCGAGGACCTGCTTGGAGTCGTACAGAAGCCGGCCGATCAGCGTGCTCTTGCCATCGTCGACGGAGCCCGCCGTGGCGAAGCGCAGCAGGTCGGTCGGCCGGTCGGACAAGCGACGGAACACGTCGGCCGAGCTCTCCGCCGCGGGCGCCTGGGCATTTGCCACGGCGCCGCCGCCGTTGCCGTTGAGCGCCGTGGCGCGTGTCGAACCGGAGCCACCAGCCTGCGCCATCAGAAGTACCCCTGCCGCTTACGATCCTCCATCGCGGCCTCGGTGACGCGGTCATCTGCGCGCGTCTCACCGCGCTCGGTGATCTGCGTGGCGGCGATCTCGGCGACGACCTCTGCCAGCGTGCCGGCGTCGGACTCGACTGCGCCGGTACAGCTCATGTCGCCGACCGTGCGGTAGCGAACGCGCGCGGCGAACGGCTGCTCGTCATCCATCAGCGACGTGAACGGGCTGACCGCATAGAGCATCCCGTCGCGCTCGAACACGTCGCGTTCGTGTGCGAAGTAGATCGAGGGCACCTCCAACTCCTCCTCAGCTATGTACTGCCACACGTCGAGCTCAGTCCAGTTGGAGATCGGAAAGACACGCGCGTGCTCTCCCTTGCGAACGCGGCCATTGTAGAGGCTCCAAAGCTCCGGACGCTGTTTGTGGGGCTCCCACTGGCCGAACTCGTCGCGGAAGGAGAGGATGCGCTCCTTGGCCCGCGCGCGCTCCTCGTCGCGTCGGGCGCCTCCGAAGGCGGCGTCGAAGCCATGCTCGGCGATCGCGTCGAGCAGCGTGACCGTCTGCAGCGCATTGCGGGAGGCGCGCGGACCCTGCTGCTCGACAACGCGTCCACTGCGGATCGACTCCTCGACGGACGCCACGATCAGCCGCTCCCCGAGCTCCAGCGCGCGGCGGTCGCGGAACTCGATCGCCTCCGGGAAGTTGTGGCCAGTGTCGACGTGCATCAGCGGGAACGGGAACGACGCCGGCCTGAACGCCTTCTCGGCCAGACGCAACAGCACGATCGAGTCCTTGCCGCCACTGAACAACAGCACCGGGCGCTCGAATTCCGCGGCGACCTCGCGCATCACGTGAACGGCCTCGGCCTCCAGCGCGCGTAGGTGTGAGAGGTGGTAGGTGGCTGGCATCCTTGCTGGCTTCCCTTGAAGAGTCCGAAGTGCGCGCGTTGACCGTTTGACAAGGCGCGCCCCCATGTGCACGCGCAGTCAACGTTAGGGCGTCGGGCCCGATATTGCAACAGCATCACATCCTTGCAACGCGACGCTCGCGTCCCGCGTTCTCAGGCGGCGCGGCGTCCCAGCGCGGCCTCGTACACGTCCAGCGTCGCCGCGACATGGCTGGCGATCGTGAAGCTCCGCTCGACGCGTTCGCGCCCGGCACGGCCCATCTGCGCGCGCCTCTCGGCGTCGCACGCCAGGCCGGCGATCGCCTGCGTCCATGCGCGCGCATCGCGCGGTGGGCACAACAGGCCCTCGCGACCGTCCTCGAGGATCTCCACCGGGCCGCCGACGCTCGTGGCGATCACGGGCACCTCGAGCGCCATCGCCTCGATCAGCGCACGGCCGAACGGCTCCTCCCAGGAAGGCAGCAGCAGGATGTCCAGTGCGCGGATCAGCTCGGGCACGTCCTCGCGCTCGCCCAGGAAAGACACCCGATCGGCCACGCCGGCGGCTGCCGCGATCGCGTGCAGCCGGCGCAGATATGCCTCGTTGTCATACCGCGTCGAGCGCGCGACGAACTTGGCCGACCCGATCAGCAGCAGATGCGCGTCGATGCCGTCGTCCCGCAGCTGCGAGACGGCTTCGATCGCGGTGTCCTGCCCCTTCCACGGGCTCAGCTGCGCGATCACGCCGAGCAGCAGCGCCCCCTCCGGCACTCGATCCAGGCCGGCGCGTGCGGCCCGACGGTCGATCCGCGCCGGATCGAAGCGCGCGAGATCCACCGCGTTGTAGACCACCTCCACGCGCGCGCCGGGCGCTGCCGCCCGGACCGAGCGCGCCGTGTAATGCGAGTTGGCAACGACGGTGGTGGCGGTCGCGGCGATCAGGCGCATGGTCGCGCTCGTCAGCACCCCCGCGGGCAGGCAGTCGCGGACGTGCACCACGCGTGGGGCCGGCCTGCCATCCTGCGTCCGCGGTGCCGGCGCGAGCCCGAGCTCGATGCCCGCCCGGATCGAGTTCGCGTGGAGGATCGCCGCCTGCGAGCGGCGTCCCGCGCGGCGCACCTGCAGCGCCGCCAGCTCGATCTCTGCGATCGCCCGTGGCGTGTGCAGCGGGTGCAGCCGCAGGCTGCCGGCGGTGCCCGTGATGCTCGTCACGGGCACGCCGAGCCCCTGGGCCGCTCGCTGCAAGGGGCCCGCCGGCGCGGCCAGGTGCGGCTGCACGCTCGCGGGCAGCGCGCCGAGCAGGCCCAGCAGCGAGCGCTCGCCGCCGCTGATCTCGGCGGTGTGACTGACGTACAGCACCCTCATCGGCTAACAGCCTTCATCGCATCGGAGAGCCTGCGTCGGGGTCGTGGCGAGCGCGACCGGCGGCCAACTCGAGCAGTAGCGTCTGCACGCGCTCGGCGATCAGCGGCCAGGACAACGACTCGGCACGCTCGCGCCCGGCGCGCCCGAGCCGCTCGGCCAGGTCGGGGTCCAGCAGCAGCCGCGTGATCGCCTCCGCCACCGCGAGCTGGTCGCACGGATCCACCAAGAGGCCCGTCACGCCGTCGATGACCGCGTCGGTCGCGCCGCCGACGTTGCCGGCGACCACCGGGCGCCCGTGCGCGGCCGCCTCGAGAAACGCGATGCCGAAGCCCTCCCCGGCGAACCCCTCGGCGGGGAGTCGACTCGGCATCGCCAGCAGCTGGCTGCGTGCCAGCCAGGAGTCGCGCTCCTCGTCTCCCACCGTGCCGAGGAACCGCGCCGCGTCCGCCACCCCGTAGGAGTCGGCGAGCTGTTCCACGCCGGAGCGCAGCGAGCCATCACCGATGACCACCCACTGGACGTTCGGAACCTTTGCCCGCACGAGCGCCAGCGCGCGCACCAGCATGTCGTGCCCCTTGTAGCGCTCCTGAATGCGCGAGACCGTCAGGAAGGTGGGTCGCTCACACGGCTCAGCACGTGCTCCGGCTACGAGGTCGACGCCGTTGGGAATGACCGTGATCTCCACGGGCGCCGCGACGCGTGCCGCCACCAGCTCCGCGGTGTAGGCGCTGACGGCGATCACCGCGTCGGCCTGCTCGGCGGCGAACGCCGCGAGCCGCGGCCGGGCGCCGATCTCTTCGGCGTGGAAGTACTGCGCGACGGGCGCCCCGAGCGCACGCCTGACAGCGGCCGCGGCGGGGCTGGCGACGAGATGCATGCTCAACACCACATCCGGTCGAAAGCGCAGCGCCTCGCCGAGCGCCACCGCGTTCAGCAGCGCAACCCGGCCGCTGTGCGGGACGGCGCCCGCGCCGACACGCCGTACCTGCGCCCTGCGCGTCGCGTCGTACTCGTGCGCCCCGGCGGCGCCGAGCGCGACGGTGCGTGTCTGGAAGCGCTCGAGCCCCTCGACCAGACGCTCGGCGACGACCTGAATGCCGCCGGGCGCAGGCGGGTAGTCCGGCGTCAGCAGCAGCAGCCGCGGTCTCGTGTCCTTACTACTCACGAACGTGGCAGCCGTCGAGCCCGCAGAAACGATCCGCCCACAGCCCGAGCGACAGCAACGGCCACAGCTCGGCGCTGTGGTCTGCCGCGCCCGCAAGGTGCTCATCCGCCAGGCGCGCCACGGCGGCCCGCTCGAAGTAGCCCTCTCCGTAGATGACGCCGTGCTCCAGCTGATGTCTGAGCGGCTCTGCGAGCGGTCCTCGCAGCCAGTGCGCGACCGGGACCCTGAAGGCGGTCTTGCGGTAGCGGCCCAGACGCGAGGTGTCGATCACGCCCGGCGGCAGCATCGCCCGCAGCAGCGCCTTGCCGCCACCGGCGAGATGCGTCGCGCTGTTCAGCGACGCCGCGAAGTCGGCCAGCTCCCGGTTCAGGAACACGGTCCTGATCTCGAGCGACGCGAGCATGCCCGCTCGGTCGGTCTTGAAGAGCACGTCGTCGGGTAGGTAGTCGAGCTGGTCCAAGCGCATCAGCCAGCGTGCCGTCGGCTTGCCGTCGAGCTCGCCGGCACGCGCGTCGACACCGTCCAGCACCTGCCCGCCGGCGACCCCCGCGAGGGCCGGCCCGTAGAGCTCGCGCCGGTGCCGGCGACGTTCGGCGGTGACCCAGTCGAGGTTGCGTTCGAGCAGCGGGCCGGGCGTCAAGCGCCGCGTTGCCCGCTCGCCGCGGCCCACCCTCCTTGCGCCCCCCCGCAGCATCGCACCGAGCGGCGCTGCGGTGGAGCCCGGCAGCGCGGACTCGAAACGCCGCGAGCGCTCGAGCCAGCGGTAGCGGGGGTACCCCCCGAACAGCTCGTCGGCCCCCTCACCGCCGAGCGCGACGGTCACGCGCGGGCGGGCGAACTCCGACAGGGTGTGCAGCGGCAGCAGCGCCGGGTCGGCCAGCGGCTGGTCGATGCCGGCGAGCAACCCAGGTGCACGTGTGGCGACCTGTTCCTCGGTGAGCGTCACCTCGTGGTGCTCGCTGTGCAGATAGTCCGCCGTCAGGCGCGCCTGCGCGGTCTCGTTGACGGCGCCGACGTCATAGCCGACGGTGAAGGTCTGCAGGTGCTCGGTGGACGCCTTCGCCGCGGCGATCGCGACGAGCGTCGAGTCGACGCCGCCGCTCAGGAACACGCCGAGCGGCACGTCCGAGATCATGCGCCTGCGCACCGACTCATCGAACAGCCGTTGCGTCTCGGCGAGCACCGACTCGATGCGCTCCCGCGGCGCGAGCGCCTGATCGTGCGGCGTCCACCAGCGCCGCTCGCCACTCGCCGTGCCGTCGCGTTCCCAGCTGAGCAGGTGCCCCGGGGGCAGCTGACGGATCCCCGGCACGATCGTGCCGGGCCCGGGCACGTAGGCGAACACGAAGAACGCGTCGATTGCCGCGGGATCGAGCCTGCGCAGCTGCGGCTCGACCGCCACGAGCGCGCTCAGCTCGGAGGCGAAGGCGAGCTCGCGACCGCGTTCGCGCAGGAACAGCGGCTTCTCGCCAAAGCGATCGCGGGCCAGCAGCAGGCGCGCACGCCGCTCGTCCCACAGCGCGAACGCGAACATGCCGTCGAGCGCCTGCACCAGCTCGTCCCCGTACTCCTCGTAGAGGTGCACCAGCACCTCGGTGTCCGAGCCGGTCGCAAACGTGTGCCCGCGCGCCCGCAGCTGCGTGCGCAGCTCGGGATGGTTGTAGATCTCGCCGTTGCAGACGACCCACACCGAGCCGTCCTCGTTGGAGAGCGGCTGGTGACCGCCCGCGACGTCCATGATCGAGAGGCGCCGCATGCCGATGCTGACCGCAGAGGAGCTGTCGGTATGGACCCCTTCGTCGTCCGGTCCGCGGTGAAGCATCGTCGCGCACATCGCGCGAACTGCGCGTGCGCCAGGGTCATCCGTGCTCCCGGCGATTCCGCACACGTGCCCAAACATAGTGATCTTCGGGTGGCCTCGACGCCGCGCCGGCGAACGCTCGTGGGGGAATCCGCCGCCCGCGCGCTCGCGTGCTCAAGTCCCGTCGAGTGGCAGTCGATAGGACCTCAGCCGCGCTGTCCAGGTTTTCTCGCTCGGAGGACGACCACATGCCCAAGCTCCTTGGCCGAACGTCGCTCGTTCGGCGAGCCCTCTTCGCCCTGCCGATCGCGCTGCTCGGCGCTGCCCTTGCACCGACCCCGGTCTTGGCGCACGGACACCGGCGCCCCACGGTCGAACAGACCGCGGCCGAACCACCCGCGTCCAACCCGCCGGTCGAATCGAGCTCCACAGAGCCACCGGCCGAACCGAGCCTCGCGGCCCCGCCTCCCGCGGAACCGGCTTTGACAACCCCGCCGGAACGGGTCCGTCGCCACGGAAGATGCCGCGTGAGCCTGGAAGCGTCCGCGCACGTCGTCGACGCCGGTGAAACGGTCACCCTCGTCGGCCACTTGAGCTGCCCGGACACGACAGCCGCCGACGGCGCGGACATAGCCATCTATCAGCGCAAGGGCGCCCCCCGCACGGATATGGCGGCGCTCGCGGCCGTGAGCGCCGCAGAAGACGGCTCCTTTCAGCTGACGACGGGAGCCCTGACGCGCAAGAGCGTGTTCGTCGCCGAATCGGTGCTCGGTGGCAGGGCGCGCACGACCATCAGGGTCACGCCCACGGTCACGCTCACCGGCCCCGCGGCCGCGGGGGCCGAGCTGGCCACGCGCGGCAGTCGCGTGCGCGGGCCCAACCGCTTCACGTTCAGCGGCAGCGTCAGCCCGACTGGTGAAGGAGGCCACGTGGCGCTCCAGGTCGAGTACCCCGCAACGGACGAACGGTGGCGCACAATCGCCCGTCCCCGGCTTGACAGCGAAGGCCACTTCTCGATCAGCCGGGGCTTCCGCGCACCGGGCGAGGTCGAGGTGAGGGTGCTCTCACACGTCAGGGGCGAGCTGGTGGCGGCCAGCGAATCGCTCCCCTATGACATCGCCCCGGCGCAGAACCCGCAGCTGACGATCCAGATGTCGACCGATCCGGTCATCTCGGGAGGATCGGTCACGATCAGCGGCGTCGCGGCGGGTGCGGCGGGACAGCCACTGACGCTGCTCGCGCGGACCGCCGGCGGGCGCTTCGCCTCCGTCGCTACGGGCGTCAGCGAAGCCGGCGGCGCCTACAGCTTCACCGCGACTCCGACTGAGGACACGACCTCCTGCGCCCGCGCCGCCAACGTCACCTCAGCCGAGGTGTTCGTGGGTGTCCGATACCCGCTGAGCATGCAAACGCCGGCGGGCCCCGTGCAGACGGGCGTTCCGGTGAGCTTCACCGGAACGGTGCCGAACGCCCCCCTCGGGCAGACCGTATACCTCGAACGCGCGGCGGGCGGCGAAACAGCCGTTCCCCGCTTCCGCGTCGTTGCCATTAGCACTGTGACCGCCGGCTTTGCCTACTCGATCCCCTACACGTTCCGCCGCGCCGGCAGCTACCAGATGCGCATCAGGGTGCCGGCCCCCGCGGACATGTTGGACAGCACGAGTGACGCGTTCGAGGTCACCGTCACCGGAGCGGCGAGCGGCGCACCCGAAACAGAAGAAGCGCCCGAAGGGTCCGCGGGCGCTTAGCCGGCGGCGGGCGGCGGATCGTCCGCCCCGGGCGCCGCCGCGACGGACTCGGGCCGCGCGAGCCAGTTCACGACGCTGCTGCTCTGCGCGAACTCCGCGCGCGTCAGCGGGCCGGCGCCGGTGACGGTGAAGATCTCGTAGTGCAGCTCACGCAGCAGATCCCACACGGCAGCGGGCGAGGAACCGTACGGCGCTGCTGCCGCGGCTACATGCTCGAACAGAACCAGCGGCTTGGCCTCGCTGAGCACCGTGCGAGCGCCTGCGAGCACGTCGAGCTCGCCGCCCTCGACATCGATCTTGACGACATCCGGCCGCAGGCCCGCGAGCTCGATGTCGAGTGTCGAGACCTCCACAGTGATCGTCTCCGGCGCACCGCGCGCGTCGCTCACCTGGGTGCTGCGCCGCAGCCCGCTCCAGCCGTCGAGCTTGCGGTAGTAGCAGTAGTCCGCCGATCCGGCGACGGCGCCGAGCGCCAGACGCCGCGCGTCCACCTGCGGGAACGACGCCGCGAGCTGCGCCGCGAGATCGGGGATCGGCTCGAACGCGATATGGCGCCCGCGTGGCGCGACGCGCACGGCCTCGCGCAGCACCTGACCTCTGTTGGTGCCGATGTCGACGTAGGTGGAATCGCTGCGCAGCGCGCTCGCGAGCACCGCCCCCATCGCGATCTCCTCACGCCACGCCTGGCGGGCGACGGGGTAGAAGGCAGCGAGCAGCTCAGGCCGATCCAGACGCCGCGAGACCCAGCCGAGGGCGCGCCTCACCGACCGGCCGACGGGACCTCGCCTGCGCATGCTCAGCCGGCCTGCTCAGGCGCCGCGGGCACCGTCGCCACCGGGCGCAGCCGAGCGAGGATCGCTCTCCAGGGCAGCTGCATGACGCTCGTGAGCAGCGATGCGCGCTCCGCGCGCTGTGGCTGGCGCTTGAGCGAGATCACTCCTCTCCTGATCAGCCGATTGCCCTCGAGTGGCGCGCCGACCTGCAGCTCTTCCAGGTCGGGCATCGCGGCCTGCGAGCCGACGAGCTCGAGGATTTGGCGCAAAACCGACTCGGGGTCCTCGACGAACGTCTCGTGACGCAGGAACAGCCGGCGGTCTCGCCGCTGGCCGTAGAACACGACAACCGACATCAGCAATGTGAACCACAGGTTGACATTCAGCATGAGCGTGCGCAAACGTCGCTCGGCAACCTCATGCGCCTTGAACTGGCGCAGGTTGGAGTCGATCACCCCGTGTGGGTCTCTGACGAGGAACACGAGGTACAGATCGATCGCGTCGAGCTTTTTCAGCTCGCGCGCACGCAGGGGAAAGTGTGAGGTGTCGATCACATTGCTCGCGCCGGCGGTCCGGGAGATGGCACACAGCAGTTCCTCGGAGATGCGGCGGTAGCGGCCGAGCAGGCGCCTACGGGTTGGCCAGCGGTCGACGCGCAGCAAGGCCGAGGAACGCTCGATCGCGGGGACCGCCTTGCTGCCAAACAGATCGGCGCCGTCGGTCTCAGCCGCAACCGTCTGCCAGAACGCTGCCTGCTCGGCATCTGCCCACGGCGGCCTGCCCGACTTCACCAGCCACTCCTCGACCTCGCCGGCGAAGAAGAAATCTGAGCAGTTGCCGAGAGCCACGCCGAGAATCGTGCTGCCGCTGTGTCCCGCCCCCATCACGTAGATCACCTTCGTTTTTGGTTTCGTCGTGCTCGCTCCCGGCGCCATCGCCGCGCAGTCTAATCGAGGCTGGCTAAGCTGCTGGGCGGGTCAGCGTGGCTTCGCCAGAAATGCGTAAGCAGACAAACGACAACGGGCAGCCGGGCACCGGGCGCGGCGAGCGCCCCGCGCTGCTGTGCATATCGCAGTCTTTCGCTCCCGCCACCACCCCCACCGCGATCCGTGCGAGCAAGCTGCTCGAGAAGCTGAGCAGCGAGTGGGACATCACGGTTGTGAGCGAGACCGGCAGCAGCCGCGAGGGTCCGCTCGCGGTTGACTCGGTTCGTAGTCGCCGGCCGCGCCGGTTGCTCGCCGCGATCAGGCGGCTGCGGCTGAGCAAGCTGCTCGAGCTGGGCGTATGGCCCGATGACTCGGTCTTCTGGGTGGTGCCCGCGATCATGGCGGGCCGCCGCGCCGCGCGCAGCGCCAACTTCGACGCGATCGTCGTCTTCATGATGCCCTACTCGGCGGGGCTCGTGGGGATTGTGCTGCGGCGCCTGACGGGACTGCCGCTCCTGCTCAACCTCGACGACTCGCCGACCTGCACCGACATGCACCCACATTTTCCGACGCGCTTGCACTACCTGCTCGCGCGCGCGCTCGAGGACTTCTACGTCAGGCGCGCCGACGCCGTCGTGTACGTGTCGCAGACGAACCTCGACGCGGTGCAGGCGAGGCAGCCCAACGACGTAGCAGCAAGAATGCATCTGGTGCGCTACGGCGCCGACCCCGGCGATTTCCGCACGCAGCGGCAGGACAGCCCGGATTTTCAAATTGCCTACGTCGGCGCGATGTCGGGCTGGTGGGCGTTGATCGAGCAGGACGCGCGGCCGGGTCTCGCCAAGCGTGCGTATGACGCATGGACGCAGCTCGGGCGCTACGAGCGTCTGGTGCTCGATCAGCGCACCTCCTCGCCGGCGCCGATCGGGGCGGCCCTGCACCGGCTCGTCGCCGAGCAGCCTGACTGGGCCGGCCGTCTGCAGCTTGTCATCTACGGCAATCCCTACGCGCCCGAGGTCGTTGCGCGCGCGCTGAGGAGCGCCGGGGTCGACGACGTCGTGACCGTTCTCGGACCCGTGCCACATGATCAGGTGGCGACGCTGATGGGCCAGGCGGACCTGCTGTTCCTGACGCTGCCGCGACGCCTCGACGGCTCACGCGGCGGACGCATCTCGGCGAAGACGTACGAGTACCTGATGACCGATCGTCCGATCCTCGCGGCCGTGCCGCGAGGAGAGAACTGGGACTACCTGCAGAACAGATCCGGCGTCTGGCTGGTCGACCCGCACGACGAGCAGCGCATCGGCGAGATCGTGGCAGAGCTCGCGCGGGCAAAGCTGAGCGGAGTGCCGCAGACGTTCGATCGCGACGCGTTGCGCGCCGAGCTCTCCTATGAGACGCGCGCCGGCGAATTCGCGGCGGCGATCCGCGCCGCGATCGAGCGCCGCGAAAGCGGTCGCCGCCGCCTCGGACCCCGACGCGGATGACGGGACCGGTGCTGCTGGTCACCCCCCGCTGGACGCGGGACGGTGGCGTGGCGACGCACGTCATGGCCAGCGCCGCCGCGCTCGCCGCCCACGGAATCGAGGTGCACGTGCTGGCAGCTCGGATCGACCCGAACGAGCGCACGCCGGGGATCAGCTTCCATCAAAGCAGCGATCTCTTCAACTGTGACGCGACGCCGCAGCGGCGCGTCGGAGAGGCGCTCGCGCGGGTGCCGGATGTAATTCACTTTCACCAGTTTGAGGATCCAGACGTCGCAGCTCAGCTTCAGCAGATCGCGCCGGTGCTCGTCAGCGTTCACGGATATTCCGCCTGCACCTCCGCCGTTCACTACTTCCAGCCGGGCCAGGAATGCGACCGACCGCACGGTCCCGGGTGCGTGCCGAACCTGCTCGTGCGCGGCTGTGCCCATACACGCAACCCGAGCTGGCTTCCGGGTTCCTTCCAGCGCGCAACGCGCTCTGTGAGGCTCCTCCAACAGGCAGATATGACGATCTCCTACTCGTCGGTGATCGACCGGCACCTGCGTGTGAACGGCGTCGAACGACGCGCGCTCGCGCCCCTGTTCAGCACGCTTCCGCTGACGGATCCCGCCCCGCACGAGGATCGCCGACGGGTGGTGTTCGCCGGGAGAGTCGTGCGACCCAAGGGCGTCCAGGTGCTGGTGCGCGCCGCGCGCGAGCTCGACGCCGAGGTCGTGATCTGCGGCGACGGGCGCGACCTGCAGTCGATGCGCTCGCTGGCGTCGAGGCTCGGCGTCGAGGATCGGATCTCGTTTCGGGGCTGGCTCACGGCTGCGGCGCTGGCCGCCGAGCTGGCGCAGGCTTCGGTGGTGGCAATCCCCTCACTGTGGCCAGAGCCGTTCGGCTTGGTCGGCATCGAGACGTTCGCCCTCGGCCGACCCGTCGTCGCCAGCGCGACCGGCGGCATCGGCGACTGGCTCGAGCACGAAGCCAGCGGGCTGCAGGTGCCGCCGGGCAACGCGCGAGCGCTCGCGTCCGCCCTGCGCGAGCTGCTCGACGATCCCGAGCGCCAGCGGACGATGGGCGCGGCGGGGCGCGAGAGCGTCGAGGCTCGCTTCACCGCTGCGCACCACGTCACGGCGCTGCTCGCCGCATACGAATCGGCACGCACTACCTGGGAGGGACGCCGCCGATGACCTCGTCGAGAGCTTGGCTGACGGCCTGCGCGCTGCGCTCGACGCTCATCGCCTGCACCGCGAACTCGCTTCCGCGGCGCGCGAGCTGCGCGCGCATGCCCCCGTCGAGGAGCAGTTGCGCGAGCGCATCCGCGAGCGCGTCGGCCCGCGGCTGGACGATCAGGGCGGCTTGGGCCTGACGCAGCTCACGCCAGGTGTGACGCCCGTCGAGCGCCACCACGGGGCGTCCGGCCGCCAGCGAGGCCGCGAGTGTGGTCCGCCGTGAGGTCGGCCCGATACGGTCGGCGGAAAGCAGGACATCACACGTGGTCAGCCTGTCCGCGAGCTCCTGGGCGGCGAGCATGCCCGAGAACTCGAGCGGCCGGACGATTCCGCGCGCGGCGGCGGCGGCCACCCACGACTCGCCCGCCGCGGAGCTGCGCCCAGGCGCGCCCAGCAGCACCAGCTCCGCTTCGACGCCGCGATCCTGGAGGACCCGCAGAGCATCGAGCACGATCTCGATCGCGACACCCTCGTGCCCCCAGCCGAACAGCCCGAGCACGTGTGCCTCGTGCTCGGCGGCGTCGGCCGCGTCGGCGGACGCCCGCGGCAGGCCCGAGAACACCGGAGCGAGGGCAATCGAGCGGTCAGGCAGCCAGGAACGGGTGCTCAGCCAGTCGGCGCGGAAGTCCGTCGTCGCGAGGACTGCCGCGCTGGCGCGCATCACCTCGTAGAGCAGCGCGCGCTGGCTCAGCGCCCAGCCGGTTCCGCGTACGCCCCCGCGGTGCCACGGATACGCGTACTCGTGGAGCAGCGTGATCGTCGGAACGCCCATGTCTCGGATGACCGACAGCACCGGATGGACGAACACCGGAAAACCCCGGAAGGAGT
>Ga0210388_10000287_pt1 | contig 43993 bp, 25 predicted proteins | sample IncBWC19OmetaG_FD_155485 | JGI IMG/M metagenome (GOLD analysis project Ga0210388, IMG submission 155485) | Forest soil microbial communities from Barre Woods Harvard Forest LTER site, Petersham, Massachusetts, United States - Inc-BW-C-19-O ...
CTCGCCGACGGACGCAGCGTGCTGGTCGACGAACGCTTCGTGCGCGAAGGGCTGCTCGACCCGCGCGCCAACGAGCTGCGCGGGTATGACCCGGCGCCGATGCTGGCGGCGCTTGCGCGCCTGCACCTGGCGAGCCGCCCACGCCAGGTGGCCGCGCTCGCTGCGTTCATCGAGCAGGTGGGGCCCGAACCGTGACGAGCCCGCGGCGCGTGCAGATTCGCCGCCGGCGCGCCGCCGCCGCCGTCGTCGTGATCGTCGCCGCGCTGGCGCTGATCGCCGTAGCTGCCTCGGGGTCCCACCACACGGACACGCCTCGCCCCGTCCCTACGCCGTCCCCGGCGCACCGGATCAAACCGACACCGCCGCCGCTCCCGGAAGACGCCCAGGACGCGACGGTTGCCTCGGTGCTGAGGTACACGCCGTTCGTCAAAGAAGGAAGCGAACGCGCGCGCGAGATCGCGCTGACGTTCGACGACGGGCCGGGGCCGTACACGCCGAGGGTGCTCGACGTGCTCGAGCGCTTCCGCGTACACGCGACGTTCTTCGAGATCGGCGAGATGCTGCGCTACTTCAGCGCCTCGACCGTGCGCGAGCTGCGCGACGGCGACGTGATCGGCGACCACACGCAGACCCACCCGGAAATGGCGAGCCTCTCCGCGCACGCCCAGCACGAAGAGCTGTTCGAACAGATGCTGCACGTCGAACTGCTCGGCGGACCGCGGCCGATCTTGTTCCGTCCGCCGTACGGCTCCTACGACGCGACGACGATACGTCAGCTGCGGACACTGCATCTGTTTATGGTCCTGTGGTCGGTGGACACCGACGACTACCTGCAGCCGGGTGTCGCTGTGATCGCCCAGCGCGCGCTCGCGGGGGCCCGCCCGGGCGCGATCATCCTGATGCACGACGCCGGCGGCACGCGCACGCAGACGATCGCGGCGCTGCCGATCATCATCCATAGACTGCGCGCGCGTGGCTTTCACCTGGTGACAGTTCCCGAACTTTTGAGGGACGACCCGCCGCCGCCGGGCCAGGCGCTACCGTCGAGCCTCAGAGGCGACTGATGGAGATCGAGGCTCTGCGTGCACGTCGTGCCGAGCGTCGGCGACAGATCCGCCGTCGGCGGCTCAGCGCCGCGCTGATCGTCGCCGCGATCGCTGCGGTGATCGTGATCGTCGTGCTTGCGAGCGGCTCGGGCAAGGGCGCGCACGCCGTCGTTGATGCGGCACGGTCGAGCAGCAGCGGCGCCTCGCGTGCGGGCGTGTGGGCGAGCTCGCCCGTGCACGCGCGCACGGGGCCGCCGGGCACGCAGGCCGTCCCGATCCTCATGTACCACGTGATCGCGGCGCCTCCCGCCGGCGCGCCGTTCCCGGGACTGTACGTCGAACCGGCGGAGTTCGCCGAACAGATGCACGCCCTCGCGCGCGCCGGCTGGCATGCGGTGACGCTCGACCAAGTCGAGGAATACTGGCGTCGCGGCGTGTCACTCGGGGCCGGCAAGCCGATCGTGATCAGCTTCGACAACGGCTACAACTCCCAGTACACCCAGGCGCTGCCCGTGCTCCGCAGCCTCGGCTGGGTCGGCGACGAGAACATCCAGCTGAGCGGCCTGCCTCCATCGCAGGGAGGTCTGGGCGCCGGTCAGATCCGGGGCCTTTTGGCGGCGGGCTGGGAGCTCGACACCCAGGGCATCAGCCACGCGGACCTGATCACACTCGACGCCGCACAACTCCACGATCAGGTGGCCGTCGCGCGGGCGACGCTCCAGCGTCGCTACCACGCGCCGGTCAACTGGTTCTGCTACCCGTCGGGCCACTACAACGCGACGGTCGTCGCGGCGGTGAAGGCGGCAGGCTTCACCGGCTCGACCACGGTCGTCCCCGGCTGGGCGCACCCGGACGATGACCCTTATCGCCTGCATCGGCTGCGCGTGCTCGGCGGCACCACCGGTCGCGGGCTGCTGGAACTGGTGGACGGAGCGCGCGCGGACCCACCGGCGCCGGCCTCCTACAGCGCATAGGCCGTTTCCTGCTGACCGTTGGCTAATGCAGACGCAAGCGGTCAATCCGCCAAGCGATAAAGAGCTCGCCGCTGGTTGCCGATCGGCGGGTGATGGCCAGCTCCCAGACAAGCTCCTCAGCCGATCAGCTCGCGCGTCTCGGGCAGGCACTCAACGCCCGCACGGCCGACGTTGTCGAGTCGATGCTCGAGCGCACACGCACGTCGGAGCGCCAGCTCGACGCCGCGGTCGAGGAGCGCTTTGCGCGCGTGGGCACCGTGTCCACGGTCGCCGTCGCTCGCTGGATGTCGGGCGCGGGTGTTGACGTCGCGCGCGACGTCGGCAAGGAGGCGTCGCAGATATTCGGCCAGCTGGCCTCCCAGCGCGCGGCTCCGTTGAACGAGGTGACGAAGCGCTGCCTGCGCTGGTGCGATGCGGCGCGGGAGATCGTGCGGGACTGCGCCAAGGACCTCGACCTCGCTCCCGCCGTGCTCGACGAGGCGCTCGCGATGCTCCAGCGCAGCCTCAACGTGACGCTCGTGCGCATGTGCGAGTCATTCGAGTCTGCGCGGCAGTCCGCCGACGAGGAGCTCGCGCATCGCCAGCGCGAGCTCGCGTTCCTCGCGACACACGACGCCCTGACGGGATTGCCGAACCGGACGCTGATCCTCGACCGCGTCGGGCAACTGATGATGCGCGCGCGCCGCGACAAGACGCCGCTCGCCGCATTGTTCATCGATCTCGACAACTTCAAGGCGATCAACGACTCGCTCGGTCACGCCGCGGGCGACGAGCTGCTGCAGTCGGTCGCCGAACGACTGACAGCCGTGGTGCGAGAGACCGACGCGGTCGGCCGGCTCGGCGGCGACGAGTTCGTGGTGATCGCCAGCGAGCTGACGTTCGCGTCCGGTCCGGAGCTGATCGCCGAGCGTCTGCTCGAAGCGCTCGATCAGCCGTTCAAGCTCGCCGGAGCCGGTCATACGGCGCTGAAGTTGACCGCGAGCATCGGCATCGCCGCCGGCGACAGGGAATCTCCCGACGAACTGCTGCGCGACGCTGACGTCGCGATGTACGAGGCCAAGTGGAGCGGCCGCCACTGCTACGTGCTGTTCGAAGCCGGCATGCAAACCGCTGTCCAGTCGCGGATGGAACTCGAGATGGACCTGCGCGTGGCGCTGGAGAACGAGGAGTTCTTCCTCGTCTATCAGCCGACCTTCAGCCTGTGCGACATGAGCCCCACGGGCATGGAGGCGCTGATCCGCTGGCGCAGCCCGGCGCGCGGGCTGGTGCAGCCCAACGACTTCATCCCGGTCCTGGAGGAGACCGGCATGATCGTCGAGATCGGCCGATGGGTCCTGAATGAGGCCTGCCGGCAGGCCGTCGCCTGGCGCGACGCGGGCCATGCGATCGGCGTTGCCGTGAACGTCTCGGCACGCCAGCTCGACACCGACGAGTTCATCATCGACGTCGAACGCATCCTGCGCGAGACCGGGCTCGAGCCCAGCCAGTTGACGATCGAGATCACCGAGACGGCGTTGATGCGTGATATCGAGCGGACGGCTGTGCGTCTGACCACGGTCAAGCAGCTGGGAGTGCGCGTCGCGATCGACGACTTCGGAACCGGCTACTCCTCGATGGCCCACCTGCAACGGCTGTCGGTCGACGCGCTCAAGATCGATCGCTCGTTCATCGCGCAGATGACGCACAACCAGGAGGGCGAGACGATCATCCGCACGCTGGTGCAGCTGGGCAAGTCGCTGTCGATCGAGACGCTCGCCGAGGGCATCGAGCGCGCGAACGAGCTGAGCCTGCTGCAGGGCGAGCGCTGCGACAGCGGACAGGGCTTCCTGTTCGCGCGACCGCTCGAATCGACCGACGCGACGGAGTTCCTGCGCAAGTGGATCGCCGAGCAGGCACTCGCAACCGGGTGAACGACGCCCGCGCGTCGATCCGTCCGCGCGGTGACGCAGGATGCCGGGCTCTTTGACGGCCCCCCGATCGACATCGCTGCGCGCCTGGCAGGGGCACGCGCTGGAGCAGCTCGCCCGCTGGCAGGAGGGGCCGTTCCTGATCTCGGCTGCGCCGGGTGCGGGAAAGACGCGACCTGCGCTCGAGCTCGCCAGGGCTCTGCTGTCCCGGCGTGCCGCCAGGCGGGTCGTGGTGCTCTGCCCGACGACGCCGCTCACGCGCCAGTGGGCGGCGGCTGCGGCGGGCCTCGGCGTGCAGCTGCAGCCCGACGCCAGCGGCCCGAACCCGTCACGCGACTTCGACGGGGTCGCGATCACCTACGCGCGGGTGTCAAACGATCCCGGCGGGTGGTCGGCCAAGGTCGCGCCGGACACCCTGGTGATCGTCGATGAGGCGCACCATCTCGGCGAGGATCTGGCATGGGGCGAGAGCTTTCAGCGGGCGTTCGCGGCCGTACCCCGGTGGCTGCTGCTCTCGGGGACGCCGTTTCGCTCAGATGCCACACCAATCCCCGGGGTGCGCTACGACCGCGGGGGCCTCGTCGTGCCGGACGTGTCCTACACCTACGCAGAAGCGGTCGCGGATGGGGTGTGTCGCCCCGTCGCGTTCGTCACGTTCGACGGGACGCTGTCGTGGCGCAGTGGCGAGGACGTCGTCGAGTCCTCGTTCGAGACGGTCCTGAGCGCCCGCGAGGCCGCTCGCCGCTACCGCACGGCGATCTCTGCCGAGCTGCCCGAGGGGCTGGCGCGAATCGTCCGCGAAGCGGACGCAAAGCTACGCGCTGTGCGCGCTGCGGGCCACCGCGACGCCGCCGGGCTGGCCGTCGCTGCCGACGCCGGCCACGCGCGTCAGCTGGCCAAGCTGCTCCACGAGGTGACCGGCCGCGTACCGGTGGTCGTCCTGCACACCGACGCCGACGCGGCGCGCAAGCTCACGGACTTCCGAACGTCGCGCGAGCCATGGATCGTGGCGGTGAACATGGTCTCCGAGGGTGTCGACGTCCCGCGGCTGCGCGTCGGCGTGTACGCGAGCGCCGCCAAGACCGCTCTGATCTTCCGCCAGATCGTGGGTCGATTCGTACGCACGAGCCCGAACATGCCAGCCGAGCCGAGCTGGCTGTATCTACCTGCCGAGCAGACGCTGCGCGGACACGCGTCGGAGATCGAAAGCGAGTTGCGGCACGCGCTGCGCGACGTCGAGCCTCGCGAAGACCTCGAGCGACCCGCGGAGCGGCGCCAGAGCGAGCACTCGCCAAGCGCCGAGTTCGTGCCGCTGAGTGCCGAGTTCGCCGCGCAGATGACGCTCTTCGGCGCGCCTCAGCGGGCGCCGTCCCCACCGTCTGCCGAGGTGCCGTCGCTCGATCTCTCCTCGCCAGTGAACACGCCGGTGCCGGCGCCACTCGAGCCGGTGGGCATGCCGGTGTTCGAACGCCGCGCGGATCTACGCCGCGAACGCACCCGTCTGGTTGGGGAACTCCACCGCCGTGACGGCCGCAGCCACCGTGAGATCAACTCCTGGGTCAATCGTGTGGTCGGTCTCGAGCGTGTCGAGCAGGCGAGCATCCAGCAACTGGAGCGCTCGATCGCGACACTCGTAAAGGAGCTGACACGCACCGGCCGGCGAGGCGCCCCCGCCTGACCGCCGCGGCCGTGCAAGCACTCTTGCACGTGTCGTGTTTCGTAGGCGCGGTTTGGGGGTATGTCGGCTGCAAGGGCCCACCCCTCAGGGTCCTACCGAATCACTGTGGATCGAATCGCTTGCGACACGCCCGTCCATCCTCCGGGCGTGTCGCAAGCACCTAATCGTGCTCACCGTGCCAGCTCGCGGGCGCGCTCGGCGAGGTGCGCGACGCCCAGTTCGTCGTACTCGCTCGCGGCGCGTGCAAGCGATGCGACGGCGGCCTCTCTGTCTTCATCGAGCAGCCGCTGGCCCAAGAGCAGCTCGCAGCGGGCCGCCTCCAGCGGACGCCTGAGATTCTGCCAAGCCTCGCGTGCGCGCTTGAGCTCAGCGGGCGCGCCTGGCAGCGGGCCGACGATCCCGGTTGCTTCGATCGCGGCCGCTTCACCCACCGGGTAGCGCGCGCGCTCGGACAGCGCGACCGCCTCTCGCGCCGCCTGCTCTGCCTCGTCGTGGCGCCCGGCCAGACGATGCAGCAACGCCTGTGCCGAGTTGGCTTGGATCGACTGCACGATCAGACCGGCGCGTTCGCAGACGTCGAGCGCCTGGGCGAGCGTCGTGTCTGCGGCCGCGAGCTCGCCTTGATCGCGGAGCGTGTTCGCGAGACCGTAGAGCGCGTCGAAGCTGACCTCAGACCAGCCGATCTGCTGCGCCAGCTCGTACGCGCGAGTGTAAGAGCTCTGCGAGTCCTGCCACTGCCCGCTGCGCCAGTGCAGTCGGCCGCGCAGCGCATACGGCAGGCAGAGCTTGCCGACCAGGCCCTCACGCTCGGAGAGCTGAGCGCTCGCATCGCTCGAGCGCGCGACCGCTGCCCAGTCCGCGGCATAGAGGGCGAGCTGCGCGACGGCCGCGTGGAGCTCAATCTCCGTCGGCACGTCGCCGATCTGCTGGGCGAGGGCGAGCGCCTCCCTGTAGGAATCGGCGGCACCGGTGTAGTCGCCGTCGGAGCTCTCCAGGTGATGGCCGAGCGCCATCAGCGCGAGCACCGTCTCGTGCTCGTCCGAGCCGCGCGCCAGCTCGACGGCGCGCTCGAGGTTCTCGCGCGCCTTGACAGTGTCGCCGATGCGGCCGAAGACGCGGCCGAAGATGCCGTGGGCGCGGCTCGCGGCGCGAACCTCGCCAAGTCGCTCGGCGAGCCGCAGCGCCTTCTCAGACGCATAGATCGCGAGCATGTTGTCGCCGGTCTGCATGTACAGCCAGGCAGCCTCCTCATACAGGCGCACGAGCGCGAGCGACGGCTCGCTGTCCTTGATCAGGTTGATGCCTCGCTGATGATGCTCGATTGCCTGCTTGCGCTCGCCCTTGTGAGCCAGGCCGGCGCCGATCTTGCGATGAAGCTCGGCGACGTGCTCGAGATCGTCGCGCTCGCGATGGTGCTCGAGCGCCCGCTCCCACGCGCCGATCGCGGCATCGACGCGGCCGAGCCGCAGCGCGACATCGCCCTGCTTCTCGAGCAGGCGCGCGAGCGCCTCCGGATCCTCGCTCGCCTGCGCGAGTGCGGCCTCGTAGTTGGAGAACGCGTCCGCGTTCGAGTAGAAGGCTGTCGCCGCGTCGCCGGCCGCCTCGAGGAAGGTGAGCGCCTTTGTACGGTAGGGCGCAAGCGCGCTCGGGGCGAGGCCGAGCTCGGCGCCCAGCTCGGCCGCTTTGCCGTAGTGCTCGGCGAGCAGCGCAACCACCTCCTCGACGCGCTCGCCGGCACGAACCTCGATGAAGCGCGCGACCTCGAAGTGCTTCTGGGCACGCACGGCCTTGGGCAACATCTCGTACGCGGCGTCGCGGATCAGCGCGTGCTTGAACGCAAGCTCCGGCTCGCCCGCGAGCGCACTGCCCTCGCCCGCGACGACGATGTCCTTGTCGCGCAGCGCCCGCAACGCCGCGGCAAGGTCGCCATCCTCAGCAGTGGCGACAGGGGCCAGAGCTGCCTCCCAGAAGGTCCGCCCGATCACGGCGGCGTGCGCGAGCAGCCGCCGCTGGAACGGCTCGAGCGAGTCCAGCCGCGCCGCGAGCAGCGCCTGCACGGTCGCCGGCAGCTCGGCCGCCGTCGAGCCTTCCTCCTCGGCCAGGCGACGCACCATCTCCTCGGCGAACAGCGGGTTGCCCTCGGCGCGGGCCGCCACGGCAGCGACGACGCTGTCGCTGGGTCCGGTCATATGCATCAGCGAGGTGATCAGCTCGCGCGTCTCGCTGTCGCCCAGCGGCTCGAGGAACATCGTCGTCGAGTCGCGCCTCACCCCTCCCCAACCGCTGCGGCGTGCGAGCAGCTCTTCTCTGGCGAGGCAGATCTGCAGCACGGGCGCGCGCACCCACTGCACGAGGTGCTCGATCAGGTCGAGCATGCCCTCATCTGCCCAGTGGATGTCCTCCCACACGAGCACCACGGGCCGCTCGCGCGCCAGTCCTTCCACACATGCGCGTACGGCCGCGAAGAACACTTCGCGGGCGCGCTGCGCGTCCTCGTGCTCCGCGAGCTGCGAGTCGTACGGCCCCTCGATCCCGAGCAGGCGCCCGATCACGGCTGTTTTCGAGGCCGCGGATCTGCTGTCGGACTGGGAGACGTGCAGCAGCTCGCCCATCCGCGCCGAAAGCTTCTCCCACGCCGCCGCCGGCGGGTCGCTGTCGGTGATCGCGCTCTCGGCGCGAATGACCTCGCCAAGCGGCCAGTAGACGATGCTCGAGCCGTACGGCAGGCAGCGTCCGTGTCGCACCAGCGGCAGCGATTCGCGACTCTGCAGCTCGAGCTCGAACTGCCGCAGCAGCCGTGTCTTGCCGACGCCGGGATCGCCGATCACGGTCGCCAGATGGGGAGCGCGCTTGCGCTCGACCCGCGCGAGCAGATCGTGCAGCTGGGCGAGCTCGGATGTGCGCCCCACCAGGGGAGTGCCGGCGGGAAGCGCAGAGAGGGACGGCACCGGGCGCTCGTCGACCGCCAGTGCCTCCCACGCGGGCACCGGCTCGGTCTTGCCCTTGAGGACGAGCGGCTCCGCGAGCGCGCGGTAGTCGATCGCCTCACGCGTGGCGCGGTAGGTCGCCTCGCCGACGGTCACGGTCCCTGGGCGCGCCCCCGCCTGCAGCCGCGAGGCGACATTGACGGTGTCGCCGATCACGGTGTAGCTGTCGCCGACCTCGCCCGCGAGCACCTCACCGGTGTTGATGCCCACGCGCAGCGCGAACGTGATCCCGTGCTGCGCGCTGAGCGGCTCGTTCAGCTCGTCCATCGCAGCCTGCATCCCGAGGCCCGCACGGACCGCGCGCTCGGCGTCGTCGCCGTGGGCCACCGGCGCGCCGAAGATCGCCATGACGTTGTCGCCGATGTACTTGTCCACATAGCCGCCGTAGACCACGACCTCTCCTCCCAAGCGCCCGAGGATCCGCTCGAGCTGACGCTTCACCGCCTCCGGGTCCATCTTCGCCGCCGCCGCTGTGTAGCCGGAGAGGTCCGCGAACAGGACGGTGACGGTGCGCCGCTCGTCGAGCGTGGGCGACGCGAGCGCCACTGCCGGCGCGTCCGCGTCGGGCACGGCGCGTGGTGCATCCGCCGCGCTGGGCGCATGCAGCGACGTACCGCACGCCATGCAGAACCGCGCATCCTCCGGTGCCGGCTCGCCGCACTCACCGCAGCGCCGCTCGAGCGCCGCGCCGCACCCCATGCAGAAGCGTGCCCCCGCGGGGTTCTCAGCAGAACACGCAGCGCAGCGAGCCATCGGCGTGGACTCAGTATCGAGGGACACTTGCGAACATCCGCACGAGTATCACCTATTTGAGTGAGCTGGTGAAGGTCAGGCGGCGGGTGTCACTCGGCCACTTGCGGCATCACCTCGGCGGCGATCAAGGCCACGTGATCGAGATCGTCAAGGTCGATGATCTGAAGGTAAGACCGCGACACGCCGGCGCGCGCATACTCCCGCAGCCGTGCAGCCACCTCTTGTGGGGTGCCGGCGGCCGCCGAGCTGCGTAGATCGTCGAGGTCGCGGCCGATGCGACTGGCGCGCCGCTCGAGCTCGGACTGCTCGTGCGCACAGCACACGGTGATCGCGTGCGAGTAGGCGAGTTCGTCGGGATCACGACCGGCGGCTTCGCACGCCGCTCGCACACTCTCGATACGTGCTGCCGTGACCTCGACGGGAGCGAACGGCACGTTGAACTCCTGCGCGAATCGAGCGGCCAGCGCGGGAGTGCGGCGGGTGCCGAGGCCGCCGATGACGATCGGCGGGTGCGGACGCTGCAGCGGCTTGGGCAGTGCCGGGCTGTCGCTGAGTTGGTAGTGGGAGCCGTCGAAGCTGAAGTGCTCCTCGATCGGCGTGCTCCACAGGCCGGTCAGGATCGAGAGCTGCTCCTCGAGCCGGTCAAAGCGCTCGCCAAGGACCGGGAACGGGACGCCGTAGGCGGTGTGCTCGGGCTCGAACCAGCCTGTCCCGAGACCGAACTCGACGCGCCCGCCGCTCATCGCGTCGACCTGCGCGACCGCGACCGCGAGCGGCCCCGGAAGCCTGAACGTCGCCGATGTGACCATCGTGCCAAGGCGGATCCTGCTCGTCTCGCGGGCCAACGCGCCGAGCGTCACCCACGAATCCGTCGGTCCGGGCAGCCCCGACCCCGGTTTGATCCTCAGCAGGTGATCCGATCGGAAGAAGGCAGCGAAGCCGTGTGACTCGGCAGCCTGGGCGACGCTGAGCTGCTGGTCGTAGCTCGCGCCTTCCTGTGGCTCGATGAAGATCCTCAACTCCACGTTCGCGGTCACCCGGGGACCGAGCCGGGCGCCCCGCGCCGTAGCTGGCGCGTCGTCACCACCACTTGCGCTCGAGCGCCTCGTCGGTGCCCCCCGTTTGATCGAGCTCGTCGAGCTCTGCCATGTCCTCGTCGGAGAGCGTGAAATCGAAGATCTGCGCGTTCTCCTCGATCCGCTCTCGGTGAGTTGACTTGGGGATCACCGGGACGCCGTGCTGCACGCACCAGTGCAGGAGCACCTGCGCCGGCGTGCGCCCGACGCGCTGAGCGATCCGGTTGACCGTCTGGTGCGATATGTGGCGACCTGTGCCGAGGGGGCTGTATGCCTCGAGCGCGATGTCGCGCTGCCGGCAGGCGTCGAGCAGCGCGCGACGGTACTCGAAGGGACTGAACTGCACCTGATTGACGACCGGCGCGAGGTCCGCCACCGCGGCCAGCTGCTCGAGCTCGGCAACGCTGAAGTTGGAGACGCCGATCGAGCGCGTGCTGCCCTGCTCCTTGGCCTTTTCCATGCCGGGCCACGCCCATGTGGGACCGCCCTGCGGCCAGTGGATGATGTAAAGGTCGACGTAGTTGACGCCCAGGCGCCTGAGGCTGTTCTCGACCTCGGCGGCCGGGTCCTTGCGGGCGGGATAGAACTTGGTCGTGATGAAGACGTCCTCGCGCTCGACCGCGGCGTCGCGCAACGCCTGACCGACGCTCTCCTCGTTGCCGTAGGCCTGGGCGGTGTCGATGTGGCGGTATCCGAGCTCGAGCGCCGCCCGCACCGCGTTGACGCATTCCGGGCCGTTGGGCACCTGCCAGATGCCAAGGCCGAGCATCGGCAGCTCGTGGCCGTCCGCGAGCACGCGCGCCTGACCGTCTGATGTCATCGCCAGGGGAGTCATGCGTCCTCCTGTAGGTCGTTGGCGGGCACCATCCACCTCGCTCCGGCGCAAAGCCACGCACAGGGACGAAGCTGCGTTGGGAACGAGTTTATCTCGCGCCCTCGCTACGTTGTAATTTTTGTGTGGTAGCCTCTGGAGCATGACCTCACGGACCCGTCGGAAGGCCTCGAAGGGCGCGCCGTTCAGTGTCCGTTTCACCGGGCCTACCGACCGCATGGTCGAGGAGGAGGCCCGGCGCACGCACCGCTCCAAGAGCGCGATCGTCGAGTCCCTGACGGACGAGGCGATCCGTATGCGACGTTTCGCTGGAATCGGCTTCCGCGGCGAGGATGCGGCCCGGCGTCCATGGGTGATCGGCTCTGGCCTGGACATTTGGGAGATCATCCAGATGCTCGATGATTTCGGCTCGATCGAAGGGCTGGCTGCCGAGACCCAGCTAACCGAACGCCAGGCGCGCCTTGCCGTCGCCTACCGCGACAGCTACCCAGAGGAGATCGCGGACGCGATAGCGCAGAACCGCCGCACGGTCGCGGAGTGGCACGAGCTCTATCCGTTCGTCGAGCTCTCCCCCGCCGCATAGCCACGCTTGCGCCTGCTGCTCGACGCCAACCTGTCACCGCGCGGCGTCGCAGCTCGACTGCGCGACGCGGGCCATGATGTCCTGGCGCTCGCCGAAGACCCCGCCCTTGAGGGTCTCTCCGACCCACACGTGCTCGAGCTTGCATCAGCCGAAGGACGCGTGCTGATCACGCGCAACAGTCGCGACTTCGCGCCAATCGCGCGTGAATGGGCCGAAGCCCAGCGATCGCACGCCGGCCTGATCCTGATATGGACACTCGACCACAGCCAGTTCGCCGCGATCGTTACCGGCGTCGAACATCAGCTCGAGGTGTGGCCGTCACAAGAGCAATGGCGCGATCTGACCGTCGCGTTCTGATCACCACCAAGGACAAGCGGCGGACGGGGGTCGAACCCGCGACCTCAAGCTCGGTAAGCTAGGCCAATATCGATGACATGGCCTGCAAAACCCAAGGTTTCTTCGCTGACTGACCGCGGCGGTACCGCAAGGGCCCTTTGAATGCCTATGCGCCGGCGGTGGTTCCGGCAACCAAGAGCACGGCCACCAGAATCGGAGGTCGTCTGACACGCACAGGCGCGCTTTAGCCCGGGCATGTGCCACGCGCAAGGCCCGTCAGAGTCCGTATGCTCACCTGGTTCCTACTATCGATCGGCCCATGAGTGGCCAGCCGCAGGGACAGTTGGCGTATGCTGCGGTCGTGCGACCGCGCTCGGCCACGATCGTGCTGGTGACTTGTCTTCTGTTCGGGCAGAGCGCGATCGCTGCCTATCCCGGAGTCGCGTCCGCAGAATGGACTGAAGTGAGCTGGCCCTGCGATGTGGCAATGGGGGCCGTCTTCCCGCAGCCGGTGCTCTGGAATGAACTTGGAAGCCCCGTGGTGGCGCCGGTCGGATACTTCGCGTATGGCGAACCCGCGTCGGGAGCGCCATCTGCGAGTGACTTCACAGCAACGGTCGACTGGGGAGACGGGACGACGGCGCCAGCGCAAGTCGAGGCGGGCGGTGTAGAGAACTGCTATGTGGTCTCTGCCCCCAGCCACGCATACGCCGCCACAGGCACATATCCGTTCTCCTATACGATCCACGATCTCAAAACCGGGCTAGATCACAAGCTAGCCGTCGCCGGCTACCCCGAATTTCACATCTGGAGCAAGGTTCCGCAGCTCATCAGTGGCCCTTCCCCACGCGCAATCGAGGCCGTCGTAGGGACACCTTGGAGCGGCGTAGTTGCCGAATTCAGCTATACGGAAGCATCGAACTCATTCGTTCCTTATCACGCGCAGATCGAATGGGGCGACGGGGAAGCCTCGCCAACGGCAACAGTCATTATGCGGAGCGGCGAACACACTTTTACGGTCAGCGGCTCCCACACGTACGGACGGCCGCTCACCGGCACAACGAAAGTGTTGCTGTCGTATGAGAGCGAACCACTTGGAGCGTGGGCCACGGGAAGCGTAGATGCGACGCCCCCCATAGATCTGACGCACCCCGCGGGCAGTGTGCACGTGACGCCTCCGGTGCGATTTCATGGGCAGCCGCTACTCGACGAGATCTCGCGCAGTGGCAAAGCACCGTTGTATGAGCTCGTCTTCCGGCTCAATCGAGCCCTTCCGCAAACAGGCGCCGGCAATGTGGAGGCGATGATTGAAGCCAACGGGCAGCCCAGCCCGATACGCCAACTGACGACGCGGAAGGTAGCGACCTGCTACGCGGCGACTCAGGGGGGAATTGGGAAGCGAGAGCTGAAGCCCGGAGCGCACTATCCTTTCACGCTCGTGGATGAGGGAGCGTCGGATACGAGATACAGAGCCTATGGTTTGGTACGCCGCTTTGCGAGCATCAACCGGATGCACGGCGCCGTGAGCAGGCAGCTGGGCTGCGCGTGATCTCCCGGACGGTCACGGCGAGAGCCGAGTGACGTAATCGCAGGCTTCCTGGGGCGAGTTGTATGGACTCCTCAGCCTCGACGCGCGTCACAGAGCTACCCTCGTGCACACGGGCAAACGTCGGTAGCCCGCCCGATCACGACAGCAACGAAGATCAGCCAACCCGGTACTCCATATGACGGAAGGCTATCCATGGTTCACCAGATCCCGAGGATTGCCAAATCCATACGCCACTTGAATATCGACTGAACCTCTGAGCCGTCCGGTCGGGTCTTGGGATCCCTCCGAGAACGCTCCGTCGAGCATCGCTTCGGCGTCCGGCCGCACAGGTGCTCTTCGGTCAGCCGCAGGTTGAGAGAATCCCGCGCCGAAGGCTATGCCACTGCATCCCGAGCCTCGCAAGCGCCTGGATCTCGTGCGAAACGGTACCGCGCTGGTACCGCAGAGTGGTGGCCGACTCGCCCGATATTGTGCGTGTTTGACCGGCCTTAGCTTCCCGGCGCCGTAGCCGAAACCGCTTGTTGGAGCCAAATCTGGCTTGCATTCGCGTAGGCGGCGGACAGGGGTCGAACCCGCGACCTCGAGCTTGGGAGACCCGTGGCGTGGCTTTAGTGCGGGTTCGGCGGAGCTGGAACGCTCGCGGCGCTTCACGCCGCGGCGACGAATCGCAGATGCTCTCGATCCGGCCCGGAGCGTCTCCTGGAGAGGTCGTCGTCCGGCGTGAGCACTGCGCAGCGCATCGAGCGCGTCGTCGAGCGCCTCCTCCCCGCGTGCGACGGGCGTTCCGCGGCCGTCTCGGGCCATCTGCCTGAGCGACCACGTTGATGCCATTCTCTCTCCGTATCCAACAGAATCCCCCGAGCTGCCGCTTTTCGGGGTTTCCTCGCCCACACTTACTGGGCGTCGCAGAACATAAACGAGCCCTTTTAGCGTCTCAGCCGCGTGTTGTCAGAAACACTCACGAAGATCTGCTGGCACCGGCAGCGCATCTATGGCGGCAGGACAATGCAGGAACACGGCGGCGTAATTGCCCCTGGAATGCGCTTGCTCGGACTAGCCGATCTGGCGCACTGCAGCTCTGAGGGCCAGGCGGCACGTGTCGACCCGCCGCGGGCGCACATTAGCCCGGGCGCCGCTCATGGCGCCGGTAGCATAATTCGCAAAAGAGAAGGCGTATGTGGGCAGGGATCAGCTCGGCGGCTGGTGCGTAAAGAGGCGACGAGTGATCGGGGGCGACGTGGAGCTCACAGACGGGCAGCGATCCCAGCTGACTGGCCTCATGGCGAGGCTCGAGCTGGACCAGCACACGGCGCTCGACCCCGGTGTCGAGGCCGACCGAGGACTGATCGAGCTCGTGCTCGACCTGTTCGACAAGCGCAGCGACCGCTACCCGGCGCTGCACGCCGCGCTCGGCGCGGGGCGCCCGGGGCCCGAAGGGCTCGACGACGTCAGGATCATCGACGTCGGCGCCGACCGCGACGGCCGCGCGACGGCGCGCGGTTGGCACGCCGCGCAGGGCGGCGCCTACCTCTCGGCGGCGATGACGCTCGCGCTGGACACGCAGTCCGGCGAGGTGCTCGCCGCGGGCTCGGCCACGCAGGTGGGCGGCACGCGCGCTCCGTCCGCCACGCGCACTGCCACCGCCAAGGCCGCGGGCGACTCCGTTACGGCGCTCACCCTCTATCACGCGCAGCGCTCGCCCGAGGAGCCCACGCGCTTCGGCGTGGTCATGGGCCAGCGGCTGACGAACGTCCCCGCCGATATGACGATCACGGTCACCGCGCCCGTCAAGTTACTGTCAAACACCAAACCGATCAGGATCGGCTTGGCGCGCGTGGGCAACTACCAGGACTGTGACTACCGCTACCAGGAGAACACGAACTTCGACAACCCCTCCCTGCTCGTCCCGTTCACCGGGGAAGCACGTTTGAGCGACAAGATCAAGTGCGACAGCTCGGGCCGGATCCCCGAACTGAAAGTGGAAACGCTGATCTACTCGCTTGCCGCCAAAGGGTACGTCAAATGCAGTGAAACGCTTGCGCAGCTGATCGGGCAGGTGACCGTCCCCAACCTCAGCGAACCCACGCGCATGGCGTGGTCCTACCCCTACGACCAGAAGTCACAAAAGGAAAGCAAGTCGATCCACTACGAGTGGCTCGGACAGGCCAACACGACGGTATCGGCCTTCTTCTACCAGTTCAAAGTTCCCGTCGAAAACTTGGTTCAGCCGAAAACGGTCTTCACCGTCTGCAGCTTAGACTGGCCGCAGGCGTCCACGCCCTTCTGCACGACCGTCGGCGACCTCGAATTCTGGTGGCACTGCGTCGCCGCCGGCAGTGCCGTCACGCTCGCCGACGGCAGCACGCTGCCGATCGAGCAGGTCGACAGCAACGTCCGCGTACGCTCGGGCGTCGGCGGAGACTCCCTCGCCGTGGAGGCAACCTGGCACGGCCAGCACCACGACTACGGCGGGCCGCTCGACGGCATCTGCCGGCTGGTGACCGAGGGCGGGCGCGAGTTGGTCCTTACGGCTCAGCATCCGGTGATCACGCCGGCCGGCCCCGTGATGGCGCTCGACCTGCAGCCGGGCGCCGAGGTGCTGAGCGCCTCTGGCGTCGATCGCGTGCGCTCCTGCGAGCCGATCGACCACGCCGGGTGCTTCTACAGCCTGAAGCTGGCCGACGCCGGGGACCGGAGCACCGGCCGGGGGCTGCTACCCGAGTCGTTCCTGGCCAACGGGATCGCCGTCGGCGACCACGACAGCCTGGCTCGCTACTACGAAGCCGCCCGCCTCGACCCCGACTACATGCTCGCGCGGCTGCCCATCGACCAGCACGTCGACTACCTCAGCGCGCTCGCCGACATCGCGGCGGGCCGCTAGGCGGAGGGCGGCGACTTGTCCGGTATCGCGCCGGAATTCGAATGGGTCAGCTACGTCGACCCGTGGGCGGACAGCCCGCCCGTCCCTGAAACCGGGGTGCTGGTCGAAGTCATCGAAGTCACCTCGCCGAGCGAGCGCGCCAAGCTGCCGGCGAACCCGGTGCTCGCAGCACGCCTGCTGCAGGGCGGCGTGGTGCTGGCAAGCATCGGCGGCTCGAGCGAGACCTACGCGAGCATCCTCCCGCCAGCGCCGCTCGCGGGCGGCCTGCCGGTGCTCGTGCAGGTCGAATGGACCGAACGCGGCTCAGCGCCGGCCTGGAAGGAACCGGAAGCGATCGCGAGCGCGCCGGTGCTGGTCGCCATCCCTCGGCTGCTCAGCGCCAGCATCGCCGCCGGCAAGGCCGTCGTCAGCTGGGACAACCTCTCCTCGGCGGGCGGCGCCAGCGGTGGCAACGTGGAAATCTTCGCCGACGGCGAACTGGTCGCGCAGATCGTGGCGCCCGGTGTCTGGGGGGAAGGGTTATTCCCCCAGGAACAGGGCGTCCTCTACACCCTCTACATCCGCGGTGCGCGCCCGATCGTCGCCAACCAGCTGGGCGGATTCGATCCGCCCTACACCTCCGGCCCCTACTCCGCGGGGCTGCCGGTGCCCACCGGCAGCCCCGTGATCGCCACTGCCAGCTATGACGGCGAAACGGTGAACGTCGCCTGGAGCCCGGTAGTCGCGTCCGAACTGCCGGCGCCCGAAATCCAGTACACGCTGTATCTGCTCGCCGACCAGCAGATCGTGGCGAGCTTTCCCGCCGGCCCGAACGGCGCGAGCGCCGCCGTCGGATCCCTCGCCGACGCCGGTGCGAGCGCGGTCGCCGCGTCCGTCAGCTTCGGGCCGCTCGCCGGGCCGCCAAGCGCGCACAAGACGCTGCTCACGCCCACGCCGGTGCTCACCGGCGCCGCGTTCGACGCCGCTACCCCCAGCACCCTGACGATCTCCTGGCAGGCGCTCCCCGGCGCGAGCCGCTACGACGTCGAGCTGACCCCCGCGGTCGGTGCGCCGATCCTCGAATCCGCGCCGGGCAGCCCCTTCACGCCGACGGCGGCCCTGCCCGAAACCGGCTCCTTCGCTGTGCGCGTGCGCGGCGTCACGAGCGACGGCAGCCTCGGCCCGTGGTCGGCGCCGATCACGATCCCCGGCCTCGCCCCGGCGGGCCTGCGCGTGCACTACGACTCGCGCCTCGCGCGCATCGAATGGGACCCCCTGCCGGGTGCGCCGGCGGGCAGCTACGTGGCGACCGTGCTCTCACAAGCGGACGCGCTCGCGAGCCAGCGAACGACCGCGACACAGACAGTGTTGAAGGTCCCGTTCGACGAAGACCAGGAACCCACTGCGGTCGTCCAGGCGATCGCCGGCGATGCGATCGGGCCCCCGAGCGCGCCGGTCGCGCTGTTCCAGCCCGGGCTGTATCCCGCGAGCGCCACCGAAGCGCCCGGTGTGACCCCGCACGTGCGTCCCGCGCGCGCGCCGATGATGCCCGAGGAAGACATCGTCGTGCAACTGCCCGAGCTGTTCACCACGCACCAGCCGGAACTCAGCGTCGTGACCCCGGCCTTCAAGGTCGTCGCTCCCCTCACCCCTCTCGACAGCCCGTTCACATACACGCTGACGATCCTCGGAAACGGGCCGGCGTGGAAATTTGCGATCGGCGAAATTGTGCGCCAGACCGTCAAGAAATCCTTTGAAGAACTGCTCGAAAAACTGATGACGAGCGGGCTCACGGCGCTCGGCTGGAGCGTCGTGCAGGACGCGATCGCGCGGGCGATGCCGCAGACCTACGCCGAGACCCTGTACTACGGCTGCGGCTTCGCCCCCGAAGTCGGGCACGTCGACCTGCGCCCCGGGATGGTGCTGCGCGTCGAGTACGAGAGCTACCAGTACGTCGGGCCGGCCGTCCAGCAGGGGGCGGTCATCAACGGCTATCTCACCAGCGGCGTCGGCGAGTACGACATCGGCTCCTACGTCGACTCGAGCGCCCGCTGGCTGACCGGCGTCGACGCGTTCCTGTCGGCCGTCACCGACCTCGGCTGCGAAGTGCCTGCGCCGCAGGTCAAAGGCAACGCGGTCGCCGGCGCGGGCGGTGCGATCGACCTGTACTACAGCCAATTCCGCCAGCCCTTCTGCCGTCTGGTCTACCCCCAGCGCCTGGCCCGCGCAGAGAGCCCCGGCAGAGCCGAACCCGACGGCAACGTGGCGCTGCTCGCGGCCGGCGACTACAAGACCCTGAAGGAAGCCACGATCGCGCTGCGCCGCGAAGAGCCGCTGGGGAACGGGGTATTCGCCACCTACCTGCGTGGGCGTACGACCGTCACGGCCTGCATCCGCGTGCTGCTCGACGAGGCGCCGCGCGTCGTGCCGGTCGGCACCACCGTCGGCAACCTGCTCGAGGGCGCCGCCCGGCGCCCCCCGGCCGTCGAAGGGCTCGCTCTCAGCGGCATCTCGCTGATCCGCGCCCAGGGCAGCGCCATCACGGGGCCGGACGCGGCGACCGCGCCCTACGACGTGGGCGCGGGCGTGCCCGTGCGCCTGGACTGGGGCACGGACAGCGTCTGGGGAGGCAACCGCGACTGGCTCTCGCTGCCGCTGTTGAGCGGCGACGCGCTCTGGACCGGCGCGCTGTGAGCACCGCGCCCGCTCCCCGGCGGGCGGGCGCCCGCGCTGGGATCGGAGCGCCATGACCGACCCGCAGCCGTTCACGCGCGTATTGGGCACGACGCTCTACTGGCAGCCCGAATCGGAGCGTCAGGTTGCCTTTCAGGCCAGCGACGCGACCCTGCCGGACACGCTGACACCGGCCGCCAGCTGGGCGGACGCGGGCGGCGTTTACGTGTTCCTCGACGCCCCTCCGGAACGCTTAGCGACGAAAGCGAGCTCGGACGCCGATTTCGCCGCCGAACTGCTGCTCTACCTCACCACGCTGGGCTGGCCCGGCGGGCCGCGCTTCCTGTGGCTCGCGAACGTCGCAGAAGACCCCTACGCACGCTGGAGCGGCCAGCCGGTCTGGGCGCAGAGCGTCGCGGGCGCCTGGCAGGTGAGCCGCCTCGCCAGCTTCGACCTGTGCGGCTACGGCCTGTCGCTCGCCGCCGGCAGCGTCGTGACGCTGAACGACTGGACGTTCGCGTTCTCCAAGGCCACGAGCGGCTCGCCGCCGGCCGCCAGCTTCCGCGCGCCCGGCGGCCGCTACCCGGCCGCCGGCGAAGGCGCCGTCGAACTCGAGCTCGCCGGGCCCGCCGCCGGCTGCCTGGCGCTCGCGCTCGCGCTGCCCGGCGGCGGCTCGCAGCCGTCGGACTTCGAACGCCTGGAAGTCGGGGTGCGCTTCTTCCGGCCCGAACCCGAACGGCCGGCGTCGCTCACCGAAGACACGATGGACGGACACGGCGACGTGTTCGTCAGAGCGCTGGCGCTGCCCACGATCGTGCAGCCCGCCCCGCGTGCGCTCGCGCTCGAAGCGCTCGTCGACCCGCTGCGGCCGCTCGACGGCGAACGCACCCACCTCTCGTTCTTCCCGCCCGGCACGACGCAGGCGCCGGCGCTCGGCTCGACCTTCGCCACCGCTCGCGGCCACGGAGTCACGCTCACGCCCCAGGCCGCCGCCGGCGCCGTCCCCGACGCCCGGCTGGTGCTCGCCGAGCAGCCGCTGTTCACGGGCGCCGACGGCGACGTGCCCAAGCAGCTCTACCTGACGCTCGAAGGCGCGTTCGCGCTCGGCTGGGAACTGCCGGAACCCTCGCCCGCGGATCGGGCGGGGGAGCCGGACGCCTCGCTCAACCGGCTGCTGTGCGGCGCCTCTGGCCTCGAGTACCTCGGCATCGATTCCGAGGCTCAGAGCGCTCTCGTGTTCTACGCCGGAAGGCCCGCGTATGCCTCGCTGGTCGACGCCGCCGAACCCGGCGCGGCGCTCGACCCGCGCGGCACCACCGCCTGGGTGTACCCGACCACGACGGCGGAAGCGGGCGTCGTCGGCTACTACAGCCAGCCGGGCGGCGCCGCCATCTACCAGGCGAGCGAACCCGACGCGGGCGAGTCGCGCGGGGCGCTCGGCGAAGGCTTCCTGCCCTCTCTCGAGCAGCCGGCCATCGAACTCCCCGCGACGGCCGGGCAGCCGTTCCCGATCGCGCCCTACCGGGGCCTCGAAGCCGAAGCGGTCGCTGACGCGCTCGAACTAGAGGCGCGCGCGATCGCCCCGGCCCGCCGGCGGGCGCTGACGACGGCGGCCTCCTCGCAGCCGTCGCCGCGCGAGCCCGCCGCCGCGCTGAGCACCGCGAGGGTCGCCGTGACCGCCCAGGGGCTCGGCGTCGGCATCGCCGAAGACGACGTCAACTGGACGTGGCTCGGAATCGCCAGCAACCGAGCCGGCACCAGCAGCGAACCCGAGTTGCGCTTCACCGCGATCGACCCGATGTTCCGCCAGGCGATGCAGACCAACCGCCTGTTCCTGGTGATGGCCAACGCCGCCGAGCTGATGCGCCACGGCTCGGTCCGCTACCAGCTGACCGAAGCCGGCGTGGCCGCGCTGCGCGGGAGCATCGTGCCCGAAGCCGTGCTCGATCAGGTGGAAGCATGGTTCGAGGTCCGCTCTTGGCCAAGCTTCGAAAACGAGGCCGAGTTTCTGTCGAAGCTGCACGAAGCGACGCCGAGCGCCGACCAGTACGCGGCCCTGTTCGAGCGTGAAGCGGGACTGCTCACGCCGAGCATCGAAGGCTGGTCGTTTCGCATCTCGCCGCGCAACTGGGAAGGCCCGGGCGGCGCCCAGACGATCGTCGTCTTCAAGCTCGCCGGGGGACTGTCGCTGCGTCAGTTCACCGACGACGTCATGCTCTGGTCCTGGCCCGAGGTGGCGGCGTTCCCGGGCGGCACCGTCGCGCAGACGCGCTTACGGCTGCGCGACCTCTACGCCCGCGCCGAAGGCGAGTTCGCGCGCCTCGACGGACACGAGGGCGAATCGCCCTACGCCGACTTCGTGCGGCTGCTCGACGACGAGCGCTGGACGGGCATCCTCGCGTTCGACTGCGAAGTGCCGCCCCACACGCTCCCCGAGCCGCTGCACGCGCTCGGAGGCGGCGTCGACCCGGCCCGATTCCGCGCCCACCACGTGGGTTTCAACGTGACACCCGTGGCCGTCACCGCGGGAGCGCCGACGTTCCAGCGCACCTCGATGTTCGGCGTGATCGACTACGACGACGGTGAAGACCAGTACCTCGAACCCGACGCCGCCACCTTCTACGCGTTCAAGGTCCTGCGCCTGGCGGTCGCGTTTCGCAACTCCGCGATCGCCGGCTTCTCCAGCCAGGTCGAGCTGCTGATCAACCGCATGTTCGGTGCGGCCACCCGCCTGTACCCGACCGAGCACGGCAACAATGTGCTGCTCGACGGCGTCTACCAGAAGCGCCCGCGTCCCGGCGGCGGCGAAGAAGGCACCTACGTGTTCGCCGCCCACGGCGACAGCTCGTTCCAGCTCGAGGACAGCGCGCTGCGGCGGGTGGTGCTGCGCTCCACGCAGCTCGTCACCGCCAGCCCGCCCACGCCCAGCAATCCCGACGCCAAGGTCCGGGCGCGGTTCGTGATGGCGGGCGACCTGCACTTCTACGAGCCGCCCGAGTTCGACCTGTTCGGCTTTGGCTACGAAGCACCCGTACCCCCCGAAGCGGTAGGCGCGGCCGGCGCGAGCGGCGGGTCTGGCACGCCGGCGCCGGGCCCCGACGTGAGCCTCCTGCGCTTCGGCAACCTCGCGTTGGACATGGAGTTCTCGCCATCCTCGCCGCAGCCGACGTTCACGCTGTCCGCTGAGGCGCTGTCGCTCGACCTCGCCGCCAGCCGCCCGCGCGCCAAGTCGCTGCTCGCCTGCTTCCCGGTGAAGCTCGCCGGCTTCCTCGCGACACCCGACCAGCGCCAGGCCCAGCAGTCGGTGCTCGAGCTCGACCTGGACCCGGCCACCGCCACGACACCACGCCAGCGCCCGGAGAGCCTCGGCTACGTCACGATCGGCACGCCGCTCGCCCAGTCACAGCTCGCCGACCCCTGGTACGGACTGGTCTACGAGCTCGACCTCGGCACGCTCGGGGCGCTCTCCGGCAGCTCGCGCCTGACGCTCAAACTGCTCGCCGGCTGGAGCGCCGGCGGCACCCGCGAACAGCCCGCCGTGTACGCCGGCGTGCGCCTTCCCGGCGTCAGCGACGCGCTCGGCGTCTCGCTGCCGCTGCAGGGCGCGCTCACGCTCGGCTTTCGCTCGATCCAGATGCTCGTGAGCGACACCGACCCGGCCCACCGCGAATACATCCTGCGCATGCGCGACTTCGCGCTGCGCATGCTCGGCATCGCGCTGCCACCCGGCAACAACGACCTCTACCTGTTCGCCAAACCGGGCCAGACGACCAGCACGAAGCTCGGCTGGTACGCGGCGTACACGCCCGGGGCCGACACCGCGGCCGCGCAGAGCCAGAGCCCGGCGACACGGCTGGCGGCTGCGCGCAGGGAGCCGAGCTAGCCATGGCCTTCGAATACGTGGAGGTGGTGATCTTGCAGTGTGACCAGGGGATGGGGAGCCTGATCAAGATCTACTCACCGGACATGAGTGGCGACAGCGTTCTCTCCAACCTCGTCCTGATCGATCTCGGTGCGGAGTTAGGTGCCGAGGAGGACGCGATGGACGCTGTGGAATCTGTCGTCGGAGCACTTGAGCAGATGCTGGCCGACGGTGTAACTCCCCATATCGATCTGCTCGTCGTCTCTCACCAAGACTACGATCACTGGAGCCTGCTGCCGGACCTCATGACGATGATACAGGACAATCTCGCGCTGGACGACTTCTACGTCGGCCGCGTGGTGACGGGCGGCAGCGACTGGCGTCAGGAGGCGATGGACGAAGTGCGCGCGTTCGCGAGCACCTTCGCGAGGTTATTCGAGTTACTCGGCAACGAGTACTCCGACTACCGCTACCGCCCGCCCAAGCAATTGGCAGGCCTCGAAGGAGTGGTGTTCCGAACTCTAGTCGTCAACACATTGGTGACGCGGAAGGCGTTAGATCTCATACGCAATGGCACCTCGGCCGTGGTAGCGCTCGAAGCCGGCAGCGTAAACTGCATATTCCCGGGCGATGCGACTGCCAATACGATCGCGAGCATCCTCGAGATCGTGTCAGGCTTCCGACGCAACCCGCTCTTACCCTGTCGCGTGCTGTCGGTACCCCATCACGGTTCGCTGCGCACGATTGCCAGCAACTTTCGACGGAAGGGCGCGAACCTCGACCTGGCCACGGCCTTCGCGAGCATGCTCCAACCCGAAATGGTGGCTGCGAGTGCGGGGTACCTCTCGCAGTTCAACCACCCGTCGAAGAAGGTCCTCGACACCCTCGGCGTATACTCCGAGTCGGTTGACGCGCACGACTATGTCAACTTCGACGACGACATTAATTTATGGCGGCCAGTCAAAGATGCCACACGCGGTATCTACACGACGGTTCTCGACTTGGACGACCCGCCGGGCCGAGAGACCTGGACATTCACGATAGGCGCTGACGGTTCTGTCAGCGCCAGGCGAGTACGCCTCGGTCGTCCGTCGCCGCAGCCGCCACCGCGGCTCGTCGCGCTCCCGCCGCAAGAGCGTACCAGCCCAGCCAGCCCACCGATTTAGCGCATGTCTGTGCAGCAGATCTTCGAAGCGCTGGAGCGGGCGCTGCAAAGCGACCAGATCGCGTTGAGTGCGCAAACGGTCGCCGGCATCGACCTCACGCTCACCGCGATCGGGGTGCCGGCCAGCGGTGCCCTCCAGCTCACAAGGGCGGAGCTCGCCCTCGACGAGCGGGCGGTCGTGCTCACCGGCATCACGGAATATCGCGAGTTCGAATGGGCGGCGACACTGACCGGCGAGTCGGTGGAGACCGGCAACCGCTTCACGCTCGTGTTGCGAGGCCTCGACAACGAGCACTCGTGGCGGTTTGAGACCTCGTTTGCAAGTCTCCCCCAATCACGCCGCATGGGCGATTCCGGTGCGACCGTGCTGACGAGCTCGGTGTTGGCACCGTTGCTCGTGGAGCAGCCGATGCTGTCCGTGACAACAGAGCCAGACACCTTACCGCCGGTGCCGAGTCCGCGGTTCCAGGGCTGGCTCAAGGTCAGTGAAAGTGACCTGTCAATCTACGCCGTCTACCTCGCCGCCCCTCGCTTGCGCATCGACGGCATCATCGACTTCACCGTTCTCGGTTCACCTCGGCTCGAGCTGCGCGCCGTCGCGCCGGCCGTCGATCGGCAGCTGGCGCCGATCGACGTGAGCGAGGTTGGTCTGCTGCTGAGCACCACCTATCGCGACCTGCTCAGCATGCCACCAGGCGAACAGACTTCCGCAGCGGCGCTGTACCTGCGCTTCCAGATAGGCGCAGGCGTCGTGCGGGGCCAGCTGAGCGCTCCGCTGCTGCAGGGCGACGTCGTGTGGCCGCTTGGCGTCACGTTCGACAGCCCTATCACGCTTCCGGGCGCGATGGCCGCGCTGCTCGAATTCTTTGGTGAAACCGACCGCAACCTGTTCTCCTTCCCACTATTGAACGTATTCAACGAGTTCGGTCTGAGTGCGGTCGAGGTCGGCGTGATCCCGCCCGCGAGTGTGACGGACTCGGTATCGGCGCTTCCCGAGCGCACGACGTCCCCGCCAGCGCAGGCCGGCACCGCGATCGCTCGCCTCAGCCACGCGATGCTCGCGTTCGAATCGACCAAAGAATGGGATCCACCGATCCCGTTCGTGAAAGTCAGGAGTGTGGGCACATCATGGGTGTACCGGTTCGGATCGGAGATCGTCACAGGCGACGTGTGGGGACACCTGCGCTTCTACGACGGCGGGGCTCGGAAACGCAACCCGGTCGATCTGATGCTGCGCGCCACGATCCCTGAATTCGAGATAACCGCCGAAACCACCGAGTCCATCGACATCCCCCTCGGCGAATGGCTCGAGGAAATGTTGGGTGGAGGAGCGAACCTCCCGGCTCTGACGATCTCTCGCGCGCTCATCTCGGCGGCTCCACGTAGCCAGACATATCAGGCGGCGATCGTCATCGGAGGGAAGTGGGAACTTCCCGTCAGCGGCATCGTCTTTGCCCTGGAAGGCATCTCTGCGCGGGTTGAAGCGACGCAGAGCAAGATCGTGGGGCAGATCAGCGCGGTCCTCTCGATCAACGTCCCGGGAACCGCCGACAAGGCCACCTTTCGGGTCAGCGCCGCCTACCTTCAAACCGGCGCGTGGCGCTTCGAAGGCGGTCTCGCCGACGGCACGCTCAAGCTCGTCGAGCTCGTCAAAGCACTGCTCGGCTTACGTGGGCATACCGGCGCCCTGCCCCTGGACATCGACATTGTCGAGCTGTGGCTGAGCTACGAAGCCTCGGGCTCAGTCAACCCCTACTCGGTGCGCGGCAAGCTGAACGCGCGCTGGTCGCCCGTCATCCTCGGCCTCCCCCTCTCCCTGAGCGTCCGCGCGAGCCTCTCGCGGCGCGCCAAGACGAGCGCCGCCGACGAGCTGCGCGCGCTCGCCCTGCCCGAGCTCGTCGACGGCGAGGCGATCTACGAGGGCGAAGTCTCTGGGACGTTCCAGGTGAACCGCTTGGAGGTCATAGCCGGGCTGTCGTTCGCCGAGTCCTCGTCCGTGTGGATGTTCGAGGTCACCTGGGAAGGCGCCGGCGTGCGCGCCGCCACCGAATGGGTGACCGACTCGCCGACGAAGAAACACGAGGTCCTGGCGATCAGCCCGCGTGGCGTCACGCTCGGCCAGCTCGTGCGGCGGCTCGCGAAGCTCGTCAACCCCAACCTCAACTTCCAGCTCGACGCGCCCTGGAGCGTGCTCGACACGATCGACCTGTCGCGCTTCGCGCTCGTGGTCGACCCGACCAACAAGAGCGTGCGCCTGCGCTACGACGTGAGACTCGAGCTCGTCTTCATGAACATCAAAACGGTCGCGCTCGTGTATGACCGCTCGAGCGGCGAACCGAGCGTGCGCTTCGAGCTCACCGGCAAAATGCTCGGCAAGGAGTACCCCGCGAGCAAGCCGCTCAGCTGGGACGCGCTGAGCCAGCGCCCGCCCGAGGTGCCCGGCCAGGGCAAGCGCCTGTTCGAGCTGCGCTACCTAGGCATGGGCCAGCGGGTCGCGCTCAGCGGGCTGGCCCGCTACGTCTCGATCAGGGAGGTGCTGCGCGAGCTCCAGCGCGAGATGCAGCCGGTGAGCAAGCCGAACACCAACCCGCTGGGGTCGGGCCAGCCCGGTCAGCTGCTGCGCTTCGACGAGTCCAGCGAGTGGATGCTCGGTCTCAGCTGCCGCGTGATGGAAACCGTCTCGCTGCAGCTCGTGCTCCACGACCCCGACCTCTATGGGCTCCTGGTCGGCCTCGAAGGCACCCGCGCCGGCTCGCTCAAAGGCCTCGAACTCGAACTGAGCTACCGCAAGGTCAGCGACAGCGTCGGCGTGTTCCGCGCCAGCCTGCAGGTGCCCGTCCAGTTCCGCCAGCTCGACTTCGGCCCGGTAGCGATCACGCTCGGCGTGATCACGGTCGAAGTCTTCACCAACGCCAACTTCAAGGTCGACCTCGGCTTCCCGCGCAACCGCAACTTCTCGGCGTCGTTCGGGCTGCAGGCCGGCCCCTTCATCGGCAGCGGCGGCATCTACCTGGGGGTGCTGAACGGGACCACCTCGAGCCGCGTGCCGGCCGTCATCAACGGCAGCTTCGCCCCCGTGATCGAGCTCGGCCTCGGCCTGCAGGCCGGAATCGGACGGCGCGTCGAGAAAGGCGCGCTCAAAGGCGAGCTGTCGCTGCAGGCGGTCGCGATCTTCGAAGGCGTGCTCGCCTGGTTCAACCCCACCAACGCCTCCGCCGGCTCCTCGATGTACTACTGGGCGCAGACGACCGCGGGGATCACCGGGAAACTCTACGGTGCGATCGACTTCAAGGTGATCCGCGCGTCGTTCAGCCTCGAGGCCCACGCCTATGTGATCGCCACGCTCGCCGCCTACCGCAAGCTGGCGCTCGAACTCGACGTCGGTGTGACCGTCAACGCCGAAGCCGAAGTGTGCTGGATCAGCGTGTCCTTCCACTTCTCGCTGACGCTCAAAGAATCGATGACGATCGGCTCGGACTCGACCCCGCCGTGGACGCTCGCGCCCGGCCAGAGCGGACGCTCGCAGCAGCGGCTGCTCGAGAACGTCAGCGTCCCCCGCCGGCGCGACCCCGAGCTGATGCGCGCGCTGACCCGGGGCCACCTGCGGGGGCCCGGCGCGCCAGGCGCCCGCGAGGGTGAGCCGGGCACGGGCGACCCCGGCGAAGGCACGCCGGGCTACCGCCTGAACTGGCGCACCGACATCCACGTGTTCCCCGACGGCCTCGCGCACGCGGCCACCGTCAAGATGCTGCCCGCCTTCACCGTCGACGCGGTGCCCGTGCGGTGGCCCGACCAGGGCGAACCGGGCGGCTCGCAGGAGTACCGCGTCGCGTTCCTGCTGATGCTCGACAGCGGCGCGCAGCCGGGCGCCGAGACGGTCGCGCAGGCGCGCGATCACAGCACGCGCACGAGCGTCACCGCCGTCGGAGAGCTGGACACCTCGCTGAACGTGACGATCGAGGCGATGCTCCGCTGGGCGCTGTCCGCGCTCGGCCTCGATCCGGTCGCCGGCAGCGTCACCGCCGGCCAGCTCGAAGAACTGGCGGAGCAGCTCGAGCTGCCCGAGACCTTCGACGCCGGCTTTGCCCTGAGCGCGAAGCTCGCGCCGTTCTTCACCAACAACCTGACGTTCACGGTCAGCGGCCTGCCGGAAGGCCCGCTGCCGCCGCGGGAAAGCGGCGGCAGCGCCTTCCCGATCCCGCCGCCGCTCGGCTGGAACGTCGGCGACCCGCGTCCCCAGGAAGGCTGCGAAAGGCTGTTCTCCACCTACCAGCCGATCGACGCCACCTACCAGGCGGAGCTCGCCGAATACTTCGCCGAGCTCGACCCCCGCCCGCAGCGACCCGTGCCCGCCGCCGTGCACGCCCGCGACGGCGGCGAGGACACCGTCGAATCGATGGCGGGCTTCGTGTTCCGCGACTACTTCCTGCTGCTCACGAGGACCGCCGTGGCGGCCGCGCTCGAGCTGATCGCCGCCTTCCCCTACACCGTCACCGGCGCCGCCGGCGAGTCGCTCGCCTCGATCTGCGCGCTGTTCGGCACGGCCGCCGTCCCGTACGTCAAGTGCGCGGGTGACACCGTCGACCAGGTCGCCCATCATTTCGGGCTCTCCGAAAGCGAGGCGCTCGCGCTCAACCCCAACCTCAAAGCCGAGCTCCACGCGACCCCCGTAGGCGGCACGATCACCGTGAAGCTCGGCGCCACCCCCGAGGGCCTCGCCGCCGCCAACCCCGGATGGCAGCTGAAACCCGGGCTGGCGCTTCAGCTGGGCACGCTCAGCCACCTCATCGCCGCCTCCGAGACGCTCGCGGGAATCGCCGGCCGCCTGGGCGCGGACATCGAAGCCTGGCTGCAGACGAGCGAGCTGCTGGAAGACCCGCGCCTGCTCCGGGAGGGCGCGAGGCTCCCGCTCCCCGCCAGCAGCTACGCCAACGGCACCGGCCTCTCGCTCGTGCTCGTCGCCGCTCTGCTGTACGTGCGCCTGCACGCCGGCCAGGACTTCCACCTGTCCAACGAAGGCGTGCCGCTGGTCGAGTGGTACGCCTCCGCGATCGCCAGCCTCAACGAGGTCCAGGAGGGCAAGCCGCTGCCGGCCACCCTGAGGGTGCCCGTCGGCTACGACAACACCAGCGAACTGGTGACCTGGACGACGCTGCCCGGCGACACGCTGTGGCGGGTCGCTGCCTACTTCGCCTTCGCCCAGAACCCGGGCGACGCCGAAAGCGGCTACCGCGCGTGGCTCCTGTCGCTGGAAGCCCTGAACCCCGGCCCCGACCCGCACGCCCAGGTCCAGGTTCCGACGAGCGAAACGTCCGTGCTCGCCGGCGAGACGCTCGCCGAGCTGCAGGCGCGTCTGCCGCTGGAAGAACCCGGGCTCAACCGGCAAGCCTTCTTCAGGAAGATCGTCAAGAACGCGCCGATCCTCGCCGAGCTCGCGCGCGTGAACGTCCCGGGCGCCACCGCCACGACCGAAGCCGGCCAGACCCTGCAGTCCCTCGCCGAACACTACGACCTCCCGCTCGAGGAGAGCGGCCGGCGCCTCGCGGGCGTATCGCAACTGCTCGCGGTCTCCAAACAGGCCCTGCGGGTCCCGCACCCAGGCTCGGTGCCGATCGGCGCGGCCTCCGAAACGCCCGCCGACCTCGTGCCCGCCGTGCTGCGCGAACGCGGCGCCGACATCGGCGGGCAGGCCACCCGCTATCTGCTGCACGGCCTGCGCGCCCCCGCGCCGGAGCTCGGCGCCGACGGCAGGTACCACGCGACCGGGCCGCTGACCGGCCTGTACGAGCTCGCCGGCCAGCAGCTCGTCAGCCCGCCGCCCCCGGCCGAACCGCCGCCGCCGGAACCGCCGCCGGAACCGCGGCTGATCGTGGGTGTCAGGCTCTGCGAAGCCGCGCCCTGGATCGAGCTGTCCGATTCGCTCACGCTCGCGGACGAGCAGCCGCTCGCGCCCGAGCTCGCCGCGCGGAACCCCGGCCTGGCGCTGCGCGAGTCGCGCGCCGGGCTGGTCGCCCTGACCGGCCCCACCGAAGAGCTCGTGTTCACGATCACCGACGCCGACCTGTGGTTATGGTGCCCGGCGAATGAGCTCTCGCCAGCGTTTCTCGCCGGCCCCGAACCGCTGACGCTCCACCGCGAAGTGCAGGTGCGCCACACACTCGCGCAACGCGTGCTGTGGCAGACGACCGAGAACCTGCACCTGCCCAACCCCGCCGGCACCACCGCGCCCGCCGTCGGCTCGCCCACCCTGTGGCCCTTCTCGGGCGACCTGCTGGGCGCCGCCGGCGCCTTCCCCGACGCCGACTTCACACTCAATCGGCTCGACGCCCAGCTCGGCCCCCAGGCACCTCCGCGGGCGCTGTCGCGCTTCGCCTGGGCGAGCATGGTGCAGGTGCGCATCCGCCGTACCGCCGGCCTGCCCGACGGCTGCGAGCTGCTGGGCGCCGACGGCGAGGACCGCGACACGCTGCTCGCGCTGTGGCGGTACCTGGCCGCCGACGACGAAGAAACGGCGGCCGTGCACCTTCTATGGCAGGCCCAGCCGACCGCCGGGCTCGTCCGCGGGCTGGCCTCGACCGAGATCGACCAGGCCGGTACCTACCTGATCAAGGCCAACCTCTCCACCGAAACCCACAGCGACGGGGTGCTCGGGTTCGCGCGCGCGGAAGGCATCGACCCGTTCGCCGGCCCCTACTACGCCCGCCCCCAGGACGCCCAACGCTTCCTCACGCTCGTGTGGGAGTGCAGCATCGTGGGCGGCGGGGGCTACTGGCTGCGCTACCTCGGCGCCGGCGGCGGTCCGCTGCCCGAGTCGATCTTCGCGGCCGACGGCGGCGCCACGCTCACCCTGCTCGTGCTGCTCGGCTCCCAGTGCACCTCCTCGCCGCCCTCGCGCACGCTGCTGGCCTGCAACAACTGCGCCGTGGTGGGGGAGTCGCTGGACGCGAGCGCCGACCAGCTGTTCGCCGCCGTCGCGGACGCCGGCGAGACCCAGCGCGAGGCCACCGTGCAGCCCGGCAACGTCGGCTTCTCGGTGGAACTGCGCAAGCCCCCGCCGACGCCCGGCCGCCGCGAACCCCAGCTCGCGCTGCAGCGTCTGTACAGCCTGCTCGGCTACCAGCTGCTCGCCGGCGGCGGCTTCCAGGCCAGCCGGCCGGCGCTGCCCGCCCCGCCCCAGCTCGGCCAGGGCGTGGCCGGCGGCGAGGCCGACGAACAGGTCTGGTCGATCTTCCAGGTGCTGCCCGTCCACCGCTTCGCCGCGAGCCACCCGCTGCCCGCGGTCACAGGGCTGCCCGACCCCGAAGCCGACCCCTACGCCGGCGTCGACTCAGCCGGCGGCTCGCCCGACCCCACGCTCGCCCACGCCCAGGTCGCGCTCAACTTCCGCGACCTGCTCGGCAACGCCTCCCTCGGCGAAGGCGACACCGCCTCCGGCGGCCCCGACCTGCTCGACCTGCCGGTTGGCTACACCGACGCGCTCGTCGCGCTGTCGGCGTGGCCCGCGAGCACGCTCAGCTTCGGCGTCGGTGCGTCCGACGCCGAAGCCGTCGGCGCGGAACTGTGGGTGTCTGTGGCCTTCCAGGCGGCCGGACACCTGCCGGGAGCGCGCCAGCGGGGGAGCGGCGCGACGCCCGCCGCGGCCAGCGACAACGAGCGCTACGAACGCATCTATTTCCAGATCATGCAGCGGGACGTGAGCGCCGCGCTGCTGAGCAGCCTCGAAGTGTCCACGGACGGCGAACCGGCGCCTCAGGCGCTCGACCCGGCGCCCCTGCGGTGGCTCGCGCAGGGCGCGTGCGCGTGGACGTGGTCGGCCGCGCAGCTCGCCGACTCCTACCCCGACACGACCCTCGACACGACCCTCGAAGCGCTCAGCGCCCGCCACGGCGTCGGCCTGGAGGCGCTGGCCGCAGCCAACGCCGAAGTGCCCCTGGAGCGCATGTTCGTGCCGCCGCCCGCCCAGCCCGTCGACGCGCACGACCTCACGATCCCGTTATATGCGGTCTTCCGCGACGGCGGCGCCGCCTTCGAATACACCGCCGACCCCGAAGTGGTGTTGACCGACCCCGAAAACGTCGCGCTGCCGCTGCGGCCCGGGATCGAGCTGGCGGTGCCCGGCGGGCCGGTCGTCGTGCCGCCCGACCCGCCCTCGCCCCAGCCCCCGCCGACGCTCGCGCAGCTCGCGGAAGGCTTCGGCGTGAGCAGCGCCAGCCTCGCGCGCGCCAACGCCGCCGAACACGGGCTCCTCCGCGCGGGCACCGTGCTCGTGTGCAACGGCGTGGAGATCGAAATCTCCGCGGAACACCCGGACGTGAGCCTCGAAGACGTGGCCGAAACGCTCACCGAAGAGGGCGTGCCGCTCGACGCGACGATGGTGGCCTGCGAAAACGCCGAGGTCCCGGGGCTGTTCCGCGCGGGCGTAACCCTGATCGTCGACCGCTACACCGTCCGCGACGGCGACTCGCTCACAGCCAACGGCTCGGGCGTGCAAGCCAAGGAGCTCGCGCGGCTGAACGCGCGCACCGTCGACCTGTACGCCGCCGGCACCGCCCTGTACGTCTCTTACCAGTCGGCGACCGGCGTGCTCGCATGGCCGCTCGCGCGGGTCGCCGAGACCTACGGGCTGGCGCCCGAGCAGCTGCTGCGCCACAACCGCTCCGTGGCGCTGGTCGCGCCCGCGCCCACGCCCGCCGACCCGCTGTGGCTCGCGGTCCCCGGCGAGGCCGCCCTGCCGCCGGTGCCGGCCGCGTTGCGCGTGCCGTACGCGATCCCGGAAGGCGCGACGCTCGCGGGCGTCGCGGCGCTGTTCGTCGATGCCGACCCGGGCGCGGCGAGCGCCGCGCTCGCGCTGGCAGAAGCCAACAGCGCGCTGCCGGGCACGCTCGCGGCGGAACAGCCCGTGGAAGTCTCCGGCCAGCGCGTGCTCACGCAGGAAGGCGACTCGCTGGACAGCCTGTGCGCGCGCTTCTCGCCCACCGTGACGCTCGCCGAAGTGGTCGCCTACATCGCCGAACGCGACGACTATCTGGCGACGGGCGCGCTGCTGCTGTGCCCGCCGGCGCTGCTCGGCCGCAGCACGACCCTCTACACGCCCCAACAGGTCGCCCGTCGCTACGGCGTCGGCGTGGAAGAGCTCACGGCCGCCAACCTCGCCCTCGGCGGCCTGGTCGCGCCGGGGGTGCAGCTGAGCTTGCCTGCGCCGCCCGACGGACAGCAGGCGCACATCGTCACGGGCGCAGCCGACACGCTCGGCAGCCTCGCCTGGCGCTTCGCCCAGTTGCACGTGCAGGCCACGCCCGCGCAGATCGTCGCCGCCAACAGCGAAACGGCCTTCCTGCAGGCGGAGGCGACGCTGCTGCTGGGGCCGGCCACGACCGTGCTGTCCGCCGTGGTCGGCGCCGGCGGCTGGCACTTCCCAGGGCCGATCTTCCCGCTGCAGGTGTCGGTCGAGATCGCGCGCGCGCCGCAGCTGCTCGCCCCCGGCTTCACCGACGCGAGCGGCCCCGTCGCGCGCAGCCGCTCGCCGGTGGCGCCGTTCACGACGCCCGGCGAGGACGGCGCGCTGGCGCTCACCGCCTTCGCCGCCGAACTGGAGGCGAGCGTGCCGGAGCTGCGCGCGACCACCGGCACGGTCAGCTCCGAACAGGGCGCGGTGGCCCCGGCGGACGTCTGGGCGCTCGCCTTCGGCGCGGAGCTGATCGAATCCCTGCAGGTCTGGCCCGGCACGACGATCGGCGACACCGAGGCCCCGCGCTACTACGCGCTGCGCCCGCTGGCCCCCGCGCTCGTCTCGCGCCAGGCCGTGCCGATCGCGCCGCTCGAGCCGGACGGCACGCTCGGCTTGGAAGTGGCGACGGACTTTCAGGGGATCGACATGGAGACCTGGGCGCAGCGTGTGCTCGCCGACGTCGAGCTGTTCTGCTCGGCGCCCTACGCGACCGCCGCCTACCGGTCGAGCAGGCGCGCGTGCCTGGAACGCGTGCTGGCCGCCAAGCAGACGCTGGCCGGCGCGATCGCCGACGGGCTCGACTACGTGCTCGACCTCGGCTCCGAAGACCCCGACCCGCCCGAACCGGCGCGCGTGGACCCGCCGCCGGCCGACTGGGCGGCGGCGCGCGAATCGCTGCTCCAGCGTCTGCTGGTAGACCTGCTCGACGGCTACGGCACCGACGCGATCGTGCAATACGACTCGAACGCGTCAACGCCGGACGGCCTGCAGGCGCGGCTGTCCGGTCCCGGCACGCTGGCGACGGGCCAGACACCCTCGGAAGAGGAGCGGCGCACGAGCCTCTCGAGCGCCAAGACCTCGCTCGTCGACGGCGACGGCTACGTCGACTTCCTGCTCGACGTCTCGCGCGAAGGCGAGCAGCGCTCTGTGGAACTGGAACTCGGCTATCCACTGAACGAGCTCGAGCTCGGCATCGAGGCGATCGTAGAAGGCTACGAGTCCTCGGACTGGCTCGCGTTCGTGCGGCCGTTCACCGCGAACCTCCCGAGCGAGGTGCAGATGGAGCTCGGGAGCCCGAACGTGCCGCTGGCGCTGCGCGGCTACCCCTCGCTGCCGACGCTGCTCGGCCAGAGCTTCGAGGCGACGACCAAACGGCCCGGCGACTACGAGCAGGCGCTGCACTGGGACTACGCGTGCAGCTTCCAGCACCAGGCCGCCGCGCCCGACCAGCTGCGCGTGGAAGTCGAATTCAACGCGCCGTCGCGCAGCGGCACGGCCGCCGGCACGGTCGACGACCTGTTCGCCAAGCTGGCCCAGTACACGGCCGTCGCGCCGGAACTGTGGGCGATCCTCGAGGCGCTGCCGGGGAGCGGCGGTGGCCAGGAGCCGCGCGTGGAGAACGCGATCGAAACGCTCGCGGACCTGCTCGAATCGGTCGCCACCGCCTGGAGCACCTACTGGAGCGGCGATCTGACGGGCGCTCACGAGCGCGGCGCCGACATACCCATGCCGCCTCCCCCGCCGCCGGTCGGGAACTCGCCGGCGGGCGCTCCCGGGCCCGCCAAATACGCGTTCGCGGCCGCGCTCGAACCCGTGTGGAACGCGGCCGCCGGCAAGTGGTACTGGTCGAAGCTCGTGCTCACGCGCACCCACGCCGACGGAGAGCTGGGCTGGCCGGTGATGGCATGGTTCCACCCCGACGGCCCGGTCGAATCGATGGGGGCGGGCGCCGAATGCCCCGGCGGGCGCTGCTACGAATTTCCGGCGGGCAAGGTTGAGGCCTACCAGCCGCTCGGCTTCGAACTGCGGATGGGCGGCCTGCACGTGGCCGAGTACCAGAGCGCGACCGCGCGCGTGCAGGTGGTGCGCAACGCACAGCTGCTGCAGGGCGGGCCGCCGACGCGCGAGTCCTTCGTCTACCGCACGCCGACACTGTCGTTCGCCAGCCCGGTCGCGCCGCTGCTCAGCTGGGAGCAGCCGTTCGCGATCGGCGCCTGGCACGACGCGCCCGCCGAAAACCCGCTGCCGGCGGTGTTCGACGCGATCTTCGACCAGCGCCCGGTGGAACGCAGCATCGCGTGCGAGATCCGCTACGGCTACGAGCTCGCGGGCGCCGGGCAGGAGCAGATGGTCAGCCACCTGCCCGTGGCCTTCCACCCGCAATACGAATACGGGGAAACGAGCGTCCAGCAGATCCTCGAAACCGTGATCGGCTGGCGCACCGCAATGGCGCCCGCCACGGCCGGCGGCGAGTGGGTCTTCGCGCTGTACATGTTCTCCTCGGTCGACCGCGGCAGCGACCGTCCGCTGCTGGAGCTCAAGCGGCTGTACTCGCCGGCATCCGCGTGAGGTCCGCACGCAGCGTCAGCAGGAGCTCGCGCGCCGCCCGTTCGCCGGAGCTCTTAAGACGTGGCGCAAGACAGGCGCCAGCGTGTCGCTCCGATGATCTACCATGACTATTGTGAGCGCTACGCGGACAGACTCGTCACTCACGCCCGCGATTGAGAGCATCGGCGAGGCATCGACGCTGACCTTCGATCTGCCAGGTCTGCACGACTGGATCGAGAGCCTGGGCGGGGAGTCGGCGATTGCTGCATCTCCGGCCCTTGTCGAGCTGCTCCAGGCCGTCCGCAATGCGCTTGCCCATCACATGCGAGTGGTGGTTCAGATAGCGCCTGTAGGCCCGCGAGACGAAGACATCGGCGAGTGGCGTAGCCAGCTTGAGCAGTTGGTTGAGCGGATGACTCCCGAGCTCTCGCTTCCGAGCGAGCCGAAGCTCCGCCAGGCTCGGCGCAACGCCGAGGCCCGCACACAGCTTCTTCAAGAGTTTGGAGCACTCACGGGCAACCAGATTGGAGAAGAGCACTCGCAGGCGCAGAATCGTCACGCCCTAGCTGCCCGCTGGCGCAAGGAGAGTCGAATCTTCGGCGTTCCATACCGAGGACAGACGCTCTACCCAGCATTCCAGTTCGATGCCGTAAGTGGCGAAGTTAAGCCGTCTATCCGCGATGTCCTCGCGCACCTGCCTCGTGATCGCATGTCGGAGTGGGAGAGCGCACTCTGGTGGACTGCGGCAAATGGCTGGCTCGGAGGACGTCGCCCTGTCGATGTCCTCGATGACGAACCCGAGGCGGTCGCGATTGCCGCGGCGCGGCTTGGAGCACCGCGGGGGCTGTGAGTAGTAGCCGTCCGGCCGTTCCCCGCCCCGGGGATCTCTCCCCGTCGATAGAAGTACTTGGAGCCCGATCTACGCTCGTCCGCGTCTATGACCGCAGCTATGGCGCGCTCGATTTCAACGGAGGGGACGCGATCGCCCGGTTCCGACCAATCAGAAATGCGTCGGGGGCGGTCGTCCCAACCGCCTATGGCGCTCACGATCTTGAGACCGCTATCGCAGAGGCAGTCCTTCGCGGCGTGTACGCACTAAACCGCGGGTCCCCGAGAAGACGCTTGTTCCGCCTCGAGGTCGACGGTTTGGACCTGGCTCGACTACGCACGACGAAGCCGCTACGACTCGTGCGCCTGCACGGGCTGGGGCTGACCCGCCTGAATCTCCTGAGAGAGCACGTGATCGATAGCCCAGAGTCCGAGTACGGCTACACCGCAATGTGGGCGCGGGCGCTGTACGGCCATCGGAGTAAACCCCACGGACTCGTCTGGACATCTCGACAGAACGACACATCCCGTGCGTTCGTCCTCTGGGGAGGAACGCGGGTGCGTCCCGAGTGGCTGCAATTGGAAGGAGACCCGGTCGCCCTGGATCGAGAACCGGGCCTCGACCTTATTCGCCAAGTCTGCGCGGATGCCGGAGTGGATTTCGAGGGCTGAAACGAGCGACTTTTGCCGGTCCCAGCGCTGATTCTCCCCAGCCTGTCGACAGGTACACCATGCCGCGACGCCGAAGCCGGCCGCACATGCGAGCCCAAGCTGAACGGCGAAATGGGCGCCTCGCAACACACGACCGCCTCGCCATGTGCGTGCCGCGGGTACGGCACTGGTACAGCAGATTGCGGTCCGACTCGCCCGCTATTGTCCGTGTCTGCCGGCTTGCTTCCCAGCACAGGACGGAGCGCGAACTCGCTCGCAGAGCCAAATATCGCTCTAGCACTCGTAAGCGGCGGACGGGGGTCGAACCCGCGACCTCAAGCTTGGGAAGCTTGCGCTCTACCAACTGAGCTACCGCCGCATGATGCTACGAAACTGCCCGCTAATTGGCGCTTTCTGCGCTGACCTCCTGCGCCGTGGCCGGTGAATCCGTGACGCTCAAATCGCTTCCACTGCCAGCTACTGCCAGATAGCCGCCGTCCACGAGCGCCCGCAGCGCCTTGCGGTTGGCCTCGGCCGTGTCCATCACCTGCGCGTAGAGCCCGAGCGTCATCGTCGGCGAAGTATGGCCCATCTGCCGCATCACGTAGGCGTGATCCTTGCCCACCGCGATCAGCAGCGAGGCGAACGTCCGGCGCAGCGCGTGGAGCGTCAGACCCTCCGGGAGCGCGGTCAGACCATCCTTGGCGAGCTGCTCATCCGCGCGCGCCACGGCGCCGCCGAGAACGCGTTTCAGGACCCGGTTACGATCCAGGCGCGTCCCCACCGCCGACGGGAACACGGGGTCGCCCTGCTTCGGCTTGCGCGTCGCCTTGAGCGCCCGCAGTTCGCTCGCGAGCACCGGCAGCAGGTCCACATAGCGGACCCCCGCGTCCGTCTTTGACTGGCGCACCCGGAGCCTGCCGGCGGCGAGATCCACGTCACGCCAGTCGAGCGCGATCAGCTCACTGATCCGCAGGCCGGCGAACGTGATCGTCGCCAGCAGCGCCCTACGCGCCAGCGGAGCGGTCCTCTCGGCGTCGAGCTGCCCTGCGGCATCCAACAGCGCCACGATCTGCTCAGCGCGGTCGAGGTAGGCCCTCGCGGGCTTCACGGCCGGGGCCTTGCGGCGCTTGCCGCCGACCTTCGCCGGGTTGCGGGCGATCAGCTCCCGCTCGACCGCGACCTCGAGAATCTGTCCCAGGCGGGTGATCGTTTTGTTGATCGAGGTTGCGCCGAGGACACCCTCGCCGATCTTCGTCTCGCGGTAGCGATCGACCTCGGCGACCGTGATCTGCGAGAGCAGGTGGCCCTTGAAGAACGGCAGCAGGTGGACGCGGAGCTGGTTCTCGTAGTCGAGCGCCGTCCCCGGCCTGATCTGCTTCTTGATCGACTCAAACCACGCCGAGGCGAACTCGTGGAAGGTCTGCTCCTGTGCCTGCGGGACGTAGGGCTGCCAGGCGCCCTCGAGCACGCTCGCCAGGACCCGCTCGAGCTCGCGCTGCGCCCGTGTCTCGCTCCACCCTTCCTCGGGGCTTCCGAGGGTCTGATAGCGACGCTTGCCAGCAGCCGTGAAGCGCAGCGCGAACTTGAAGCCGCTCCGCGTTGGGTTGCGCACGACCTCGCCCTTCGGTGCTCTCGCTGTCGTGCTCATCAGCGACCACCTCCCCACAGCTTGCGCCACACGCCGGCACGCCCGAGCGCGCGACCCACGGCGACGTTCTTGGCTCGGTTCACCATCCGCTTCGGGTGCCCAGACGCCACGGCGCTGATGTTGTTCGACAGACGCGCGGCCCGGTAGAGCTGGCTCGTGAGACTTCTACGCCGGGCCACTATGACCACCTCCCGGCAGGGATGTACGGTGTCGGTTGCATGGGAGCGTCAGACCTCCTGTGCCATGCGCCCGGCCGTCGCAAGCGGTGCGGGCGCGCTTTGTGTAGTGACCTCAAGCCTACTCCCTTGCTCGGCACTTTTCCAGCGCTCCCCTCTCGGCCGTTCTAAGCCCGCCAGCTCCCCGGACGCCCAATCGCTCGTCTCGCGCGAGAACGGCGCTCGTGGCCGTGCCAGCGCATCAGAGCGGCGAGGATTCCTCGCTCGCGCGTTCCGCTTCGCTCGGCCATTCTTCGAGCCCCGAGTCACCCGCCGGCAGCACTTCCCATTCCTGCTGGGGCCGGTAGCGGAAACGGCCCACGCCGATCTTGTGTATGAGCACTCGGCCGTTGACGTGCGTCGGCTCGACACCGGGCGCCAGCGTGAAGCGCAAGCCGAGCGTCATCGCGCACGTTGCCTCATAGCGCCCGAGTCGCCCACAGAGCACCGTGGCGCTCAGGTCCTCGATGTGGAAGATTCGATGTCCTTCGCGTTCGGCGTAGGAGACGGCGAGCGCTTCGGCTTTCGATTCTGAGAGCGGCCCCAGCTCGCGAGCCCCAGCCTGCCCGGAGGTCCCGAGCACCAGCAGAGCGGCGAGGATCAGCACCTTGCGCGGTCGTCGCATGGCTAGACGGGCGGTTCCGGCATCGGCGGGAGCCCTGCCGCCATCACGTGCATGTGCCAGCCACAGTTGCTGAGCAGGTTTGCGACGAACACGCCTTCTTTCAGTCCGCCGAGCGTCTGGACCGTGAAGCCTTCTGCTTCGTTGACGAACGGATCGAGACGGATCGAAGTCGCGGTCGTGCCGGCGAGGGCAAGGTGGATCACCTGATGCGGCGTCGGCTTCGGTTCCCGTTTCGGCGGGTGCGAGCCGAGCTTGGTCCAGTAGACGACGTAGAGCCCCGTGCCCGCGTGTTCGACCTCGAAGTCCCCGGAGCTTCCATAAACGGTGCGGCCTTCGCGTTCATAGGACGCGATTTCGCCCAATTCGTTCACTCGACCCCAGCTCACGATCTGCGAGCCGCCCGTTGCCAGCGATGGCGTCGAGCTGCGCATCGCCGCAGCGTGATTGGCGAGCTGTTGCGCGGGGTCGGTGAGCGCGTCTACGAACGCTTGGCGGGCGGGTGGCGCGTAATTGGGCATCAGGTCGCTCCTTGATCGTAGGTTGTCAGCCGGCGCCAGCTACCACGCCAGCGGCCGTCCGGGTCGCTCGCGCAATTCGGGCACAGCGGGACGCGCGTCGGCTCGCCACCGTTCACCGGCTCGACCTCGACCGAGGCAAGCTCCCGACGATCCCCGCAACTGACACAGCGCGGCGCCGTAAGTGATGTGCCGGCGCCGCTGTAGCTCATGGGCAGCCCGAGACAGTCGCGGTCGCGGCCGACGTTCCGTTGCCGCAGAGTTCGGACACCACTTCGATGACGGATTTTGAGAAGCCGCGATCGGCGATGGCCTCGAAGGACTCCCAGAAAATCTCCGCGTCGTTGGTTGCGTCTAGCGTGCTGTCGCGAACCACACCCAGGTCGAGCCGCCCACCGTCGAGAAACTGAATCGCGCCCTCCGGGAACATGAACCAGACCGTCTTGCTTGGAAAGCTGGTCATCGCGGAACTGGCCGACTGAACGGTGAATGTCTGCGCCGGGATGCCGCCGCTCACCGGGAGGTAGTCCAAGGTGAAGATCGGGTTTATCCCGTGCGCTTTGAGCGTGTCAATGACCATCTCATCGGTGACGGCGAGGGAGTTCCAATCCGAGTTCTCAGAGTGCGCCGTCTCGCGCGCGATGTCGATTTTCAGCAGGTCGAGCAGCCACGACGGGAACACCGCAGTCAACGCCACGTCGCGCGGCAGGCGGTTCGTCGCCCGGAAGTTCGCCGCGACCGAGTTGATGGAAGTAATGATGTCGCGTGTGGCGCCCAGCACTTTCGCCTGCGTGACATCGGCGAGAGCCTTGGCCCTGATCCCTTCCAACAAATTGATCTCGGCCTTGCGCGCCCACTCAGCCTGCGCCAAGTCGGTGTTCGCCGCGATCGTCTCCGGGGCAAAGCGCGCCATCATGTTCCCCATCCCGACACGCACGGTGACAGCCGAAGTGAACACCTGAATCACTGATCCGCACGAGATGCTGTAGACAGGCTTTGTCGCGGCGAGCGGTTCGGCGTCGGTGGCCTCCGACCATATCCCGACGGCCGCTGCGAGCGTACCGATCGACGGCGGTTCGGGGTAGATCAGACCGCCTCTCGACGCGTCGAAAGCGGGGAGTCCTTCCTTCAACGGACGCTCAGCCGTGGCCCACGTTCGCACTTCGTAATCGACGTTCGTCGGCAGGCAAATGCCGCCCGATGCCGTCAACGCCTGCAGCCCGACTGCGGCGTCCAGCTTGCGCGCGTCCGCCGACGGGTCGCCGGTCAGAATCCGATCCTCGGGATAGTCCCAGAATGCTGACGCACATAGCACACGGCCTTTGGCGGGGCCGTGGCGATCTTGAGCCCGCAGGACCCGGCAAAGGTGCTCCGCAAGCTCGTAGCGGTCAGTCACCGGGCGATCCTCGATCCAGGTGCCAGGAGACGAGGCGAGCAGCACGCGGTTTCCGCCACGGGTAGCCACGGCCGCCTCCGGGTTGCGCGCGATCGACCGGCGACCGCGAGCGACAGCAGCGACGCCACTGGGAGCGGGCGAGCCCGAAGCCTGCAACCCGAAGAACTCGCCAGCAGCTCCAGCGGCCAGGCGCTCGCGTAGCTGCTCGCGCTGCTCGTCGGTCAGGGTCGTGTTCGGTATGCCCGCAAAGACCGTCTCTAGCGTGTCGGCAAACTCGTCAGGGTCCATTATCGGCGCTCCCGGTTCGAGGTGGAAAGTTCACCTCTCACGCTGCCACCGCGCCCGAGAGAACTCTCGCGGGGGTGCGAGAGTTAGCCGACTCCGGGTCTGTACAATGCGCCGCCGCTCGCTGGAGTTGCCGGCGCTTGTACGCAGCCTCGCGCTCATGCTCGGGCCGGCAATACTTCGCCCGCGGGCTACGGCCCTCGATCACGCCCCCGCAGAACGCACAACGGCGCTCGACCGGCTCGACGACCTCATCGCCGTGGCCGCCGATCGCATCGAGGAGTTCGCCCGCCCGCACGCTCCGGGCCGCTCGCCGGCAGACCGCCATAGGCGCGCTGCCATGCGAAGCGCGTCTCCGAGAACGCGTCGCGCCATGCCACTCCGCCGCGGTGACCGTGCGTCGTCAGCATCACCGCCGTGGGCCAGGCGTCCCAGAACGACTCGCCCCGCTCGCGCGCGAGACGCAGACGATTCACGAGCTCGGCCGGGACGGTCACCGAAGAATCCCCGCATACGAACGACACGTCTCGCACGCTCGGCCCTCGACGAAACGGGCGCCGAGCGGTACACGGATCGGCTCGACCTGCCCCAGCTCACCGCAGATCCCGCACCTGTCGAAGTCCTCCGGCCCCGGCCGCTCCTCTAGGCAGCGCCGGCGCCAGTCTTCCGGCTCGCGGGTGCGCTCGCCCGTGCAGTCGCGACAGTAGACCCGATGCAAATGCAGGTCGTATGTCGTGCCCTCGCTCTGCCAATGCTCACAGTGATTTGTGACCAGGAACGACGCTTCGAGCACCGGGTCATCGCTCGTTTTCAGCAGCGCATCCGCAGCCCGCTCGAGCGCCAGCATCCACGCGAGCGCCCGGCGCACGTCCTCGCCGTCGTACACGTCCATCGCCAGCTCGTCTCCGAATCGCCGAGCGAACTCAGTCGAGGGATAACGCCCATCCACCACCGCGGCGATCAGCTCACGCGCCGCGTCCTCGTGGTGCCACGGCGCGCGCTTCGTCATCATCTCCACGACCCTCCGCCTTTCAGTTGCTTTCTCACGATTCGCTTTTGCCATGTTGGCGTGCCGGGCGGGAACGTTGGCGACGGGCGGTGCAACGGGTTGCCCTTCGGCGTCGATGTCGGCGACTTGGACGGGCGCGCGTCCGGTATCCGACCTTTGGGGACGTGCAGGGTCGCCGGGCCTCCCCGATGACTGAACTCCGCGACCGCCAGGCAGAGAGCCGAGATCACATCGCAATGTGAGGACCCGCTCCGGGGCAGCACGATCGACTCGCTGTTCTTCCCCGCCCGCACCCTGCGCATCTCCTTCAACGTCGCGTCATGGCGCCACAGACGCAGGCTCCCGTCCGTCAGGCGCGCCCGCGTCGAGGTGAACGCGCTGGTCTGCAGCGGAGCGGTCAAGTTCACGATCTTCACGCTCACGCCCAGGCGTCCGAAGTAGCTCGACACCGCATCGGACTGGTGCTGATCGGACACCATCCGCAGCCCGTGCGGCTTATAGGGCTCCAAGAGGTCCCACACGGCGGCGAGGGTCGCATCCTCCCGCGCACGCCGCTGCCCGAAGGAACGCAGCCGACTACCGGGCTCGATCCCCGCCAGCGTGCCCACAAGCAGCGTGTCCGGTTCGCTCACGCTCTCGCCGACGACCGCTAGGTGTAAGACCCGAGCAGGTTGTTCAGTCGGTTGATGGGTGTCTCTCGCCCGATGGCTTGGTGTCGTCGTTGATGGTTGTAGGTCCATAGCCAGCCGTCAAGGGCTGCG
>Ga0210388_10000288_pt1 | contig 43923 bp, 34 predicted proteins | sample IncBWC19OmetaG_FD_155485 | JGI IMG/M metagenome (GOLD analysis project Ga0210388, IMG submission 155485) | Forest soil microbial communities from Barre Woods Harvard Forest LTER site, Petersham, Massachusetts, United States - Inc-BW-C-19-O ...
ATGATTGCCCAAAACGGCCGGGGTCCCAACCTGACGATGATCGAGCCTTTCTGTGACGGCACCTCCCAAGGCATCACCCTCGATGACGCCGCGCCCTGCACCATCAGCGATGTCGATACTCCCCTTTGTTGCGCCAACTTCGCCAATCTTCCCGGTGTGGCCGCGATTTGCACCTATATCACCAGCACAACGAACTTTCAGGGCACGGCACGGTTTTTCAACCTGGCGATGTATCCGAACCAGACGCATCTGGATTTTGACATCAACGGCGGCGATATCGGTTTGGAATCGGCGACGATCGATTCCAGTGTCAATGGCACGCGCGTCAACGGCGGTGTGTTGCATCTGGTCAACCTCTCCAGCTATCTGAACAATAACAGTCAGCCGTATGTTTTACAGTTTGATGGCAACGCCGGCATCGCGGGAAAAACCAACGAAGTAATCGGCTGCTTCGCCTACGATGGTTTTACCTATATCCCCGCTTCCGCCAATAACAACCCCGCAAATATATTGAACGATTATGCACTGGGAACGAACACCGTGCTCAATCCGCTCGCGCCGGTGATTTACAATATTTATCCCGACGGCTTGAAACTTTACGAACAGACGAACGTACTGACGTTCGTCGCGCTTTCGCCCGCAGGTATTCAAACCGCAAACATTTCATTGCAACTGGATGGCGTGACACAAACCAATCTGTTTTTCAGCGGCAGCGCGAACAACCGCACGGTGACTTTTCCGGGTGTGACATTGAACCGGCCGCATACCGCCGTGATCAATGCCACCGACAATAATTCGCTGACCGTTTCCACGACGGTGAGCTTCGATACGTTCAATCCGGCTTGCTACCCGTTTGAAGCGGAAGATTTCGATTACGGCGGCGGGAACTTTTTCGACAACCCTCAGCCCGGCGCATACGCCGGGCTGGCCGGCGTGGCGGGAATCGACCTGAACATGGTGAACTCCGGCTCGGGCAACGATGCGTACCGACCCAATCCGCCGGGCTTGGAAACCGAAGGCGCCACCGATCTGCCACGTCAAAATTCCAGTCCGGGGCTGGTGGATTATGATGTCGGGTTCAACAACACCGGCAATTGGGGGAATTACACGCGGACATTCCCGGCCGGAAATTATTATTGTTACCTGCGCGGCTCCGACGGCATTACCGGCGTCTCCGACAGCGCGAGCCTTTCGCTTGTTACCGGTGGCCAGGGCACGACGAACCAGACCACGACGCGGCTGGGAACCTTTGCCGTTCCCGGCACCGGCAACTGGCAAACCTATACCTGGGTGCCGCTCCTGAATTCCGGCAGCATGGCAATCATCACCAATTCCGGCGCGGTGACGACGTATCGCATGATAACGGACAGCGGAAGTTACAATGCGAATTTTTTCCTGTTCGTACCCGCCTACACGCCGCCGCCGACCTTACCGCTTGCGGCAAGCAACGGCGGCAGCGGCTTCAACTTGTCATTCCCGACGCTGCCCGGCTACAGCTATCAGGTGCAATATAAAACCAACCTCACTGATGCGATATGGCTGCCGCTGGGCGGTTCGCTTGCGGGCGACGGCACTACGAAAACCATGAGCGATTCGGGCGCCACGAGGCGTTTCTATCGTTTGGAAAGCCAGTGACGTTTTGGCGTTACGAGTGTGAGCGTGAATGATATGTTGATGCGAGTGATCCCCGATGTCCCATTGCGACGTGTTTTCGCGACCGTGTTGGTCGCGGCCGCCACTCTGACGTGCATGGCGGACGAAACCAACGCGCTGGCGATCCGGTCCGTGGTCGTCAATGACCGGACAATCCCGATTGCCAATGGCGGCCCCATCAACCTCGGCGCTTCCCCGTTAAATATTGTTTTTCAATACGACGCGGAAAAAAACGCCGTCAACCCGCCGTTGCGGATGCGCTACATGTTGGAAGCGTATGAAAATACCTGGCATGAAACCGGCGGGGTGATGGAATTTTACATCCGTTTTTATAATCATGCGGGCGATCTGATCGGGAATATTCCCTATCCCATCAGCGGCGAAAGCACCCGCTGGACCGGGTCGTTGATAAATTCCGAGCTGACGCACCGCCGCGAATCGTTCATCGTCCCGCCACAGGCGGAACGGCTGGTCGTCGTGATTTCTTCCGCGGGGCCGCCGGATTCCGTCGGCATCTACGTCGTGGCCAATCTCGTCGTGACCACCACCAACGGCGCGCTGGTGCTGCGGTCGCCCTTTGACAATGAAACGGCCGCCCATGCCAGCGACGATCCGCCCGCAAACTGGATGCGCGACGGCATCGTGCACAGCATCGCCCGCGTGGTGAAAATCGGGCGCGACCCGCAAACCCGCGCGTTCGCCGTGCTGGACGAAAACCTTGAAAGCCACGGTGAATGGCACAACATGTTGGAAACGGCGCCGCTCGTGACGCCCGGCGAAGAACTGGTGGCGGAATGGAATGAGATGTTCAGCACGGGCCTTGGTCTTTCCCATACGGCGCGTTACGACAATCTGCCTCCCGGCAACTATCGTCTGCGCGTGGCCGGCCTGGACGTCTACGGCCGCCCGACCGGCCAGGAATGCAGCCTGAATATCTTCGTGCCGCAGCCGTTCTGGAAAACGCAGTGGTTCTGGACCGTGATCGTGCTGGGGGCGACGATATTGATCCTGAGCGCCAGCCGTTATTTTGTATGGCATAAAATGCGGCGCGAGATGCAGCAGTTGAAACAGCAACGCGCGCTGGAGCAGGAGCGGGTGCGCATCGCGCATGACATCCATGACGACCTCGGCGCCCGCGTAACCCAGATTTCGCTCTTGAGCGCGATGTCGGAGAAGAACGAAACCTTTCCGGAAAAAGCCCGCGCGGATTTTGACCGCATTTCCAAAATGTCGCGCGAACTGGTCTCGGCGCTCTACGAAACGGTTTGGGCGGTCAGCCCGGAAAATGACAATCTCGAGGCACTTGGCAGTTACATCTGCCAGTTGGCGAATAAAATGTGCGAACAGACGCCCGTACGTTGTCGTTTTCAGGTAAGCGGACTGCCAACCGAAGTTCAATTATCCAGCCAGTCACGGCACAACATCTGCATGACCGTCAAGGAGGCCATTCACAATGTCATCAAGCACGCGCAGGCAACGGAGATTTCCGTGCGCATCACGTTTGTGAGAGGAAAGCTGGCCGCTTCGATCCATGACAACGGCACCGGTTTCAATCCCGCCAATGAGACACATGGCAACGGGCTGGTTAACATGCAACAACGCATGACCAACATCGGCGGCCAATGCGTGATTGAAAGCGAACCCGGCAAAGGCACGGTCGTACACATTCATCTGGTCGTGCCCGAAGCCGTTAAAATTTCATAAGAGCAGTCGATCACCTAAGATTTAAATTAAACATGGCAACACCTGGAATTAAGAATGTGATAGTCGTCGAGGACGACCGCGGCTTGCGCGAGCAAATCGTCGAAATTTTAGCAACGGCTCCTGATATCAAATGCCTCGGTGCATTCCCTTCCGCGGAGTCCGCGTTACCGCAGATCTTGTCAAAAAAACCTGACGTGGTCCTGATGGACATAAAACTGCCGGGCATGTCTGGAATCCAATGCGTCTTTGAAATCAAAAAGGTTTTGCCGGCCATGCAAATCGTCATGGTCACGGTTTATGAGGACAGCGAACGGATTTTCCGCGCCTTGAAGTCAGGCGCGAACGGTTACCTGGTCAAATCCTGCCCGCCGGAGCAACTGTTGGCGGCGATTCGCGATGTCTCCACGGGCGGTGCGCCGATGTCCAGCCACATCGCCAGCAAGGTCGTGCGACACTTCCATTTTATCGGCACCTCGCCCAAGGAATCGGAAAATCTCTCGCCCCGCGAGCGCGAGGTGCTGGACTTGCTCGCGTCAGGTTTTATTTACAAGGAAATCGGTGACCAGCTTAAAATCAGCGCCGAAACCGTCCGAACCTACGTCAAGAACATCTGCCAGAAAATGCACGTCCGCAGCCGCCTCGAAGCCGTCGCCAGACACAAATCAGAATTCCACTGATGGGGTTTTGAAATTCAAGCGTCTCATCAATTCATTTGCCGGCAATACACCGGATAATTTCCGGTTGAATTCAAGGGGTCAAATAGCAACAGTTTCGGGTTGAAACTGGCCGACAATCCCCGGTATGCCATTACCGTTGCTGAATGGAAGAATTGGGTGTGTAATTGTTTTCCACGTACCCTTCGGGAGCGAACGCGCCGTACAACTGGCAGCCGGTGCGTTGTCATTGACCGGTTGGCTGAGGCGGATGGGAGCACCCTCTTTCTTGAGCGATTCGGAGGAAGCTTCGAGGATGCGCACGAGTTCCGTGCCGCGCGTGCCGCAACTGATGGGCGTGCCCCCGAACTTGATGCAATCCACAAAATGCTGGCATTCCGTCTTCAGCGGCTCTTCCTGCTTGATGTAGGGCGCATACATGTCGCCGTAATGATACGCATACTGAAATTCGCCAAAGGTGTCGTAATGCGGCGGACGTTCCACGCGCATGTCAAATACCCGGATCTTCTCCAATGGCGCCAGATCGTCATACACGATCATCCGCTTGCTGCCCACAATCGTCATCTCCCGCACCTTCCGCGGGTCCAGCCAGCTGCTCTGGATCGTCGCCGAGCGCTGCCGGGAAAAACTCAGGCACATCGTCGTCACATCCTCGATCCCGGGCGTCACGTGCGCGCTGCCGCGGCAGTTCACCGACTCGGGCATCTCGCCCATCAACGCCAGGATGATCGACAAATCGTGCGGCGCCAGGTCCCACGCCACATTGATGTCCTTCTGGAACAAACCCAGGTTCAACCGGCGCGCCGAGATGTACCGGATCTCGCCGATGTCGCCCTTGTCCACGATCTCCTTGATCTTGCGAACGACGGGTGAATACAAAAAGGTGTGGCCGGTCATCAGGATCAGGCCGTTCTTTTTGGCGATGTCCACCAGCTCCTCGCATTGTTCGACGGACGAGGCCATCGGTTTCTCGATGAAGGTGTGTTTGCCGGCCAGCAACGCGGCCTTGGCCATGGGGAAATGGTTTTTGACATTGGTGGCGACCACCACGGCATCCAGATTGACGCCGTTGAGCATGTGCTTGTAGTCGGTGGACGTCTCCACCTCAGGATAAAGCGATTTGAGATGCTTGAGGCGACCCGTGTTGAGATCGCACATCATCTTCAGGCTCACGTCCGCCAGCGAACGGAAGTTGCGGATGAGATTCGGACCCCAATAGCCGCAGCCCGCGACGCCAACTTTGATTTTCTTCGTCATAAAAATTTATTTACCTAGTTTGTCAAGCAACCCTGATGCCGGATTGCTAAAATCAGTGGTTTACCGCCCGGGCCGGCATGACAGGCTCGGTGGTCGCGACCGGACGCCGCGCTTTTTTGGCCTGCCGCATATCCCACATCTGCACGAGCAAAGCGGGTACGGTCAGGAAAATGATCTTCAGGTCCAGCAAGAGACTCTTGCGCCGGGCATATTCAATATCCAGTTCCATCATCCGGGTGAAGGTTGTCCTGTTTTTACCGCTCACCTGCCACAAACCGGTCAATCCGGGCGCAGCATTGAACCGTTCACGCTGCCACGGCAGGTACTTTTCCGCCTCGTATTGCACACAAGGCCGCGGTCCTACCAAGCTCATCTCGCCGCAAAGGACATTGATGATCTGCGGCAGTTCATCCAGCCCGGACGAACGCAAAAGCTTTCCAAACCGGATAATGCGCGCGTCGCCGGCGGCGTCGAGCTTGGTCATCGGGACGTTGGAGTTGATCAGCACCTGCAAATGGCTTTGATGGGAAACCGTCTCCGCTGCGCAATGCATGGTGCGGAACTTCAAACACATGAACAACCGGCCCCGATAACCCATCCGCTGCTGCTGGAAGAGAATCGGCCCGGGCGAGTTGATCCGGATGATGAGCGCGATGACGCCCATCAACGGCACCAACAGCGGAAACGCCAGCAGGATCAATGTGCAATCAAGCACACGTTTCCATGGCGGGATTCCGTTTTCGCTGGTTCCTTTCATTGGCAAGGCTCCGCACTTGTTCGTTTGCAGAATTGCAAACCGAACTTAACTATTCCACCGCTGGCGGAATGTTCTTTCAAGTTGTACGGCTGTGCTTTCACGGCAACAGCCTTCCCCGTTGTGCCGTCACAGCCAAAGCCGGCACGAGGGCGGCTAGTGAACTGTTTTTTAACGTCACCGCGTCCTGTCCCACTTCTACAGTGGCAGGACGGCCCAAGATGTCTAGCAGGATTTGCACCCGTTTCTTGGCTGGAAGCGTTTTCAGCACTAATGCGCTCATTCCCGCAAACGCGCCGTCGGCCACTGTCACCTCATCGCCCGGCTCAAGCTGGTTGTGGACCTGGAGGATTTCCTCATTTTCAAAGCATTCCTGCAATTCCAGAATGATCTGGTCAGGCACCTGCGGAATGACCCCGCCGAAACTGACCATCTTATTCACCCCCACGGAGTGCTGGATGTCAGTCATCCGCTCATCAAGCAAGCAACGCACGAAAATATAGCATGGAAAAAGGGGTTCTGTGACGTTGACCAGGCCGCGACGGGTCAATTTTTCCAGCCGTAGGCGGGGTGAAAAAACCTCCAAACCCAGATTTTTGCGCAGGTTCGCCGCCGCAATGTGCTCATGCTTGGGCTTAGTGCGGGCGCTGAACCATGATGGAAGAGGGGTTTGCATTTTGAGTTCAAAAAATTGCCACTGAGCACGACTATAAACTCAAATTGTCCGCCCCATGCAAATCGCTGTTGCCAGCGAAACCAGGCGGATAAAAAGACTCGATTAGCCGCAGTGAACTAATCTCCATGTCCTTAAATTATACAAAACCAAAGAAAATGTCCACACAATATTTACAACCCGAAGATACCCGTTCTGAAGGCTAAAAGGTAAAATTTGACCAGGAAATATTACTTAAATCGGCAAGATTATAACCACAACTGTCCAGTTAGTGTCCAAACACCGAACACTCGGCGTCGACTATGGGACACTCATTGTCCCTGTTAATCACCAAACCGACGGCCATTTCACTTCTTTTTCCGCGCTCTTGACGCCGAGGTGAAAGCCATTCTCGTCTTGGTAACCAACTGGGACTTCGAGCTTTACCATGTTCCGCAATTTGGCAAAAAAACCGGTGGAGGAAGCTGCGCTCGCCCCGTTGCTGGACCAAGGTTTGTGATTCATGGTGGCTGGTTTGTATGTCATACCATTTTATTAAGCATCGGCAATGCCAACACTTGGTTAAGGATTATTTAGGTTCGACGTAATATGAACGGTAGAATTTCTGGTTATACCCCGCCACTTTCGTGTCATTATAGGTGAACGGGGCGGTATTGGTCGTAACCGGGCTCCAGTGCTGCAAATCTGCCGATGCCTCGATGACATATTTTCCTCCAGGCACGCCGGAAACCTCGAAACTGAATTGCCCGTTTCCCTGCACCGGTGTTGATAAAATCGGAGCGGTATTCGTGATCACCGTCACCACGGCCGGCAAACTGTTCGTGATTCCCAAACTGTTGGAAATCTGTACTGAATACGCGCCGGTATCCGCCGCAATGACCTTTTTCAGATTCAATGTCGAGGACGTAGCCCCGGGCAGGTTCATACCGTTGAATTTCCATTGATACTTGAGCGACTGTCCGGAAGCGCCTACGGACAAGGCGATATTCTTGCCTGCCAGCGCCGCTGCGGCCGCTGGTGTGCGGGTGATCTTGGGCAGGTCGGCAAAGTTGATTACAGTCACCACGAAACTTTTCGTCACGATATTATTGCTCGCACCGCCGTTGTTCACCGTGACCGTGATCGTCGCCGTGCCGGTCTGGCCCGACTTCGGCTTGAACAGCAGATTGCCGGTGCTGTTCGGGCTCTGATAACTGACCACCGGGGTCGGAATCAGACCGGTCTTGCTCGATGTGACACTGATTTTATTGGTGTGATTTCCAGTGACTAATCCTGAGGAAATGCCCGTCATCAAAACCGTTTGCGTTGATGAGTTGATGTTGAGCAGGATGCCCGGCAAAGCATTCAATGTCGGCGGCGTATTCGTAGGGGTCGTGACCGGGGACGTGTTTGTCGTTGTCGGAGTCGAATTGGTGACCACCGGCGTGGTGTTCGTTACCGTTGTCGTCGGCGTGTTGGTTGGAGCGGAAACACTGCCGGAGGACAACGGGAAACAATAAGACGCAAAGGGTGACATCGGCCCCAAATTCCAGGAAACATCATACTCCTGTACCGCAAAATAATTCGTTACTCCAGCCACCAGGCCCGTTACCACCAGACTCGTGTGCTGCCAAGCCGGCACCACGGTGGGACTCGCGCCTGCCGGCCCGTAACTCACCAGATAACCGGCCATGACGGTGTCCGTCGTCGGATTCCACGACAACGCCACGCTGTTGGAGAAGCCTGGGTCGACCGTCACCGTCAAGCCGCTTATCACATTCAAGGCATTGTTGGTGGCCGGGGGGAGGGGGGTAGTCGAAACCATTGTTACCGGCGCGACATAAGCCACTTCTGCCGAATATGGACTTTCGTTTGTCGCCGAATCGTAGGTCGTCCCGGCAAAATAATTCGTCGAGCCATCGGCCAGCCCGGTGATGGTCACATTGGTCGCGCCGCCCGCGTCCACGGAGTTCGGATAAACGCCACTGGTCGTGCCATAATAAATTTTATAGCCCACCACGGTCGGATCAGCGCTGGCATTCCAGGAAAGGGTAACGCTTTGAACCCCGAAGGCCGGCAGCCCGCAGAACAGCGCCACCAAGCACAAACCGACAGTGCGACGGACATTCGCTCTGACCGACCGGATATTTTTAGCAACAAAGCACGACATTGAACCGTGCTATCGCAACCGCGTTGCCAAGAATCTGTTCGGGGAATACCCTTTTTCAGGTATTTCTCAAAGATTTTTTGAGACACTGCCCCGCGCAAAAAACACCGGAAAACATTGGCATTTTCCGCGGTTTTTCTGGTGCGTCAAAAAACCCTGTCGGGAAGGAAAAATTTTAAGACAGTCACCGGCAGCCGCCGCGAAAATGTTTTGAGGGCGTTCAAGACAACTCTTGTCCCGTCCACTGTCTTGAAAAGTAACAAACAAAAAAGCCGTCGGGGCTGCCCGGCGGCTTTGCTAAAAGTTTCCCTTAGCGCGTTTTGATGGATGTCCTTATCCCTTCTTGAAGAAGGATTTTACCACCTCCGCCACGCGCTGGATTTGTGCGTCCGTCAACTCCGCGTAAATTGGCAGGCTCAAACACTGGCTTGCCGATTTTTCCGAATTCGGAAAGTCACCCGCCTTGTAACCGAGGCTGGCGTAGCATTTTTGCAGGTGCAACGGCACCGGATAATGCATCCCGCAGCCGATGCCGTTGTCATCCAGGTGTTTTTTTAGCGCATCGCGTTGCGGGTGGCGCACCACGTAACAATGCCACACGCTTTCCGCGTAGCCCGCCTGCACCGGCAGTTGTAGTGGCGTGTCCGCCAGCACTTCGGCATAACGCTTCGCCACGCGCTGGCGTTCCGCCGTCCACTTCGCCAGATGCTTCAGCTTGATGCCCAGCACCGCGCCCTGGATGCCTTCCATGCGGTAATTAAAACCGACTTCGTCGTGATAATACCGCACCGTCGAGCCGTGTTCACGGAGCGAACGCGCCCGTTTTGCAAAATCAGCGTTGTTCGTCACCAGCGCCCCGCCCTCGCCAAATGCGCCGAGATTCTTGCCGGGATAAAAACTGAAGCACGAAACCTCGCCGAGCGCGCCGACCGTCTTGCCCTTGTATTTCGCGCCGTGCGCCTGGCACGCGTCCTCCATCAGATGCAAACCGTGCTTTTTGGCGATGTCGCGGATTGGGTCCACGTCAAACGGCTGGCCGTAAAGGTGCACCGGCAAAATTGCCTTGGTTTTCTTGGTGATTTTCTGCTCGATCAACTTTGGATCGAGATTCATCGTCGCGTCGTCCACGTCCACATAGACCGGCGTCGCGCCGACGTAGGAAATCGCCCAGCTTGTCGCCACGAAGGTGTATGGCGTCGTGATCACCTCGTCGCCCGCGCCGACCCCCAGCAACATCAGGCCGACGTGCTCCGCCGAAGTCCCGCTGTTGAACGCCACGCAATGCTCCGCCCCGCAGTATTTCGCGAAATCCTTTTCAAATTGCGCCACGTCCGGCCCGAGGCAGAACGAGCAGTTGTCGATGGTCTTGGCGATGGCCGCGTCAATCTCCGCGCGTAATGGTTTGATTTGAGCCTTGAGGTCGAGATACGGAACAGGTTGCGACATAATCATGAAAATTTATCCGCCAACGCCCGATTTGTGAAATCAAATCTGAACCGGCTTCGCCGGCGTCAAATCCACGGTCACTGCCGCGCCTTCGCATGGTGCGTAGTCACGCATGGTTTTTCTGCCAGACCAGCCGCAGGCCTTCCAGCGTCAACTCCGGCGCCACCTGGGAAATCTCGGGCATTTTCGCCGCGATCAATTTCGCGTATCCGCCCGTGGCCACGACCGGCAATTTCTTTGCGCGCAACTCGCGTTTCAAATTTCCAATCAGTTCGCGCACCAGCCCGCGATAACCCTGTACCGCGCCGACCAGCATCGCCTCTTCCGTGCTCTTGCCGATGGACGTTTTGATGTCCCGGATTTTGATTTGCGGCAGCAGCGCCGTCTTCTCATGCAGATAATCCGTCATCGCCGCCAGGCCGGGCGCGATGATGCCGCCGGCGTAGTTTCCCTCCGCATTCACCACGTCGAACGTCACCGCCGTGCCAAAATCAACCACCACCACCGGCGCGCCAAAATGGATCCGCGCCGCGACCGCGTTCGCCAGCCGGTCCGGCCCGATGGAGCTCGGCTTCGGATAATCAATGCCCACCCCGCGCAATGTCGCCGGCGTCAATTCCAGCACCTCGATCTTCCAGGCCGTACGGACAAATCTTTTCGCCAGCGGTGTCGCGCGCGGCACCACGCTGCACAATACCGCGCCGGTAATTTTGTGCCTGCCGATGAAAGTTTGCACCCGCGTCCCCGCCGAACCGCCGAACCATGCCAGCGTCGGGATGTCCGCCGACCGCACAACGCGCTCACCGTCAGCCAGACCCACGTGCGTGTGCGTATTGCCGATATCGAACAACAAGATTTTTTCTGAATTCTTCATTCTACATTCTTAATTCTTACTTCTCCAAAGTCACATCCCCCCCGATGACCCGTTCCAAATGGCCGTGCTCCGTGCGCACCAGCAGCGCGCCATCGTCATCCAGCGATTCCGCCCGGCCGCGAAACTGCCGGTCGCCGACATGGACCGTCACATTTTTCCCGATCGTCACGCAGGCGGATTCCCACTCGTCCGCGACCTCCGAAAATTTCCCGGCGCGGATCCGCGCATAATCCGCATCCAGTTCGCGCAAGATCTCCACCGCCAGCTCCGCGCGCGAAATCTTTTCACCGGTCGCGGCCTTCAGCGAGGTCGCGATTTTTTTTAGTTCCGCCGGAAATTCCCCCGCGTCCAGGTTCACATCCACGCCGATGCCGATGATGACGTGCCGCACGCGGTCGGTTTCCGCGCTCATCTCCGTCAGGATGCCCGCCGCTTTTTTGCCACCCAGCAGGATGTCGTTCGGCCACTTGATTTCCGCGTTCAGGTTGCAGATCGTTTTTATCGCGCGGCGCAGGGCCGTGGCCGAGATCACCGTGAGCTGCGTCGTTTCCAGCGGATGCAGTTTGGGCCGCAGCAGGACGGAAAACCACAGGCCCTTGCGCGCGGGCGACATCCATTTGCGCCCGAGCCGTCCCCTGCCCTTCGTCTGCGCCTCCGCGAAAACCACCACGCCTTCCGGCACGCCGTCGCGCGCGAGCTTTTCCGCCACGTCATTGGTCGAATTCGTTTCCTGAAACACCTGGATATCGCGGCCGATGATTTTGCTTTCACCGAGCCGCGACAGCAGATCGTCCGCGAGCAACGCGTCCGGTTCATCCACGATGCGGTAGCCGAAATGCGGGCCGGCCTCGATGACGAAACCGACCTTGCGCAGTTCCTCGATCCGCGCCCAGATCGCCGCGCGGGAAATCTTCAACTGGTCGGCCATTTGCGCCCCCGAAATGCCATCCGCATTTTCGCGCAACGCCGACAATATTTTTGCGTCAGTCGTCATTTAGAAATCATCCTCATCGTCATCCTCATGCTCATCCTCAATTTTTCGAGCATGAGATGACGATGAGGATGAGGAGGATAAAATCAAGTTTCAAAATCCAAACCAATATCCACGGCCCGCGCGGAATGCGTGATCGCCCCCACCGAGATGTAGTCCACACCCGTCGCCGCAATGGCACCGACGGTCTTCAGGTTCACCCCGCCGCTTGCCTCGGTCAACGCGCGTCCGGCCACGAGTTTCACCGCCGCGCGCAGCATCTTCGGCGGCATGTTATCGAGCAGGATGATGTCCGCACCCGCATCGGCCGCCTGCGCCACCTGCGCCAGCGTATCCGCCTCGACCTCGACCTTGAGCGACGGATACTTTTTGCGCGCGCGGGTCACGGCGGCGGCGATGGCGTTCGGCTTTTCATCGCGCAACGCCACCAGATGGTTGTCCTTGACCAGCACCATGTCGAACAGCCCGATGCGAAGGTTTTTGCCGCCGCCGCATTTCACGGCAAATTTCTCAAACCGCCGCCAGCCCGGCGTCGTCTTCCGCGTATCAAGTATCCTGGCCTTGGAATGTTTGACGGCGTCCACAAATTGCGCCGTGGTAGTGGCAACACCGCTGAGACGCTGGACAAAATTTAGCGCCACCCGTTCCGCGCTCAAGATGGCGCGGCTAGGCCCGGAAATTTTCAGCAACGGTTTGCCGGCGTCCAGCTTCTCGCCATCGCGTGCCAGTTTTTGGATTTTGATCTTGGGCGACAGCTCGCGAAAAGCGGTTTCGGCCAATCGGATGCCCGCAACGGTCAACGGCTCGCGCGCGTTCATGAACGCGACGGACACGGTGTGCGCGGGCACGGTGGCGAGCGTCGTCACATCGCCCCCCCCAAGGTCTTCGGCCAGGGCAGCGCGGACAGCCCGACGTATTTCAGCAGCGGTAAGTTTCACGGCAGAATTTTTACCGGAAAGCCACCCAGAAGCAATGACGCGAAAATGGTTAAACCGTGGACAAAGTCAAATTTCAGCCGGCAAATTTTGGCGCTCGGTTTCGTATTCATCACCTTTTTGTCGGATTTGGCTCGCCGCGCTGAAGCCAGGCGTAGGCGGGTCGGATTTACTTTGATTTACCCTGATTCAGTTGATTGGTACCGGGGGGTTCGGCTCGAAAATTGGGTTCGTTTTTTGGACACTTATGCACTTTCATTGACTTTTTTGCAGAAAATTTGGCTTCGTTTCGTAATTTTCATGTTCGTATCTTTTCCACCCTCGTCCCTCGACTCTCGCCAATTTGTTTTGGTTTGCTCCGGTCGGACTCCGCCCGGCTTCCGCACCACTCCGCATTCCGAAGTCCCCACTCCGCAATTTGCTGGCCCGTCCGGCTTGCACCCTTCACCCATCGATTCGTAAATCGTATATCGCACATCGTAAATTGTATCACGCTCCCGCCAAACACCCCGTTGCGCCGCGCATCCAAAATGCAAAAATCTTTGAAAGGCAAAACTCATCCCTAAATCACTGAAATCTAAATACTTAAAACTCGTGATTGATCGTGTCCCTGACCACCACCCCTCGAATATCTGCACTGCGCAGTGTCTTGAAGAATCGGCATATTCCTGCGGCACGCTGTCCTTTCCCATGGCCGCGGACGTCAGTCCGCGCCATCAGAAATGCGCGTCAGGCTCTGACCCCGTCCGGCTCGGATCGCCCGTCCGGCTCGGACCCGCGAAATATTTGTAGAAACCAACCCATAAACAAATTCAAGCCCCGTCCAGGGGCGAACTATTTCGGTGAAGGCCTTTTCGTCTAATACTTTGGAAAGTTGTGTGTCATAGACTGTGAACATGAACACCAGACTCGTGGCCACGCTAGGGATCGCATTCTTGGTAAACACTGCGTTCGCCGAACTTGTTCAAGTTCCCGCAAAGGCGAACCCCTGGCTCGCGGGCATGACCAACGGTTCGATCGCCCGGCGTGGCGATGTCGCGCCGCAGGAATCCCCGGTCACCGTGACCAATACGCCGATTGAGGGCGGTGCCATCTATGTGTTTTCAGCCTCCGGTTCCGTAAATCACGGCACCTCGCTCCCATTTTTCCCGCCGGATGGCGAAGGCCTCGCCTCGCATTATCTTGGCGCGGAAAACGGGATTGCCGACCTCGCGGCCCCTTACACGGGCCTCATTGGTGTTTTTCTGGATTCAAATCAACCCGACCAAACTCCGGCCCCTCAACCGCTTGATTTCGAAACCGCTGAAAGCCGCGACTACCTCGTGCTCAAGCCCGCGCTGAAACAGCCGTTTTTTATCGGCAATGGTTTGACGGGTTCAGGAGCCGCGAAACAAGTTATTGCGCCCGCCGGGGCGACCCGCTTGCTGCTGGGTGTCATGGACGAATACTATTGGACGGATAATGAAGGTGCTTTCACCGTGGAAGTTGCCAAAGTCAGTTCCGCCATGCTGCTCAGGCTGGTTTTGTATCCTTCATCTAATCCCACCGCTGCGGATGCCGCGGCCAATCCCGCCCGGCTGGATCTCAACCCTGCCGCCGCGCCCAACCAGGCACCGGCCGTCACCAACTTGGAATCGCATGTTTTCACCGCCATCGAAATTGTCTGGCCCTCGGAAGTCGGACACCTCTACCAGGTCCAGTGGACACCCTCGTTGGATGAACCGCAGTGGGAAAATCTCGAGCCGCCGGTTTCCGGCTCCGGAGATGAATTGTCGGCATTCGACTCCACGAAGACCCATCCCCAAGGTTTCTACCGCGTTCGGACATTGCCGTTGCCGCAAGCAGCCGATCATGTAGCACCATTGATTGTGATGCCTGATTCCATCCGATTCGATTCACACTAATACCGCTTGGAACCCGGTTTTCGCAACTTGTGCAACCGACACAGGAGGCCCATGCTTAGGCCACACCATCTGAGAATCCCAACGGGATTCAGTCAGCCAGCCCAGGGTTGTGCCGCAGGCGCTACCCTGGGTATCAAACCAAAAAAACCTCCCCGTCCCGGCGGGACGGCGGAAATATCCGTCCGCTTCAGCCCGAAACAATTCTGCTCGACAAATAATGTTGGCAGGCGCAATGTCACATTCATGAAATGTTTCAGACTATAGGACACGTTATGAATCGTTCGATACCTATTTCAGACAGTTACCGGAAACCCATTTTCGATGCAGTCTTGCTTCAGATTATTCTCGGTATTTTGAGTATGATGGTTCTCGACGGCGGAGATTGCGCCCATATTTCCGGTGCGGCACTTTTGGCGTTTTGGTGCGGCACGGCGGTTTTGATTTGGCGACATCCAAGTAATCCGAGCAAGGTGGATTTGAAATTTATTCAGTTTGGCTATCTTCCAGTTTTGGTCTTTGCCTTTGTGGCAGTTCATTTAGTTTGGGCTGCCAGAGGAGTTTGATTCAGCGCTCGGCTGCAACAATTTCCCGTCCCCTAAATCCTCTCCACCGTCCCCTGCTTCACATTCCACCGTTGCAAGTCTTTGCCCAGTTCGCGCGGCCAGTTTTCCTCCGTGCAGGTCATGAACACCTGCCCGCTCGTGCGGCGCGCGGAGTCCAGCAACGGCAAAAAGCCCGCGCGCCGTTTCACGTCCAGCTCGCCCATCACGTCGTCGATCAGCAGCACCGGCGGCGAACCGTGCAGGCCGCCGAGAAATTCCGCCTGCGCCATCTTCAGCGCGATGGCCAACGTCCGTTTCTGCCCCTCGCTGCCAAATTGCGCGGCGGATTTTTCGTTCTGCAACAGCGTCAGATCATCGCGATGCGGCCCGACGAGAGTAGCGCGGAAGGTCTTTTCCCGCCCGCGCGACTGCGCCAGTTCCACCGCAAAATCGTTCTTCACGCTCGGCGCGTATTCAATGCGCAGTTCCTCGGCATCGTTGGAGATGCGCCGATACGCCAGCCGCGCCAGAGGCGAAAATTTCGGGATCAATTCCCGGCGCGCGCGGATGAGTTCGTTGCCCAGCTTCACCATCTCGGCGGAAAAAACCTCGAGCGACGTTTCATCCAGCACGCGTTGCTTCAAGAGCGCGTTGCGCTGGCGCACGGCGGTCATATAGCGTTGCAACAGCGGCAGGTAACCCGGCTGCGTCTGCGCCAGCAGCAGGTCCAGGAACCGCCGCCGCGCCCGCGCCGTGCCCTTGATGAGCTGCAAGTCCTCGGTGCAAAACACAACCGTCCGTAGCACGCCGAAGTAATCGCCTAGTTTTTTCACCGGCTGCCCGTCGAGCGACAATTTCCGTTCCCGCAACGACCAGTACATCTTGATCTCGTGTTCGGCTTGTCCAACGACCTCGCCGCTGACGAAATACCCCTTCGCCCCGTGCCGGACCATCTGCGCCCCGCCCACGCCCCGGAACGAACGCAGCGTGGCCATGAGGTAAATCGCCTCCAAAATGTTGGTCTTACCCTGGGCATTGTCGCCGAGCAGCACATGGAAGCCGGGGGAAAAGCTGGCATCCAACCGCGGGTAATTGCGGAAGTCACGGAGTTTCAAGCCGGCGAGATGCACGCGGAGAAAATAGTTGGAAACAAATTTGCCGCGAGACAATTTTCAAGACCAGGGCACGGTGCAGGTGACGCATGGCATTTATCGGCACTCAAATTTCAGAAGCCGGTTCCTTCTCCCCCTCGGGGGAGAAGGTCAGGATGAGGGGGCAAAACCAACCCGACGTATTCCAATGCGAAGACGCTGCGAGCGTTTCCCCCTCTCCGCGTTTTGCGGAGTCGGCGGAGCAAAATGGGGAGAGGGCCGGGGTGAGGTGCGCGTCTCACCATTTTTTGCCCAATCTCCAAACCACTTTGCCGTTTTTCGCAACTTATTGGCGGTGGCACGGCCCCGCGGTTTCCATTATTCTGCTCCCATGAAATCCAGAATCGTGTTTGCCGCGCTGATTTTCTTCGCCGCCAGGCTCTTCGCGGAAACGGAGCTCTACGTCGCCGCCGATGGCAGCGCAAAATTCAAATCCGTGGAAGAGGCCATCATGTCCGTGCCCTCGGGCAGCCGCGAAAACCCGGTGATCATCCACATCGCCCCCGGCACCTACCACGAATTGATCTACATCCAGCGCGAGAAACGCTTTTTCAAGCTCGTGGGCGACAACGCCACCAACACGTTTCTCACCTACGACCTTTACGCCGGCATCACGAACGCGGAAGGCAAACCCATCGGCACTTTCAAGACGCCCTCGACGACGATTGACGCCGATGATTTTTCCGCCGAGAACCTCACCTTTGAAAATTCCGCCGGGCCGGTCGGCCAGGCGCTCGCCATCCGCGTGGATGGCGACCGCGCGACCTTTCGCCGCTGCGACTTCCTCGGCTGGCAGGACACGATCCTCATCAACCGCGGACGGCAATATTTTGAGAATTGCTACATCAACGGCCATGTGGATTTCATTTTCGGCGCGGCGACGGCTTGGTTCGAGAAATGCACCATCCACGCTCGGCGCGACGGTTATCTCACCGCCGCCTCCACGCCGCAGGACGTGCCGTTCGGCTATGTCTTTGATCGCTGCCAGCTCACCGGCGAGCCGGGCGTGAAAACCTATCTCGGCCGGCCGTGGCGGCAATTCGGCAGCGTGACCTATCTGAACTGCGACCTGTCCGAGGTCATCCGGCCCGAAGGCTGGAACGACTGGAAGAAGCCGCATGAAACGATCCGTTACGCCGAATACAATTCCACCGGCGTGGGCGCGAACCCAGCCGCTCGCGCGGACTGGTCAAAACAACTTACCGCCGCCGAGGCAAAGAAAATCACGGTTGAAAAAGTTCTTGGCGGCAACGACGGCTGGAACCCGACCCTGCCCGTGCTCGATCCGAAGATTGCGGCAACGAAATACGACATCGAATACGGCGAGGCCGGCGGGCAAAAGTTGCTGCTTGATGCGCACGTTCCGGCGGGCGACGGAAAGTTTCCCGTGGTGCTCATCGTCCACGGCGGCGGCTGGATGACGGGCGACCGGGAGACGGACATCGTTCCCGTATTTGCGCCCGTCGCCACGAATTTCACCTGGTTCACCATTTACTACCGGCTCGCGCCGACCAACCGCTGGCCCGCCTGCATTGACGACGTGAACACCGCCATCCGTTGGGTGAAGGCGCACGCAGCGGAATACAAGGGCGACCCCGACCGCATCGCGCTGCTCGGTTATTCCGCTGGCGGACATCTCGTCACGCTCGCCGGCACGCATCCGGACAAACCGAACGCGATCTTGAAGTTTTCGCACCTGACGGGGAAATCCAGCACGGAAGTCCAGGCCGTGGTCGCATTTGCGCCGCCGACGGACCTGGTCGCAGACAACGAACGCCGCGGCGGTTTGAGCACCTCCATGCAGAATCTTTTCGACTTCGGTACAACCAACATCACCGACAGCGTGCGCGCGGTGTTAAAGAAAAATTCGCCGCTGACGTATGTGAAGCCCGGTCTGCCGCCATTCCTGCTCATCAACGGCACGGCGGACAAGACCGTGCCCTTCGGCCAGACGGAAAATTTTTACAACGCCCTTAAGGCCGCGAAGGTGGACGCGACGTTGGTCCCCATTCCCGAAGGCCAGCACCGCATCGCGGATTGGAAAAAATTCGTCCCCGACTGGCAGCAGCAACTCAAGCAATGGCTGGAAGCCAAACTTGCCGCGAAATAGTGTGATTTAACCTATTGTAGCTGCTGGTTTCGGTAAAATATTCTCCCTCACCCCGGCCCTCTCCCGCTGGGAGAGGGAGAAACGCTCCCAGCTTTTTAAAATTGGACATCGCCTTTTCCCCCGGAAATGAATGCGGCTACTGATTGGCAGCTTGCGAACTTTAGGCAATCGGCCAGCGGCTGTTCCTTCTCCCGGCGGGAGAAGGTCAGGATGAGGGGGAGCGCGATAAATATTCTACTCGCGCTACACAGAATGAAGGTGTTCCGCCGAAAAATTTTTTACCGCCCGCTGAACTTTTCCAGCTCGGCTACAAACGCGTCCGGGCCGCCGTTCAGGTAACCGACCTGCTGGCCGAGTTCCTTGCCGGCGGGATTCAGCAGGATGTAGGTCGGAAAAGCGTCCACGTGACATTGTTTGGCGAGCGTAATATTCATCTGGTGCTGGACATCGGATTGCGGCGAGTTGCGCGGAAAGTCCACCTTCACAAGTTCCAGTCTCCGGGCGGCGTAATCGCTGAACTTGGATGTGGCTAAAACATCGTGGTCGAATCTGATGCACCCCGGAGACCAGTCCGAGCCGGTGAAAGCCAGCAGCACGTTTTTGTTGTCCGACTGCGCCTGCTGGAAGGCGCCGGCAAAATCTTCGCTCCAACCGGCATGTGACGCGACCGCGACCGGCAGGCTGTCGCGCGACATGTCCGGCGGTTTCACGACCGGCTGGTGCAGCAACTCCTCGTGGTATTTCAACTTGTCGTCGGCCTGTGTTTGTTCGACGGCTTTGGCGATGACCGGATCAAAGTTGAAATGCTTTTGCATTTCCGGCGAAAGATCCTTGAGCTTCACATTGCCCATGCCGCTGGAGGAAATGAAATAGACATCCGTCGTGCTTACGCTCGTGACCACGACATTGCTGTAGGTCTCGCTGCCGGCCTTGAGGACGGGAATTTTCTCATCCGCAAGGGCCGGCAGGCCGGCGGACAGGGCAATTGCGACAATCATTCCAGATCGCATCCCTCGCCTATCCTATGCCGGCCGCGGTTTGTCAAACAGTTTCAATTTATCCTTGAAACTCGCCCGCACCGGCGCACGATGAAGCCATGTTTCACTGGAAAATGCTTCTGCTTCTCCCCCTGCTCGCGGGCGGCTGCATGACACACCAGCTTTGGACGGATTCCGGATTTGATTCCTGGAACGAGCCCGCGCCCGCCGTCGGTCTGCAGCTTTTCCGCGATGCCCCGCACCGGCGCGTGCTGGTGGTCTATCAGGAATACTCCGAACGACGCGAAAAAATCCGGGAACGCGCCTACTTCGTGAACGAAAATCAAACGCCCGTCGCCAACCCTTTCACACCGAAATTCGTGGATCTAAAAACCTCCCGCAACCTCGCGCCGGTCACTATTTTTCCGGTAATGCCGACGAATTCGATTGGGGAATTTTACGCCGTCGCGGAAACCAACAACCCCGGCTTCACGCTTTTTTCCGGTGCCGTCAAAAGCGGTCCCCATCCCTTGCCGGTGTATGATGACGGCTCCGGCCGGGTAAAACGCATCGCGCTGACTCCCGTGGCTGCGACCGTCGACCTGACCATCGTGGGTGGTGCGGCGGGAGTTTTATGGCTTTACGCCGAGGGGCCCGGACTGGGCGGGAGCCGCTAGATCACGGCTTGGAGATTTCCGCCGCCGGCAGATAGACCGTGAATGTCGTGCCCTCGCCGGCCTTCGTGTGGCACTGCAGCGAGCCGTTGCCCTCCTTGATGAGCCGCTGGACGATGTTCAGCCCCAGGCCCGTGCCCGAGCGCGGCCCTTTCGTGGTGAAATATGGTTGAAAGATTTTCGGCAGCACCTCGGCCGGAATGCCCGGGCCGTTGTCGCTCACGGAAAACTTCACGATCGGCGCCGTATTGTCCATGCCCTCGACGTTCAAAAACCGGTCCGTCGGGCCGTCCTTGAAATTCGTCAAGTCCAGCGGGGCCAGCAAAATTTCCGACTTCACTTCCACGTGATGCGGCTGCGATGAACACTGGAATGCGTTCACCGAAAGATTCAGCAATATCTGGATCACGTCCGTGCCGTTGATCTTCACCGCGATGTCCTCGGCGGGCAGCGTGACGGTATATTCGTTTTCCTGGATGCTCGGATGCACCCGGACCAGCTGCTCCAGGTCGGTGAGCAACTGGTGCACCCCCGTCGGCGAAGCCTCGCCGCCCTGCTGCCGCAAAAACCCGAGGTAACGCCGCGAAATCTCGATGCAGTTCGCCACCTGCCGCTCGATGATGCGCAGGCGCTCCTTGATGAATTCCAGGTCCTCGACCTCGAGCCGCGAGGAACGGTTCAACTTTTTGTTCAACAGCTGGATGAACCCGCTCACCACCGTCAACGGCCCGTTGATGTCGTGGATGATGCTCGCGTAGATGTCGCCGCGCGTCTTGGCGATCTGCTCCCCGACTTTTTGATTCTGCAGTTCGCCGAGCAGTTCGTGGACTTTTTCCGCGCTCGTGTGGATTTCGCTTTCCAGCAACCGCCGCTGCATCGCCGCGCTCACCGCCGCCCGGATCGTCGCGATGTCGAACGGCTTGTTGATATAGTCGCACGCACGCAAGCGCAGCGCCTGCCGGATCGTGTCCGTCGTCTCAAACGCCGTGATCATGATCGCCTCGATCTCGGGGCGCACAAAACGCAGCCGTTCCAAAACCTCGATGCCGCTCATGCCCGCCATGCGGATGTCCAGAATCGCGACATCAATGTCATGTTTCTGCGCCAGTTCGATCGCCGTCGGGCCGTCCTCGGCCATCAGCAGGTCAAAATTGTCTTTGAAAATCACGCGCAACGACATGCGCGGTCCTTCCTCGTCGTCCACAATCAACAACGTGCCGCGTCGCTTCGGCGCGGCCGTCGAGGCGATGAGTTCAGACAAAGCAGCGTTTGCCTGGGCGATGGGATCGGCGGTGGCAGACATTAAAAATTACACTAAACCAAAATAATTTGTTCTCAAGTCGAAATCAACCACCCCCGCAGCAGTTCCAATGCCTGTGTCGCCGTAACTTCTTTGAATGTCGCCCTGTCCCATGGATTGAGAAGCCTTTTCACCTCCACTTTTTTTGCGTCCGCCAGCGCGATAAAAACCGTGCCGGCCGGTTTTTCCGCCGAGCCGCCGCCCGGTCCCGCGATGCCTGTGACGGCGATGGCAAAATCGGATTGAAACTTTTCACGCGCGCCCAGCGCCATTTCCCGCGCAACCTCTTCGCTGACTGCGCCGGACTGTTTTAGCGTCTCATTTTTTACGCCCACGAATTGTTCCTTCACTTCGTTGGCATAGCTCACCACGCCGCCCAAAAAAATCACTGACGCGCCCGGCACATTCGTGATGCGATGCGCAATATTTCCGCCCGTGCACGATTCTGCAAGTGCAAGGGTCTTTTTCTTTTCCGTCAAAAGTTTCACCACCACATTTTCGATCTCCTCGTCGTCCCGTCCAAAGATGTGCGCGCCGAGAATCCGCTCCACGATTTTTTCCGCCTCGCCGACGGTTTTTTCCGCGTCCGTACCGCTGGCCGTCAATCGCACATCCACCGACCACGGCCGCGCGCAGTAACCGACTCCCAGACCGCGCGCAACCAGCGGTTCGAGGAATTTTTCAATCGCCTCCTGCACCCGCGATTCGCCCACGCTGGTCGAGCGCAACGTGCGGCACACGAAGATTTCATCCGTAAACTCTCGTTTCAACAACGACACCACATATTCATCGAACATCGGACGCAGTTCCCGCGGCGGCCCGGGCAACATCACCAGCCATTGAACCTTGGATTCTAGACCTCTTGCCGCGCCGAAGCTTGGCGAAGGCGGGTGGCCTTTGGACTCAATTTTGATCGCCAGACCGGGCGCGGTTCCGTTTTTGTTGATGAATACTTCCGCGCCTTCGGGAACAAAAGTTTCCACGGACGTTTTTTCGGGACGCGGACGGCCGCGCTTTGCAAAATAATTTTCGATATGCGCAAGCACGTCCAGATTTTGAACCAGCTTTTTGCCGAGCAATTCCGCGATGAGTTCGCGCGTGATATCGTCCGAGGTCGGCCCCAGGCCGCCGGTGGTGATGATGCAATCCGCGCGTGTCAACGACTCGCGCACCGCAGTCTGAATCTCCTTCCCGTCGTCCGCGATGGCGACCTGTCGTGTAACGAGGTGACCGAGGTCGGCGAGCCGGCGACAGAGAAATTGCTGATGCGTGTTCAATACGCGCCCCAGCATGAGTTCGCTGCCGGTATTGATGATCTCGACGTTCACGGAAATTTCCTCCTCTTGCTCATCCTCATCGTCATCCTCAAATTTTCAGGTGAGAATTACTGCTTCTTCGGTTTCGGCTTGCGCGCATCCGCGTTGAAGCTGCCCATGACGTAACTTTTTTCGTTGTCCGGCGTGCAGAGATAAATCTTCCCCGGCAATCGGTTGTTCGCGAGCGCCCCGAACTCCAGCCGCATCGCATAACCGTTGTCAAAATTTGTCCGCTGCGCCGCACCTGCATCATCCTTCCAACGCAACATGACTTTTGCCGCGCGGTCGGCATTGGTGGTTACGTTGATCGTCTGGCCGGAAAGCGATTCCGCCTGCGCACCGGTAAAATTGACGAGCACGCCGAACTCCATTGGTCCGCGCGTCCCGGCCCGCAGGGTCAACGTGCCGTTGGTCGAAAAATACGCGCGCTCGATGATGAAATTTTTCGCGTGGATCCGTCCCGCCACCGGCCCGTCCGGCAGGTTCGTCACCGCCTCCAGGTTCAAGGTCCAGTCCGCATCGTTCGCCGGTGGCGCGACCGGCGCGGGCTTGGGTGGAGGCTTGGGCGCGGCATTGGTGGTTGCCGCCGCGTTCGTCTTGGCCGGCGGATTATCGAGCACCACCCGGCGCGGATGTATGATCGTCGTCCAGTAAATCACCCCCGCCACCGCGGCCATGAAACCGAGGATCAAACCGATGACCAGCGCCGCGGGAAAAGTTTTCTTCGGTTGGATGATGGACGAATCCTGCACCCGCGCGGTGATTTTTTTATCCGTGAGCTTCGTGCCGGACAGGATGAATTTTGTGTCGGGCGCGGGCGCCTGCGGCGCGACGATTTTCTGGAAACAGGTCGGGCAGTCCATGACGCTGCCGGCCTGCGACTCATCGCACATCATGTGCTGGCCGCAGACGGGGCAGGCAAATTTGAATTCACTCATGGCTTCTGACGGCCAAAACATTTCACACAACCCGCCTTTCGGCAATGCACTTTTTGTTCCATACCCGCAACGGCGCGAAAAATTGGTGTGCAATCGCCACCGGTTGGCGTTAAATAAACCGGCATGAAACCGGGCATATGGATTGTGGTTGCCGTGTTCCTGAGCACGAATGCACACGCTTGCATTTGGGACGCCGACTCGCTCTGGCAGGAAAAAATGCGGAGCCACGACCTTACCACTGCCATCCTCGGCGACCCGCCCGAGCCCGAAGACCCGCAAAAACTTCGTGCCCGCATCTCCGAACTGGAATCGCATCGCGATGAAACCAATGCCGATTGGTGGAACAATCTGGCCGGCGCGCACCTACGATTGAACGAACCCGCCGAGGCCGTAAAAATTCTGGAACCGGTCGTCACCAATTTCCCGGACAATTACGGTATCCACGCCAACCTCGGCACCGCGTATCATTTGCTGGGCCGCTACGCCGCCGCGGAAAAAGAAATCGCCCGCGACCTCCAAATCAATCCCGACGCGCATTTTGGTTTGGAGAAATATCACCTCGCCTTGCTGCAATATCTGATGCGCGACACCAATTATCAGTCCCGCCACGTCTATGTGGATGAGTTGACTGCCGCATTTCTTTCCCCGCAGGAAGGCCGTTTTCGTTTTTCCGATGCCTTTGAAAAGAATTACCAAGCCATGTCGGAAGAATACACCAACGGGATTGCTGAAGCCGAAGCGGATTATGAGTCGGCCAGAACAAATCACGAGCAAAATTACGATGTATTGCAAGCGTTGGGAACTGTCGCGGCATTCGACCCCTCCCCCGGTTACCGCACCAATTGGAATCTGGCCACCGATACGAATTTTCAAGCCGGGGTGATTTACATGGCCCAGATGAATCCAAAAGAACCCGCCGCCTTCGAGATGATCGGCATCGCTGCTTGGCGGGCGCGTGATTATCATCTGGCCGTTTCTGCTTTTGAAAGGGCGAGCGCCTTGGGATCGAAGAAACAGGACGTTTTGCGGATGCAAATAGCCGGCCTGAATCATTATATTGCGAATTCGCCGGTAATTTCTGAGAACAATGCCGCAATAATAGTTGGCTTGTGCATGATTTCCATTCCGGTACTGCTCATCTATTACATTTACACAAAAATTCGCGACCGCCGCCACAATCGGGTTGGTGCAAAGTAATTTCCTGGATGCGCAAAGCACACCAAGAACACAAAGTGTTTTGCCCATTCGCCACCATCGCCTTCTTCGCGCGACACCTTTTAGAAAATTTCTGTGTGCATCCGCGCCCATCTGTGGTTTTAATGGTGCAGAATTTATGAGCAAAAAATCTCCCGTGTCCCGCAGCGGACGCTTTGCCTCCGGCCCCGCGGCCGACGTTGCGCAATTCACCGAGTCCATTTCCTTCGACTGGCGCTTGTGGGAGCACGACCTGCTCGGCTCCATGGCCCACGCTGAAATGCTCCGCGCCATCGGCGTGCTCACCAAAAAGGAATGCACCGCCGTCGTGCGCGGCCTCGACGCCATCGGCCGCGAGATCAAGACCGGCAAATTCAAGTGGAAGCCGGAACTTGAGGATGTCCACATGAACATCGAGTCCGAATTGACCCGGCGCGTCCCCGCCGGCGCCAAGCTCCACACCTCGCGTTCGCGCAACGACCAGGTCGCCCTCGACGTCCGCCTCTGGCTGCGCGATGAGATCAAGGAGTTGCTCAAGGAAATCGCCGACCTCCAACGCGCCCTCGTCTCGCTCGGTGAAAAAAATTCCGCCGTCATCATTCCCGGTTACACGCACCTGCAACGCGCGCAACCCGTCTATCTCTCGCACCATCTCCTCGCCTATGTCGAGATGCTCGAACGCGATTGCGAACGGCTCTGGGACTGCCATTCCCGCGTGAACATCTGCCCCCTCGGCAGCGGCGCCATCGCCGGCAGCACCTTGCCCCTCAAACGCGAACTCGTCGCGAAGCTGTTGGGCTTCGTGGACGATAACGGCAAGGTGCAGCTTACCCAAAATTCCATGGATGCCGTCAGCGACCGCGATTTCATGATCGAATTTTGCGCCGCCGCCGCCTTGCTCGCCGTCCATATCTCGCGGCTCGCGGAGGACGTCATCCTCTGGGTCAGCGCGGAATTCAATTACATCAAGATCGCCGATGCCTACACCACCGGCTCGTCGCTCATGCCGCAAAAGAAAAATCCCGACATCGCCGAACTCGCCCGCGGCAAGACCGGTCGCGTCGTCGGCAACCTCATGGCCCTGCTCACGTTGCTCAAAGGCCTGCCCATGACCTACAACCGCGATTTGCAGGAGGACAAGGAACGGCTGTTCGACACCGCCGATACTGTGCGCGCCACCTCGCGCCTCATGGCCGCGATGCTGCGCCACACCACCGTGAACAAGGTCGCCTGCGCCCTCGCCGCCGGCGACGCCGCCCTGCTCGCCACCGACCTCGCGGACTACCTCGTGAAAAAAGGAATGCCCTTCCGCCACGCCCATCATGTCGTTGGCGCCGTCGTCGCGCTGGCCGAGAAGACCGGCAAATCCTTGAACGAACTCAAGCTCCCCGAACTGCAAGCCATTGATAAAACCTTTGGCCGCGATGCGCTCAACGTGTTCGACCTGAAAACCGCAATGAACAAGCGCAATCTCACCGGCGCCCCCGGCACCAAGGAAGTCGCCAAACAACTCATCCGCTGGCGCGCGCAGCTTTCCTGAAGCCAGCGGACAATCGAACTGCGAGAAGTCATCGTAATCCTTAATTCTGGTCGTAATCGTCATTATCACCCTCATTTTTTACCTTGATTTACCTTGATTTACCTTGATTTACCTTGATTCGGTCGGATTTGGTTTGATTTAGCCCGACTCGAACCGACTCGATGTCCACGCGCCCTTACCCCCGCAATTCGAACTCTATGGTCGGATTTACTTGGATTCGCCCTTTCAACCGGAGCGCGGGTCTGCGACCCGCAGGAACTCTCGCCCTGCAAATGATTGGCCACCTGCCTGCGATTCCGGTACCCGGTCTCCTCACTCATGACTTTTTTTGGTTGGATTTAGTCGGATTCGGTCGGATAAATTTCACCATGGTCGGATCCAAAATCCGAAATTTGAGACCGGCCGTGCCGGTGCGCGCCCGTGCGCGGCTGAATGGCTCGATTCAAGACATTCAGACCCGCGCCCGGCGTTTCCGCTTTCCGACTTCCGCTTTTACTTTTCCTATGTCAAAGAACAACCTGCAACCTGCAACTTGTAACCATTATATCATGGCCCCGCCAACCACCCCGTTGCGCCGCGCATCCGATTTTAAATTTTTTTTCAGGCGCAAATCCTTGTGCCAAAGGCACAACTGGAAATTAGCCAGACACGTAGTGTCTGGTAACACACCAAATATAAGTCCGTCCTGAATGGACGGCGGAGTGTGGCCGTCCCCGGCCGCTGCAATATCCAGACTACTAAGCGCCCTGGTCAATCTGGCAACGTTATGTCTGGCCATGTTACTGCGCTCGAGGAAAAATCACCCCGCAATTTCCGCTCAATCGGCAGCGATTGTAAAATCCCGCATTTTTAATCTAATAATTTTCGCCCCGGTGTGTCGTACCCATAAGCTATTTGTTTCGCATTGCATGAGAAAATCAGGAATTGATTATGAAACAGCTCCTCGTTCTAGGGTTGGCGGTCATGTTGACCGCCGCAACCAACGCCTTCGCCGACGGCATGTTCGTTGTGCAAAAATTCGTCTGGGACAAACACACGGACATCAACGAGCCCACGCAAAAAGCCATCCTGGCGTTTGATTCCGGACAAGAAGACCTGATTCTGCAGGTCAAGTATGAGGGGCCGGTGGACGAATTCGGCTGGCTGATTCCCGTCCCGAACCCGCCGCAGGTCAAGCTCGGTTCCATGAAATGCTTCTACGAGCTAAGCCGGTTTACCCAGATGCGTTTTGAATCCGAAGGCTACGGTCGTGGCCATTATGGCGACACGATGTCGCTCAACGCAGGCGGCCCGGGTGACACCGAGCCTCCGGTCAAGGTCGTTGAAATCAAAACCGTCGGCGCTTATCAGATCGCGGTCCTTTCCACCAAGGACACCGGCGCACTGGAACAATGGCTCACGGCCAATCAGTTCTATTTTCCCACGAACAAGACGGATGTGCTTGATTCCTACGTCCAGCAACATTGGTACTTCATCGCCGTCAAGATCAACCTCGGCAAATTTGGCCCGGGCAAATCCATCACCGCCGCCAACACCGCCATCTCCGGCGAACTGGCCGCCGGCGAACTGAACCCCCTGCAGATCAGCTTTGCCAGCGACCGTTGCGTGTTCCCGCTGAAGATATCCTCGGTCAACGGCCGGCCATCGGAGGTTCAGGTTTACGTCCTGTCCCCGGAACCGCTGCTGGAGCAGGCCATGCTTGAGCAGAAGCTGCCGTTGATGTACAGCAACGCCATGGTGCGCGCACAAGCCCGGGCAGAAAGCATGCGAAAGACCCAGAGCCGGAGCGGACTTCTGGCAGCAATCGATTCGCGCCGGGAAAAACGCATGGCCGAAACTCCCCAGCCGGAACGCGGAGAATTGTGGCCTTACGCGCAGGTGGCCCCGGGCGATCTGCCGGATTCCGCAAAGCTCATTCCCCGGCTCCGCGGCAAATCCTGGTGGCTGACGAAACAGACCTGGAATTTCCAGCCGGAAGAGATGCGCGACCTGACGTTCGTGCCGGCCTTCCCCTATTTCTCGGGCCTGCTGGCCACCCGATATGGCTATTTCGCCGCCGCCAACCTGGCAGTGTTTGGCAGCAACGCCCTGCCTGTGATCTTGACCGCCTTCAAAAGCCCCGACCCCAAGGTGCGCGACCAGGCCGCCACCATTTTGGAAAATCTGCATATGCCCATCACCGATCCGCAGTTGTCCCAGACCGCCGCCGCATTGCTTGATGATCCTGAACCCAAAGTCCGGCGGACGGCTGTCTATTCACTGCTGGACAATTGGGACCCGAAATATGTGGAAGCCCTTGTCGCCGTGTCGCGGGATCCCGACGAGGATGTCGCCCGCGCGGCGGATTATGGATTGGGCCGGCATAAGGAAGATGTGCAGAAGTATATTCCCGCCTTGCAGGCACAATTGAAGGATAAAGACCTGCGCGTTCGTGCCTCGGCAATGAAACTGCTTTTTTATCTGGGAGAAACGGACCAGGTTTCCCGCGAGACGTTCCTGTCATTGATGAGTTTGCCGGACCAGGAAGTCATCGGTGTCATCATCGGGCACCTTCGGAACCGGATGGATCAGCGCATCAATCTCTCCGATGACGAAGTCGCGCCTCTCCTTCAAAATACCGAGCCGTTGGCCCGCCTGATGGGACTCAATGTTCTCTACCAAAACGCTGAAAATACCGGCCGCCAGTCCGTGCAAATGGCATTGCCGCTGTTGAAGGATGCCGAGCCCGGCATCCGTCAGCGGGCGGCGATGGTCTTGCGGGCCATGACCGGCCGGCATTTCACTGAAAATCAGGCGGACCAATGGCAGGCATGGTGGACCGCCAATCAAGCCGGTTTCACCGTGGAACTGCATCCCGAGGAATTACGACCCCGGCGATTCCGGGCCGCCCTGAACGGCACGAATGGACCACCGCCAGTCCGGATGGCCCCGGAAACACTCTCCAAGTAAGACACCAGAAACAATGCAAACAACCGGCCGAAAGCTTGATTCGCCAAACAAATAGAATTAAATCACCAACGGCTCTCGAAATTTACAAAAGCGTCTAGGAGTGCGTTGGCAAGGCGGAGCCGCGACACTGCTTTCGCATGGCCGCAGATGTCCGGAAATCCACCGGAGCGCGGGTCTGTGACCCGCAGGATCGTTGTTATGTGAGAGACCATGCGAAGAATGAAGCGTCTTAAAGAATCGGGACATTCCTGCGGCTCACAGAGCCGCGCTTCGTGACCAGCGCCATAGGCGCGAAATATTTGTAGAAATCAAACCATAAAAAATCCAAGCCCCGTTCAGGGGCGACATATTTCGGCGCAGACGAGAAACCTTGATTACCGCAAACGACGGTCACAAAGCTTGCTTCGCCGAAAGAAAAGCCGAAAATGAATTTCCATGAAACTTGAGGCGATGAACCAGCGCAACCTCACCAGCGCACGGGGCATGAAAGAATTCGGGAGCAACTGACGCGCTGGCGGGAACAGCTTTCGTGAAATGTTGAACGAGAATCCACAAAGTCCCAAAGAATTGTTCGCGCGCTTTTTTGAAGTGCGGTCGAGGGAAACCTTGCTCGCATTTCTTGATGGTCACACTGGCGAGCAAAGTAACTGCGATTTCAAAGAAAATTGGCAAGAGTTTTCTTGCATTGCAAAACACATACTCGGATTCGCGAACTCTGGCAGCGGTTGTATAATTATTGGTGTTGAAGAAAAAGCAGACAAAACATTCAAATTAAAAGGGCTCGAATCACTACAGGATAAAGCCGATTTTAATAATGGGGTTCACAGCTTTTTACCAACTAGATTGCAAGGCGATGTTTGTGTCCAAGACTACAAAATTCGTAACAAGAATATTCAAGTTGTTTTTGTGACGAGCGACCCCGTGCAACTGCCACACATTTCAACACGCGAAGGAAAAGGAATTCTGCCGAATACAATTTATGTGCGTCGGCAAGGAATGACAGATAAAGCAAACGACGAAGAACTCCAACAACTGATTAACACGAGGATTGCGACTGGCTATTCTTCAAGCCGCGAAATTACACTGCGAAACCACCTTGAAGAACTCAAAGTGCTATACACTGAATTAGCAAAATGGAAATCGCTACCGATAAATCAGCAGTTTGCTCTTAGTGCGGGTCTTAGTCTCACTGGTTGTGATCCATATGACAGATTTTTGAGCGAAACCATACGAATCAAATGCCATAAAGTTCAAAACTTGTTAATTAACCGATAACACTTCGCCGAAATCGCCCGCACCTTGACCAATGCTTTCTTTGCAGAATTCCCGACGCCACGGCGGCGCGAAGCCGCCTCGCTCGCCGGGAGGGTGAATTTTTCGGCCTGGCGATGCAGTCCAGTTCTTGCGTGGCTCGATACGCGAAAATGTGGTACGCGTGCTCACAGATGGCCGCGTCGTCTGGTGTGCGGACTCCGGTACAGAACTGACCGCCCTGCCGGAAAGCTTGATTCACCCAAAGAAAAGGCCAAAATAAATTTCCATGAAACTTGTCGGCTTTGCGCCCACCGGAAATCGCTTGCACTTCGTTCGTGATCTGAATGAGGATGAAATTGCCCAAGATCAGAGATACACTCCGATTTTTACCGAAGCCCGCGGACGTTTTCATCTTTTCAAAATCTTACATCAAAATTATGAAGATTGGTTGTCCTACATAAACCTATTGCTTAGACAAGTAAATCTGACATCCGTCTTATTAACTATTTCATGCGATGCCGCAAAACTTGCGGAAAACAGCCGGGATTGGAAGAGAAGCAAACTAACAGGCAAGGAGGGAGAAATTGAAATTGCTGAAATCGTACAAGAATTCCATCAGAGGATGCTGCAAAGCTATGGTGCATTCGTGGCAGAATTATTTTTCCCTGATTTACTACCAATAGCGCAGTTTTATATGGGACTAACAAGGGAGGTCAAAAAGCATGGAGATGAATTTATCATGTGTTTTGCAAATGATCCGGATGTAAAAACCACTAGCGACAAGCAAACATTAAATTTGAAGCTTCATTTTGCTCCAAATGATTTAATCGCCGAACTTGGAATTATCGCTTCGGTAAAAAAATGATGCCCGCCGCCCTGAACGACCTCCTCCGCGCCACATCACGCTCGTTTTACCTGACGTTGCGCGTGCTGCCCGCCGCCGTCCGCCCGCAGATCGGCCTCGCCTACCTGCTCGCCCGCACCACGGACACCATCGCCGACACCGATCTCCTCCCGGTGACGCAACGGCTGGAGGCCTTGCAAAAACTCCGCGAACGCATCCTCGGCCAAATCTCGACGCCGCTGAATTTCGGCGCGCTCGCGCAAAACCAAAACTCCTCCGCGGAAAAATTACTTTTGGAAAAGGTCGAGGCCGCGCTGGCAATTCTGGCAACATTTTCAGCCGACGATCAGAAATTGATCCGCGAGGTGCTGAACATCATCACCAGCGGCCAGGAACTGGATTTGCGCCGTTTCGGCGGCAGCGCCACCAGCAATCATCCCGGTGAAAAAATTATCGCCCTCGAGACGGCGGCGGAACTGGATGATTACACCTATCGCGTCGCCGGCTGCGTGGGCGAGTTCTGGACGAAGATGTGCCGCGCGCATCTGTTTCCCAGGGCGCATCTGGACGAAAAACAATTTCTCATCGACGGCGTGCGCTTCGGCAAGGGGCTGCAACTCGTCAATATCCTGCGCGACCTGCCGGCGGACCTGAAAAACGGGCGTTGCTACCTGCCGTCCCAGCGGTTGGACGAAATAAAGCTGTTTCCGGAAATCCTCCTGTCACCCGCGGCGGCGGACAAGTTCCTGCCGCTGTACCGCGAACATCTGGACAAGGCGGAGTCGCATCTGCGCGCGGGCTGGCGTTACACGAACACGATTCCCTATGGTCAGTTCCGCGTGCGGCTCGCGTGCGCGTGGCCGGTCTTGATCGGCCTGCGGACGATCAAAAAATTGCGGGCGGCGGACGTGGCCGCATTGCGGACGCGCGTGAAAGTCCCCCGCGACGAAGTTTACGTCATCATTTTCAAGTCGCTGGCAGCGGTGTTTTTCCCGTTTTGGTGGCGCAAACTGGCGGATTAAGAAGTGATTAAGGCGCAAAAGCAGTTGATTCCCGCCGCAATTTGGCGTAAAGAAAAAGCTGCCATGCAGAATCCAAAAGTTTCTCTGACGCTTTGCGCCTGTGTTCTGGTCGCCGCACTAAACGTTCATGCCCAGGACAATGCCGCCCAGGCCGCCGCCCGCGCCGCCCTCGCCTCAAAGCTATTTGAGATGGACGCCTCATCGCCTGCCCCGACGAATTCCCCCGCCGCCACGGCCGCGGCCAAATCCACCATCGACGACGTGCCGCCGGCCACAACCGTTCCATCCAACGAACCCGTGATGATGCCGGTCGGTGGCGACTCACACTCACAGCAGGATAAGAAGGCGCAAAAAGAAGCTGCCAAGCAAGCAGCGGCCCTGAAGGCCAAGGAAGATGCCGCCGCCAAGGCGCAGGCCAAAGCCGATGCTGACAAGGCCGCCGCCGATGCCAAGGCCCAAAAACTTGCGGAAAAACAGGCGGAGAAACAGCACGCCGCCGAAGTCGCCGCCGCCGAAAAACAGGCCAAGCTCAACACCGATGCCGCCATCAAACCCCCGGCGCCGGTCACCGTCACCATGCCGGATATGACCGTCCCGCCGCCGCCCATCAGCGCGGCCAAACAACAACAGCTCGCCGATTTGCTCGCCAAATACCAGGCCGACCAGATATCGCCGGACGAATATCAAAAGCAGCGCGCCGACATCCTGGCGCAACCCTGAACGATCTTTGAACCAAACGCCGCGAAAAAATCGCGGCGTTTTTTATTTCGCGGGAGCGGCCTTAAGGCCGCTTCAATCTCGCTTTGCAGACACCCCTTCAAGCAGTCGGAAGCTCGCGCCCCATGGAAAGAATAAAAACACTGCTTTTTATGGTGGAGCCGTGTGTTTCCGGAATCTGGTGGGGCGAGCGTCCTCGCGAGCCGTCGTGAGCCTTCGGTTTAAACGGATCGCGAGGACGCTCGCCCCGCCAAATTATGATGCCACTTTTTTGTTTCTCGCTTGACCTGCCGCGCGCCCGGCGGCAGAGTGACTTCATAAGGATTTAACACTTCGGAAACCGCGCGGGACTCTTTTTGCCTCCGCCGGCCCTTCGCAGTGTAAAATAGAACGGCAGGCACGCCGCAAATGGCCATGCAGAATAAAATCGCTACCACGCGCTTTGTCACGCTCTCGACCTATGCCGCCAACCGGCCGGTCAAGGGCGGGGTCGTCACCGTGCTCGATTCCTCCCACGAGGCGCGCGGCCTGAAACTCATCCCCACCTACTCGCGCGCGCTCAAAAAAAATTCCATCCACGAACTCATCGCCACCGATGAACTAGATAAAAAGCCCGGCGACACCGCGGACCGCATCGCCTATCTCGCTTTTTTTGAAGTGACCCGCGGCGGCTGCATCCTCGTCGGCGAAACGCTTTTTGTGGATGGCCGGGCCGTCGGCCAAATCATCGGCTTCGACGAAACCCACGAGCCGAACCACATCAACATCATCATCGGCGTGAAGAAACGCCGCACCGGGCCGCAGTTGAAGATCAAGGTCGGCAGCAAGATCAAATTTGAACGGGCATGAAAAAAGCATCTCCAACACCCGGTACGAAATTTCGCCAGGTTGTCCGCGCCGAAAAGCCGTTGCAGGTGGCCGGCGCCATCAATGCCTACAGCGCGATGCTGGCTGAACGTGCGGGGTTCAAGGCGATCTACCTTTCCGGCGCAGGCGTGGCGAACGCGTCCTACGGCCTTCCCGACCTGGGTTTCACCACGCTGGCGGACGTCTGCATTGATATCCGCCGTATCACGCGCGCCACCGCGCTGCCGTTGCTCGTGGACGCCGACACCGGCTGGGAAAACCCCGCGCGCGCCGTCCGGGAAATAATCAAGGCCGGCGCAGCCGGCTGCCATCTGGAGGACCAGGTTTCCGCCAAGCGCTGCGGACATCGTCCGGGCAAGCGGCTCGTCGGGACGGAAGAAATGTGCGCCCGCCTGAAATCCGCCGTGAAGGGACGCACCGACAAAAATTTTGTCATCATGGCGCGCACAGATGCCCACGCCGTCGAGGGCTTGGACGCCGCGATCGCCCGTTCACGCGCCTACATCAAAGCCGGCGCCGACATGATCTTCGCCGAGGCGCTGACGACGCTGGACGAATATAAAAAATTCGCCGCCGCGCTCGGAAAAATCCCCGTGCTGGCGAACTGCACCGAATTTGGCCGTACGCCGATGTTTACCACCAAGGAACTTGGCAGTGCCGGCGTAGGGTTGGTTCTCTATCCCCTGACCGCATTCCGCGCGATGAGCCGCGCGGCGGAAACCACTTATCAGGCCGTCCGCAAAAACGGTACGCAGCGCGCCGTCGTCGATCAGATGCAGACCCGCGCCGAACTTTACGAAGTGTTGAACTATCACGCGTGGGAGAAAAAAATGGACGCGGAGTTCGCCCGGTCAAAAGGTAAAAAAACATGAGCAAAGTATGAGCGAGAGCGTCCCATCCCCGGGCTTCAAGCCCAAGAAATCCGTCGCGTTGAGCGGCGTGGTTGCGGGCAACACCGCGCTCTGCTCCGTCGGCCGCAGCGGCAACGACCTGCATTATCGCGGCTACGACATCCTGGACCTCGCAACTAACTGCGAATTTGAGGAGATCGCCCATCTGTTGGTTCACGAAAAACTGCCGACCGTAGCGGAATTAAAAACTTATAAAGCGAAGTTGAAAAACCTGCGCGGATTACCCGACGCGGTCATCCGCACCCTCGAAGCCCTGCCCGCCCATACCCATCCGATGGATGTGCTGCGCACCGGCGTCTCCGCCCTCGGCTGCGATTCCCCGGAAAGTGAAAACCACGCCGAATCCGCCGCCCGCGACATCATTGACCGCTTGCTGGCCTCGCTGAATTCGATGCTGCTGTACTGGCATCATTTTTCGCACAACCACCGCCGCATCGAGGTTTGCACCGATGACGATTCCATCGGCGGACATTTTTTGCATCTTCTGCACGGCACGCCGCCGAAACCTGATTGGGTCCGGGCCATGCATACCTCGCTGATCCTTTACGCCGAGCACGAATTCAATGCCTCCACGTTCACCGCACGCGTCATCGCGGGCACGGGTTCGGACATTTATTCGGCCATCACCGGTGCCATCGGCGCCTTGCGCGGACCGAAGCACGGCGGTGCCAATGAAGTTTCCTTCGAGATCCAGAAACGCTACACCACGCCGGACGAAGCGGAGGCGGACATCGTCCGCCGCGTCGCCAACCGCGAGGTTATCATCGGTTTCGGCCATCCAGTCTATACCGTCAGCGATCCGCGCAACGTGGTCATCAAGGAAGTCGCGCAGTTGCTCTCCCGCGAGGCCGGCGATCTGAAAATGTATGATGTCGCGGAGCGCATCGAGATGGTGATGCAGCGGGAGAAAAAAATGTTCCCGAACCTGGACTGGTTCAGCGCGGTGTCCTATCACCAGCTCGGCGTGCCGCCGAAAATGTTCACCCCGCTCTTCGTCATCGCCCGCACCACCGGCTGGGGTGCACATATCCTGGAACAACGCCGCGACAACAAGATCATCCGCCCCAGCGCAAATTACACCGGCCCGGAAAACCTGAAATTTGTGCCCATTGGAGAAAGACAATGAAACCGCCCAAAATCATTTTGGACTGCGGCGGCAATCATGCGCCGGAAACCGGTTCCTTCTCCCCCTCGGGGGAGAAGGTTAGGATGAGGGGGCAACGGCAACAAAATACCGCGGCTTCTGCTCGCAAGATTCACGAACTTTACGGAATCCCTCAACGGCTGTTCCCTCTCCTAGCGGGAGAGGGTCAGGGTGAGGGAGAACGCGGCGTATACCTTGCAACCATATTTTTGAAATCACCCTAAAGATGCACCACGACCACACCAGCGCCAAACGTCCCGATCCCGACATGCTTTTGCAGCGCATCGCCGACTATGTCCTCGCGACAGATCGCATCGACAGCTCGGAGGCGATTGATACCGCCCGGCTGTGCTTGATGGATACGCTTGGCTGCGGGCTGCTCGCCCTGTCCTATCCCGCCTGCGTGAAGTTGCTCGGCCCGGTCGTGCCCGGCGCAACGATGCCCGGACGGGGCGCGCGCGTGCCCGGCACCAGCCATGAACTGGACCCGGTCCAGGCCGCCTTCAACATCGGCGCGATGATCCGCTGGCTCGATTACAATGACACCTGGCTCGCGGCGGAATGGGGTCATCCGTCCGACAACCTCGGCGCCATCCTCGCGGTCGCGGATTATCTGGACCGCAGCGGCCAGAAGAAACTCACGATGCGGGATGTGCTGCTCGCGATGATCCAGGCGCATGAAATCCAGGGCGTGCTGGCGCTGGAAAACGGATTCAACCGCGTCGGCCTCGATCACGTGCTGCTGGTGCGCATCGCCTCGACCGCCGTCGCGACGCGTCTGCTCGGCGGCACGCGCGAACAGATCATCAACGCGCTTTCGCTGGCGTTTGCGGACGGCGGCGCGTTGCGCACCTATCGCCACGCGCCGAACACCGGTTCACGCAAGAGCTGGGCCGCCGGCGATGCGACCAGCCGCGCGGTCTGGCATGCGCTCACGGCGCTGAAAGGCGAGATGGGTTACCCGAGCGTGCTCACCGCGAAGACCTGGGGCTTTCAGGACGTTCTCTTTCGCGGCAAGGAAATCAAGGTTCCCTGGCAGGGTTTCGGCACCTACGTCATGGAAAATGTTCTGTTTAAGATCTCGTATCCGGCGGAGTTCCACGCCCAGACCGCCGTTGAATGTGCGCTCGCGCTGCATCCAAAAGTGGCGAAGCGGCTGGATGACATCGCGCGCATCGTCATCGAGACGCAGGAGAGCGGCGTCCGCATCATCGACAAAACCGGCCCGTTGAACAATCCCGCCGACCGCGACCATTGCCTCCAATACATGGTCGCCGTGCCGCTGCTCAAAGGCTCGCTCACGGCGGACGATTACGAGGACAAGGTCGCCGCCGACCCGCGCGTCGACGCCTTGCGTGCAAAGATGGAAGTGAAGGAAAACCCCGATTTCACCCGCGATTATCTGGACCCGGACAAACGTTCCATCGGCAACGCCGTGGAAGTTTTCTTTAGCGATGGGAGTTCGACCGGACGCGTGGCCGTGGAATTTCCCGTCGGCCACCGCCGCCGGCGCAAGGAAGGCATCCCGCTGCTGCTGGAAAAGTTTGAGAAGAATTTGCGCACGAAGATTTCCGCGCCCAAGGCTGATGAAATCTTGAAGTTATGCCACCAGCCGGGCCAGCTCTCGATAACTCCGGTGCACAAATTTACCGAACTGTTTGCCGTGTGAGATATGAATGCCGTCGCCACCAATCGTGATGAGACGCTGGTTCAGATCCAGCAGCGCGCGCTCTGGCTCGCGGTGCAGATGGTCTATCACGCGAACAAGACCCGCACGGTCGAGGGCGTGAAGGTCGGCGGTCACATGGCTTCAAGCGCCTCGACGGTGACGATCCTGACCTATCTGTATTGCGAATTTTTACGCGGTGGCGACAAAGTGGCCGTGAAGCCACACGCCTCGCCGATCTACCACGCGTTGCAATATCTGCTCGGCAACCTCGATGCGAAGTATCTGAAGGAACTGCGCGCCTTCAAGGGATTGCAGTCCTATCCCAGCCGCACGAAGGACCCCGACCATCCGGATTTTTCAACCGGCTCGATGGGGCTGGGCGCCAGTGCCGCTAATTTTGCGGCTATGACCGAGGAATATGCGCGCATGCACTTCGGTCCAGACGCAGGGCGCGACCGGCGTTACATCAGTCTGGTGGGCGACGCCGAACTGGATGAAGGCGCGGTTTGGGAAGCCATCGCCGAACCCGCGCTGATGGACCTGAAAAACATCCTGTGGGTCGTGGACATCAACCGGCAGAGCCTGGACCGCGTCATCCCCGGCATCCGCGTCGGCTGCTGGCGTGAGATGTTCAAGGCGAACGACTGGCACGTCATCGAGGCGAAATACGGCAAGCAATTGCAGGCGGCGTTTCAATTGCCGCGCGGCGAGCTGTTGCGCGAGTGCCTCGACGATCTCACCAACGAGGCCTATCAAAAACTTCTCCGGCTCGCGCCGGAACGCCTCCGCGAATGGCTGCCACGCATGAGCCGCTATCCCAAGGAGATGTCCGCGTTGACCGGCCAATGGAACGACGCTGAACTGCATGCGCTTTTTCTGAACCTCGGCGGGCACGATTTTGCCGAACTGCGCGATGCCTTCACCAGGGCAGATGCGCGTTCCGGTCCCGCCGTGATTTTCGCCTACACGCAAAAAGGCTGGATGCTTCCGTCGGTCGGCCACCCGCAAAATCACTCGCTCCTGTTGAATACGGAGCAGATGGAGGAACTGCGTGCCCGGCTGGAAATATCCGGGGAAGACATTTGGGAAGGTTTTTCACCCGAAAGCGAGGCCGGCGAACTTTGTGAATCGGCGAAGCACCGGCTTAAAACCTCGCCCTCCGTACAAAACGTCGCCGCGGGTTTGAAAATTCCGGCTAGCCTGAACGCGAATTATGCCGGCAGTCTTTCGACGCAGCAGATTTTCGGGCGCATCCTCACCACGCTGGCCCGCGAACTGCCCGAACTTTCCAAACGCGTGGTGACCTGCAGCCCGGATGTGGCGAGTTCCACGAATCTCGGCGGCTGGATCAACGCGATGGGCGTCTGGAGCCGGTTTGAGAAGCAATTTTTGCCCGAGGAAGCAGAGGCAGGGGTGTTTTCATGGAAGGAAACCACGACCGGCCATCACATCGAACTGGGCATCTCGGAAATCAACCTGTTCATGGCGCTCGGCCAGCTTGGCCTGTCCCAGGAAATCAACGGCAACCTGCTCTTCCCCATCGGCACGCTTTACGATTGTTTCGTACCGCGCGGATTGGACGCATTTTCTTATGGGCTTTATTCCGGCTCAAAATTCATCGTGGTCGGCACGCCTTCGGGCATCACCTTGGCGCCGGAAGGCGGCGCCCATCAATCCAGCATCACCGGCTCCATCGGCATCGAACTGCCGGGAATCTCGGCCTACGAACCGTGCTTCGGTCAGGAACTCGAATGGATCCTCATGGCCGGCCTGGAAAACATCCGCACGCGTCACGACTCGACCTATTTGCGGCTGACCAGCAAACCGGTGGATCAATCCCTGTTGAAAGTTCCCGTGGACGCGGAAGCGCGCGAAAAATTGCGCCAGCAAGTCATCCGCGGCGCGTACCGGCTGCTGGACCGCAGCGGCGAGGCCGGTTATCAACCGGGACAAAATGCCGTTCACATCTTCGCCGTCGGCGCGATGATCCCCGAAGCCCTGGCTGCGAGCCGACTGCTTCTCGCCGAAGGAATCTTTGCGAACGTGTTCAATGTCACCGGCGCGGGCCCGTTGTATCGCGAATTTCAAAATGCCCGTCACGCCGCCATTTCTGGCACGAAGCCGCCGTTTCATTTGCTGGAGGAATTGATTCCTGCCAGCGAACGCCAGGTCCCCGTCGTCACCGTCGTGGACGGGCATCCGCACAACCTCGCCTGGATCGGTGCGGCATTGAACGCGCCCGCCTGCCCGCTCGGTGTCGTCGGTTTTGGCCAGTCCGGCACCGTATCCGACCTTTATCGCGAATATAAAATCGACGCTGCGAGCATCCGTGCCGCCTGCGAACAATCTCTGAAAAAAAATCCCAAGACATCTCAATAACCATAATTATGTCCAACAAATACCGATTCCAACTCTACAAGGACCTCCACAAAAACACGCCCGCCATCTACGCCGAAGCGAGAAAATTCGCCGATGAGATCGGCATCACGCCGGAGTTGAAGGGCAAAATCGGCCTCACGGGCGCGGTGTCGAGCTGCCATGCGCTCCTTACCCACGAAGTGAGCAAAGCCATCGAGGACGCCTCGCGCAAGGTCATCGAAAACAAATTTCTCATCGAGGAGATCCGCGAGATCGTGAAGGACGTTTATGGTGATGGCTACGACGCCGCGCCGACCAATACCTGTGAAGCCGCGCTGTGGACCAGCTTCGATGCGCTCATCACCCCGCCGATCACCGGACGCGGCGACAATTATCGCGCCCGCTATATCACACCTTTTGAACGCCATCTGCATCATCACGGCGGCTATGGCCGTCCGTTTCCGCCGCGTTATAAGGATTTGTTCGCCGACCGCGGTGTGACCGCCGGCGAACTCGGTTTCTCCGGCAAACGCCTGGAAAATACGGACGCCGTATTCGTGCCGATGGAAGGCGCGCGCTACGAATTGCACGGTATCAAGCAGCATCCCGCCGTGTTGCTCGCGAATTACGACGCAAAGAAAACCCTGACACGCATCGAAGCCGCTGCCGACCGCCATGCGTCCAACCTCACGGCCTTTTCATCGCTCGGTTACGACAGCCTCGGCTACGGCTACGGCGCGAAGGACAAGGACGGAACGCCGGTTTTGCAGACCGGCATCGCGAAGCTCGCGCACGAGTATGGCGTGCCCTACATCGTGGACAATGCCTGGGGTACGCCCTTCATCGGCGCCGACCCGCGCGCCATTGGCGCGGATGTGATGGCTTATTCCATGGACAAGGCCTCCGGTGCGCCGACCGTCGGCCTTATCATCGGCCGCGAGGACGTGATGGTGCCCATCCGCCGTGCGCTCGGCTATCATTCCGACCGTTCAGGCATGGGGTTTTCCTACGGCAAAGCCGCCTACGTCACGAACGACCCCGGCAAGGAGGCGCTCGTCGGCCTCATTGCCGCGTTGAAGATCCTCCGCGATAAACCGCAGGTGATGACCAAGCCCATCGACGGCCTGCTCAAGATTGTGAAGGACGAGTTCAAGGCGCTGCCGAAAAAATTTCACAGCGGCCTCATCATCAGCAAGAGCGTCAACTCGCTCGCCGTCGAGATCAACTACGAGAACACCTGGAAGAACGGCCAGATGGGCATCCCCATTTTCTCCATCGAGGACATGTATGCCGGCACGCACATCTTCCAGGCCGGCATGATGCAGATGGGCATCATTCCCACGATCGCCTACGACGCAAACATCTTCATCTCGCTCGGCCTCGGCACCTTGGACGCCGAAGGCAACTTGCTGGAAAAGGAAACCCGGCTGATAGTGAAGGCGATGGTCGGTCTGATGAACATCGCCTGCAAACATGCCGGCGTGGCTTGAAATGTTATGACCACCGCCCGCGACACCATTGTTGATGCCCTGGACATCGAGAGCTTCGTGCTGTGCGAAAGCGAGGCCGAGGCCAAGGATCTCATCGGCAAACTGATGCAGTCGCTCGGGTTGACGCGGCACGTCATTGTGTCGCTGGACTTCAACGGGCCGGGCGCGCATTTCCGCGTCCGCGCCTACATGAACAAGCCCGGCGACAGTTATACCTGGTTGAAAGATTGATTATGAAAATTCTCCTCGCCCCGCTCGATCCGGTACATGACGCCGGCCTGAAACTCATCAAGCGCAAGCTTGAAGCCCTCGGTTATGCGTGTGTGCTGCTGCCGCCGGACATCACTGTCGAGGAGATCGGCGAGGCCGCCATTGCGGAACAGGTGGACATGATCTTCGTCGGACGCACGGTGGGTTACAACGTGGAACAGCTTTTCCGGCGTTTGCGGCAGGTGCTCACGGTACAGGGTATTTTCGGCAAGGTGCGCGTGGCCATCGGCGGCATGGCGATCACGGATGAGATGGCCAAAGGCCTCGGCTTCGAGGCCGGTTACGGCCCGCATACGACCATCCAGGAAATCCACGCCCTCATTGAACGCAACCCCGAACTCGCACGGCAGGTTACGCATCCCGTCAAAAACAAACCCGTATTCCCCTTCCCGCACGATAACACCGTCAAGGATGCCACGGTGCAAAGGTATCTCGACCGGATCGTGGACGATATCCTGGCATGGACCGCGAACAAGTCGTCGCCCGGCGTCATCCGCGCGCACATCACGGAATCGCAGTTGCAAGACGTGCATGGCTCGGTGGAAAGCTACACCGCCCTGCCCTATACCCGCGATTACCTCGCGCAATGCGACGAGGCGGTGGTGGATTTTTTCCAGAAAAACATCTGCCCCCCAAGCGTCCGCCAGATCACGCAAAATGAGATCGATGCGTTCAACCGCCGCATCGATATTGCGAAAAAACATTTTCATCCGCGCAGGCTGCAACACGGGCGCACCAAGCCGCTGGTGTTCGTGCAGTATGGCACCGGTTGCCCGATGATGGATGGCATGCACATCAAGGTGGCCGAAAGCTGGGGCGCGGACGGCGTGTTGCATTTCGACCCCGCTTGGGGGGCGCGCACGGAAGGCCTGATGGATGGCTTCCTCACCAACGCCGAGGACGGCACACCCGTCACCTACGCCAATCTTTCGCTCATCAAACGTTCGCTGGATGCCGCGACCCTCTGGACCGTGCGCGCGCATCGTGGACTGAACACGCCGGAAATCGCCGTGCTTTCCGGCTTTCTGGGCGCGGACATGTCCAAGATAAACATCGTCTACGGCTCCATCTGCGGCGGTACCGATCCCGCACGGTTGACCGTGGACGGCGTGGACGCCATCCGCATCGCCCAGCGCTACAACATGCCGTTCGACATCCCGACGAACGAAGAACTCGCCGGTGTGCCGCCGCAGAAGGCCTTCGCAGGAATGCTGGTGATGGCCGCCCTGGGTAAACGGCTCGGCGCACAACCCATTCTCAAACCGCTCCTCTGCCATGGCCCCTATGTCATGGTCAACGAGTTCATGGAACAAAATTACGTGGATTACAACTTCGCCAAAATCCGCGCGCTGCAACAACTCTGCGATTTCCCCATCTGGCCCGGCGAACCCATCGGCTTCATGACCCATACCGATGAAAAGGAACAATCCGCCGGCACCACGGCGTTGCACGCGGCGATGTGTTCCACCCTTGGCGTCGATGCCATCACGACGGCCTCGACTGATGAAGCCTTTTCACGCGGGCCGATCACCGCAGACGGCCGCGTGGGCGCGTTGCGGGCGATTCAGGAGGCGTTCCGCTTCTTCGGCGAGACCGATGTCCAACCCACCGCCAAAGCCGACAAGTGGCAGGATGAAATTGTTGCCGGCATCAAACAAACCTTGAAGAACGCCGC
>Ga0210388_10000289_pt1 | contig 43920 bp, 39 predicted proteins | sample IncBWC19OmetaG_FD_155485 | JGI IMG/M metagenome (GOLD analysis project Ga0210388, IMG submission 155485) | Forest soil microbial communities from Barre Woods Harvard Forest LTER site, Petersham, Massachusetts, United States - Inc-BW-C-19-O ...
AGAGTGAGACAACAGGTGGCGAGGGCGACCAGCTTCGTAGAATGTCGACGGATCGGGTGCGGGGCGAGGTCGTCGTTGGGGGATTGCATGAGGATCCGGGAAAATAAGGTCGAGTTTGGTAACGTCAAGCGTGCTACGCGCCCGGGCAACGGAGACCACGGTTCTTCGGTCCGGCAGCGGGGCTAGAATCGAGGCCTGGTGAAGCTGACCCTCAAACTGGCCTTGGCGGTTCTGCCCGGCGCGTTGGTCGTCGTCGCCGCGGCAGCGTTCCTGGAGCTCAGGCGCGACCGCGCGGAGTTCGAGGCCGATCAACGCTCCGACGATCGGGCGACGGCGGGGGCGTTCGCGGACAGCATGGGCAAGATGTGGGAAGCGGTCGGCGAGAAACCGGTGCGCCGCGCGATGGATCGGCTCCACGGGTTCGAGGCGCGTTATCGCGTCAGCTGGGTCGACCTCCGGGAGGCCAGCGCCGATCTCCCCCCCGCCGAGCGCGGGGCGGTGGCGCGCGGCGAGGAGGTCATCTGGCGCGACGAACGCAGCGATCCGCCCGGATGGCTCCACGCGGTCAGCCCTGTGCGGGCGGACGGTCAGGTGGTGGGGGCAGTCGACGTCTCCGAGCCGCCTCCCGATCTACGGGCCCACGTCCGTCGGACGATTCGCGCCACCGTGATGACCACGCTGGCGCTCGCTGCGACGATGATGCTGATGACGTTGTTGGTCGGCGCCTGGGTGGTGGGTGGACCGATCTCGGTCTTGATCGCCCAGGCGCGCCGGGTGGCGGCCGGCGATCTCGGCGCACGGTCGCTCCCGCGCCAGCGCGACGAGCTCGGCGAGCTGACCCGCGAGCTCAACGGGATGCTCGATCAGCTGGAGGCCGCCGCAGTCGAGGTTCGGGCGTCGACGCGCGAACGCTTCGACGCACTCGAACAGCTTCGCCACGCCGAGCGCCTCACCACGGTCGGACGAATCGCCTCCAGCGTCGCCCACGAGCTGGGAACGCCGCTCAACGTGATGGCCGGGCGGGCACGCTTGATCGTGGAGGACGAACGCGAGGCGCCGACCCACGCCAAGATCATCATTGATCAAGCCGAAAGAATGACGAAGATCATCCGCCAGTTGCTCGACTACGCCCGGCGACGCCCACCTCAGAAAGAGGAACACGACCTCTCGCGCCTGGCCGCCGACGTGTTGCCGTTGCTCGCCACCCTGGCGAGCAAGAAGAACATTCAGTTCAAATTTCGCTCCGAGGTGGCCACCGCTCCCGTCACGGCCGACGCCACGCAGGTGCAGCAGGCTCTGACCAATCTGATCGTGAACGCCATCCAGGCCAGCGCGGACGGAGCGGCGGTCGACGTCACGTTGCGTGACGGTGGGGCGCGTCAGCCGACCCACGGGCACGTCGGCGAGAAGCCCCGCGCCGCTGCGGGGACGTTCGAGCTGACCGTGCGCGACCACGGGCCCGGGATGCCGCCCGAGGTGTTGTCCCGGGTGTTCGAGCCATTCTTCACGACCAAGCCGGTCGGGGAATCAACCGGTCTCGGGCTCTCGGTGACCCACGATATCGTCGATGAACACGGCGGCTGGATCGAGGCCGACAGCGAACCGGGACGGGGGAGCCGCTTCTCGATGTTTCTGCCCCGGAGGGCGACGTGAGCGCGGGCGGTCCAAGCGCGGGACGCCTGCTGGTCGTCGACGACGAGCTCGAGCTGTGTGCCCTCCTGGAAGCGGGCCTCTCGAAGCGCGGCTTCACGGTGACCTCTCGGACCTCGGGCGACGCGGCCCTCGCGCTGCTCGACGAGGCGGACTTCGACGCGATCGTCGTCGATCTGAACATGCCCGGGATGTCTGGCCTCGACGTCGCGAGCTGGGTGGCGGCCAACCGTCCCGACACCCCCGTCGTGGTCATCACCGCCTTCGGCAGTCTGGAGACGGCCGTCGCGGCCATCCGCTCAGGGGCCTACGATTTCGTGACCAAGCCGTTCGAGGTCGAGGCGATCGGTCTGACGCTCGGGCGCGCCGTCGGTTATCGCCGGCTGCAGGCGGAGGTCCGGCGCTTGCGACGGGCGGCTGGGGGAGATGGAGCGGATGCAGCGGCCACGCGGCTCGGGGGAACGGCGCTCCACGGCGGCAGCCCGGCCATGCTGCGCACCTACGATACGATTTTACGCGCGGCCGCCACCGACGCGTCGATCCTCGTCACGGGCGAAAGCGGAACGGGCAAGGAGCTCGTCGCGCGCGCGCTCCATGACAAGGGCCGGCGGGCGAGCGGCCCGTTCGTGGCGATCAACTGCGGTGCGCTGCCAGAGTCGCTGCTCGAAAGCGAGCTCTTTGGCCACGCGCGCGGATCGTTCACGGACGCGCGCACCAGCAGGGCCGGGCTCCTGGTCAAGGCGAACGGCGGAACACTGTTTCTGGACGAGATCGGCGAGGCACCGGGCGGCCTGCAGACCAAGCTCCTGCGCGCGCTCGAAGAGCGTCGCGTCCGTCCGGTGGGCGGCGACGACGAACGCGCGTTCGACGCACGAATCGTCTGCGCAACCAATCGCGATCTCGAGGCGGAGATCGAAGGCGGGCGCTTCCGGTCGGACCTCTACTATCGAATCAACGTGATCCGCATCGATCTGCCCCCGCTGCGCGCCCGGGGGGACGACGTCCTCTTGCTGGCGCAGCGACTGGTCGAGCAGATCGCGGCGGCGACCGGGAAGAGTGTGAGCGGAATCGCCGCGCCGGCCGCCGAGAAGCTCCTGGCCTACGCCTGGCCGGGGAACGTTCGAGAGCTCCGCAATTGTATCGAGCGGGCTGTGGCGCTGACCCGGTTCGAGGAAATCACCGTCGCCGATCTCCCCGAGTCGATCCAGGACTACCGACGTTCGCGTCTGGTGGTCGACCTCGATGACCCCGGTCAACTGCCACCGCTGGAAGAGATGGAGCGCCGTTACATCCTACGTGTCCTCGAGGCGGTGCACGGCCACCGCACGCGGGCGGCCGAAGTCCTGGGGCTCGACCGCAAGACGCTCTACCGCAAGCTCGAGCGTTACGGCATCCAGGAAGAATGAAGAACGAAGAGTCGCCGCAATAGAAGGAGGCAATCTGCCCCGCGGGGCATTTCACCCCGAAGCTTTGGCCGGCGGACCGCGCCTTTTGGGGCTCAGCTCTGGCGCGCCGATTGCGTAGTACACGGAGCATGCGGACCAGCCCCCAGCTCCTCACGTCGTACGGCGACTTCGCCACCGCTCTCGTCGCGGAAGGGATCCTGAGCGATCCCTGGATCGATGGCGCGCCACGGTTTCGGATGACGCCCATTGCGATCGACCGGGCGACCCAACGCGAGCTGTATGCCGCCGCGGAGGACGTCGCCTCGGTCCACGCGGAAGCGGCAGCGCTCTGCGCCGGAGATCCGGCTCTGGTAGCCCGCTTCTTTGATCTTCCTCCGAGCTACGAGCTCATGTGGCGGATGAGCGCACCGCAGTGGCACGGGATCGCCCGCGCCGACGTATTCCTGACCGCCGCGGGCCCGCAGGTCTGCGAGCTGAACTCCGACACGCCCAGCGGCGAGCCGGAGGCCGTGGCGCTCAATCGTGTCGTCGACGGGGCCGGCGCCTCGGGCTTCGACGATCCGAACTGTCGCCTGGGCGACCGCGTGTTCGCGATGCTGCGTGCGTTCCTGCCCACCGAGCACCCGCTGACCGTCGGAATCATCTACCCGACGGAGATGACCGACGATCTCTCGGTCATCTCCCTCTACGCGAGATGGTTCGAGTCGCGGGGCGCGCGCGTCGTCCTGGGGTCGCCGTTCAACCTGCGCCCGGACGGACGTGGGGGCGTCGCCCTGTTCGGGGTCTCCTGCTCGGTCATCTGGCGTCACTACAAGACCGACTGGTGGGGCGAGCGGCGCACGATCTGGCGCTCCGAGTCGGCCTACACCGACGCAGCGCCGCTCTCGGAGCCGCTCGAGTTGCTGGCGAGCGCAATTGCGCGCGGGCGCTGCGTGGTGGTGAACCCGTTCGGCGCCGTGTTGACCCAGAACAAGCGGATGATGGCCTTGCTCTGGGAGGAGATCGATCGCTTCTCGCAGCCGGCGCGCCGGATCATTCGCCGCTACCTCCCCTACACGGCGCGGCTGGAAGCGCTGGCGGCGCCCCGCCTGCGCCAGGAGCAGCCGCTCTGGGTCCTCAAGTCGGATTATGGATGCGAAGGCGAAGAGGTGGTCATCGGCGCCGAGACGACGCCGGCCGCCTGGGCCGACGCCCTTTCGGATGCGTTGCCGACCCGCTGGATCGCTCAGCGCCGCTTTCAGCCCTTCCGTGATCGCGCAGGGCAGTCGATCAACTACGGCGTCTACCTGGTGGGGGGTCGCGCCGCCGGGCTCTTCACCCGCCTGCAGTCGGGCGGCACGGATCGTCGCGCCATCTGCGCACCGACGATCGTGAGGATGTCATGAGCGCCTCGTGGTGGCGCGCCTCCCTGCGCGCGCGTCCGCTCGCGCGGCTGCTGAGCGGCTGGTCGGCGCCGCTCATCTGGACCGGCGCGGGCCTCACGGCGAGCGGGTGCGCCGACGTCCTCTCTGAAACCGAACCGGACCGGGCGCAGGCGTCGCTGGAGGCGCAGCAGCAGGACGGCTGGAATGTGGGCGACGAGGGGCGGCCGCTGGCCTTCCCGGGCGAACAGCCCAGGGACGTCAGCGGCAGCCTGGCATGGAAGGAGGCCCTGTCGACCCTGGCGCCTCGCCTTTTGCCGGCGGAGCCGCGCTGGTCACCCTACTACGTCCCCACGCTGTTTCAGTCGCTGGAAGCCCCGCGCAGCGCCGATCTGCGCGCGACCATCAGCCCCATCTACACCTCCGAGATGGCCGTCGCCTGGCGCCGTGGCGAAGCGCTGCTCTCGCTGTTCCTCGACAACGGCGTCTGCCGGAACGACGTCGCCGTCGTGCTCGACGTCGCGGGGCCAGAGGCCGTGGCCCTGGCGGCGGCGCTGGCGCCCTGCTTCGATCCGGTGTTCGTCCTCGACAACTGGCCGCACCCGAACGGCGTCGTGCCGGCGCACCTGACGCTGGGCGCGGCGCTCTACTTCCTGCCATCGTTCGAGCGCGTACGGCCGAGCCGGGCGACCGGCGCCGCGCCGGTGTTCGTCCTCGATCGGCAGCGTCTGACGCCGTACACCGACGAGGCGGGCCTGTTCGACAACCGCTACTTCGCCGGTCTGCCGTCGCGCGAGGCCCTCCAGGCTGCCGGGATCCGGCACTTGCTCTACGTGACGCCCGACGAGGGATCGATGGACGCCGACGACCTCAACGGCGATCTGGTCGCGCTCGACGAGGGTGGAATCGACGTGAAGATGCTGGCGCTCTCCGACTTCTCGCAGACGCCGCTGCCCGGCTGGCCGTCGCAACCGGTTCCAGGCTGCTCGCCGGCGCCGCTCTCGTTCGGACCTCAGCCCCCGTATTACTTCGGTGGCTCGGCGGGATCGCAGGGCTGTTTTCCCTGGTGGTACGGCTGGCGCTCTCCTTCTCCGCTGGCGACCGGCGGGCACTGGGCTCCGATCATCCCGCCGCGGCTCGCACCGCGGTGCCAGTTCCATCCCCGTCCGCGGGCGATCCTTCCCATGGCGCGCGGCCCGGGCGCCTGGCACCCGGGCCCAGGCGGCGGATCTTGGCGCAGCGGCTCGCTCGGGCGCGCGCACGGCGGCTTCGGCGCGTGAGGCGGAGATGATTCGCGGGATCTTCGGCCGCCCTTTCGTCGACCTCGAGCCCTACGTCGATCTCCAGGAGCTGGCCGCGCTCGACGACGAGATCGCGCTCGGCCTCACCGAGGTCACGGTCGGCTACACCGGAGGCAGCCACAAATCGATGGGGATCGTCCCCCGCTCGGCCGCGAACGATCCCTACGTCGACTACGGCCAGGTCATCGCCGGCATGAGCCGCTCGGAGTTCGCCCGGTTCGCAGCCCTCTCGGATACGCCCACCGCCTTCGATCTGGACCTGCGCGATCAGTACCAGTTCGGAGAGGAGCGTCCGTGGCCACTCAGCCGCCGACAGATGCTGTACCTCGAATACCGTCACGGCGTTTACTTCCCCTGGAAGGTCTACTACGAGCTGATTCCCAACCTCGCCTGGGAGGATCGGGCCACCGGCGACGGAAAGGCCTTCACCGAGGAGGCCCGCCGCGTCTTCCCCCGCACCGTCGCCTTCATCGAGCGGTTGCCGTTCACGCGCCTCGGTCGCTGCAACCTGCTCGGGCTGCAGTCGAACGATCACGGGACGATTCACCGCGACGGAGAAGACGAGGCCGAGGTCGGACACTTCATCACGCTCTGCCCGCGCGCCGACAAGCGGCTCTTCCTGTGGGACGAAGACAGGCAGAAATCTGTGCCGATCGGTGGCCGCGCCTACTGGTTCGACGATCGCAACTATCACGGTGTCGCCGCCGATCCGTTCTTTCGCTATTCGATCCGCGTCGACGGACTGTTCGAGCCCCGCTTCCTGGCGCAATTGCAGCGAGGACCGAGTGGCGACCACTGAATGGTTTCATCATCAGGGCGGCGTCCTGACGCGCGAGGAGTGCGCCCGCTGGGCCCGCGGCGTGTATGCGGCCCGCGCCGACTGGACGCCCTGCTTCGAAGGCGTCCAGTTCACGCTCGGCCGCGCCTACTACACCCACCTGGAAGAGGACCAAACCGACGAGTACTTCGCCGCGGCGCGCGCCTCCGATGCGCTGGTCGAACGGGTGCTTCCCGACCTGCAAGGGCGCATGCGCGCGATCCTCGCCGAGGTGGTCGGCGCAAACGTGGCGCCGCGGCCGGGCTTTTGCGGACCGGGCGTCCACATCTTCCCGGCCGGTGGCTGGCTCTCCGAGAACGGGGGCGACATCCATTTCGACACCGAGGGCCTCAGCGAGGAGCAACTGGCAACCCGCCTGCCGGCGCTGAGCGCCATCGTCATGCTGCAACCGCCGCTCCGGGGCGGAGGGTTGCGCGTCTGGGATGCCCTTTGGGACGGAAATGACGATGTGGCGACGGCGGCGCGCGCACCGAGCGCGGTCGTCGACTACGCGGCAGGCGATCTGGTCGTGATCGACAGCTATCGGCTGCATCAGATCCAGCCGTTCGTCGGGGAGCGCGATCGGCTGTCGATCACCGCGCACCTCGTCTTCAACGACGGGCGCTGGCAGACCTGGTTCTGAGCGGACCTCGACCATGTCTGTCCACCGATCGCTCATCGCCGGACTGGGGCTTCTGTTGTCGCTCCCGCTCGGTTGCGCCACCGAGGTCATCCCGCTTCGGCCGGAACGTGGATCGGCAAGCTCGCTCGCTCCCCTCGAGCCGCTGGAGGTGATCGTCTCGCTGTCCGGCGCGTCCGATCCGCTGCCGGTCCAGGGCCGCCGGATCGCTTACGGCGGATTGACCGCCGCTGTCGGTCAATTCATGGAGGCGGCTTCGCGGCCCTGGGCCGACCGGCACCGGACGTCACGGCCTGGCGGTTGGCAGATGTTGGTCGAGATCATCCGTTCGGACGCCGAGCTGCAGGCCGGGCGCCTGACGGTCGAGCTCGAAGCGCGCGTGACGCTCCGGGGAACGGTGGGACAGATCCACCTCGGTCAGACGCATGGCTACTGCAAGGTCGCGGGCACCCTCGCCGGCGATGGATCGCCGGTCGTCTACCGGTGCCTCGAGCGCATGTCCCGCGATCTGGCGGGCTGGCTCGAAGGCCAGAACCCTTAGGAGACAAATCATGGGCAAGCTCATCTTGTTGTTGCTGGCGACGTCGCTCTTCGGTTGTGCCACGGTCGAGCCCGGGCACCGAGGTCTCTACTTCGATGTCAGACGCGGGCTGCAACACGACGTCCTGACCCCGGGCCTCCACTGGACAGGCGTCTTCGATCGCATCGACGACTTCGACGTCACCTACTCGACCAGGGCAGAAGAGGTCCGGACCACCTCCTCGGAAGGCCTGCAGCTCGATCTGAAACTGGCCGTCATCTACCGGCCGATCGTGACCGAGCTGTACGAGCTCGACACCGAGATCGGCACCGACTACTACCGTGAGGTCATTGGCCCGGAGTTCCGGAGCGCCGCGCGCGGCGTCTTCGCGCGCCATTCCTACCTGGAGCTGCTCCGGAAGAACGAGCAGATCGAGGACGAGATCGAGGCCGATCTGCGCCGTCGCACCACCGGCAAGAGGGTGGAGATCGCGTCGGTGACGCTGGAGGCGATCCAGTACGCCCCCGAGATCGCGCGCGCCGTGCAGGACAAGCTGACCGCGGAACAGGATGCCGGGCGCCAGAAGACGATCCTCGAGAACGAGGCGATGCGGCGAAAGCTCGATCTCGAGCACCAGGCGGAGCAGGCGCGCATCAGCGCCGACTCGGCGCTGCGAGCCAAGCAGCAGGAGGCGGAGGTCGCCAGGGCGCAGGCGCAGCTCGACAAGATCCGCGCCGAGTCAGAATCCGAGAAACGCGTGATCAACGCCAAGGCCGAAGCGGAGGTCTCCCGGCTGGTCTCGCGCGCCAAGGCCGAGCAGGCCAGAGCAGAGAATCAGGCGCTCACGCCGCTGGCGGTCATGATGCGGGGGTATGAAGCGCTGGAGGCGCTGGGCGGGACGGACACGCACATCATGCTGGGCGACTGGTCCCGTGTGCCGAGCTTCCTCTTCCCGGCATTGACCGGAACGAAGATCGCCACGCCGGGCACCAAGGGTGGCAAGCTCTGAAGGCGAAGGTCCAAAGGGAGAGTGTTTGGGCTCAGTCGTGTTTCCCGGAACGCGGTGATCGCGCGTCGCCATTCGTCAGGACTTTTCACGGCCGGCGCGTGATTACATTGGCGGGCTATGAAGTACCTCCGGATGGCGATCGGAGTCGGGGTTCTGCTGATTGGCGGGTGCGAGCTCGCCGACATCGGCACGGAGGTCAAGTACGTCGGCCCGTTTCAGACGGCGCGGCCGTTCGACTGCCGGATGCAAATGATGTTTGGGCCCCTGCCATATCCGCATCAGGACATCGCGCGCGCCAAGACCGAGTGTCCCGATCACATGGCTGACGAAGAGCTGTGTTTCGACAGCATGCAGCGCAAGGCATGCCTCGTCGGCGCCGACGCCATCTACGGGATCGCCGAGACGCGGGAGGGCGAGGTGGGCTACCTGACTGCGACCTTCGCTCGCAGTCTACCGGGCCCGATCGCCAATGCCGTTTCCGGCGCGCCGGCTGAGCTGACGTGCGACCCGATCTGCTCGCCCGGGTTCGCTTGCGCAAGGGGAACCTGCCTTCCCCAGTGCAATCCGAGGTGCGGGGCCGACGAGATCTGCACGCCCCAGCGGCTTTGCAGGCCAACCAACAGGATGTCGAAAGACCTGCGGAAGGAAGATCGCCGAGAGATCGCGACGGTGATCTCCTGGGGCCCTGCGAGGGCCGGACGCGAAGCGGCAAACGATGTTGACCCTCATGCCGCCGGAGGAGCGTCGGGCGTCGATTCCACCCGAACGGCACCTGAAGGCAGCGCTGGTGCGGGCGTTGCACGCGGTAGGCCGGGAGCGAATGTTCTGCGAGCAGATCGACTGCAAGACGGACACGATTGACGCTCGACTGCCGGAGCGCCAAAGGTTCATTGCACCGGAACGTCCGTCGAGATCGACGCGGTGTCCGAGATGGGCAGGCTGAGCGTGAAGGTCGTTCCGGTTGCAGGCGCGGACTCGACGCTGACCGCGCCACCGTGAGACTGAGCGATTTCGCGAACGATGTAGAGGCCGAGGCCGATCCCTGTTCCGCCCTGCTGGCCCCTCTCGAAAGGCTCGAAAATCCGGGCGATCTGATCGCTTGGAATCGAATCCCCGCCGTTCCAGACCGCTACTTCGACACGGCCGGGCAGACGTCGCGCACGCACGGCGATCTTGCCACGCCCGTACTGGATCGCATTTCCCAGCAGGTTCGAGAGCGCCTGGTGAACGCGCTCCCGATCCCATCGGCCTTCGAGGTTACCTTCCGTCTCCAAATTGAGAGCGCGCTCGGGATGTGCGGCTGCGACCTCGTCAACGGACTCGCGAGAGAGCGTCGCGAGATCCATGTCGACAGGCGCAACCGGCATGCCTCCCGTCCCAGCTCGCGCGAAGTCCAGCAATTCTTGGGTCATCCTTTCCATTCGCGTAACGACCCGCAACATGCGCGCGGCCTGGCTTCGGATCCGGGGCGAGGCTTCGCCGCGTGCTTGCGTCTCGGCCGTCGTCTTGATGGCGGTCAGTGGGGAGCGAAGATCGTGCGCGAGGATCGCGATGTAGCGATCCTTGGCCGCGAGCGACGCTCGCCATCGCTGAAGCTCGACGCCCCGCCGATAAAGAGAGGTGTACACACCCACTTTCGCTCGCAGAACATCGGGCTCGATCGGTTTGAACAGGTAGTCGAGCGCCCCCATCCTGTACGCGTGCTCCTGCATTTTCGGTGGAGGATCATAGGCGCTCAGGAGCAACACCGGAGTTCCGTCGAAGGACGGGAGCTCGCGCAAGCGCCGGAGCGTTTCGAAACCGTCCATCCTCGGCATCATGACGTCCAGGAGGACCAGCGCGAACTCCGACTCCGCCGCCAGGGACAGGGCCTTCTCGCCGGAATCGGCAGTAATGATCTGGTGACCAAGCGGCTCGAGGAGCGCGCGGAGAGCGAGCAAGTTCTCAGGCGTATCGTCCACAGCAAGGATTCGCGCCTCCGTGGTCCGCCGTTCGGCCGGAGGGCTGCCTTGCTGCGTGGGCCACACTTCCATTCCGCCGTGCCCCTTTTGGATCAGTACACAGCTGTAACGTTGTTGCCATCCCCATCCTGGGCAAGCTGAGCCGGTGCCCGAGATGTTCGATTGGGGCGGTGCGTGGTGGTGCTAGTCTCGTCCGATCAACTCGACGGCGGGGACCTGATGTCACTTTCCGATCTGGCGTCTTTGGGAAGCTTCGTGAGCGGCTTTGCTGTGCTGCTCTCGCTCATCTACCTCGCGCTGCAGGTGAGGCAGACAAAGCGCAATCAGCAGATCGCGATCAGGCACAGCCGCGCCTCGCGCATCGTCGAGCTGCAGCTGGCGCTCGCGGACCCCGCCGTGGCGGAGGCATGGCTTCACGGCTCGGGGAGCCCGCAGGAGATCACTCAAACTGAGCTGAGCCAGTTCACCAACCTCTGCCGGGCGCTCTTCTTCCATTTCGAAGATTCGTTCTATCAACGTGAAGAAGGACTGTTGAACGACGCCGCGTTCGAAACCGTCGTGGCTGGAGCTCGTTTCTCGGCGAGAAGCCCCGGCTGGCGAGCCGCCTGGAGGATCGCGCGGCCTAACTTTGGCGGGCGGTTCCTGGACTTCATGGACGAAGTGGTCGCCGGGTCCTTGGTCGAGGCCCCCGTGGACCTGTCGCTGGAGGCCTGGAAGGTCGCTTTCGCGTCCGAGCTGTCCCGGACTTCGTAGACGGCGACCACCCCTGGGCTGACGAAACAGGCTCGGATGGCCCTGCTCAGCTAAAAAAATCGACACGCTGTCGATCCGGCGCCACCTGGATCGACTCACTGCCGGGACGTTAATCTTTCAACCACCGAGACAGGAGAGACCCATGCAGTACATGCTGTTGATCTACGGAAACGAAGCCGCCATGAAGTCCGCGACCGAGGCCGATCGCGATGCGATGTTCCGGTCCTACCGCGAGTACACCCAGAGCATCATCAAGAGCGGAAACATGAAGGCGGGCGATGCGCTTCAGCCGACCGCGACCGCGACCACGGTGCGCGTGCGCGACGGCAAGACGCTGACCACCGACGGCCCGTTCGCCGAGACGCGCGAGCAGCTGGGCGGCTATTACCTGGTCGAGGCGAAGGATCTCGACGAGGCGACCAAGCTGGCGGCGCGCATCCCGGGCGCGCAGGTGGGCGGCATCGAGGTGCGGCCGGTGATGCAACTGCCGCCCGACTATCCCCGCCCGGGCCGCTAGCAGGAGTAAAGCCGTGCACGCGGACGCAACGCGTGCACGGTTATGATCGGGGCCACCATGCAGGTCGAGGTCGAGGTCGTCGAGCGCGTCTTCCGCGAGCAGCGGCGGCGCATCCTCGCCACGCTGATCCGCATCCTCGGCGACATCGCTCTCGCCGAAGAATCTTTGGCGGCCGCGTTCGAGGCGGCGCTGGGGCAATGGCCCGGCGAAGGCGTTCCCGACAACCCGCGCGCCTGGTTGATTCGCACCGCGCGCAACAAAGGAATCGACCAGCGGCGCCAGGCCACGCTTCACGAGGCCAAGCACGCCGAGCTGGCCGCGGAGGGGGACACCACGACCGCGCCCGGCGTCTTCCTCGGGGACGAGCGCACCGTCGAGGACGACCAGCTGCGCCTCATCTTCACCTGCTGTCACCCGGCGCTGGCGATCGAAGCGCAGGTGGCATTGACGTTGCGGACGCTCGGCGGCCTCGAGACCGAGGAGATCGCGCGCGCCTTCCTGGTGCCGCCGGCGACGATGGCCCAGCGCCTGGTGCGGGCCAAGGGCAAGATCCGCGACGCCGGCATTCCCTATCGCGTGCCCGATCCGGAGGAGCTGCCCGAACGTCTCGAGGCCGTGCTCGCCGTGGTCTACCTCATCTTCAACGAAGGCTACGCCGCCAGCTCGGGCGCGGCGCTGGTGCGCGCCGACCTGTGCGCGGAGGCGATCCGCCTCGGCCGCCTGCTGATCGCGCTGATGCCCGCGCGTCCCGAGGGGCGCGCGCTGCTGGCGCTGATGCTCCTCACCGACGCGCGGCGCGACGCGCGCGTGGGAGCCGGCGGCGAGCTGGTGCTGCTCGAGGAGCAGGATCGGTCGCGCTGGCACGCCGAGGCGATCCGGGAGGGACTGGCTCTGGTCGAAGAGGCGCTGCGCGCCGACCCCTTCGGTGCGTACACCCTGCAGGCGGCGATCGCCGGGGTCCATGCGCGCGCCGCCCGCGCCGCCGACACCGACTGGCGCGAGATCGCCGTCCTCTACGCGCTGCTCGCCGCGCGCCATCCGTCGCCGGTCGTGGCGCTGAATCACGCGGCCGCCGTCGCGATGGCCGACGGGCCCGAAGAAGGGTTGCGCCGGCTCGACGCGCTCGCCGCCGGCGGAACGCTGGCGGGCTACCACCTGCTGCCGGCGGCGCGCGCCGACCTCCTGCGCCGCCTCGGTCGCCTCGACGAAGCTGCCGACGCGTACCGCGAGGCGCTGGCGCTGGTCGGCAACGACGCCGAAGGGCGATTCCTGCGCCGCCGTCTCGGCGAGCTCGGTTCTGCGGTCGTCCCTCCCACGCGCCGCGAACACGGAAGTTAGGCATTCTCGGGCCTCGCCAAGCCGTCGTCGCGACCTCGCGGCTGACCAAGCCGTTCTATATTCCACTGATGATGGGGTTCACTCCGGTTGGCTCGACCCTCGGCGGGTTGGTGTTGGGCGTCGCGATCTCGCTCTTGATTCTCTTCGATGGGCGCATCGCGGGGATCTCGGGAATCGTCGGGCGGAGCTTCGGGGCTCGGGGCGCGGAGCTCTCCTGGCGCCTGTCCTTTCTGGGGGGGCTGGTGGGCGGCGGTCTTCTCTGGCGCCTCGTCTCGCCAGGGGTCTTCGGCGCGGCCAGCTCGGCTGGGCTGGTGACCATGGCCATCGGTGGATTCCTGGTCGGCGTGGGCACCACCCTCGGCAACGGGTGCACGTCCGGACACGGGCTTTGTGGAATCAGCCGTCTGTCGCCTCGCTCCATCGTGGCGACGCTGGTCTTCGTGGCGACCGGAATCCTCACCGTCACCGTGACGCGAGGCCGACTGTGAGCAACGGGACGAAAAAGAACGCCCTGGCGGCGATCTGCGGTCTTCTCTTCGCCCTCGGGCTCGGCCTCGGCGGGATGACCAATCCGCTCAAAGTGCAGGCATTCCTCGACGTGCTCGGGAAGTGGGATCCCAGCCTGATGTTCGTGATGGGCGGGGGAATCGTCGTGGGGTTCTGGGCCTTTCGCGCCGCCAAGCGGCGCGATCATCCGTTCTGGGGCGGCGACTTCGGTTGGCCGCGTTCTACCCACATCGACGCCCAGCTCCTGGCGGGCGCGGCGATCTTCGGCGTCGGCTGGGGGCTCACCGGGTATTGCCCGGGCCCGGCTCTGGTGGCCCTCGGCGCCGGGCGTATCGGTCCCGTCGTGGCGGTGTCATCGATGGTGCTCGGCATGCTTGCGACGCAAGCCGTGATCCGCCGGCGCGGGCGGACCACCTCGGTGGCGGCCGCGCGCGTGACCTAGGCGGTTCTTGCCCCGCCCGTCGCAGCATCTACGCGCTGCTGGGCAGATCGATGATGAACGCGCACCCGACACCGGGAATATCGCGGACCTTGATGGTTCCGTTGTGTGCCTCGGCCGCCTGCAGCGCGATGGCCAGGCCCAGGCCGAAGCCGCTTCGGTTTTCGTCACGCTGGACCAGCGGCGTGAACAGCTCCGCCGCCTTCCCGGGGGGAAGACCGCCGCAGCTATCAGCGACTTCGATCGTCACGCGACCGTCCGCGCACATTGCTGTCAACGTCACCTTCGAGCTCTCATGGCTGAACTTGAGCGCGTTCTGCAGCAGGTTGGAGACGGCCGATCTGAGCAGCCGCGGGTCTGCCTGGATCATCAGGTCCTTCGGCGCCGAGACGGAGATCTCGATCTTTCTGCTACGCGCTTCCAGCTCTGCGTCACCCTCGATTTCGCGTAAGAAGTGCTCCACGGCGATGGGCGCCGGTCTCGGCTCGACCCCCATCTTCAACGAAGCGTGACTGAGCACGCTGTCAATCATCTCGGCCGTCTGGCGAAGATTTCGATCGAGTCTCTCCACCGTCCGACTCTCGGTCAGCTCGCCGCGCAGCCGGCGGAAGGCCAGCTGCGCAGCACCCAGCGGATTTCGCAGCTCATGTGCGATGAAGCCCAGATGCTCGGACGCCTGCCTTTGCATTTCCAGATCTCGGTGTTTCACATACTGGAACACCGCATCCGCGATCCCCGCGTTCAGGAGCCGGGCGACGACCTCCTGATCGCGAAAGCTGACGACCAGTCCGGCCTCTCCCGCGATCTGAAGAATGCACTCGTGAAGCGCGCCGTACTCGCGTACGACCTCGGCGACGTCGAAGCCCAGACGCAGGCGCTGTTCCCCGTGCTCCTCGGCATGAGCGCTCGACGCAGGCAACGGGACAGCTTCCGGATAGAGCGCGCGAATGACTTCATCGATGAACGCCGGCATATGATCGAGGAGCTCCGTCCGCTGCAGGGGTGTGCCGGCGACGGCACCGCGCAGCCTGTCGCTCCACCGCGTGATGAGATCCGCGCGGCGCTCGGTGAGAACCTGATAAAGATTGCCACCGCCAGGCTGCTCACCCATCCCTCTTTTTTAGGCGGGCTGGCTCCCGATCGCCAAGACATTTTCGGGATGGGCGCGAGATCCCGCCGCACCACCGCCTATTCGCAGTCCGCCACCACCACGGTCACGTTGTCGGGCCCTCCGGCTGCCAGAGCGGCCTGAATCAGCCCGTGGGCGACGGCATTGATGTCTGCGGCCGCGCCCAGGATGCGGGCAATCTCCGGGGCTGAAACCGGTCCGTGCAGGCCGTCCGAACAGAGCAGGATCCGATCGCCCCGACGGAGGTGCACCTCCGAGGTGATCGGCTCGATCGTCGATCGTGTCCCCAGCGCCTGGCTCAGGACGTGGCGGTAGGCGAAGGTGCCGACGTCTTCGGGTCGCAAGACGCCCGACTCGATCAACTGGTCGGCCATCGTCTGGTCCCGTGTCAACAGGTGCAGGCTGCCGCCCCGCAGAAGGTAGGCTCGCGAGTCACCGACCTGTGCAATGAAGAGTCGGTCGGGCAGCACGATGGCCGCCGTGCAGGTGGTCCCCATTCCGCGTGTTTCAGGGTGCGCCTTCGCCTCGGCAAACACGGCCCCGTTGGCGCCCCAGACGGCGCTCTTCAAGGATTCGTCCGGACACGTCGCCACCGCCGGCCCGGCGCCGACCAGCTGCTGCTTGATGGCCTCTGCCGCGATTCGCGCCGCAACGTCTCCGGCGGCAGCGCCGCCCATCCCATCGCAGACCAGCAACAGGATCCCATGTCTCGAGAGAGGAATCTCCTTCCGGCTGCACGGATTGCTCAGATCGCCCGACTGCAGATCGGCGATCACGAAGGTGTCCTGATTGTTGGCGCGCTCGGCGCCGACATCGGTCGCTCCGCAAATCGCCAAACGGTCGGAAGGGGCGACGCTCCGGTCGGAAGTCTGTGCCGTTGACGAATTCATTTGGCAACCAGAAAGCCCGGCTCGGACGCGGTGGTTCAGATGAGCTGTTTCAGCTTCGCCAGGACGAGGCCGATCGCCGAGGCCCCCAGGAGCACCCGCACCGGATGGCTCTTGACGAACTTCGTCGTTCGACCGGTCAACCCCTTCAAGGTCGCCCTGGCGTGCTTCACGGTGCGAGGGTCGGCGTGCAGTCGCTTCGCGACGACCGACAGCGCCGTACCGGTCTTCTTGGTGGCGTTCGCAGCCACCTTCCTCACCGTCTTACTGACCGTCCTGGCTGAAACGACTGATTTCTTCGATTTTGAACTCATGCGCCGACTATCAGCGACAATCGTGCCAGTGACCGTGGGGCGTAGGTGAGCGCCTTAGCGCCTCGAAGGGAACGGTACGGTAACGGGCTGATGACCGTTCGTGACTGCTCAGCTACGCCGCAGCCTGCCGTGCGACCGAGGCACCGGTCGCGCCTGTCGAGATTGTGACCGAGAGCTGGCCCTCCGCTGACGCGCCGACCGTCAAAAAGAAAGGGTGTCTGTCAGAGCCGATCGTCCTTCGGCACCCAGCAAGGTTGCCCGCCGCCTCTACTTCGGCAGGGGCGCCGCGCCGTTCTGGGGAATTCACCTGGCTGCTCTTGCCGGCGTCGTCTACCTCCGCCCTTCATGGAGTGGCCTGGCCTTGGCGGTCGCCAGCTACTTCGTCCGGATGGTCGTGGTCACCGCTGGATACCATCGCTATTTTTCGCACCGGTCGTTCAAGACGTCGCGGGGGTTTCAGTTCCTGCTGGCGTTCGCCTCGCAGAGCACCGTCCAAAAAGGTGTGCTCTGGTGGGCCAGCCATCATCGCTGGCATCACAAGCACTCGGACACGCCCGAGGATGTCCATTCGGCGCAACAGCTGGGCTTCTGGTACGCGCACCTCGGCTGGATCCTCGGCCCGGACAACAACGCCACTCGAATCGAGCTGGTCGGTGATCTGGCCAAGTACCCCGAGCTCCGCTTCCTGAATCGCAAGGCGATCCAGCTGCTGCCGGCGCTGGTCTACGCGCTCGCCTGCCTGGCGCTCGGCGGGCTCCACGGTCTGGTCTGGGGCTTCTTCGTCTCGACGGTGCTGCTCTGGCACGGCACGTTCACGATCAACTCGCTCGCCCACATGCTCGGCCGTCGGCGCTACGCCACGAGCGATGACTCCCGCAACAGCCTGGCGCTCGCGTTGCTGACGACCGGCGAGGGCTGGCACAACAACCATCACCACTATCAAAGCTCGGCGCGACAAGGGTTCCGTTGGTGGGAGGTCGACGTCACCTACTACGTCCTCCGGTTGCTGGCCGCGGTCGGGCTGGTTTGGGATCTGCGCCGGGTGCCGCCGGAAGCCCTCGCGCTCGACATCGTCCCTGAGACGAGCGCGCCGAAGAGGTTCCGTCCGTCTGACGCCAGGCCGATGACCGCAGAAGGGTGAGTCGGCAGCGCCAGGCCTTCGCATCGCACCAGACAGGGAGCTCCTGAGCAATACTCACCTCCGTGTCATTGCTCATCTATGGTGCGAACGGGTACACGGGCGAGCTGATCGCCCGCCGGGCGGTCGATCGGGGACTTCCGGCGATTCTGGCCGGACGCCGCGCAGAGGCCCTCGAGCCTCTCGCCGCGCAGTTGGGCAGACCGTTCCGAGCCTTCGCGCTCGACCGGCCCGCTTCGATCGATCCGGAGCTGGCAGGAGTCTCCGTGGTGCTCAACTGCGCGGGTCCCTTCTCCCGGACGGCGACCCCACTCGTGGAGGCCTGCTTGCGCTCCAGGGTCCACTACCTCGACATCACCGGCGAAATCGCCGTCATCGAGGCGATCGCCGCGCGCGACACCGAGGCGCGGCGGTTGGGAGTGACCCTGCTTCCAGCCGCGGGGTTCGACGTCGTTCCCTCGGACTGCCTCGCCGCGCACGTCAAGCGTCGGCTGCCGACCGCGACTCATCTCACCCTGGCGTTTCGGGCCGGAGCCCGCATGTCGCGCGGCACCGCCACCACCAGCGTGGAGAACGCGCACGGCGGCGGGATGATCCGGAGCGCTGGCGCTCTCAGGCGAATCCCCAGCGGATGGCGGACGCGTCTCGTCGACTTCGGTGACGGCCCGACGAAGGCCGTCATCGTCCCCTGGGGTGACGTCGCGACCGCGTACTACACGACCGACATCCCCAACATCGAGGTCTACGTCGCGGTGCCGATGGCGATTCGAGTCGGCTTGCGGCTCGCGCGCTGGGCAGGACCGATCCTTGCGACAGGCCTCGTGCAGCGAGCCATGAAGGCGCGCGTCGCCCGCGGGGCGCCCGGGCCGAACGCCGCCGCGCGAGCCGCCGCCACCAGCCACCTTTGGGCGGAGGCTCGCGACGACGCCGGCGTGGTCGCGCGCGCCCGGCTTCAGACCGCGGAGGCGTACGAGCTGACGAGCTGGACCGCGGTCGAGCTCGCCTCCCGCGCATTGCGCGGCGGCTTGCCGGTCGGGTTCCAAACGCCCGCCGGTGCCTGCGGCGCCGACTTCATACTCGAGTTCGCGCGGAGCGCGCGCGAGGACACCACGTAGGGATCCGAGGATCGGTCCGGGACTCCCCTACAGCTTGCCGCGGGGGGAGCGCTCGCCGGCGTCTCGTCGAGCGGCGTGCTCCTCGGAGACCGCCTCGATGTCCTCCGCCTCGCCATCGCCGGGTTCTCGGCGCTGAGAGACCTGCGGCTGCTCTTCGATGGATGGGTGATGAGCACGCCATTTCTCGGCGTCGGCGCGAATGGGGGCGCCGCCTTCCGCACGTTCGGCGGCGCGTTCGGCTTCGTCCCCCGGTTTCTCCTCCACCGCGTCGCCTTGCCAACGCGAGGGCTGGTCCTTGCCGGTCTTCGTTCCGCTCTTGTCGCTTTTGCCGCTTTTGCCGCTCTTGCCGCCCTTGGTCGTCATGGAGGGAAGCTGTCCACCGGAGCGGAGGTCGTCAACGCGCCGCCGGCCCCTCGACCGGGCCCGGAGGGATCGCCGAATGAATCGGTCGTCAGTCGATTGCCGCGGTCTTACATATACGGGGGGTGGTTCATGGGCGGTGAGGGTCTTGCTTGGCGGCGCAGATGCCTGCTCGGTTTTCTCATGATGGCGATCGGCGCTTGCGCCAGTGGAGGACGACGTGGGGACGTGCGGGACCAGGGGACGGAGAAGGCGATCATCGCGGCCGTGCCCGATGCCTTGATCCAGATGCGTCGGAACGGTTGCGTGGGTCAGCCCTGTCCCGTCTATGGCCTCTCGATCTTCTTGGACGGGAACGTCGTCTATGACGGACAGGCCAACGTCCGGGTCGTGGGACGGCGCACGTGGAGGGTGCCGCCCGACAAGATAGACGGGTTGATCTCGGCGTTCGAGGAAGTGGACTTTCTCGACACGCCAGAACGCGCAGGGATCTGTCCCGATGCCCAACGAACCGCGATGGTGATTCTGGACTATCGACCGGGGCGTTGTGAAAAGACGGTGATCCACGACGATCGCTGCCCGTCGGCGCCCTCCAACCTGAGCAGACTCGAGGCGGTCATAGACCGACTGAGCGGGTCTGACGAACGCTCAATCGTCAAGAAAGACCAAGGCTCGGTCGCTCTACGCCCCTCCGCTGTTCGGTAGAAGATCGCCCGGGCCGGCTATGCTAATGGCTGATGCCATCGATCATCGAGGACTACGCGCTCATCGGCGACACACAGACCGCGGCACTGGTCGGCCGCGATGGTGCAATCGACTGGACGTGTTTCCCGCGCTTCGACTCGGGCGCCTGCTTCGCGGCGCTCCTCGGCGGTCGCGACAATGGCCGCTGGCTCATCGCTCCCCGGCAGGCGCCTCGAGCCACGCGACGACGATATCGGACCGACAGCCTCGTTCTCGAGACCCTGATCGAAACCTCCAGCGGTGTGGTCCGCCTGGTCGACTTCATGCCCATCCGGGACGAGAGACCGGACATCGTTCGGATCGTCGAGGGGGTCGAGGGGACGGTGGACATGCACGTCGATCTCGTCGTCCGTTTCGACATGGGGCGCGTCGTCCCCTGGGCCCGCCAGCGCGAGGACGCGCTGGTGATGACCGCCGGTCCCGACGCCCTCTGTTTGCGGGGCGACGTCGAGGTTCATGGCGAGGAGCTCGCCACGGTCGGCGACTTCACGGTCCGAGCGGGTGACCGCCGATCCATGGTCCTGACCTGGTTCCCCTCCCATCTCGATCTCCCTGCGGGTCTCGATCCCACGACGGCGCTCCGTGAGACGGAGGAGTGGTGGCGCGATTGGTCGGCGAGCTGCAAATACGACGGGCCTTGGGGAGAGGCAGTGATGACCTCCCTGCGTGTCCTCAAGGCGCTGACCTATGGCCCGACGGGTGGAATCGTGGCCGCGCCGACGACGTCGCTGCCCGAATGGCCGGGCGGCGGGCGGAACTGGGACTATCGCTACTGCTGGCTGCGCGACGCCACGCTGACGCTCTACGCCCTCATGCTGGGGGGACACGAGGGCGAGGCCAAGGCGTGGCGCGAGTGGCTTCTCCGCGCCGCGGCCGGCGACGCCGGCAGTCTGCAAATCATGTACGGGCTGGGCGGAGAACGACGGCTGCCCGAGTATGAAGCGCCCTGGCTGGCGGGCTTCGAGGGCTCGCTGCCGGTCCGGATCGGAAACGCCGCCCATGAACAGATGCAGCTCGACGTCTTCGGCGAGGTGATCGATGCACTCTTCCAAGCGCGTCGGCTCGGCATGCCTCCCGATCCCTGGTCGTGGCCGCTGGAGCTCAAGCTCCTCGAATCCTTCGAACAGCTCTGGAAGGAGCCCGACCACGGCATCTGGGAGGTCCGGGGGCCAAAGCGACACTTCACCCACTCGAAGGTGATGGCCTGGGTGGCCTTCGACCGCGCGATCAAATCGGTCGAATCCTTTGCTCTCGAGGGACCAGTCGATCGCTGGCGCAGCCTCCGGGACGAGATTCACGCGGACGTCTGCGCGCGCGGATACGATCGAAGCCGCGAGACGTTCACGCAAAGCTACGGCGCGACAGAGGTGGACGCGTCGTTGCTTCTCATGCCTCTGGTCGGTTTCTTGCCGGCGACCGATCCGCGGATCCAGAGAACCGTCCGAACGATCGAGCGCGAGCTCCTGGTCGACGGCCTGGTCCGTCGATACCGCACCGACTTGGCCAGCGCCGTCGACGGCCTCGAGCCCGGTGAGGGCGTCTTCCTTCCTTGCAGTTTTTGGCTCGTCGACGTGTACGTCCAGCTGGGCTGGCGCGCCGAAGCGCACGCCCTCTTCGAACGATTGCTGGGGTTGTGCAACGACGTCGGGTTGCTCTCGGAAGAATACGATCCGGTGACGAAACGCCTCCTGGGGAATTTCCCCCAAGCGTTCTCCCATCTCTCCCTGGTCAATACGGCTTACAACCTCACCGTTCACCCCTCGCGCCCCGTGAGTCATCGCGGTCAGAAACCGTCCGCTGGCCATCGAGGCTGAAGCAGCGGAGCAGCCCGACGCGGGCTTCAGGGAAGACGGGAGCACGCTCCGCCCGCGACGATCACCAGCCTCTCTGCGCTCGAGCTGATGATTCAGAGCAGCCGCCACATTGGTGCGCGGCCGCCTCGGCATCAGGTTGGAGAAGGAGGCAGGCATGAAGCTCCAGGGGCAGAAGGTGTGTCCCGCGCCCGAGGGCGAGGTCGTCGGGGCGAAGACCTCGAGCGACGTGATCGTGATTGGCGCTGGAGTGGCCGGCCTCACGGCGGCCCGCGAGCTCGCGCGACAGGGGCTCTCGGTGACGGTGGTCGAGGCGCGCGACAGAGTCGGTGGACGGGTGTACACCGTCCGCGACTTCTGCGGCCATCCGGTGGAGGGCGGCGCGGAATTCGTCCACGCGGCCGACGCCGAGACCTGGCCGGAGATCCGCGCCGCGCGGCTTGCGGTGCGCAAATGCGCGCTCACCCTCCGCAGCATGTTCAACCTCGGCGGGCGGACCCGCTGGCTGCCGTGGTTCCTCCTGCACCCCGGCGTCTGGTCCGCGTTTCCGATCCTCCGTCACCTGGCGCGCGCTCGCCCGCCGGACATGTCCGCCCGCGACTTCATCGACCAGCGCGGCTACCGCGGCCGGGCCCGGCTGCTGGCGGAGATGGTCTTCACGGCGCACCTCCCCGGCATCGCCGACGAGATCGGCGTGCTGGGGCTGCTCGAGGATCGAATCCTCGACCTGCAGACGGGATCCTTCCATCGCATCACGGACGGCTACGATCGCCTGGTGGACCACATCGCGCGCGGGCTCGACATCCGCCGTCGCTTCTCGGTGGCGACCGTCCTCTGGACGCCGGACGGTGTGACCGTGACGGCGACCGATGGGCGAGCGCTCTCCGCGCGCGCCGCCATCGCCACACTTCCGCTCGGCGTGCTCGCGTCGGGCGCCGTGGAGTTCGTGCCGCCGCTGCCCGAGAGCAAACGGCGGGCGTTCGTGGATCTCGTGATGGGACCGGTCCTGAAGCTCCTCCTCCACTTCAGCGAGCCCTTTTGGCCGGCCTGGCTGGCGAACCTCGCCTGCGGCACCGGGCCGGTGACCCTCTACTGGCCAGCCGCCGAGGGGGGCCGGCGAACGCCGGCGGTGCTCACCGCCTACTGCACGGGCCCGCGCGCCGCTCGCCTCTCGCGGCTACGGGAGGACGAGGCCGTGGCCGTCGTGCTGGCTGACCTCGCGCGGCTGTTCCCGAAGGTGAACCCCGGCCGCCTCCTGCTCGGATACCGCCGCATCGACTGGACCACCGACCCGTTCGCCCGGGGAGGCTACACCTTCACGCGCCCAGGTGGTCGTGGGGCCCGAGGCCGTCTCGCGGCGGCCGACACCGCGGCGCTCTTCTGGGCCGGCGCCGCCACCGCCGCGTCGACGACGATCGCCGACACGGTGCAGGCGGCGTACGTGAGCGGCCTGCGGGCGGCGTCGGAGGTGTTGAGCTTCCTCGCGGTCAGGGCCGGAACTGCGCTCGTCGTTTGACGAAGCGGGCCTCGGGTGGGGCGTGTGAGCTCTGGGCTTCAGGAGCCTCTTTGAGGGAGTAAGGAACGTCGGCGGCGAACGTTGTCGAGATCGACGACAGGTGAGCCGAGCCGCGCCGAGAAGGCACCGATGGCGTCGGCGACGTTCGCCGGGGAGGTGAAGTCGACGCGGGGGTGGCGAAAGGGGATCCACTGGAACCGCTCATAGAAGAGTCGTCCCGCGTGCGGCGGGCGGCCGTAGTCGTGGAAGGCCAGCGGCCGCAGCACCTCGCGGACGAAGCGGATGTGCCCCAGGTTGCCGCGCTCCGAGCGGTAGTGGGCGATCAGTTTGCTTTTCCAGGCCGCTTCCGGGCCATCGAGCCAAAGGACGATTTCCTGGCCTGTCTCGGAGGGAAAGCGGTTGCAGCGGACCCCGCGCGCGGCGTTGTATTCGGAGAATTCGAGGACCGGAATCTGGCGGCGAAAGAGGCTGGCGACAAAGTTCGTGACATCGTGGTCCTGATGTCCGCCCTCGTAGGCGGGCGTCCAGATCTGATCGGCGGCCACAGCCCGCAAATGGGCGGCGATTCGGGGGTACGTCTCGGCGAGGTGGGCCTTGAGCTGGCGCGAGGGACAGTCGGCGAAGGCCAGCGGCTCGATTCCCAGATCCGCGGCGGCGGCGAGCGCCTCGCCGTGGCGCCGGTCGACGCGTTGGTGGTACCCGGCGCGACGCCAGGGCCAGGCCGCAGCGGCCGGCGGCACGCCGGTGGTCAGGTAGACGGCGAAGATCCGCGTCCCCAGCGCGCGCGCGCGCCGGATGGCGACGGCGCACCCGACCACCTCGTCGTCGGGATGGGGGACCAGCAAGAGAACTCGCCGCCCGGCGTTCACCGCGGCGCCCCGGCGTGGACCTGCCGCCAGACAGAGACGAGATCCTGTTCGAGCACGTCGCGCCAACTGGGCAGCGTCGTCTCCGCCCGGCGCCGGGCGGCCGCGCCGAGCCGTTCGCGGAGGGGCGCGCTGTCCGCCACGCCGGCGAGGGCAGCGGACCAGGCCGCCGGCGAGCCCTCCCGCACGACGACCCCGTCCTCGCCGTCGGTCACCATCCCGCGCGCGACGATCTCGGTGGTGAGAAAGGCCCGCCCGCTGGCCAGCGCTTCGCGGGCGACGTTGGAGGACTCCTCGATCTCCGACGGGTGGGCCACGACATCCGTCGACGCGTAGACGCGCGCCAGCTCTGCGGGCGGGAGGATCCCGGGACAGCTCGCCGCCGGCCCGAGCCTGGCGCCGACAGCGCTTCGTTCGGGTCCCTCGCCCGCGCAAAACAGGTGCAGCGGGCGGCCGTCGCGGAGGAGCGCCTCGACCGCTTCGACCAGCGTGAGCACGTTCTTCCCGCGATCGATCCGGCCGACGAAGAGGACCACCACCCGCCCCGCCGGAATTCCGAACTTCGATTCCAGCCAGGGGCGATCGCGATGTGCCGGCGAGAAGAGCGCGCGATCGATCCCCCGCCGGAGGAGCCCCACCCGCCTCGGTGCCAGAAGGAGCGCCAACGGCCCGACCTCCTCGGGACGGGAGACGAGCGTGGCGGCACAGAGGCGCTGGTGCCGCAGGAGCCGCCGGCGCATGCGCGCTTCGGATCTCTCCGGCAGGCCGAGGCGATCGTTGAGGAGGTGTCCGAGACGCGCCGGTCCGAACAGTCGCTCGATGGTCGCCGCGGTGAAGAGGCGCGTGTAGCGCGGCGTGTCCGTGTGAACCGAGCTGGTGAGCGGCACCCCGCGACGTCGGGCGACCCGCTCGGCCGTCCGGGCGTAGGCAAAGTAGGCGTCGGTCGTGTGGACGATCTCGGCGTCGGTGAGGTGGCGGGCGAGCTCCGGGTGATGGGACGCGAGGTCGGTGTGGTCCGGCACGTGCGAGAGAAACGGCAACCGTGCCGTGCTGAACGCCTGTCGATGAAAACGGTAACGAACGTTGTCGGCGAGCTCGCGCAGACCGGGCACGAGCCCCGCGAAATGGACGGTCAGATCGAGCCCGGCCAGACCGACCGCCGCCGCGGCCAGCTTCTCCCAGGCCTTGACGTGCCCACCGGCGTCGGGCCGGTGGATCAGATCGACGAGCACGCTGACCCGCAGCGACCCCTCGGAGCCTGGGGCAGGCGTTTCAGGCATCGGCGCATCTCCTCGACCAGAAGGCACGGAGCCGGGCGCGGAGGCGGTTGAGCGGCGCACGCTCGGCGATCGCCCAGGCCACGAGGCCCGGCAGGCCGACGACGATCTCGCGCAGGCGCTTGACGAGGCCAAGCGCCAGCGCCGGCTCGGGGGGGACGCCCAGGTGCCGGCAGAGGTAGAAGAGCGCCCCCTCCTGAACGCCCAGTCCACCGGGGACGAAAAACGCCGCCGCGCGCGCCGCCGCCGACAGGCTCTCGATCGCCAGCGCCGCACTCCAGGAGACGCGTGCCCCGCACAGCGCCAGCACCCCCCAGGTCTCCACCACCTGCGAGAACCAGCCGAGAAGATGCCAAATCCCGGCCGCCGCCAGCGCGCGTGGTCGCCGGGCCAGCCTCTTCATCGCCGCATCGAGGGAGGCGACGCCGTCGGTGAGCGCCTTGCCGCGGGTGCCCAGACGTCGCGCGATGGGCAAGCGCGCCAGCAAAAACTCCCCACCACCGGCGCGCAGAAGGCCGAGCAGCGCCACGCCTCCCGCGAGCGTGACGAGCGACCCAACCAGGATCAATTTGCCGAGCCGGCCCTGGACGCCGGAGCCGATCGCGGCCAGCGCCTCCAGCCCGGCGATCCCGAACAGCGCCTGCGTGAACGTCCCCACGGCGACGTCGGCGACCATCGCGGCGCCGGCGGCCGCGCCACCTGGTCCGCGCGCCGCCAGCAACTGGGCGCGCGTCAGGTCGCCGCCGATCTGTGCGGCGGGAATCAAGCTGTTGATCGCCTCGCCGATCCAGCGCAGCCGCCACAAGGTCAGGAAGCGCGGGCGGCCGGCGGCGGGAATCAAGAACCGCCAGCTCCAGGTGTAGAGCGCCAGCGAAAATGGTCGGTAGGCGGAGGCGCAGAGGATCGGGAGAACACCGATCTCGAGCGCGCCGGTCAACGTCGGGCCGTGAAAGACCCAGCCGAGCGTCAGCAAGAGCCCGATTCCGAACGCCGAGCCGGTCAGCAGGAGGAGCCGCATCAGTACGGGTACCCCAGGACCACGTAGGCGTTCAGCCCCTCTCCGGCGTAGGCGACGTCGACCCGACCGAGCACGTTCGGCTTCACCCAGGCGCGGAACCCGGCGCCGACCGACACCCGCACCCGCGAGAACATGTCGTCGAACCGATCGTAGACCTGGCCGACCGCCACGAACGGATCGACGCGCCACTCGGTCGCCACGCCGAAGAAATGCGTCTCCAACAGCCGGAATCGCTGCTCGAGCTCCGCCTCCCAGGCTCCGCGATCGAAGAAGCGGTCCTCGGGAAAGCCGCGGAGCAGGTTGTCGCCTCCCAGGCTCGGCTGATAGTAAAAGGGGATCGGGTCGTTGCCGCCGAAATCTCGGCTCCAGTAGAGCCGGGCCGCGCTCTGCATGAAGGTGGTTTCCTGGACCAGCGCGCGGCTCTGCCAGCTCGCTTGCCAGAAATGATCGAAGGCCGACAATCCATGATCGTAGGAGCCCCGCACCTCGGAGGCGAAGCCGTTCGCGGAGTAGTCGGAGGAGGTGCGGGTATCGAAACGGGCGCTGATCTCGGCCGCCGCCAGGCCGGCCCCCGAGAGGCCGGGCGTCGTCGGGAAGAGCTCCTGCGTCGCCGGAAGACCGAAGATCGGGTTGACCTCCGGACGGTCTCCCCGGATGGTTCCCCGCGCGCCGAGGTTGAAGTGGACGGGCAAATTCCACCCCCAGCGCGCGGTGAGCGACGCCGTCGTGCGGGTATAGCTGCTCTGGTCGGCGGCCAAGCTGTCGGGGCCGAGGCCGAAGAAGCGATAGAAGATGTTTCGCCGGACCAGCCCATCGACCTCGAGGGTCGATCGGCCGGACTCGATCGGCAGATCGCTATAGGTGATCCAGAGGGTGCGGTTGACGTGGGTGCTGGCGGCGGCAATCGCGCTGAACGCGCGCACCTTGCTCGGATAGTAGTAAAAGCGCAGCGTGCCGTTGACACCGGCGGCGCTGTTCCAGCTGATGCTCGGCGCGCCGATCATGCGCACGACGCCCTCCCCGTTCACGCGGAACAGGACCGGCATCGCGCCGTAGGTGCTCCCCTCGGTGGGGACCGTCGTGTACATCGGCACCGGAAAGAACTCCAACTTCGACGGCCCCGAGATCGACGCCACCTCGGTGCTGGTGGTGAGGTCGCTTTCCGTCGCGGGTGCGGAGCGACTGCTGGCGAGCGCTGTGGCGAGCATCAGGGCGAGGGCGGCGCTCATGGGGCGCCGACCCGCGAGCTGACGCGCGCCGCGCGGGCCGGGGCGTAGTCGTGGTCGACGAACCAGCTCACGGCGCGTTCGAACGCCGGCTCGATCGGGCTCTGGGGGAACCCCAGCTCGCGGACCGCCTTGCTGGCGTCGAAGAACATCACCGACTTCGACATCCGCACGCCGTCGAGCGGGACCCGTGGGTCGCGGCCCAGCCAGCGGGAGAGCGGCTCCTCGAGATGCGCGATGGCCAGCGGAACCCAGTGCGGCAGCTTGAGCCGTGGCGGCCGTCTCCCGGTCAGCCGGCCCAGCAGCTCGAGCACCTGTCGCAACGTGAGGTTCACGGACCCCAGGATGTAGCTCTCGCCCGGGAGCCCTCGTTCGGCGGCCAAGAGGTGTCCGAGCGCCACGTCACGCACGTCGACCAGGTTCAGCCCGGTGTCGACGTAGGCGGGAAGGCGGCCGTTGAGGAAGTCGACCACGATTCTTCCGGTCGGGGTTGGCCTGGCGTCGCGCTCGCCGATCGGCGTGGAGGGGCTCACCACCACGACCGGGAGGCCACGTTCGATCCAGGTCTCCACCACCCGCTCGGCGAGGAACTTGCTGCGCTTGTAGTCGCCCACCATGTCCTCGAGCTGCGCCCGGGCGTTCTCGTTGGCGGGCCTCGGGCCCCCGAGCGCGAGCGTGCCGACGGAGCTGGTGTAAACGATCCGCCTCACGCCGAGCTCGGCGGCGAGCTCCAGCACATTTCGTGTGCCGTCGACGTTGCTGCGGTAGATCTCGGCGGGATCTCGAGCGTAGAGGCGGTAGTCGGCCGCGCAATGAAACACCACCTCCGCCCCCATCATCGCGCGTCGCAGAGAATCGCGGTCGGTGAGATCGCCCACATTCCAGTCGACCGCCAGATCTTCCAGATCGGCGCGCTGACTGGCCGGCCGACAGAGACAGCTGAGGCTGGCGCCACGCGCCACCAGAGCTCGCGCCACGTGCGATCCGATGAACCCAGTCGCCCCGGTCAGAAATACCCGCATCGGCGTCACCCACCGCTCCTTGCCACCGTAAGAACGAGGCCCGACGGAGACAACCGCGGGAGATTCTGGATCCGCGGTCAGTCGGCGTTCGAGAGCCCGAGCGACGACGGAGGCGGCGGGGCGAGATCGCGCGCGACCTCGGCCGCGACCGAGGCGACCTCGCTCCGCGACAGCTTTGCGCCGAGGCCGCGTGTGGCCAGGATTCCCAGGTTTGATCGGGCCAGTCCGGCGATGAACGCGTTGAAGGTGACGAGGCCCGGTGCCGTTCCAGCGCGGCGCAAGAGCTCGACATACTCTTCCGCCCTGGTGAGGGCCTGGCCGGTCAGATCGAGCACCGCGTGGAGCTCGACGCCGTCGGGAATGTAGACGCGCCCCTCCTCGACGTCCCGGGGAGCGTCCTTCAGAATGTTCACCAGCTGCAGCCCCTCGCCGAAGCTCGCGGCGCGGTTGCGAAGCTCTTCTGCGGAGGCAGCCAGCTCCGCCCGGTCGAGCAGGTAGAGCTCGGTCAGCATCTCGCCCACGATCCCGGCGACTGAGTAGCAGTAGTCGCGGAGATCTTCGATGTTCGAGAGGGTGAGCCGATTTTGCTCGTCGGAGCGCCGCACGAACTGCTTCATGCCGTCGATGCTGCGGACGAGGTGGCGCCGAACCGCCACCCGCGCGATCAACGGCAGCGCGCCGAAATCGCGCAGGACGAGCGGCATCCTGGCCAGCAGCTCTCGGTATCCGGCGTGCTCGAGGGGCGGCTCGCGCAGGCACTCGGCGGCCAGCGCCTCGGCCGCGGTCGGGTCCTGGTCGAGCAGCTCGACGAATCGAGTGAGGGCCTCCAGCCGCCGTTCGCGCGTCCAGAGGACAGCATCCTCGAAGGTGTCGGCTATCCGGAACAACAGGTAGGCGATCCCGACTTGATTGCGCGTTGGTTCCGGCAGGAGCGGGATGGCCAACGCGAACGTCCGGCTCGTCCGTTGTAGCAGGTCGTCAATGACTGACATGGGGAAAAGGCTAAGTCTGCCCTTGCGGAGCACAACCCGAGTGCCCCCTTCTCTGCGATGAGGGCTCGATGAGCACAACGGTGAGCGGATCGTCCCAGAGGTCGAGAGGTCAGAGGTCAAGAGACCAGAGGTCAAGCAACGCCGCGCCGCCGTGGCCAGTCGATCGTGGCTGCCCCCATGTTGTCGTCCGACGGCGCCGCTGTTCAATCTCGATTGCGATGATGATCGTGCTGGCGCAGATCCCCCGAGCGACCGCGGCGGCAGCGGCGGCGGCATTCAAGCCACCGCGTTTGGTTCGTTTCGTGGAGGCGGTCCTCCCCGCGGCGCCGGCCGCGCGGCGCGAGGGAGAGGTCGTCCTCTCGCTCGACGTCGACGAGACCGGCAAGGTCGGCGCGGTCGAGGTGGCCAAGCCAGCGGGCGGAGAAGGGGGCGAGGTGCTCGATCGGGCGGCCGTTGCGGCGGCTCGCCAATTTGTTTTCGAGCCGGGAGAGGCCGACGGACATCCGGTCCCGGTGCGGATTACGTATAGCTATCGATTCGTGTTCAAGCCCGATCTGCGTCCGCCGCCTTCTGCCGCCCCGAACGGGGCGCTGGCTCCGCACGTCCCCACCGTCCCGCTTTCGGGGCTGGTGCGCCGGCGCGGTGACCGCACGCCCATCGCTGGCGCGGTCGCGCTGGTCTCCGTCGCGCCAGGGGACGAGCGGCGGGCCGTCACCGACGCGCAGGGACGCTTTTCATTCGCCGCGCTCCCCGTCGGCGAGCACCAGCTGGCGCTGCGCGGGGCGGCGATTCTCCCCGTCGACGTCACGGTCGCGCTGCACGAAGGAAAGTCCACCGAGCTCAGTTTGTTCGTCGACGTCAAGGAGCGCTACGCCTCGACCGTGCGCGGGCAGCGCGCCGTCGTCGAGACCGTCGAGCAGACGCTCACCACCGCCGAGATCAAGAGCATCCCCGGCACCCAGGGTGACACGCTCAAGGCGGTTCAGAACCTGCCGGGCGTCTCGCGGGCGCCGTTCGGGATCGGTCTTCTCCCGGTCTGGGGGTCGGCGCCGGCCGACACGCGCGTCTACATCGACGGCGTGAACGTGCCGGTGCTCTACCACTTCGGCGGGCTGCGCTCGACCGTGAACAGCGAGATGATCGACGCGCTCACCTTCGTCCCCGGCGGCTATCAGGCCGACCATGGGCTGGGTCTGGGCGGGATCGTCGACGTCGACACCCGCAAGCCGCGCACCGACGGGTTGCACGGCTACGCGCAGATGGATCTGCTCGACGGCTCGCTCATGCTGGAGGGGCCCATCACGAAGACGCTGTCGTTCGCGGTGGCCGGACGGCGGAGCTGGATCGACGTCACCTTGCCTCTGTTCACCACCAGCACCTTCCAGCTCTCGCCGGTCTACTACGACTACCAGGCGCGGCTCTCCTGGCGGCCATCGGGGCGCGACGTGGTCGATCTGTTTTTGTTTGGTTCGGACGACCAGCTCAGCCTGCTGGCGCGGGTCAAGGACGACGCGCTCAACGCCACCGTCGATTCGCACACCTTCTTCCACCGGGCCGTCCTCAACTGGGCGCACCGGTTCGATGGCGGGCGGACGCTCTCGGTCACCTCGTCGGTCGGCTACGACGCCCCCTTCGGGCTGGGGGTGGCGTTCGGCCAGACGCCGACCTCGCTCGACGAGCGCGCCTTCGCCTACGCGACGCGGGCGGTCGGCCGCTGGCCGATCACCAGCACGCTGCGGCTCGACGGCGGCGTCGACTTCGAGGGGGATCGCTGGCAGGTCGACCGCGCCGGCTCACCCGGGGCCGTCACCGATCTGGTGAGCGGCGCCGGCGCCGGAGGGCTGGGGGCCAACGGCGGTTTCAGCGGCGCCGGCAGCGGCTACGCCGTCGACAACCTGACGCTCTACACCAACCACGTCGCGCCGTTCGTGACCGCCACGCTGGCGCTCTTCGATCGCCGCTTCACCATCACGCCGCAATTTCGCCTGCAGGTCATGACCTTCGCCGGCTACCAGGGGACGCCGGCCTCGTTCGACCGGGCCTTCGTCTCGCCCGAGCCACGGTTGGCGCTGCGCTATCAGCTGACCCGGCACCTGGCGCTCAAAGGTGCCGTGGGCCTCTACGCGCAGCCGCCCGATCCGTCGGCGTTTTCGCGCGACTTCGGCAATCCGAACATCGTCCCCGAACGGGGCACGCAGTACATCGTCGGCGCCGAGGGGGAGCTCTGGCCTGGATTGACCGCCGAGATCGATCTGTTCTGGAAGAGCCTGCGCGATCTGGTGGTCGCCGGCGAAAATCCAGGCGATCCGCCGCTCGACAACGACGGCATCGGACGCGCCTACGGCGGCGAGATCCTCATTCGCCAGAACCTGGGCAAGCGCCTCTTTGGCTGGCTGGCCTACACGCTGTCGAAGAGCGAGCGGAAGGACCATTCCGACCAGAGCTGGTATCCCTTCGAGTTCGACCAGACCAACATCCTCACCGTGATGCTCAGCTACTTCCTGCCCCGGGGGTTCGAGGTGGGCGCGCGCTATCGCTACGTGACCGGGGATCCCTACACGGCGGTGACCGGCTCGTTCTACGACTCGGTCTCCGACAGCTACACGCCGCTCGCCGGTCCCATGAACGGCGCGCGCCTCGGCTCGTTCAGCCAGCTCGACCTGCGCGTCGACAAGGTCTTCACCTTCGACCGCTGGCGCTTTTCGATCTACCTCGACGTCCAGAACGTGCTGCGCGCCGACAACCCCGAGGCGGTCGGCTACAACTACAACTTCACCATCGTGCATCCCATCACCGGCTTGCCGCTGCTGCCGATTCTGGGGATCCGGGGGGACTTCTGATGTCGCCGTCACGGAGGATCGTGTGTGTGTGCAGCGCCGGCTGCGTCCTGGTCTGGCTGGCTGGTTGCCAGAACTTTTCGGATCCGCCGGTCACCTTCGTCTCCGGGCTGCGCGTGCTCGGCATCAAGGCCGAGCCGCCGCAGATCGCCCCGGGCGCCAGCACGACGGTGGCCGCGCTGGCGGTCGACACCGACGGCGGAACGCCGGCTGCATCCTGGAGCCAGTGCCTCCTGCCGCCTTTGCCAGGGGCGACGGTCAACCCCAGCTGCGTCGACGGGTCGGCGGCGACCGATCTCCAGCCCATCGGCGACGGTCTGACGATCCCCTTCGTGATGCCGCAGGTGATGGCCGCGTCGCTGGGCGCCCCCGACGCGACGGGCGGCGTCTATCTGCCGCTGGTGGCGTCGGTCGATGCGAGCCCGCAGGCGGCGGGCCCGCAAGCAGCGAGCCCGCAGGCGCTCATGGCCGTCTATCGGCTGCGCCTCGCCGACGCGGCGCCGGCCAACGCCAATCCGACCATCGCCGACGTCTTTTCCGTCGACGCAAGCGGCGCGATGTCGGCGCTCGACGCGTCGGCGCCGACACCGGTGCCGTCCGGCGGGTCGCTCACCCTGACGGTGGCGTTCGCGCCCGGCAGCGCCCAGCCTTACATCGCCGCGGACGGCTCGATGACGACCGAGACGCTCACCACCTCCTGGTTCTGCACCGCCGGCGATCTGAGCGTCGAGAAGACCAGCGCCACCCAGCCCCAGACCGTGCTGAGCCTCGACCAGAACCTGCCCGCGGCGGGCGCGCAGATCGATCTTTATGCCGTCGCCCGCGACGAACGCGGCGGCACCGACTTCGCACATCGCACCCTGCTGCTCCAGTAAGGAAGGAAAAGGAAGTAACGAAGATGGATGTTTCGGGACGGTTTCTCGCGTTCACGCTCCACGGCGCCGGATGGGTGCTCTGGCTCCTGATCGGTCTCAGCGTCATGAGCGTGGCCGTCATGCTCGAACGGCTCTGGTACTTTCGGGCTCACCGCGTCGGCCGGCGCGATCTGGCGGCGGAGCTCCGGACGCTGCTGCGGCAGGGCGACGCGCGCGGGGAGGCCGGCGCGCCCACGGCGATCGAGATGACCCCGCCGCTCGAGATGACCACGTCGATCGAGATGACGGCGGCGATCGAGGGAGTCAAGATGCGCGAGCGCCTGCGCCTCGAGCGGCGGCTCCCCTTCCTGGCGACGCTCGGCTCCAACGGACCGTTCGTCGGCCTCTTCGGCACGGTGCTGGGGATCATCAAGGCCTTTCACGATCTGGCGGCCACCCAGGGGACCGCTGGCGCGGGCGCCTCGACCGTGATGGCAGGGATCTCGGAGGCGCTGGTGGCCACGGCGATCGGCCTCCTGGTCGCCATCCCCGCGGTCGTCGCCTTCAACTACTTCAGCCGACGGGTCCGCGTGCGGATGGCGGAGGTCGACTGGCTGGCGCACCTGGCGGCGGAGGACGTTCAGGCCGGCTGGGCGCGGACCGACGAGCAGCCGTTTCGGCGGAGCGCCTGATGGCGGGCGGCGGTCCTGATCACGACGACGGCGGTGGGATGTTCGCCTGCATCAACGTCACGCCCATGGTCGACGTGACGCTGGTGCTGCTGGTCATCTTCATGGTGGCCGCGCCGCTCCTCGTCGCCAACCCGTCGATCAAGGTCGCGCTTCCGAAGGCGACGACCGGCGACGAGACCAAGCGCTCCACGCTGGCCCTCACGCTGGAGCGGGAATCCGCGGGCGGCTACAGGCTCTTCCGCAACGGCCAGCCGACCGACGAGCAGGCGGTGCGGGCGCTGGTGCCCGGCTTGCTGAAGAGCGATCCGGAGCTGCAGGCGACCGTCGCGGCGGATCGGGGGATCGCCTACGGCGACGTCATGCACGTCGTCGACGTCATCAAGGCGCTCGGCGTGACGAAGTTCGCGCTCAACACGCAGTCGGGCCCGTAGGGAAATTGTCGGTGTCTCGCCGGGCCGATCTGGTCACCTTGGGGGTGGCCGTCATCGTTCACGTCGGCTTCGCGGTCGCCATCGCCCGCGAACATGTCGCCAAGCGACCCGCCACCAGCACGGTCGAGCTGGAGTTCGCGAAGCAGCCGCCGCCGCTGGTCGCCGCGCATCCGCCGGCGGCCGTCGGGCAGTCGCATGCGGCCGCCGCCGCGCCCAAGCCCCGGCGCCAGCTGGCGCTGCGGCCGCGCGCGGCGCCCGCCAGCCACCCCGCTCCCGCCCCGGAGACCGCGCCGCCGGCCACGCCGACACCGGCACCGCAGAGACCAACCTTCGCAGTGTCGATGGCCTCGACGAGCGAAGTCGCCGTGGGAGTGCCTGTTCCGGTGGGCTCGGCCGCGGGAGCCGGTTCAGCGCGACCCGGGGGGACCGCGGCGGGGCGCACGGCCGGGGGAGGTGCCGCCTCGGGTAACGGCGAGGGCGCCTACCAACCGGCATCGGAGTCGGAGGTCGCCACCATGCCGGAGATCGACACCGATGCGTGCGGGAAGACCATCGCCTACCCGGACGAGGCCGAGCAGGCGGGGATCGAAGGGGACGTCCGTCTGCGCGTCGCGCTCACCCCCGAGGGGCACGTCTACGCGGTCCGCGTCCTCTCCGGTTTGGGACACGGGCTCGATCGCGTGGCCACCGAGGCGCTCAAGCACCGCTGCCGCTTCTCACCGGCCATCGGCAAGGCAGGAAAGCCCGTGGCCTTCGTGATCGAGTCCTACACCTTCCACTTTCAACTCCCCCGCTGAGCGCGGCGGAGCACCCGGGCGCCTCTCGCTTACCGCTTGGGCGGGAGCAGGTCGGTGATGGTGCCGTCGGCGATCTCGGCGGCGAAGAAGATCGTCTCGGACAGCGTGGGGTGGGCGTGGATCGTGAGGCTGAGATCCTCCGCGTCGGCGCCCATCTCCAGCGCCAGCACCGTCTCCGCGATCAGCTCGCCCGCGTTGATGCCGACGATGCCGGCGCCCAGGACCTGCTTGCTCTCCTTGGAGAACAGAACCTTGGTGAGACCTTCTTCGCGCCCCATCCCCAGCGCGCGGCCGCTGGCGCTCCAGTTGAACACCGCCTTGTCGTACGCGATCCCCTTGGCCTTCGCTTCGGTCTCGGTCAGGCCCATCCAGGCCACCTCGGGATCGGTATAGGCCACGCTGGGGATCGTGCGGGCGTCCCAGACGTGGTGGCTCATCCCGGCGATCACCTCGGCGGCCAGCTTCGCCTCGTGGGTCGCCTTGTGGGCCAGCATCGGGTCGCCGACGATGTCGCCGATGGCGAAGATGTGCGGGACGTTGGTGCGCATCTGGTTGTCGACGGGGATGAAGCCGCGCTCGTTGACGTTCACGCCCGCCTTGTCGGCGGCGATGTTCTTTCCATTGGGGCGACGCCCCACGGCCAGCAGCACGCGGTCATAGACCTCGGGCGCCGGCGCGGGCGACTGGGCGTCGGCGCTCTCGAAGCTGGCGCGCATCCCCTCGGGCAGCGCCTCCAGCTTCGAGACCTTGGTCTTGAGCAGGATCTTTTCGTAGCGCTTCTCGATGCGGCGCGAGAGCGGGCGCACGATGTCGGGATCGGCGGTGGAGATCAGGCGGTCGAGGAACTCGACCACCGTCACCTTGGACCCGAGCGCGTCGTACACCGTGGCCATCTCGAGCCCGATGATGCCGCCGCCGATGATCAGCAGCCGCTTCGGGACCTCGGTCAGCTCGAGCGCGGCCGTCGAGTCCATGAGCCGCTTGTCCTCGTACGGGAAGCCGGGGATGCGCGCCGACTGCGACCCGGCGGCGATGATGCAATGGTCGAACGACACGGTCTTGATGCCGTCCTTGGTCTCCACCGCCAGCAGATGCGGCGAGGCAAACTGGCCGCGTCCCTCCACCACGGTCACCTTGCGGGCCTTGGCCAGCGCGCCGAGGCCGCCGGTCAGCTTGGTCACCACCCCGTCCTTGAACTTGCGCAGGCCCTCGAGGTCGATCTTGGGCTTGCCGAACGTGAGCCCGAGGTGGCTCCCCTCCTCGGCGTCGGTGATCACCTTCGCGGCGTGAAGCAGGGCCTTCGACGGGATGCAGCCGACGTTCAGGCAGACGCCGCCGATGCGCGGGTAGCGCTCGACGAGGATCACCTTCTTGCCGAGATCTGCGGCGCGAAACGCGGCGGTGTAGCCGCCGGGACCGGAGCCCAGCACCAGCACCTCGGCCTGGAAGGTGGCGTCGGGGTGCTTGGCAGCACCAGTCCCTGGCGCCACGGCCGGGGCGCCACCGGACTTGTCCTCTGCGGCTTCCCCACCCGTCGTCGCCTTCTTCTCGACGGCGGAGGCGGGCGCCTCTGCCTTCTTCTCGTTCTTCGGCTCGTCCGCCTGATCGGTCTTGCCCGCCGGAGCCGGCGCCGCGGCGCCTTCCGCCACGTCGAGCGTCAGGATGATCGAGCCCTTCGACACCCGGTCCCCGATCTTCACCTTCAACTCTTTGATCGTCCCGGGCTGCGGCGAGGGGACCTCGACGGTCGCCTTGTCCGACTCGAGCGTCACGAGCGCGGCGTCCTTGGCGACGACGTCGCCCGGCTTCACGAAGATCTCGATGACCGGGATGTTCTTGAAGTCCCCGATGTCGGGGACGGGAATCTCGCGGGTGGCCATGGTCTAGAGCATGACCCGGCGAATGTCCGCGATCACCTGCCCCAGATAGGTGGTGAACCGGGCGGCCAGCGCGCCGTCGACGACGCGATGGTCGTAGCTGAGCGACAGCGGCAGCATGGTCCGCGGCGCGAACTCCTTGCCGTTCCACACCGGCTTCACCGCCGACCGGGAGACGCCCAGAATGGCGACCTCGGGCGCGTTGATGATGGGGGTGAAGGCGGTGCCGCCGATCCCGCCCAGCGACGAGATCGTGAACGTCGCGCCCTGGATGTCGTTCGGGCCCAGCTTGGCGTCGCGCGCCCTGGCGGCCAGCTCGCTGGTCTCCTTGGCGATGTCGAGGATTCCCTTCTTGTCGACGTCCTTGATCACCGGCACCACCAGGCCCTGCGGCGTGTCGGCGGCGAAGCCGATGTTCCAGTACTGCTTGACGATCAGGTTCTCGCCGTCGAGGGAGCTGTTGAGCGTGGGGTACTTCTTCAGCGCCGCCACCACCGCCTTCATCAGGAAGGCCAGCGGCGACACCTTGACCCCGGCCTTGGCGTTCTCCTCGTTGACGTGGGCGCGAAAGGCCTCGAGCTCGGTGATGTCGGCCTCGTCGAACTGGGTGACGTGCGGAATCATCACCCAGTTGCGCGCCAACCCTGGCGCCGAGATCTTCTGGATGCGCGTTCGGGCCTGGACCTCGACCGGTCCAAACTTGGCGAAGTCGACCTTGGGCCAGGGAGGGAGCCCCAAATCGGACAGACCGCCGCCGCCGCGGGCGGTGACGCCGCCCGCGATCGTCTGCTTGACGAAGGACTGGATGTTCTCCTTGAGGATCCGCCCTTTCGGGCCAGACCCGGCCACCTGATCGAGCGGCACACCGAGCTCCCGCGCCAGCCGGCGCACGCCGGGGCTCGCATGAGCAATCGCGCCCTCCGAGGGCGCCGGAGAGGTCGCCGGCGGAGCAGCGACGGCTGGGGTCGGCGCCGACTCTGCCGCCTTCGGCGCCGGCGCGGGTGCCCCCGCCGGCTCGGCGGCCCTGGGGGCGGCCGACGACGTCGAGGACGGCGCGGCGGTCTTGGCCTTGCCGTTGCCGTTGGTCAGGGCGGGCGCGGCGCCGGCCCCTTCGAGCAGCGCGACCAGCGTCCCTGCGCTGACCTTGTCGCCGATCTTGACCTTCAGCTCGGCGATCACGCCCGCCGCGGGCGCAGGCACCTCCATCGTCGCCTTGTCGCTTTCGAGAACGAGCAGCGAGTCGTCCTTCTTGACCGTGTCGCCGGCTTTGACGAGCAGCTCGATGACAGGGATCTCTTTGAAATCCCCAATGTCCGGAACCTTCACCTCGGTGGCGGCCAAACGTATCTCCTCGAGTCGGGATTGATGGTGCTCATGTCGCGCTGGTGTTGGGGGCGCCCGTCAAACAGTCCAGGGCGCCGGCTTCTCGGCGTCGATCTCGTACTTCTTGATCGCCTCCGCGACCTTCGCGGCTGGCACCTCGCCGTCGTCGGCCAGCGCCTTGAGCGCCGCCACCGTGACGTAGAAGCGGTTCACCTCGAAGAAACGCCGGAGGTTCTTGCGCGAGTCGCTGCGCCCGAAGCCGTCGGTGCCGAGCACCTTGTAGCGGCGGGGGACGAGCTCCCGGATCTGATCGGCGAACTCGCGGACATAGTCCGTCGAGGCGATCACCGGTCCCTTGGTGCCGGCGAGCTGCTGGGTCACCCAGGGCACCCGCGCCTTCTCCGTCGGGTGCAGCATGTTCCAGCGGGTGACCGCGCGCCCGTCGCGCCCCAGCTCGTTGAAGCTCGGGCAGCTCCAGATGTCGGCGGCCACCCCCCAGTCATTCTTGAGCAGCTCGGCGGCCGCGATCACCTCGCGCAGGATGACGCCGCTGCCGAGGAGCTGGACCCGCGGACCGTCTTTTTTGCTGGGGGCGCCGCCGTCGGTGAGCCTGTACATCCCCTTCACGATCCCCTCGCGCGCGGCGTCCCCTGGGGGCAGGCCGGGGTGCGCGTAGTTCTCGTTCATGAGGGTGATGTAATAAAAGACGTCCTCCTGGTCCTGGACCATGCGGCGCAGGCCGTCCTGGATGATGACCGCCACCTCGTAGGCGAACGTCGGGTCGTAAGCGACGCAATTGGGGACGGTGCCGGCCAGGACATGGCTGTGTCCGTCCTCGTGCTGCAGCCCTTCGCCGTTCAACGTGGTTCGCCCCGAGGTCGCCCCCAGCAGGAAGCCGCGCGTGCGCAGATCGCCGGCCGCCCAGATGAGGTCACCGACCCGCTGCATCCCGAACATCGAATAGAAGATGTAGAACGGGATCATCGGCACGTCGCTGTTGGCGTAGGACGTCCCGGCGGCGATCCAGGAGGACGTCGCGCCGGCCTCGTTGATCCCTTCCTGCAGGATCTGGCCGGTTTTGTCTTCCTTGTAGAACATCAGCTGATCGGAGTCCTCGGGCTCGTACAGCTGGCCGATCTGCGAATAGATGCCGAGCTGGCGAAAGAGCCCCTCCATGCCGAAGGTGCGCGACTCGTCCGGCACGATGGGGACGATCCGCTTGCCGATGTTCGGGTCCTTCACGAGCCCGGTCAGCAGCCGGACGAAGGCCATGGTGGTGGAGATCTCGCGCCCCTCGGCGGTCGCCTCCAGCAGCGGCTTGAAGGGCTCGACCTTGGCTGGCTCGAGGCTGACGCTCTTGCGCCGGCGCTGGGGCAGAGGACCGCCCAGCTTCTCGCGCACCTCACGGAGGTACTTCCCCTCCGGCGAGTCGGGCGCAGGGCGGTAATACGGGATCTCCGCCAGCTTGTCATCGGGGACGGGGATCTCGAACCGGTCGCGGAACTGGCGCAGCGCCTCGATCGGCATCTTCTTCTGCTGGTGGGCGATGTTCTTCCCCTCGCCCACCGCGCCCATGCCGTAACCCTTGACCGTCTTCGCGAGGATGACCGTCGGCTGCCCTTCGTGCTTGCTGGCCGCCGCGTAGGCGGCGTAGACCTTGTGCGGGTCGTGGCCGCCGCGGTTGAGACGCCAGATGTCCGCGTCGGACATCTTCGCCACCATCTCCCGCAGCTCGGGATACTTGCCGAAGAAGTGCTCGCGCACGTAGGCGCCGTCGCGGCTCTTGAACTTTTGATATTCGCCGTCGACCGCGTCTTCCATCCGCTTGAGCAGGATGCCGGTCTTGTCCCGGGCGATCAGCGGATCCCAGTAGGCGCCCCAGATGACCTTGATGACGTTCCAGCCGGCGCCGCTGAACTCGGCCTCCAGCTCCTGGATGATCTTGCCATTGCCCCGCACCGGCCCGTCGAGGCGCTGCAGGTTGCAGTTGATGACGAAGACGAGGTTGTCGAGACCCTCGCGCGGCGGAAGGCTGATGGCACCCCGCGACTCGGGCTCGTCCATCTCGCCGTCGCCCATGAACGCCCAGACCTTGCGCCCTTCGGTGTTGGCCAGGCCCCGGCCGTGCAGATAGCGGAGGAACCGGGCCTGGTAGATGGCCTGCAGCGGCCCGAGGCCCATCGACACCGTCGGGAACTGCCAGAAGTCCGGCATCAGCCAGGGGTGCGGATAGGACGAGATGCCCCCGCCGTCGACCTCCTGACGGAACAGGTCCAGCTGAGCTTCGGTGAGACGCCCCTCGGTGAAGGCCCGGGCGTAGATGCCGGGGGCCGAGTGCCCCTGGAAATAGACCAGGTCGCCGCCGAAGTCCTTGGTGGGCGCCCGCCAGAAGTGATTGAACCCGACGTCGTAAAGCGTGGCCGCAGAGGCGAAGCTGGCGATGTGACCGCCGAGGTCCAGGTTCCGCTTTCCGGCGCGCAGGACCATCGCCACCGCATTCCAGCGCACGACCGAGCGCAGCCGGTGCTCGAGCTCGTAGTCGCCTGGAGAGCGCTCCTCGAGGTGCGGCGGGATGGTGTTGAGGTAGGCGGTGTTGGGGCTGTAGGGCAGATAAGCCCCATCCCGCCGGGCCTTGGCGACGAGCTGCTCGAGCAGATAGTGGGCCCGTTCGGGACCTTCTACTGCGAGCACGCTCTCGAGCGCGTCCAGCCACTCCTTGGTTTCGAGGGAATCGATATCGAGCTGACGGTGCATGTCATCGCTATGTTACTGCGAAAGCAGGCCGGCGGGTGTGCCGGAGTCGCATAAACACGCGCTTCGCAGAGACGAAACCTGGTCGCGGAGCGCCCAGCCACCCGGCGACGCTCCAGCTTTCCCCACCTGGAAGGGACGGGACCTGGTCCCTCATATACCAATTCGGCTATAGAAATGTCATGGGTCGCAAAACCAGCATCTACGTGGACACCGTCGGGGATTCGATCTTGGCGGCCCGGGACGGCGCGGTCTCCGAGATCAAGCGGCACGGGCGACGGTCCCTCATCTTCCGCGAGCTGATTCGTCGCTACGACAGGATCTGCGGCGACCCCCCTGATCTCTCGGCCGCGGAGTGGAGCCTGCTCGTCGACGCCGGCGAGGCCTGGGACGGCAAGACGGACATCGACGCTGGCCTCCGCTGGGCGCGTCTCCTCGTCGCCGCCAACCGGAAGGAGCGCCTCCTCAAGAAGTTGCTCGATCTCGGGCTCGCTCATCAGATCGCGATCGTCGACTACATCGAGCGCTACTGGGCCGCGAAGGCGAGACGCGACGCGGTTCCTCCCCTGCCTGGTCGCGACGATTCCGGCGAATCCCTGGGAGCGCGGGCGAACGGTCGCCCCTGAGACGCGCCGGAAACCAGCGAGTCAGCGTGCTCTGGGGGCCACCTTCACGAGATCGACGTAGTCGGCCAAGATCCGAACGCCCTCGTCCAAGATGAGGTCCTGCGTGGTCGAGCGGCCCTTCATCTCGTCCCCCAGCGCGGCCAGGGCGGATGTCGGACCTGGGGCTGCTTTGGTCGCGGCCTGGTCCGTCGAGGCCAGCGGCGACGGGAGGCCCGGCGACGAGGCATTCTTGAGCGTGATCTCGTAGGTGGTCGGTGCGTTCGCCTGCAACGCGCGCTCGTCGCGGGCGAGCTCAGCTTCGCGCGCCTTCGACTGCGAGATCTCCTGTCGGCGCTCGGCCTCGTTCAGCGAGACCGATTTGGTGGCCAGGTCCTTTTTGAGGCTGGCGACATCGTTCTGCAGATCGGCGAATGGCTTTTCGGTGGCCCGCCGGCGGTCGGATCTCTCGCGCAGGGCGACGACGTAGGGTTTCGTGCGATCCAGTCGCTCGTACGACGCCGGCGGCACCACGTCCCAGGGCAGAGGGTCCTTGAGAGACGCCTCGCTCACGTCGCTGAAGTCGCTGGTGGAGGGGAGAACGACGTCGGCCGCCACGCCGCGCAGCTGGGTCGAAGCGCCGCTCGGCCGGTAGAACTTGCTGGTCGTGATCTTGAGGGCCCCCGGATCGAAGGCATGCCCCAGACCGACCTGGTCCATGTAGGGCGCGAGCGGAAGGATGTTCTGCACCGTCCCCTTGCCGAAGGTCGAGGAGTCGCCAACGACGATCGCCCGCCCATAGTCCTGGAGCGCGCCGGCCAGGATCTCCGAGGCGGAGGCGCTGAAACGGCTGGTCAGCAAGATCAGCGGCCCGTCGTAGAGGACGCTCGGATCCCGGTCCTCGTCGACCACGATCTTGCCGTCGGCGCCCCGCGTCTGCACCACCGGTCCTGTTCGAATGAAGAGGCCGGTCAGGCTGATCGCCTCTTCCAGCGAACCGCCGCCGTTGTGGCGCAGGTCGAGCACGACGCCGCGCACGTGCTCCGCGTTCAGCTTGCCCAGCAGCCGCGAGACGTCGGCCGTCGCGCTGCGGCGCCGGCCACCGCCCATGTCGGCGTAGAACGACGGCAGCTCGATGACGCCGAGCCGCACCGTCGCCCCTTTTCTTCCTGTCGGCAGGTCCAGGATGCGCGCCTTGGCCTGCTGGTCCTCCAGGGTGATCTCGTCACGGACCAAAGACGCCGTCTTGGTCGAAGCTCCGGCGGCCGCGCCGGCGGACGGAATGATCGTCAGCGTGACGGTCGAGCCCTTGGGACCGCGAATCAGCTCCACCGCGCGCGAGAGGGGCATGTTCACGATGTCGACCGGCTGCTGCCCCGCCTGCGCCACCGCGACGATACGATCGCCAGGCTTCAGCAGACCGCTGCGCGCGGCAGGCCCTCCCGGCAGGAGCTCACGAACCTTGCATGTCCCGTCCTCGCTCTCGAGCGAGGCGCCAATTCCGAACAGCGAGAGGTTCATCGCGATGGAGAGGCTCTCCATCTGCTCGTGCCCGAGGTAGTCCGAGTGGGGATCGTAAACATGAGCCAGCGTATCCAGATAGATCTCGAGGACCTCGTCGCTGTGAAGCTCCTTCATGGTCCGCAGGGCCTGCCCGTGCCTGCTCTCCAGCGTGCTCACGATCTGCTCCGGCCGTTTGTCGCTCAATTTTTCCTGGAGATACTCCGCTCGGAGCTGCTGCCACCAGAGCGCCTGAGCCTCCGCGGCGGTGGCGGGCCGTCGCGCGTTCTCGCGATCGAACGCGTAGCGATCGTGACCGCTGAACTCGAACTTCGCGGTCCGCAACGCGTAGCTGTCGTACGCCGTCTGCTGGGCGAGCCGCTCGAGGTACCGCGCGAAGATGGCCTTCGCCGCGCTGGTGTCGCCCGCGCCGCGGGTCGCCTGCGCCAGCGTGGCCCGGTAGGCCGCAAATTGGTCGATATCGGCCTGCAGGAAAAGCGAGCGCGCGCCATCCAGCGCGTCCAGGTAATGGTCCAGCACAGTTCCGGCCAGCTGGCCGTCGAACGGGTGGTGAGCCAACTGCGAATGCTCGAGCAGCCCCGTCGTGAGGCGCGTGATGTTG